>Ga0307515_10001124_pt1 | contig 61171 bp, 76 predicted proteins | sample 17_EM_MG_FD_194513 | JGI IMG/M metagenome (GOLD analysis project Ga0307515, IMG submission 194513) | Populus trichocarpa ectomycorrhiza microbial communities from riparian zone in the Pacific Northwest, United States - 17_EM | ecosystem: Host-associated > Plants > Roots > Unclassified | place... | reverse complement strand
TGCGAACCTTCTCGACGACAGGTTGGCTATCCCTGACACGCCGTTGCCGGTCGCCATCCGATTCCACGCTGTAAGTCGGCCATGCCACGACATACCAGTCGAGCGAGACCAGCTCGACACTGTGATCGACGCCGGCATTGGTGGCGCCGGCAGGGATTTGCAGTTGTGAGATGAAGGCAAGGTCGTCGGATGTCACAACATATTCGACATCCCGATAGAGCTTGGTGCCGATCTGTTCGTCACGCTTGACCGTGCCGACAACGGTGCCAGCATTGGTCAGCAGCGTCCGACGAACCTTGAACATGGTGGCCGATGGCGCCTTGTTCTTCCGGAAGTTGGCCGTGACGGTATAGACGGCGGCAACCCTGATCGTCGCACCGACCAGCGCGGCAAGCACCCAGGACACCGGACGCCATTCGGGCACGATATAGGCGTTGGCACCCGTCGATCCATTCGGGATGGTAAATCCCATCATGCGCTTGTCGGTCGTGATCACGGCCGCGCCGCCCAGCGCTTCACCGGTCGCAATCACATTATGCCACTGCTCGCCGAGCGAGGTGCGGAACAGTCCCTTGTTGATCGCCGTTCTGCGGGCATCGAGAAGCGCGCGCATGCGGTCATCGCGCGAGGTCGAGATGCTCGTTGGCCATGCCGTGACACGCCATGTGGCCGAAACGATCGAGGCGGCAAAGTCGAAGCCGATTGCCGCCGACGAGCCGCTGATCTGGAAGGCGGCGCCGAAGCCGGTATCGGCCGAGGTCACGACATAGTCGGTTTCGAAATAGATCTTGGTGCCGATCTGCTCGGCCCGGATGCGGGTGCCGATATTCGAAAATACCCCGCTGCGATCTACCTGGCCGTTAAGCGAACCCAGGAGGATAGCCGCGAGCAGTCCTGCCGTGGCATTGAGGACCATGGACATTCGGACGGTCGCGCCGGTCAGTGCGACAATCTCTTCCGGCGTCGGGTACATCGCGGCCGTCAGTACCGTGGTTCGGGCATTCGATCCGCTCAAGCCGGAAAAGCCGATCGGATAGCCATTGGCATCGAGCGAAATCGTTGCGCCATTGGCCGCCGAGCCGGAGCCCCTCAAGTCGGATAGCTGCTCGCCGATGGTCAGATGAACAGCCTCGTCGTCGGCCTTGGCAAACAGGCCGGCGCCAATCCGCTTCCAACCTGCAGGTGAAGCAATCCATTCGAATATGCCGCTATTGGGAACGGTGCCGCCCACGACGGGATCAGTGTGTGTCCCGGTATCGCCCTGAACATCGGCAAAATTGCCGACCGAACCAGTGATGCCGTTCAATGTCGCCCACAGAGCGTAGTTGACGCGGCTTGCAACATTGTTTGCCCAATACTCAGCCAATGCCGCCGCACTGATGGCACTAGCGTTTGCCGCCACCTGGCTTGCTGCGGCAGCATTCCCGCTGGTCAGCGCTTCGGCAGCCTTCGTGGTGGCAACATCTGCGCTTGCCGCTGCAGCCGCGACGATCGACGCGCTCGCAACATCGGTGAACAGCGTGAAATTCGAACCGTCCACCACACCGAAACCGGACACCAGCGCGCCCACCGGCACATTGTTGCCAGAGGCCGTCTTGACGGTCAGCGGATCGCTGCCGTTGAAAGAGACAGTCACCGGCGTCACGGTATTGGTGCCATCCACGGTGAGCAGCACCAGCGTCTTGTCGCTGACGGCAACGTCGGTCACTGCCTCGATTGCGTCGACGGTACCATCCACCTCGGTCACCCGCGCAAAGCTGTAGGGTAGCGGCATGACTTTCGTCCAACTGCCGGTGCCGGATGCCCCTGTTTTGGTGTAAATGCCGTTCTTGTCGATATCCGTATCGGCGATCACCCAGCCGACCGTCTTGGCAACGTGGTTGAGGTCGGCATTGATCGCGGCTTGTGTATCGAACGGAACGAACCCGCCGGCCGCCACCATGGCATTCATCGGCGCACTACCGAGCATCTGCAGTGCCACACTCTCGATCGGGATCCGGCCGTCATTGAACTGGCCATCTTCGAACTTGATACCCATAAGAGCACTGACGGTCGTCAGAAGCTGCGTATTTGGAAACCTGATACCTTCGGACATGAAACCCCTCAAGTCACTGTGACGGCAAAAGCGGAAGAGAGCGGGCCGGCCACGTCGGCACCGTTCAGCGGTTCGAAAAAGTAGAAATGTCCGCCCTGCGGCAGGCTCGCGGCCGATTCCCGGAACATCACGAAGTCGTCGACCGAACCGTCGAAATCGTCATCGCCCCGCATCGCGATTAAGTCGTTTCCGGCATCCGCTTGCACCCGGTCATAGAACCGGCCGTTGGCGGATACCGCCACGCCGTCGACCGGCGTGCCGCCGGCGAGCCGTGGCCAGACCGTGCCGGCGACGTAATCTTCGATATCGAAGCGGAGGCGATACCAGGCATTGTTGACCAGGCTCGCGCCACGGAAGATCGCGCTTTCGGTGCCGGGTGCCTTGCTCGCCACGCCGTCGCCGACCGACCAGCCCGCCCCTTGCGTCCATCCTTTGCCGGAGCTGAAATCGCCCCTGACGACAATGTTGGTCCGGCTCGGATCGCCGTCAACGAAGGTCCACGGCCGGTTCGGCGCCACCACGAACGGTGCACCGATCTTGTCGGCGTCGGTCAGGTCTCCCGGATCGCTGCTGGCCGAGCGGTAGACCTGGACCTTGAGCGTCGCCGTATCGTCGCCGGCCACGCCCTCGATCGAAACGCTGCCGAGACCGCCCGTGACCACGATTGATTCCTCGGGCAATGCCTCGGGAATGGCGACATCCGTTTCACCCATGATGAAGTCGATCACGTCGCAATAGGGACCGGGCACATCTTCGTCAGTCACGCCCCGCGCCCGGATTTCCACCGTGTCACCATGTTCATAGTCGTCGATATCAAGAGCACCATCCGCCACATCGATTGTGACGGTAGTCCATGCGGGCGCACCGAACAGGCAATGGTCGATGTCGAACGTCTCGGCGGCGACATCACTTTCGTCGCTGTCGACAAGTTGCACGATCAGTCCGTCGCGATCGCCCGTGCCGTTCACGCCCGACAGGATGCGGGTAATGACAGGTGCCCCTGGTTCATCGATGCCGCTCAGTTCGTCGCCGACGCGGCCGGTCCATGCCGGCGGCACTTCGGCGTCCGTGTCGGCATCGATCAGGTCTGATGTCGCCACCAGCGACAGGATCGAGGTGCCGCCTCGGCCGGTTTCGACATCACGAACCACCATCGGCTCGCTTTCCTCGGCCACAGTGCCGAAATGCACGATCGTGCCCGGCGCCGGCAACCGGTCGGAACTGATCATCAGCACCGCCCGATACTCGCCGTCCACGGCACGCACCTGCCGCACGATGCTTTCACCGATCACATCGTCGGCACCATAGGCCTGCCAGCGGATCGCATAGTTCGATCCGGCCGACATCGTTACGGTATCGTCGAGTTCGACCAAGCCGCCCTCGGCACTCACCACGGCCGCCGCCTTCTGCGTCGCCACCAGCACGTCGTAGTTCAACATCACCTGGTCGCCACGTGTGGCGACGCGCGCCACGCCGTCCTGCGTCACGCGGATCTCGTCGGGCCGGTAGCGGCGCGAATGCATGTGGCGCCGCGCCTCGCGCCAGATCTCGTCGGGATGCGTCTTGCCGGGCAGGTCGAGCCGCTCGGTCTTGACCACATCGTCGATCGATACGCCCGGCCAGGGCACGATGCGTTCCGCCGATTTAAAGTCGTTTGTCCGATCGAGGAACGGCACCCTAAACCCGTCCGGACGGTCGACCAGGTAGCTGCGGTTCCAGCTCATGCCGGATGAATTGCGCGGATTGACCTGGTCGACCACCACCGACTGCGGACGGTCGATCACCACGCTCCACTTGCGGCCGTCGAACCGCGGGCTCGCCCGGCCGGCCGCTGCGATCGAGCGCAAGACGCTTTCGAGGCTGCCCTCGAAATCATGCCCCCGATCATATGAGAGCCCCTTGGCCACGCAGAATGCGTGCCAGTCCTGTAGCTCGTCGAGATCGATCCCGGCATCTGGCCACGGTTTGGCGTTCGGCAGGCCCTGCAGCACGAAGCGGAACTTGCTCGCCGGGTTACTGGTCTCGCGGTCGATCCATGTCTCAGTCGCGGCATCCCAATCGGGAATGACGCGGCTGACCACGGAATTGAAGTTGTCGAGCGCGCCGCTGAGCTGGTAGCTCGCCTTGATCCGCACCCCGACCAGGGCAAGCGGATAGGGCGCATTGAGCGGATATTCCGGCCGGAAGCTCTGGATTGCCACCAGCGAGACACGGTCGAGCTTCTGCGTCGACTCCGATTCATCGGTCATCCGCGTGACCTGGACTTCATGATTGCCGCGCGGCGTAAGCGGCCAGCGATGCTGCACATAGAAGGGATCGCGCGTGGACTTGTTGATCTTCAGCGTCTTCTCATAGGACCAGTCGCTTTCGCCGATCGGGCGCGAACGGACTCGGATCGACATCGTCACCGTCCGTTCGTCGCCATCGTTTTCGATGCGGACAAGCCCCTGCGGAAACAGGAAAATCAGCCCGGCACGATTGCAATCGCGCGCCAGCGTCCGCAGCACGGGCGTCGGGGTGCCATTGTCACCGGTAATCTCGCCCTTATTGTTGCGCGGCAAGGGGCACACCAGTTCGATGCCCAAGGGCTCTTCGAGCACCTGACGCGGAAACGCGGTGAGCTTGTTATCGCCACTCAGGCCACGACGCTCATAGATCCGGACATTGTCGAACTCGCCGACCGGCGTTTCGCCGATCCGATGTTTGGAGAATTCCAGCCGGCCATAGCCGTAATTGAACACCGCATTGATATACTGCTTGCCGGCAACGATTTCAGTATAGGGCTTAACAGCAAAGGGCGGCGCGTAGCGGATCTTGCCCAACACGCAGGGCACGACGCCGCCGGGATTGAGGCTGTTGCGCCAGCCGGTGAGCATGAAATTGCTCTTTGGTGGTCCCGGTTCCTCGGGCGGCGGCACCAGGGCATTGACCACAAGCGTGCCCACCAGCAGCGTGCCGATGCTCAGTGCGCCCGTGAACAGCTTCGCTGCGGTCCCCGTCAGCGCCAATGCTTGCGCCAGTGGTGGCGCGAGGAAGGTCGTGACCGCCAGCGCCGCGATCGACACGACGATCGACAAAATGCTGCGTAACTGGTCGCCTGATGGAATCACCCGCACGACCACCGTCGAGCCCATGCGTGGCCGCACCTTGCTCCACCATTCACGTTCCACCGCGATCATGCCGGATGGCCCAACCACAGTCACACGGACATGGTTCAGAACCGCCTCATCCGCCATCGGCAGCGCCCGCGCCACGATCTCGGCAAGACTGGAGCCATCCGGCACCGAAAGCGAGATCCGGCCCTCTTCGGGCATCAGCAGCGGCGATGCCCTGACAGCGATCAGGCCCTGTTGATTGTCTCTGGCTGCATCTATCATGACGGGCTGGCCTCGTGACGGTAGCAGCCGGCGAGCAGGCTTGCCCAGCGCGGCGCGGTGTAGTCTTCGATCCGGGATTGCCCGTTTTCAGGGACATGCAGCATCAGGCCGCGCACCACATGCAGGCCGAGATGCGAGCCGAGCCGGCCGATCCGGAACACACAGACATCGAACGGCCGCGCGTCGGTGACCGGTTGCCATGTCGGCGTCGCCGTCACGTCGTCGATCAGCGCCGCGACCTCGGCCTTTTCCTGCGTCGAGACATAAGCGCCGAGATAATCCGGCAGTTCGATACCGAGCGCTTCGCGATAGACGACCTTGACCAGCCCGAAGCAATCGGCGCCGGAACGATTGCGGCCGAGGTCCGAGAACGGAATTCCAACGAAGCGAGCCGACCAATTCAGCGTCATGTCCATTGCCCCGGAAATTGTCCCTGCGTCATCCGGCCGGCCGGCCAGGGTTCATTGGTGATTGGCTCAAGCGTCACGGTCAGCGTCACGGCCGACGCGTCACCAGAGGCCGACACGAGCAGGAAACCGCGATATTCCTGTTCGACCAGGTCGGGCGAGTTCGACCAGACCACGGCGAGATCGACCGTCGCCGGCGTCAGTGTGCCGCGCAGTGCCGCCGCAAAATCATTGTCGATCGCGGAGAACACCAGCCGCGCCTGCGGCGTGCCCTTGTCCTTGTCGTCGGGCAGCAGCGCGTCGATCATGCAGAAATAGAACGGGCTGCCGTCAGCGGTCTGCCAGGTCGAGCGCGTGCCATAGGTCAGCGGATCGGCGGAAATCCGCTCCGTCGAATCCGTCGAGATCCGCACCGGCACGTCGAGGTCCGGATGCGTGATCATCACAAGAACCGTCTCGACATTTTCCGATGACCCGGAGTCGAGCGATTGACGCGCATTGAGCGAGAGCAGCCTCACGGCAGTTCCACCAGGCCGAACGCCACCTTGTAGTCGATGCCGCGCGGGGTCTCGGCCGGCATGTCATCGCCAAACTGGTAGATCTTCGTGACGGTTTGCAGATAAGGCACGCCGTCAGCATCGAGCATCGGCGTGCCGTCGCTAGAGAGCAGCGGCTGGCCATCACGCTGCGGATCGGCCATCCAGAAGGGCAGGGCACCGCCCTTGCATTCCTCTTCGAAGAACCGCCAGAAGCGGTCGACCTGGTCGATGCTGAGAAACATCGAGAAGCCGATCAGCTTCGGCACCAGCGAATAGCGCCGCTTGTAAGCGACCGGCCCGGCCTCGATCTGCTTGCGCACGCGGCCATCCACGCCGGCGCGGCTGAAATCATCGCGCAGGGGCAGAGGCAGGTCGTCGGCTGGCCAGACCGCGTTCATCGCTGTTTGATCCTTGGCGCGACATTATACTGCTCTTCCATCGTGCTACGGGTCGCCGAACCCGATCGGGCCAGCGAACCGGCAACCTGCTCATCGAGCATGACCTCGATCCGCCGGTTGCCTTGGCTATCCTGTGTTTCCTGCGTCTTCACCTTGGCGCCGACATTGTTATGAATATGAACGCTGAGATTGCTGGAACTGCGCTCGGCTCGGTCTTCGTTCAGCTTGTGGTTCGGGATGACCTGGCTTCCGCGCGGCAGGTAAACCCGCTCCTTCCCGCGCTCGCCCACATCCGCCACGCCACCTGGTGCGAAGTCGGTGCCATCGGCATAGCCGGTCGGCGCCGGCGGGAAATAGGTCGGGGAGAATGGCGATACGCCGCCCCCGAAGAGCGATGACAGGAAGCCGCCCGATGCCGGCGCCGGCGGAAATGCGCCGCCAGTGCCGGTCAACAGATTGCCGAATGCCGAACCGAGCTGCGTCGATGTCTGGCCAAGCGTGCCGAGGTTCGAGCTGGTCGCGGCCGTCGTCGTCGAAAGCTGCGACAGGTTCGAGTTGAACTGGTCGATATAGGCCGGCGTCGTCGTGCCGGTGATATCGGCCGAATTGGCCGCCTGCGTCATCGGCCGGCCCGAAAACCACACCGAGGCTGCGTCCTGCGGATTGCCATATTGCGAGACGGATTGGCCGAACTTCGCCTGAAACACAGCATCCTGCGCCGCCTTGTTGGCGAGGAACTGTTCCGTCGTCATCGGCTGTCCGAGCACCTCCTTTGTCCAGGGGCCGACATTGGCGCCCATGACCTGATAGGCGCCATAGGCCCGGTCGCCGCTTTCCGTCGTCGGCCCCACCGCCGAGTAGTTTCCGGCAAAACTGCCGCTTTCGATCTTCCGTATCGACGCAGCATAGGCCAGCATGTCGGTCGATGGCAGCGTGTTCTGGTTTGCCGGCACACCGAGCAGGCCACCAAGGCCGCCGCCGGTCGAGAGACCGGGAATACCCGGCATCGCGCCATTGATCATCACCGTGGCGGCATTCACCGTCATCATGCCCGTCGTCGTGGCACCGGGGATCGTGGGCGCGCCTGAAAACAGCGACCAGATCGACGGCAGGTTGGTGCCGAGCGTCGCGTTCGAGATCGGATTGCTGATCGCCAGCGTCTTGAGCGAGCTGATTAGAGTGTTGGCGATATCCTCCATCGAACTCGTGCCCTGCACGAGCGCGTCGATCGCCGATGATCCCGCCGTCTGCAGGCTGGAATAAGCCGCCGCCTGCTGTTCGATCGCCACCCGCGCCGAGGCCATCGCCTGCGCGTTCTGGACATAGGTCTGCCCCTCACGGGACAGCAGCGCTATGCCATCCGCCCGCAGCTTCTGCTCGGCTTCAAGCGCTGCCGTTGCCCGCGCCCGCGCCTCGGCCGAAGCGCCGATCAGCGAGGCTTCAAGCCGGAGATGCGCCAGGTCGTCGTTCTGCGATTGCAAGAGACGCTGTTGCGCTTCGATCTTCGAGACGATGTCCGCCCGCGCGCCGGCTTCCTGTCTGAGCAACGAAAGCCGCTTTTCGGCGGCGCTTTCATCGCCGCCGTCGATCGGACGAGCCGAAGGGATGGGAACCCCATTCGGAAAATTGGGCACCGGGTCGCCACCGCCTGCGCTGAAAACTAGCTTCAGCCCCTCGCGAAGCTTTTCGACGGCGATCTGCGTTAAAGTTGCGTGCGCGTCGATCTCTTTGATCTTGTCGGCGGCAGGACTGCTCTCAATCGTGGTCAGAAGCTTTTCCATGCCGGAAAACTGGTCAGGCACCTGAACGAAAGGGATGCCGCCGTTTATTGCCGGGTCAGAAAACCCGTTCCTGACCAAGCCCGGATCAACTGCAATCTGCGATCCGATGTCTCTTTTCATTTGCACCGCCGCAATCGCCAACTCGGACTGCTGCAACGCGATGGACGCCTCCTGGCGTTTCAATTCCAGTTCGAGCAACGCTTTTTTCGCCTCGAACTCTCGTTGCGAATTGGCGACGATCGATGCTGTCGCCGCATCGCTGACGATGGCCGCCGTCGAGACGGCGTCGTTGTACGCTTTTTGGATGTCACTTAGTTCCTTCACGGAACCTTGTAGTGATGTGATCGGCGCGGCCTGTGCGGCGAGGGCGCGCGTATTGTCGTCGATCGCTAGTGTCGCTTCGACCGTATAAGACGCCAGAAGTTGATAGACACCATAGAGACCTGCGCCGATAGCAATGAATGGCCCTGCGACGCGCGCGAGGCCACCGAGGATCACCCCGAAATCCTTCATTGCCGCATTCAATCCGCCCTGCGTGGCATAGAGCTGCGCAATCTGCGGACCCTGCTGCGCGGCGATCATCGCGAGTGGCATGCCCAGCGAAGCGGACTGCCCTATGTCGAAAAGCTGGTAGCCAAGGTTCTGCCGGCGAAACCCATCGTCACGGCTCGATGACATATTGTCGTTCGCCGGCATCCGGTTCAGGCTCGCGACGAACTGGTCATGCCGCGCCTGAGCCATCGCCTGTGCTTGCGCGAACTCCACCGTGCTGATTTCCGCCCTGTCGAGCAGCACGGCATATTCCATCATCTCGGCATTCAGCCGTGCTTGCGACGCCCCGACCGGGTCCAGCCGGGCGCGCAGCTCTCCGGCGGCGCGCGCATAGTGTTCGGCCTCCCGTGCCGCTTCCTCGAAGGCGGCGGCCGAAGTCCGCGCCGAGCTGCCGAAGCCGTCGACGCCGAGCCGACTGTTCAGGTCGGCCGTGAAATTCGAGCCGACTTGAAGCGCCCGAACATTGCTGTAATCGGACAGGGGAATGCCGATCGCCTGCTGTTGTGCGAGCTTCGCATTCGCCACCTCGACCGCCCGCGACAGTTCGAGCTGCCCCCGCGCCGCAAGCGCCGAGGCATCCGCCATCAATCCGTATTTCCGCTGCATGCCGTCATAGATCACCGCCGCCTGCGTCATCTCTATCCGGCCGCGCTCGACACCCGATGTCAGCGCGTTCATGGCCGTCTGGAATTTCTGCGCATTGGCATAGCCGTCGACATATTGCCGGCTCAGACGATCGACGACATTGCCCGATTGCGAGAGCTTCTGGTCGGTCTGTGTTACGGCCGCTCCGACCGCATTGGCCGATTCCGTGCCGGCGCGATCGGCCTCGATCTTGCGCTGCATCCCGGCGACATAATCGGCGGAATCGAGCGAGGCCGAGACGCGAAGCGAACGAAGCTGGACTTCTGCCATGAATGTTTCCTGTCAGGGGTTTGGCTTGGGAGGCATCGGCTGCTGTTCCAGCCGTATCGCCATGTCTTCCGCGTCGATCACGCGGATGAAGATCTTGAACCGGGCGAAATCGGCCCCTACGATGGCGTGATCGTGGCACCATCGACTGATCGCCTGGTAATGGATCATACCTTCGGCGCCCATGCCGCCGAGCGAACGGTCGAAGCGTAGATCCTCAAAGGCCCGGAAGTAGGATTCGAACCAGGGTTCGTCGTCGAATTCTTCATCAGGCTCCGGCTCATCAGCCTGCAGCCACGCCCGCTCGGGATGCGCAAGCGCCATTTCGTCGAGCCAAGCCTGATGTTCGCCGATCCCGGCCCGCTTCAGGCGGGCGCGCCAGGCTTTCCGGAGTTTCCCAGATCGTCGGGCAAGACCTCAAACTCGACCTGGCTGACCATCGCCGCGCAATACTGGACTGCCGCCGTGACATCGCGATATTCCGGCGATGACAACGTCGTCATGGCGACTTCGGGGGAATAGGGGACATCGAGGCCGCGCCAGTTATGCAGAAGGTGCGTTGCCATCAGCTTGCCGACTTCGACAGTCTGCACCTGTTGCGGGATCTTGCGATGATACACGCGATTGAGCCGCTGCAGAAGGATGTCGCGCGCCACCGTGAAGGCCGGCAGGTTGAGCGAGGAGACGTTGAAGGCAACGCCGGGCCAGTCCGGATAGTCGATCCAGTCGCCCTTTTCCTCGCGTGCGAGATCGGCGGCGAGGGAGGAAAGCTTGATGGTCATGAGAATGCTCCTTTGTCGGAAGGGATGGGCGACCGGCCCCGACAGGCCGGCCGCCCGGTTTGCCGCTGGCGACTATTCGCCGGCAGCTTCGGGGGCGATATCGTCGGCCGCCAAACCTTTTTCATGCATCAGGGCAGCAAATTCGGCCGGCACCGCAATGCTCCTCCACCCGACCTTGAACTGCGTTCCGGCCCTGCGCTCGGGATCTCCAACATCATAACCGAACGGCCATCCAGTGAAGGTCTTGAGCGGCATGAAGGTGACAAGGCTATCCATGGGTTCGTCTCCCTTTTTCAATTTCCGGGTCATGCCGGCGTCCGGGTGATCTTCATCGTTCCGCCGATGCCGGCGTCGACGAAGCCCTGAAACGGTGCGTCGACCATCACCGCGCGGCCGTTGCCGGGCTTGGTGACCTTGCCGTCCATCAGCTTGTTTTTCGGGATCTCGAACAGGTACGAGTTGCCGGCGGCATCGCCGAGCGACCAGGACAGTCCGACTGTCGTGTGCGCCCGCGCCGCCTCGTAGGTGTCCTGAGTTTCGAAATAGGCGAGGATGGAGCCGCTGACGACGAACTTGCCCTTGCCGTGCTGATACGTGCCGCGACGGCCGACTGCATCATTGTCATAGACATTCGAGGAAATCCGCAGGTTCATCCTCTGGATAACAGGCGAGTTTGTGATGCCACTGATTTCGAGATCGGCGACGTTCAACGCCGAGTTGAAAACCTCGGTCTCGGTCGCTGCGACATAGGTCGCACCGGCGATGATGGCCGAGGCAGGCGCAAGCGTTTCGAGGCCCATGATGCCGAAATTCGCCTGCACCGATTTCTTGGCTTCGAGGGTGATATCGAGCGTGTTGATACGGCAGCCCGGATGGCGAATGAACGTATCGGTGGCGCCCTGCTCGTAGAATTCCTCGAAGGCGAGGGCGCGATCGGCAGTGCCGTTGACCAGCACGTTGGTTGCCCATGCCTGGCGGAACAGGCTCGCAAGCCAGTCGTCGAACGTGCCGTAGGAAAGCAGGCAATTGATATTGCCGCCAGTCGTCTGCCCGACATCGACGGGCGCGACACCATTGCCATCCGGCCGTACCTCATCAGGGGTTTCCGTCTGTTTCGACGGGCCGAAATCGGCCGAAACCCAACGCGCGATCTGCCACGCCGGCGTGGCAGGAATGGTCCCGATCGTGACCTCGGGAATGTGGGCAAGGCGCACAAGCGAGCCTTCTGCGATCGACATGAGATCTCTCCGTTAGTTTTCCGCCAGCGCGGGTTGAGGAAATTCGGCCGGAGCCGCAGTCAGGGCAGCGAGGTGAATTCGCGCCGATACCAATTGAGCGACAGCGTCATCGCCCAATAGCGTGGGAAATCCCGGCCCGGATCGCCGTTGCCGATCGCCATTCGGTCGATCATCACGCCATCCGTGTTCTGTTCGCGAAACAGGTTGGCGATGGCCTTCGCCATGGACCGAGCTTTCCGCGTGCCAGTGTCTTTCGGCACCATCACATGCACATAGGCGATGCCTGTTTCCTGAAAGAGATTGTTGCCGGGAGCGCCGACCGATTCCTGAAACAGCTCGTCGCCGAAGATCTCGACATAGACGAACAGCTTCGGGCTATCCTCGGTCTTGAAGGGCTCGTTTTCGAAAACGAGCGCGATGTCCGACCAGGCAGCCGTCGCCAGCCACGCAGCCTTCAGCCGGGTTTCGATTGCGTCATAAGCTTCGGGACTGGACATCAGATCGCGTTCAAAACGAGTGCGGGATAGGTGATCGGTTGCCCGGCCTGGCGGTCCTTGCGACGGCTGCGGCCACTGCCGCGCTTGAGCACATAAGGAATCTGTGGATGCACGCCGTCGGCGATGGTCAGGAACAGGAACTTGGCGGAAAAGGCGCTCGCAAACCTGCGATTGAATGCCGACCGCGACAGCTCGAAATGCCGATCGCCGGCCGGCCCGTTTTCGCCGACTTCCATCTTGCGGGTATAAGGCCGGTAGTTGATGATGATGACCTCGGCATCAGGCGCGATTTTCGCGTAATCCCGAACGATCGCGCCGCCGACCACGACGATAAAGGATGCGGCGTAAGTGCCCGATTTGCGCGGAACCCGCCGCTGCAGTTCTTCGATCGCGACGTCGATCGCCAGTTTCCAGTTCGAGAACACGTAAACGATCGGGCCGGGCAGCTCGACCGCGTCTTCCGACAGGCCAGGGCGACCATTGACGATCCGTTCGTATTGCGTCGAGCCCTTGCCCGACGAAACGACCTCGGCCACGCTCTCACGGGCGAAAGCAGCAAGCGCACGCCGGATGGCTTCAGGCGCAAGATCCGCCGTCGCCAGCTTCAGTTCACGATCGAACATGCCGAAGGTCGAGGGCATCAGCTCTCGGCCACCAGGTTGAGCCGCACGATCGCGCCATTGACCCGGATCGGAGGCGGTACACGCAGCGAATGCACGCGGCCCGCGATAACCAGTGCGTCGCCATCCTCGAACGGCCAGAGCGTGAGAAATCCGGTCGCGCTCAAGGTGACCTTCGAAGCGGTCATCTTGATATCGCCGATCATGTCCTCGGCTTTGACCGGTCGCACGAATGCCCGCATCGGTGTGTCCGTCTCCGCCCGTTCGCCATCTTCGTCCGGAGCCCCGAAGCGGCGATGCAGCACGTCTTCGCCATGTTCGGCCAATTGCCGATCGAGCGCCGCAATGGCTTCGGACGGCGTCATGCGAGCGGCCAGTTCCGGTAGGGTTCGAGCAGGCCGCAAATCGTGTCGTCGAGCGCCCCCGAGATTTCGACAGCGCCGCCCCACTGCGTTTCGCCGACACCCTCGACGACCTCACGACGCTTGAGCATATCCGATCGGGAGAATGCCATCAGCTTCGAGACCGACAGCAGCAGCGCCGATACGATATCGGCCGGAATGGCGGCAAAACCGCAAACCGCCGACACCTCGATCCGCGAGCCGGGCTGGATCGCCGGCCAACGTTGATTGTATTTCAGCGCAATCGACGGCGCGAGGCCTTCGATCCGCGCTTCATAGACCGTACCGGGCAAGGTCTGGGATGCGCCGTCCGTATCGATATACGTGATTGCCGAAATCGACTTGACCGGCGCCTCCGGCACCCGTTCGAAATCCCGAAATCCGTCGCAAAGGATCTTGACCGTCTGTTCGACCAGGCGGATGCCGCAATGCGTCTGTACCGCCTGTCGCGCAGCCGGAATCAGCAGGTTGATAATGCCGTCGCGACTCGTATCGCCGGTCGCGATCGAGCACTGCAGCTTCACCTGCGCAATGGTGATCGGCTCGGCAGTAGGCACAACCGTGATGACGCCCGGATACCACATCAGCCGCGCTTCTCCGCTGCCTTCGGCTTCACCGCCTTTTCGCCGGCTTCCTCGGGCTGCTTAGCTGCGAGCGCAGTCTCAAGCTCGACGAGCCGATCGCCAAGAATCTTGATCTCAGTCGCGGCAGCACCGGCATCTGCCTTCGCCGCGTCGTCGGCGTCCGACAGCGCCGTCTCAAGATCTGAAACGCGGGTCGTCAACGTCACATTCTCGGCGAGCGCTGCCGCCAGCTTTCCTTCGAGATCTTCGTTTGCCGCCTTCGCCAGATCATACGCCGCCGCTACGCCATCCAGCGCAGCGACTTGATCGCGCAGGAGCCCAATCTCGGTTTCCGGAGCGAGTATGGCGATGCCGGCCTCGATAAAGCGGGCGGCTTCGGCATCGCTGAACATTTCGGTTTCGTCGCCGGCGGACAGCGCGAACAACGGGCCGCTCATACTGGTAAGCATCTTGAGTTTCATCGCACTCTCCATTGGTTTGAGAAGCAGGCGCCCGTAAGCGCCTGCCGGTTCAAGCCAATGCGGATCAGGCGGCGGCGGTGATCAGGTGCTTGACGGCGGCCGTGTCCCCCAGCTCGCCATCGAAGCGGATCAGGCCCGCAATCCCGAGATCCGGCCAGAACCGTTCGCGAAGCACGCCGATGATCGGGGAACCGACCTTGCGGACGAAATACTTCGAAAGATCGCCGAAAATGGCGACCTTTTTGGCGGCCGCAAGGGAGTCCATGTCATCGTTGATGCTGTAGGGATGATTGAGTAGCGAGGCCGGCGCGCCGGTCTTGATGTCGCCCATCTGCCACAGATAATTGCCCTGGCCATCCTTGAGTTTGCGGATGGCGGCAAGCGTCGTGTCTGCGAACATCCACCTGGCTTTCGGCGACCGGCGATATGCCGAATTGACGGAATGCTGCAGGTCGATCAACTCGTCTGACGTAATCGCCGCGACGGCTGCTGCGGTCTTGCCGAGCGAAGACGCAGTGACGATGCCATTCGGATCGCCCACGCCATCGCCGATCGTAAGCTCTTTGTTCGCGATGCGGGCCAGCCGTTCGCCGAGCAACGCCCCGAGTAGCGCCTCCATATTGAAGACGGAATCCTGTGCAAGCTCCATGGAAAAGCGAACAAATTCCGTATCGAACACATAGGCATCGAGCGACTTCTGGCCGAAGGTGACATCCTTGCCGCCATCGTCGGTAAGCGCGGTCGCTTCCGTATGCTTTTCAGCGGTAACGGCCGTATCGTCGACGGTCGGCAGTTTGATCGGGTTGCCGCTCGCCGTGTTCATGACCGTGCAGATGTCTTCGTCGTACATCGGTCCCCAGGCCTTCATCGTCTTGATGATTTCCTCGGCAAGTTCGGTCGGGACCGTGAAGCCGCCTGCAGTGGTCGTTCCGGCGGTCTGGGCGCGGAACTCAGCCTTGACCTGTGTCCCAGCTCTGAGCACGGCGCGCTCTTCGGTCGTCAGTTCCGCGATGTCGGCGCCAGATGCGAGGAACTTATGGAAGACATGACGATATTCGAGCGGCTTTTCGCCGTCGTCGGTGCCGCGATGCTCACCACCCTCGCCAGAGATCGGGCGATTCTTGGCGCGCAGCTCTTCCTGCTGCGTTTCGAGCTTGAGCTGGCGCTCTTCACGTTCGACCTGCTTTTCCAGCCGGTCGTACTCGGCCATGGCCGCGTCATGCTGTGTTTCGAGTTCCTTGGCGCGGGCTTCGTCGGTCGCCTTGCCGATCTGGTCGAGACGTTCGCGGCCCTCACTGACGATGGTCGCCTGCTTCTCGCGCAGTTCCTTGATCTTGATCTTGGACATTTGAATTCCTTTCGGATGGTTTGAAGGGAATTGGGCTTCGGCGCGAGGCCTAGGCTTTACTCCGGACTTTCAGGTCCAGGTCAGCTTTCATGCGAAGCCGCGAGGCGGCCGCATTGAAATTCTTGGAGCGCATCTCCTTTTTCGCGTCCTCACGTGAGCGAAGCGCGATCGACGTGCCGTCATAGGCGGGCTCAGACACAATCGAGACCTCGCCAAGTTCGAGTTCGAGCAGCGTGCGCCTCGGCGGATCAACGGTTTCATCCCATTCCTGCCGAACGGCATCGAAGCGGAACGACATGCCACTGACATCGCCGCGCTGGACGAGAACGAAGACATCACGGCCATCGGTCGTGTCGGGAAGGTCGATTTCGACGGCAAGCCCCTTATCGTCTTCCTTGAGGCGCAGCGTTCCGGTGCTCATGCGACCGAGAACGCGACCACGATCATGGTCGAAATAGGCGCGGACATCGGCCGTCTTCAGGGTATTGGTGAAGGCACCGCGTGCAACGGTTTCGATGAACCAATCATAAATATTAGCCTCTTCACCGAAGACGGCCGCATATCCCGCGACGGTCATCTTGTTGCCATCGGAACGCGCCTCGACCGTGCGGACCAGGCTGCGCAGTTCCGGTTCAGACTTGGTCGGCATTGCCATTTTCTCCATTGTTCGGCGTGGGTTCTGGCTTGAGCGGTTGCTTGCCGAGCGGCACCGTTGCCCCCTGAATTTGCAGTTCGTCAGCGGCGGGATTACTGCTCTTCGGACGATTTTCGAGAGCACGCGCTTCATTCGGTGTGAGCTGCGCCGTCTGGATCGCGCGCGCATTGCCTTCCATGCGAGTCTTGAAGTCGCCACGCAGCAGTCCGTCGAGATTATGCTCGACATAGCGGTTGCCGCCTCGGCCATGGACCTTCAGATTCATCTCGCCTTCGAGCGCGCCGGCCCATTGGCCGACGAGGTGCTTGACCAGATAGAGATCGTTCTGCTCGACATTGCGGAACGTCGCGTTCGAAAGATCGGCGAGGAAGTTCGGCGGAATCTGCAACAGCCGCGCAATTTCAAGCACCTGAAATTGGCGGGCATCGATCATCTGGCCTTTCGCAGGGTCGAAGCCGACCGGATTGAGCTTGTATCCGGCAGGAATAGGAAAAATCGGATCGTTACTGGACTTGGCCGCGTCGATCGAGCGCTTGATGTCCGCCTGCGCGCGCTTCACGGCTTCGGCGTTCGCCGGCATTGGCCCTTCAATGGCGAGAGGCGGAACCCCACCGCCGGCAAAGAAGTTAGAGCCGTAATCGTTCATTGCGATGGCGAGCTGCAGTGCCTTGCCACCAAGGCCGACTGGACCGAAATGTCCAACGCCGTCAGGCTTCGGCATGAACGGAATGTCGATCACATCGGAAGCCGGATATTCCTTGTTTTCGAACTTGTAGACCAGCTTTTGCGCCACGCGGCGGATGGTCGTCTTGTTCGGGTCCATCGGCCAGAAGTTCTCGATACGCCGGCCGTTGCGCTCGATCCACACTAGGCCACGTCCGCCGGTAAATACCTGCTGCCAGAAATACTGCCACAGCTTGAAGCGGTCCATATCGTCGTTCGGCGTCGAATGGATCGTGCCCGCCAGGCGATCATTGAGCCGCTCCGGACCTTGATCGGTGCGCTTGTAGCTATGCAGCGGCAGTGACGCCATTGTGCGCGATAGGAAGGCGACGCCGGCGGCGAACGCCGGGACCGCTAGCGCCGATGCCACGGTCACACGCGGCAGGCTCGCGGATGACAACCCGAAAAACTGCAGAAAGTTCTCGGCGCTGACCGGCACCATCGGATTCTCGATCGAGGCGTCGCGCTTCTCCATCTCGGAAGCGACAACGGCCCGGATCTCTTCCTTGCTCGGTCCAAAAATCGACATCAGGCAGCCACCACGCTAAAGGTTGGATCGTCCCAGGGTGACGCGACGACCGCCGCCCGTTCCCTGCAAAGTGCGACGCCGGTTGACATCGCGGTGGAGACCATGCCGTCGATACGGCCGAAGGCATTGGCCTTGTCGAACATCCGCTGCCCGGTGCGGTTCTCGGCATAGACGACGCTTGCCGCGCAACTGTCGAGCATCGGGTTGTGAAGGATCTCGATCCGCTCTTCGAGGATCGCGTTTTCGAGCTTGTTGATGCTGTCTGGCATCCACAGATAGATTTCCTGTTCGCCTTCGGGCGCATCCTTGTCCTTTTCCAGAATGCGTTTCTGGAAGCCCTGCGGATGAATGACCAGCGGCAGAGATATACCGCGCTCTGTGGCCGCCTCGGAAAGCTGTTCGAGTCCGTATTGGTCGGCGGCGATCTCAGTCGGTTCGAATTCCGCATAGATCTTGGTGATGGCATCGGCCAGCCAGGAATACTTGAGCCGAGCCCCCGGCACCGCTTCGATATGGCCTTGGTCGCGCCACAGCTCATAAGGCGCCTGGTCGGTCTTGGCGCGATCGGCGAGCGTGTCCGCAGGTGTCCAGAACCATGTTTTAGACGCTAGCCGCTCTGAATCCTTCGTCGCATCGAGCACCCACGTCAGGGTCAGTGCGGTAAAGTCCCGCGTCCGCGACAGGTCAAGACCGCCGAAGCAGGGATAGCCCTTGGCCCTGAGTTCGCGGACATCGATCGGCTTGCGGCATGCGACCCATGCTTCGCGCTTGATCGCGGCATTGATCGATTGCGTCCATACGCAAAAATGCAGCCGGGCGATGCCGTTCCTCTTGCCGGGCATCATCTTCGCCTGCGACACGACGCCGGCGAGATAGTCGGTGCTGACCGTGACATCGAGCAGCGGGTTTGCCTTCAACCAGCAATCCGGATCGTTCTCCCAATCGTCGCCCTCGTCGAGCGAGCAGATGAACGAAAACGCCGTATCGTCCTCAACCGTCCCGGCGGCCACCGCTGCCGCATGCATGTGCTCTTCGTAGCAAATCGACTTCCGGTCGGTTCCGGAGTTCGTCGCCATGACTAGCAGCGGCTGGCGGCGGAATTTGAAGCCACGTTCCAGCATGTCGATCGTGTCGCGGTTCGGATGCTCATGCACTTCGTCGCACAGGGCGCAGGACGGACGCGGGCCGGACTGATGCTTGTCGGAGCTGATCGGCTTGAACCAGCGCTTGTCGCCCGTCTGGCTGCGATAGGTGAGCTGCCATACGGGGTTCTCGCCGGACTTCGTGATGCGATCGGCCAGGCGAGGGGACTGGTCGACCATCGCAACCGCGTCGCGGAACAGAACCTGCGCCTGATCCTTCTTCGCTGCAGCCGCATAGATTTCCGCGCGCGGCTCGCGGTCGGCAATCATCATCATCAGGCCGATGCCGGCGAGGAGGGGAGACTTGCCGTTGCCCTTGCCCTCTTCGTCATAGAACCGACGAAAGCGCCTCAGGCCGCTATCCTTCCATTTCCAGCCGAACAGTGAGCCGACCCGGAACGCTTGGCTCGGATGGAGCACGAACGGGATGCCCTCGAACTGACCGCCGTTGAGCCGTAGGTTACGAGGGAACCACGCAATGCGCTTCCTGGCTTCGGCGAGATCCCACACCAGGCCGCGCGACGGCGCATGTTCGAGATCGCGCAGATGGCGCCGGCAGGCGTTCCGGACATGCGGTCCGGCAACCACCACGCCCTGCAGCACATCGACCGCCCAAGCGGTCACCGGGTCATTATCATAGGTGACCTCAGGCAATTCGATGTCAGTCGAAGTCATCTTCGCCAAAACCGAAGCCGAGCTGCGCCCCGTTCTTGAGTCCGCGTTCCGCCGCCGGCGTCATCCCGAAGTCGCTCGCCAGGGCACGGATCTGCCGGAACGTCTCGTTGAGCTGGCCGACCTCGGGCCGCGCCTTCTGTTGAGTTCCGTTCCGGGTCTCGGTCTCATAGGTCTCGCCGCCTTCCCGAACATCGAGTCGTAGCCGCTCGTAGCGCGAGGTGATCCAGCAGAGCTGCTCGAACATGAAGGCGTTGGCCTCGTTCAGCCGGTCGCGCGTCGGATGGCAGAGGGGCGGCGCAAGCCGATCCCATATCGCCTGCACGTCGAAGGGCAGATCATCCGGCCGAAGATCCCGCGCCTTCTGCGCTGCAAACGCGTCCGCATTAGCGAACGGCTTGTCACCGGTCATCGGGATGACTTCAGCGCTGTGGGGTTTACGGCCTTTCATGATCCTTTCACACCACCCTCATCAGGTGGCTTTTTCCCTTCAATTTCCATTCATTCCAAACAAACCCCCCAAGCCGGTGGGCGTCCCCGGCGGGTCTAGAGATCGACCCACCCCCTCCCGTCATCGGTTGGCCGGGTGCTTGGGGTCGATCGGCCATCCGTCCGAGCCGGTCGCGTTCGAGAACCCACGATGCTCTTCGGCTTGCTTGGTCGCATCGTGATGCTCGGCGCATAGGCTCTGCAGGTCACCGAACCAGAACTTGTCGGGGTCGCCCTTATGGGCATCGATATGGTCGGCGACCGTTGCGCGTGTCACCTTACCTTGTGCCATGCACATCCGGCAGAGAGGCTCTGCCTTGAGCTGCAGGGTGCGACGGCCATACTTGCCGCGCCACCGTGCCAGTGAGTACCAGCCTCGCCACTCGCGAGCATCCTTGCTGCGAGCGTCCAAGTTCAATCCCTGACCTTGGCCAGATACCATTCCCGGCAGTCGTGCGGGCTAACGTGGCCGTTGAACGACCAGGTGATGAAGGTCGCATCCTCAAGCCTGCCAGCAACTAAGGTTTGCTCCGGGAGATACCAGAGATCGAGCTGCGTGGCATGGGCACCCGCGACGTCCGTGCCGATCGCCGCCTCATTGCCGCCGGCCATCACGATCGAAAGTTCATCGTCGGTAAGGTCACGCTTGATCAATGCAGTCGGCCGCTTCACATCGCGATAGTCGGGCATGGGAGAACCTCTTGGGGAAAGCAGAGCGCTTATCCCTAGACGCAAGAAAGGCGACCTCTCGGCCGCCCTTCGAATGCAGTATCGATGATCAGCCGCGAATGGCTACGATGGTGCAGGGATGAAGTCGCAATAGAACGTTTCCCCGATCTTGAACGAGCCGACAAGGTTCGGGTTAGCGATCGTCATCTCGAACTTGACCGAGGGCGACCAGCGGGCAAAGGAATTGTCCTCGTCGCTGCCGTCAGCCGGATATCCGCCGCTCTTGGCCACGCCGAAGAAAGTCACGGCTTCCTGCTCGCCCATGGGATGGATAGCACCAACACGAACCTTCGCACGCATCTTGACCGCTTCCATATCTGCCTCCTGAATGTTGGATTGATCATCGGGCGACATCGCAGCCCATATCCCTAGACGCACAAAAGGCGACCTCTCGGCCGCCTCGTCATCATCGTGTCATAGCTTGCGCACTGGCCCTGAATCACTCGCCTCGTGAGGCTTGGTCAGGGGAGGGGCCGACTGGATATCTTGTCCCTTGCGGAACTCATCAAGCTGGATCTCGGCTCGTCCTTCGGGACAACTCTAGCGAGTCATCCGTAGCAAAACGACTCTCACGATTCCTTGAGATACGCAATAGGCATCGGAACGTCATGCTTGCGGCCGAAAAGCGCGACCTCGACCATGGCCATGTCGTCGGCAATTGACACGATCGTGACGAAGTGATCGACCCACGGCCCCAGCGTAACCCGCATCACGTCGCCGGGCTTCAACGCCTTCTCCGCCTCTATCTCTTCGAGCATGCCGCTCTCGACCATCCCTTTGAATCGATTCACGGTTTCATCGCTGATCACGGCGCGATGCTCAATGCCGCCGATCACGCCATAGACGTGCCGGATGGCCTCAAGACCGAGCAGCGCATCGGTTTCCAGAGCGCATCGAACGAGCACATATGACGGGTAAACCGGGTTGCCGGGCCTTACTTTCGGCCGGTTGCAATTGCCCCGACGAGCCGTTTTCGTCGCTGGCCAGCACGGCAGGTACGAAAGAATTCCGCCACGCATCAGCACGTTTTCCACAGCTCTTTCAAAGTTGCGCTCGACGTGCAGGCAGATCCAGCCGCTACGGCCCTCACTGTCGCACATGACATTCATCGAAGCGCTCGAAAGCTGGAACAACCGAATGCGATTCTCGCGCTCGCTCAGCTCCGGCTTGAGATCAAGCCAGGTCACCCGAGCCGCCGATAATTCACCCCTAAGCCGCATCAGCATGTCCCTTGCACCTTTCCGCAAATTGCCACCACGCCGCCGCCACGGCCCTGTCCAGATCCTCGCCGTCGCCCACTGGCGGCAGATATGCGTATTGCGGCTCAACCGGCAGCCAGGGCAGCCTGCACTTGCGGAAGAACCGTTTCCAAGCCTGCCCGACTGGCCCGGCGAGATCGGTAGAGATGAAGTCCGCCCCGAACGCCGCAATATCCGCCGCCACTCGAATTTGCTCACGTTCCGATATCCGCCGGTTCAGCTCAGCCAGCCGTGGCCAGCTATGCACGGCCCGCCGCGCAATGATCTCGTCTTCGGCAATATCGCCACCGGCATCGAGCCGCCCCTGAACAAAGGGCGATGGCATCGGGTGCTGCCGTTCCGGCTGGTTCATGATCCAGAACCGATATCCCATGCCGCCCTTGCCGAAGGCCGCCACGATCTCAGGCGGCACCGCCGGTTCGTCGGGATCGGGGATATCCTCGAACAGTTCCTTGCCGAAATACGACGAAGGCGACGGCCAATGATCCTTACGCTGCGCCTTCAGTCGCTCGCACCATCCCGGAAATCGCCGCTCAGCCTTGGTCCGCTTGTCCTCGGCCATGGCGAGAAAGAACGGCAGGCCGGTATCCTTCGGCATGCCATCAAAGCCCTTCCAGTTTTTCACCAATGCCCAATAGCGGCGCTCTATCGCCTTCCGATCCTCACGTCCGCGCTCTCTCGCGCTTCGTTCGAGAGGGGTCGTTAAACAAGGGTCGTTAATAGGTGCCGGTCCAGAGTCGGCAGGGGGTGCCGGTTCAGGGTCGGCAGGGGGTGCCGATATACCGGCAGGGGGGGCGCCGTCATTATCCCCCGTCATAGGATTATCGTCCTCGTCCTCATCACCTTCCCATGCGTCGAATGCATAGCCTGAGGGTGGCGGACGATCGAAAACCACGCGGTAGAAATGGGCGCTGTCAGCTCCGGATTTCGTGTCCTCGACATGCTTTTCCACGACGCCGATATCGGCGAGCCGGTCGATTGCCGCCTGCACGGTCGAGCGCGCGCAGTCCAGCTCTCCCGCCATCTTCACCTGGCTACGCCGGCACCATCCATGCTTGTCGGTGTGCCGGCCGAGCAGGCAGAGCACCTGCAGGTCGCGCGGCTTCATACGCCGATCGGTAACGATCCAGCCGGGAATGATCGAGAAGCGGGCCTGCTTGGTCACGCCGCCACCTCACAGTCGGCGCGCAGTTCACCCCATTGATCAGCCATCGCGTCTGCGATCCCGGAGAAGAACCGCGACCGCTCTTTGGCTCGATCCGGCCCCGGCGGCATTCGATGCACGCGCGCTGTGCGACCGTCGACCACATTCGTGGGTACAAGCGCAGGTAAGTTCCTGAGCCAGAAGCAAGTCCGCTTGATTTCGCCATGTCCAAACTGCCACGGCTGGACACTCTGCGCTGGCGGCTCGTAATTTATGATCCGCGTCTTTGCATGACGATGCATTACGGGATTTTCGACACAAATGCGGTCGATCGGCGCGTTCCAGAAGGAGGAGAACAGCGCTGCGCCCTCGTCAAGGTCACGCCACATATCGTCAATGGTGCGGCCGCGCGGGGGGTTGGAAAGCCAGCGAACGCCGGAATTGCAAAGCCGCGTGCAGGGAGGGTGCGCGACAATAAGCAGGTTCCATCCGTCGCCAAGAATGTCGCGAGCATCGCCTACAATATGTCGGTTTGAGCCATCTTCCGCCGGTAGCAAATCGCACGACCAAGCGTCGTGTCCCCGCGCGGCGAATGCCCGCCGGACGGTTCCGGAGAATTCGCAGGCAACAAGAATTTTCACGCCGCTTCCTTTCCGGCCATCGCCCGGCGGCGCCGAACTTCCGCCTCGGCATCGGCCAGCGTGCGGCCGGACACCGCCTGTCCGAGTTCGGGATCGACGATGATGACCGTTCCGTCTTCGGTCGTGGTCACACTGCGCTTGAGGAAACTAGCCATTCTTCGCTCCGTCGCGTCTGCGCGCCGCTTCCCGCATCTCGGATTCCCGGATGTAGAGCGGCACAAGGATTGTGTTTGGGATTGCGCCTTCGCGGGTCCGCACGGCCTGCAGGCACACGCTGCGCGCGTCGAGATAGGCGACGGCCTCGGGAAAACCTGTCAGTTCGAGCGCCTTGCGAATGCCGCCGATGAAGCCCACGACATGCCAGTCGGGGCAGCGCAGCATCCATTCGGCGCGGTCGGCATGCGAGGGAAGCGCCACGATTTCTTCAACGATGGGAAGCGTCATCGGCCAGCCCTCACGCGCGTTGCGACGGCCTTGAGATACGGCCGCTCGCCGAGCACTTCGCCCGGCCGCCGCCAGCTCCGGCGACCCTCGCGCTCGTTCCGGTCCTCGTCACGAAACACCGAGGCAAGGCGGTTCATCGCCTGCAGCACACCGAGCCGCTTGGCCGTTTCCCGGTCCCAGCGATGCGCCATGTAGAGATCGTAAAGCTCGGCCCCGCGCTTCTTCCGCCGGTTGCCGAACACATCCTTGCAGGCTCGCGAGCAGAAATCGCCCTTGGATTGCGAGGCCGTTCCGCATTCCAGACAGGGGCGTACGCCGCCAGCCGGAGAGGGGGCGCGGGCTTCCATGCCGGGTTCTGGCGTGGGCTCGTTAACCATTACGCCGCCACCTCAAGCAGCTTGCGCTTGGCGGCAGCAGTCAGCATCGCCGCCGCTTCGGCCTCGGTCTTGTCGTCGCCGCGCATCGGCATCACGACCTGAAAGGCCTCGCCGTCGCCGCGCAGCACCATCGGTGCGCCACGGTCCTGCATGCGGATCTCGACCTCGTCGCGATTGATCAGCCTGAGCGCCGACAGGAAATAGCGGATGTTGACCGAGAACCGGCTGCCCCCCCTATGGACGCAACGGGAATATCGATTTGTTCACGTCCGAATTTCAGGTCATGCGGACTGCGCGTCACGGGCGCCAGAGTATCGTCTTGCCATGCGAGCGTCACTGACCGCGCATCGCTATCCAGCGCGGCCAGTCGCGCCAGCACTTGCCGGAGCACGGTCTTGTCCGCCCGCAGTTCCGAAAATTCGTTCTGGAACGTCGGCACCACGCGGCGCCAGTCCGGAAAGGTCCCGTCGATCAGCTTGCCCGACAGCGTAATGCCGGGCGCCTTCACCACGAACCGGACCTTCGCCACATCGATCTGCAGGCTCGTCGCCGGCGGCATGGCCATAATCGTGCGCACTGCCCCGACCGGGACGATCCCCTTGGCGTCGCCGAGCGAGAACCCGAGCGGATGCGACCCGAGGCGATGCCCGTCCGTCGCCACGGCCACGTCGCCTTCGAGCCAGACGCCGTTAAGATAGTAGCGCGTTTCCTCGGTCGAGATCGCCGGCGCGACGTAGGCAATGGCGCGCTTCATCGCATCGCCATCCACCTTGATCACCGGCGCGTCGATCGGATCGAAGCCGGGAAAATCATCAACCTCAAGGGCCAGCATCTCATAGGACGATTGCCCGAATGCCAGAACCGCCCCCTCGGCGTCGCCGGACAGCGTCACCACCTGGTCGGCGGCCACGTGCCCGATCAGCGCCAGGAGCGGATGAAACGGCACACAGAGCGAACCCCGCGCCAGACGCGCCGGCAGATCGACTTTGATCCACATGTCGAGATTGGTGCCCTCGATCGTCTTGCCGTCAAATTTGACCATGGACAAGATGGGGATGGTGTTTCGCCGCTCGATCGCGGGCTTGATGGCATTCAACGCGGCCTTGAGCATGCCGGCGGTCGTTTCCAGCTTCATTGCGATGTCTCCAGTTGGTGAGAGGTTGGTTCTTCGATCGTAAGCGGCGGCCACCACAGCCCCGCATGGTCGCGGGCGATCACGCCGCGCTCTTCGAATTCCTCGATCAGCGCCGCCGCCACGCTGTCGCGCACCGCCACGCCCTGTCGGAATGTCACATGCGCAAAGGGCAGGCCCGCGCGGCCGTCGATCCATGCCGCTGCGCGGTCGAACTCTTCCGACACGCGTTCGTCGACGGTCTTGCGCGGCGTCGTCCGCTCGAAATCTTCTTCCGCCTCGGGAAATTCTTCCGGCGCAAGGAACAGCCGAACGCCCGGCGGCAGCGCCTCGGCGGCTTGGAAATCCTGCCAGTCGACACGAATCGTCTCCCACGTGCCCCGGCCGTTGCCGTATGAGCCATCGGCGTTGCGCTCCCACACGAACCAGCCGGTATTCATCTGGCTTGTCGCCTTCGGCCCGTCCCATCCGTCGCGATGCATCATCGGCAGGCGGCGGGTGAAGACATAGACGCGGGAAGGCGGGTTCTCGTCCATCACGTAGCGGCGATCGGGATCGTCGAACCCGCACATGAAATTGAGGTTGAGGAGGGCGGCCATCTTGCCCGGCTTGTGCACGCGCAGCGCATGTGCCAGGCACTTGTTGGCCGCGTCGCCATAGGGCGGATTGGTCACGATATCCATGCCGCAGCTCTCGCCCGGCTGCGAGGAGAGGAAGTCCTCAACCCCCTGCGCCTCGCCATGCTGCGTGACTATGCCCCGATCGCGAAGATCGGAAATCATCCCGTCATAACCGGCGGCTTCCATCACGCGCAGAATGGCGGCACGGCCAACGAAGGGTTCCTTGAACAGCCGGGAAAAGCTCTCGATCGCCACCAGCGTTCGCGTCGCCTCGGCAGGCGTCTCATAGAGCTGGTCGCCCTTTTCCGCATTGCTGGCGCTGCGCGTGCCGATCGCGTGACGAAGGCTGGCACGTGTCGGTTCGAAGCCCACGGCTAGAAGCGAATCCACGATCCGGTCGACGAAGTCGGGTTCGGCCCGCACCTGGTTGCGCAGTTTGCGCGCCTCACTCAGGCGGCGTTTATCTATCCCGAGATCCGAGAGCGAAAAACGGTCCAAGCCTCGGACCGTTTCCGGCCGCCCGCCGCGCGATATCTGCCCATTGGCTTGGCCCTCGTCGACGGCGTCGGCCATGGCGACCGAGCACATGCTCTCGATCCTCAGAGCCTCGCCCTGCACACGCCGCGCTTTCTCGACCAGCTTGCGAGACGCCCTGACCTTTTCAGCCGACCCACCGGCGGCTTTAGCCTGGTCATACACGACCGTCGACAGCTTGAGCGCAAGCGCCATGTCGCCATCGTCGAGCAGCGTCCGCGCATGCGCGAGCGTCGCCAGCAATTCGGATTCTTGGAGGGGCGCGAGGGCGTTCATGCGCAATCCGCCTCCCGCACCCCGGAGACATCGGCCAGCACGCCATCCCTAGTGATCCGCGCCCGCCGGTTTTCGGCATAGCGCTCGATCAGTCCTGCCCGTTCGAGGAATGACCAGGTCTGCCGCATCACGCCGGCGCGTTCGCCGCGCGCAATGAGGCATCGCGTCTTGTCGAAAATGCCATCGCCGCCCCGGTTTTTGAACCATTTGAGGGCCGCTTTTTGGTGATCGGTGAGCTGCGCCATGTCAGAGCCCCAATCCGCGCAGCAGCGCCGAAATGGAAACGATGGCGTCGTGGCCCTCGCGGCCAATCAGTTGCAGGTCGCGAAGGTCGAATGGCTTGCCCGCCTTGCCGGCCTTGGCCGCGTTGTAGGCTGCGACGAGTTGGCCGATCTCTTCCATCACGCCGAGCACGTCGGAATCGCTGACCGGCACATGATCGATCACCAACGGCTGTTCTTTACGGGTCAGCGCGTATCCCTGAATGTCCGCCAGCAGTTCGGTGACCAGCGGATAGCCGTGCCGGATCTCCGCATCGAGCAGGATATCGACCGGCATCTGATGCGGATAAGCGGCGCTGGCATACTTCGAGATCACGGGCGACTGCTTGCCCACGGCAAGCGCCAGTTCGCCGGCGCCGATCTGGTCGACAAGCGTGCCGATGCGCGATTGGACATCTCGCCGATGACGGTCGGACGAAGGCCGGAGCAGAAGCTCTTTCATGCTGGATTCCCCCGATGGAAAGCCTTGGAAAGTTCATGCGAAAAGGATTCCATGACGGGTCCCGCAACCCGCGCTAGGAATGCGTCAGGTCAAGGCGGCGCGGTTGCCACTGGCAGACAATAAAAAGCGCGCCCGCCGGTTTGGCGGCAGGGCGCGAGGTAGCGGCTGGGAGGTAGAGGCCGCAGGGAAAAGCCGGGCGACATAGCGGCGTCGCACGGGTTGCCGAGGGCGGCTGACCGGCGGGGCCAGCTCTCGACGTGAGAAATGGAAAGGGCGACCGTCATTCGGCGGCCTCATGGAATGACTTGGTTTCCGGCCGCTCGATGCCCGCTGGCCACTCGGCTTCATCGGGCCAGTTTGCCGAGAACCATTCCACCAGGTCATCGTATTTCTTGACCGTGAACGTCTTGCCGTCGCGGATACGGGAGAAGAATCGTCCGTCCGCCGCGCACATCTTGCCGACCGTGGATTCCGTCAGCCGCTTGGCATGCCGGAAACTATCGGCGAGTTCGAACAGATTCTTAGACAGCTCTGCTTCCATGGGTGAAACGAGATAGTTGAAAACTTCCTACTATTCAAGGGGAAATTTTCAACTCGCAAATAGTTGGATATTTCCTACAATGATGCGAATGGAACTTAAGGAAATTGTCGCCGAGCGCCTGAAGCAGCTCAACCTAAAGCCGATCGAAGCTGCCACGAAATATGGGGCCGAGAGGACGTTTGTGCGCGACATCCTGTCGGAGCGGAAAAAGAGTGTCCGATCCGACAAAATGCCGCTGCTGGCTGAAATTCTACAGCTTGATCTAAGTGCGCTTTCGCGAGGTGAGCTGTTACCGATCGATGAAGCACACCCGGAATTCATCGAGTCGGAAGACGAGCCACCGGAAGATCATTACAGTCTGCCAGTGATGGGATTCATTGGTGCGGGCGCTGAAATCGAGCCGGACTTTGAGCAGGTGCCGCCCGAAGGTCTTGAGCAGTTGGCGCTGCCGTTCCCGCTGCCGGATGGCCTGATAGCCTTTGAGGTGCGCGGCGATTCGATGCTGCCGTTCTACAAGCACGGCCACGTCGTTATCGTCTGGGAGCAACAAAAGAAGCCCCTTGAGGCTTTTTTCGGCGACGAAGCCGTCGTCAGGACATCGACGGGTCGCCGCTTTCTCAAGACAATCGAGCGTGGCTTTAATGGCGTCAATTTGAGATCGTTCAACGCGCCGTTGATCGAGGATGTATTCTTGGAATGGATCGGGGAAGTCTTCGCCGTTTTTCCGAAAACCTCGCTGAAACATGTGGTTAAGGCCGGAGGCATTCAAGGACGTTTAAAGATCGCCTGAGGGGGAGAACTGAATGAGTGTCTCGCAGTATTTTACGGGCATGGGGATATGGGGCGTGCTGTTCTTCGTGATCGGCAGTATCGTGAACGCCATCGCCTTGGTCAGCGTTCTTTCCACAAGCGCGGCCTATGTATCTTCGCCATCAATGGCAACTTTGATCGTGCTTGCTATTTCAGGCTTCGCGGTTCTGCTGTCCGTCCCCATGATGCTTATCGGCCGCGCCTATGATGTGACAATCATCCACATTCCCAAGAGCAAGATATCCTAAGACAGGGCGGCAGATCATGAGGAAAGCATTCGGCGTTCTCCTAATTGCGGCAGTGCCGATCTCCGGATGCATGAATGACAATTACGTGCGCCGCCAGCCGCCGCTTGAGACTTATCAGTCGCAGCTATCAGCCGATGCTGCTGTCTCGTGCTTGACGCATTTCAACTACACTGCAACGACCCTGAAGCTCAGTTTCGTGGCGCAAACTCTGACGCCAGGCAGTGAGTATTACGTGGTTCCTGCAGGCTGGCCGGAGCCATTCCCTTTTTCGGTCGAGGTCAAGTCAAGCGGCTCAGGCTCGACCCTACGGCTCTTTCAAGGGACGTACATGTTTCCGTCGCAGGTTGCAGCGATGAAGGCGGCGGCGTTATCTTGCCTCACGACATAAGTAGGAAGTTTTCTACTTTCCACCTTACAAGTTGAAAACTTCCTACTATTTCTTGCTCCGTTCCAAACCCGAACGGAGTTTTTCATGTCGCTCTACCACCACCGCCAGCCTGCCACCGACGCCAGATACGAAGCCGCGTTCGCCCGCGTCTTCGGCGGCCTTCCAATGGCCGAAATCGTCGAGCCTCGCACGGCGCGGGTCAATGCCCGCGTCAAGCCCAACGACACCCATCGCCGCACGGTGACACCTGATTCGATGGCAAGTTGGATGGGCGCCCACCCGGACGCCAACACCCGCGAGGCGATGCTCGTCGAGTTCACCGATCACGAGATCCGCGATCACTTCGCCGAGGCGAAGCGCATCTACAGCCGCACCATGGCCGACGCCTAGGCGCGATTGCGCGTCGACCGGCGTAAAACCCCGCCGCCGGTCGACATGCAATCGAACCGGAGACGCCCGATGCGCATCCATATCACGCCCATGATCGCCGAACCCGAGCCATCGCCACGGCCGGAACTCACGCTGCTGATAATCCTGGTCATCACTGCCGCCCTAACGGCGGCCGGTGTGGCGTGGGCGGGGAGGGCACTATGAGCCGGATCTACCTCGCTTCGTCCTGGCGCAATGCCAGGCAGCCCGAAGCCGTGACGCTCCTGCAGTCGATCGGCCATGAGGTCTACGACTTCCGCAACCCGCCCAACGGCGTACCCGGTTTTGCATGGTCGGAGATCGACCCCGACTGGCAGGCGTGGAGCGCCAAGAAATATCGCGAGTTGCTGACCACCCACCCCATCGCCGCGCGCGGATACGTGACTGATTTCCGAGGCATAGAGTGGGCGGACACTTGTGTTCTGCTTCTGCCTTGCGGCCGCTCGGCACACCTTGAGGCTGGCTGGTTTGCGGGTCGCGGCAAGCGACTGATCATCTGGACGCGCGACGGCGAAGAGCCAGAGCTAATGGCGTTGATGGCGAACCATATCTGCACTTCGTTCGAAGAGGTCGCGTCCGCTCTTGAGGAGGGTGCAACATGGTGACGTTATCACCCCGCAAACGTGCAAACGCCTTGATCGAGGCGGAACGCACTCGACAGATCGAGATCGAAGGCTGGTCGATCGACCACGACGACCAGCACACGGACGGTTCGATCTTCAAGGCCGCACTCGCCTATTTCCGCTTTGATCCACGATTGCACAATCCCAACGTTCCATCCGCCGGCTGGCCATCATCATGGTCGAATGATTGGTGGAAGCCCCGTACCCGCCGTGAAAACCTCATCCGTGCCGGCGCGCTCTGCCTGGCCGAGATCGAGCGCCTACGGCGTCTGAGGGGCAGACGACTGCGACTTCGCACCGGCCATCGGGTTCAGGTCGGCCATGTAGAGGCGAAGCTGTCCGCCATCACCGAGGCCTTGATCGCATTGGAGGAATCCAATGTCGCAGCCTGAAACCATCACCCTTCGCCTCGCCGCCGAATGGCCGCCCAAGGCGGCGCAGCAGGCCTTCACCGCGCAACTCGCCGAACTCGGCATCACCGTGCCGGTTCGCCATCACGTCGAAGAACTCGGCGAGATCATCGATGCGGCCGGCAAGGATATCCTGCAGGTCGATCCGCTCGGCATCAGGGATGACCAGGAGGTCGGCCGGCTGGCCGAGCTGTTCGCGCTCGCGATCAACACGATGGCCGGCGTTAGCACGATCGAGCCCGCCGCCCCGTCCGAGAGCGCGGAAGGCCCGCGCCTTCAGGATCTTGTCGAACGCGCCAATGCCCGGCTTGCCGCCATGACGCAGGAAGAGCGCGCTTCCCACGACAAGGCGCAGCGTGAAAATTACGTCCGCGCCTTCACCACACCCTGCGAACACGGCGTGCTCGATTTCGAGCAATGCCCTGACTGCCGCAAGGGAGTGCGACATGTCCCCGTCTAAGCCCAAGCATCCATGCCTGTCCTGCAGGCTTCCCGATTGCGACGACGAAAGCAAGCGCTGCCCGCTTCGCCGTATCGCGGCCCAATTCCAATACATGGCCGCGCGCCGGCAACCGATCCCGGATGACCTGCGCGAGCAGCACCGCATCGCCAAGCACGAGCTTTGGGAGATTACCTACAACGAACGCCGCCGTGCGCGGTATCACGAACGACAGGGGGCCGACGCCCATGCTTGACCAGATCTTCAACCCGCAGATCATCGGCGCCATTTTCATGATCCTCGGTGTCTTCGCCATGGCGGCGAGGGACTGACATGCCGATCCGGCCCGAACGCGCGAAACTATATCCCGGCGGCGGCATCCGGTCGAAGGAATGGCGCGCCTTCCGCGCTGAACTCCTCGCACGCGCCGAAAACCGCTGCGAGGGCACTCCCCAGAATCCGGATTGCCGAGCCGAAGACGGACTGCCGCATCCGATCACAGGTTCGAAAGTGAAACTGACGATTGCCCACATGGATCACGACGAACGTCACGCCGATCCCGATCGGTGCCGCGCGCTGTGCAACCGCTGCCACAATCAATGGGATGCTCCGCATCGCAAGGCAAATGCTCGCATCAAGAACCGGCGGAAATATGCCCAGCTCGACCTTGAGGATTACCTGCAGGCGATCGAGCCAGCCGGCGAGCCGATCCACATCCACAGGATTGTCGAGGAAGAAACGCACGTGGCGGAGCGAGGCCAACAATGAGGCAACCTGCTTCGCATGGCCAGACTCTGAGAAACCGGACGAACGCGCGGCCGGCCTGGCACGGGTTGAAGGTCGTCCGCGTTTATCGCGTCACAGCCCTTGGCGGCACCGTCACGCGCCGGATCTCGCTGCCAGCGATTTCCATGCATCTTCTGTTTCTCGCCGAAAGCGAGGCCACATGAATGCCAATCCCGACAATGTCGCCGAACGTTCCCGCCTGCAACGGCTGATCAACCTCGCCGATCGCATCGCCGCCGACGAATGGCGGCTGGAACGCAGTAACCGAGGCGAGCGCTGGATAGTCTCCAGCCGTTTCGACGGTTCAGAACACGTCATCTGCGACCTGACCCGCTACGCGCGCAATGATGAAGTGACACTGCTGTCAGAAGCGCTCGACCAGCTCACCTTCTTCCTGCCACTGTTCGACCGGGCGGCGAAACGCACGCGCCATCTTGCTTCGGAAGTCGCAAGACTGGAGCAGGAACTGGCGGCCCTGAAAGGCGCCGCGCCGACCGAGAATGAGAGAAACGAACAGTCGCCCGGAAGGCAGAAGGACTATGCCGCGCAGGCGTCCATGCTTCTGGTCGACCCTGTGTTTCAACGCTTTCTCAGTGAGATCCGGGATGGCGAAGTCGTCGACGACAAGGAAGCGGCCGACGTGGCGTTGAAAACCGAGCTTGGCATCACGTCAAAAAAACAATTGAACACGGACGCGGCCGCCGCTGCCCTCTGGCTCGATTTTCATGCCAAGTACCAGGGGTGGATGCGGTTATGAACGACCTGCTCACGCCCGACCAGGCTGCCGCGAAACTGCAGATCTCGAAAAAGACCTTGCGCGAACACGTCAAGGCAGGTGAGATAGCCTATATCCCGACCGGCACGGGCGACAAGCGCGTTAGGATGAAGTTCGACGAGCGCGACATCCTCGAATTCATCGATCGCCGCAGGAAGCGTCAATGTCCGTCTTCAAACGTCCCCACTCGCAATATTACCAATATGATTTCGTCGTCGACGGTCATCGCTTTCACGGCTCTACAAAGGCCACAAACAAAAAAGAAGCGGTAGCGGCGGAGGCGAAGGTTCGCGAAAAATCCAAGGCCGATATCGCGGAATCGAAAGCGACAGGGCAGGGGCCACTCACAATCAACATAGCCGCCGGCCGCTACTGGACCGAAGTCGGCCAGCACAATGCCAACAGCGACGACACCTGGCGCGCCCTTGAACGGCTCGTCAAATTCTTCGGACCCGACAAGCGCATGTCCGAGATCTCGGATGCCGAGGTCGCCGACCTGATAGCCTGGCGCCGGGTGCAGAAGCGATGGGGCAAGACGCAGTATAAGGACGAACGCGAAATGGCGGCCGTATCGCCGGCGACGGTCAACCGCGACACGACCGCCGTCCTCAAGCGCCTATTCATGCGCGCCCGCCGCAAGTGGAAGATCCTGCTTTTGAATGAGCCGAACTGGCGCGAGCATTGGCTCAAGGAAGCCGAAGAGCGCGTGCGCGAGCTGCACGAACACGAGGGCGACGCGCTCGATATTGCGGTTCGGGAAGACTATGCCCCTTGGCTCGAATTCGCACGCCTGACCGGCCTGCGCCTCGCCGAGACGCTGATCCGGTGGAAGAACGTCAACTGGTTCGCCAAAACAATCACGACCACCGGCAAAGGCGGCCGTGCGGTCACAACGCCGATCACCAGGGCCGTCCGCGAGTTGCTCGAACCCTTGAAGGGCCATGACGAGGAATGGGTTTTCACCTACGTCGCCAAGCGCACCAACAAGAAGGACGAGAAGGTGAGGGGCAAGCGCTACCCGATCACCTATGAAGGCGCCAAGACCGAATGGCAGCGGACTCTCGGGAGATCGAAGGTCGAGGACTTCAAATTCCACGACATCCGCCACGATGTCGGCACCAAGACGCTCCGCAAGACCGGCAACCTCAAGATCACCCAACGCGTGCTCAATCACACCTCGCTCAAGACCACGTCCCGCTATGCTCACGTCCTCGACGAGGAAGTCGCGGCGGCTCTCGACAGTGTCGCGGATTCCCGTAGATTGTCCCGTAGCGCGAAGAAGGACACCGCCTAAGCGATTGAGAAAGCAACACCTTTCGAACGTCGACCTTGATTCCTTCTAAGCAGGTTGTCGCAGGTTCGAGCCCTGCAGGGGTCGCCAGTCTTTTATGCCTCGCCACATATCCCCGGACTCTCGCCACGATTTCCGGACTCGACTCCATTTGTGGACAAGACAAATTGTAACGGTGAATCTTGGTTAACCCCGGCTGCCATTGGTGTGGCAGGCCGTCTAACGTTGCCACGGTGGGTGCTCCAGAATGAGGGTTTGGAAAATCGCGGGTGTCAGCGTCCTGCTTGGATTGGCAGCAATCTATGTCTATCAGGAAATCCAATTCAGAAAGCCGCTAACCGCAGCCGAGATTGACGGACTTGCTGCAACTATTGCGGGGCAGATGGATTGCGATTGGCCTTATGAGTCGACACGCAAACGCGAATGGCTGAGGCTTAGATCGCGCGCAGAACGAAAAGTGGATGCGCGACATACCAGCCAAGATTTATGGCAGCGATGGGCAAATACCAGGGGCTGACTCCGGATCAACAATGTGCGCTGTTGGCCAAGTTTCCTGATTTAGTTCGACCGTGGCACGATTAGGTTCTGCAGACGGACTGCGCGACATCGCGGATCGAAGTCTGCAGTTTAGTCCGCGCTCACGTGGCGAAAAAACCGGGAATCCGATCCCATCTGGCGACGCTCATCTTTTCAACGGAATTCAGCCGCGACGATTGGTCTGTCCGCGCTCATCGAAGCCGGGCTTCGGTCCTGTCTTCTTCGACGCGTCTTCCAGCGTCGCATCGTCGTTGCCGGTTACGGTGCGGGGCGTCGCGCTGGCGATGCCGTTATTCCTGCGGTCACCTTGCGACGGCGCGAACTGGCCTTCGGCGTCTTTTTCGGTCCGGGTCTTGCTTGATGTCATGGCCTCATCCTTTCCAAGCAAACGGCGAGCCGAGGCGGAAGTTCCCGAACGTCGCGCTGGCGCGCCATAGGCTCAGTCCGGGCGGCTGACCCAGCCCGCTTCTTTCGAGCACGCCTCCTGGCCGTCCGCGTTCATCTTTTCCCATTCGGAAATGTCGATGTCGCGACCGTAGTTGTCCTGCATCATCTTTTCGTTGGCGCAGGAACAATAGGCCGCAATGGCATCCGTCGTCTGGCCCTCGTCGGCATTGTCCTCGAGGCACTGGCCGATGACGTCTCCCGCCCCGGCCGCAAGCGAATAGATGGGAAATGCGGATACAAGAATGAAGATCGAAGCTGCTGCAAGCACGCGCATGACGTCCTCCCCGGCATGAAGCCAACATCGCATAGACATAGCGTGTGGTGCGGCGGGTTGCTAAGATTGTTTTGACTTTATTTGGGGCGGCTTGTCAGGATACGGCGCCGTGCCGAACCTTTTGCCGCTTTGATCATTTCAACCGTGAGCCGAAAAGGGAGAGGTGTATGGACGACGCCGACGACAACGCGATTCGCAAGCGGGCGCATCGGATATGGGAAGAGGAGGGCCGTCCGCACGGCAAGCACGACGAACATTGGCAACGGGCGGCTTCCGAGGTCCACGGCCTGGAAGATCTGCCGCAGTCCGATTCGACGAAGAAGGCTGCCAAGAAGCCAAAGGCTTCGGCTGGGCGCGGGCCGCGCAGCTCGAAGTCAGCAACCTGACGCCCCAAGCAGGCCATTCCATGCCCAGGTATTATTTTCATATTCGGACGGCTGACGCCTTCATACAAGATCCAGATGGAAGCGACCTGCCGGACCTGGATGCGGCACGCGTCGAAGCCGGCCATTCTGCCCGGCATTTGTTGGCCGAACTGCTGAGGAATGGCCAGGTGCTGGACGGTCAGGTGTTCGAGATTTCTGACGAGGCCGGCGCCATACTCGAACGCGTCTCGTTTCGCAGCGTGATTAGGCTGCCCTGAGAATCTCCGCCACCGATCTCATTGCATCGGCCCGATGAGGCGCTGATATTCGAGTTCCGGCACACCGTAGGCATCGCCCGCGAAGAGTTCGAGCGCCTTGCGATCGCGAATGGTGATCAGGTTGCGCTCGGAATAAACGAGATGGTTGCCCTCCAGAACATGCAGCGCCGTCGTCACCGACGATCGCCGGACCGCGAGCATCACGGACAGGAATTCGTGCGTCAATGCGATCTGATCACCGGGCGTCCGATCGTGGCACATCAGGATCCAGCGGGCGAGCCGCTCGTCGATATGGTGGACCGAATTGGAAAGGCCGGTATAGGCGGTCTGGATCGACAGCGCATAGGCGTAGCGCGACAGCAGCTTGCGCAGGCTCTCACTTTTTTCGATGGCGCCGCGCAGCATATCGTTGCTGATGCGATATCCGTGGCCGGGAACCTGCATGAAGATCGAATATGGGGTCTGGGCGGTGTCGAGCACCAGGCTTGCCGGGGTCATGCCTTCACGGCCGAAGATGCCCACTTCCGAACGCTGGCCCTCCGGTGTGATGGCAACGATGGAGCCGATGCCGGAATCGATGAAATAGGAATGCTCGCTTGGGGTGGCGGGATCCGAAAATACGAAGGAACGTGGCAGTTCGATCAGTTCCAGATCGCCGGCCACCACGTCGAACACATCCTCCGGCATCAGCGCCAATAGACGATTACGGACTTTAGCTTGCGAAACCATCGCTCTTTCCGGTTCGGCGAGAGCATTGGAGTTCCACAGTTTTCCTTCGCTGAAGGCTGTCTGGTCAGTCATCTGCCTCGAATCTTTCTCTGCTTAAGGCCGCTTGAATGCGCCTGCAAGACGACCGCCCCTTTTGGTGCGATTGCGTACCGAACGAGCTTTTCCAATCGGACCGGTTATAACGAGAGGGAACCCTGGGACTGGAATCCGATTTGCTGGCTGACCACCTAAAAACCATCCTCGTCGTCGAGAACGAGCCGCTGATCGCCATGGATGTCGAGACCATGCTGCAAGCCATTGGCGCCAACAGAGTCCACCATGCCCTCACATGCAAGGAGGCCCTGGAATGGATCGAGGGCAATGATCCCGATATCGCGGTGCTTGACCTTCACCTGCGTGACGGGCCATGCACCGTTGTTGCCGAGAAGCTTGCCGCGCGCACAATCCCGTTCGTCATCTATTCCGGCGATACGCACCCATCCACCGACCAGGCCGAATTGATCGCCCGTGCGGTCTGGATCGCGAAGCCCTGCACGCAGGACGAACTGGCCGACGCTCTGCAGCGCGCGTCAGGGCCTGCCCTGCGATAGATCCCTGCCATTGATCGATGCGGGTACAGCGATCTGTTCGACGGTATCGCGGGGCAGCGGGATATCGACTTCCTCGGGAACCACGACGTGAACGCCCTCAACGGCAAGCTCGCCGATCGCGCAAGTCGTGGCATGCTCGTCAATCACATGCGGATGTGCTTTCCAGTAACTCTCGATGTGCAACATGTCCCATCCTCGTTTTTATGAGTGCGGACGTGCAAGACAGCCGTCCGCTTAGACTCCTCAACGAGCAGCTTGGGATTGGGTTCCACTTTATTTTCGAAGAAATAATGCCTTGGCCGAGGACGACGCGATCAGCCAGCCGCGCGGCTTTGGAAATTGTCGTTGCCGCTTTCAGCTTCGTCCTGCAGTCGGCGGTAGAGCATTGCATAGAGGCTGGCGCTGCGTTCCCACGAGAAGCGGGCGGTCATGCCCTGGTTTTGCAGGCGCTGCCATTGGTCGGGCAATTGGAATACCTCGATGGCGCGGCGTATGCCGTGGCGGAGGCCTTCGGTCGTGATCGGATGGAATTGGAACCCGGTGGCGACGCCCGCTCCCATGGCCGCATCGTTGGCGTCGATCACGGTCTCGGCGAGGCCGCCAGTCCTTGAGACGATCGGCACGGAACCATAGCGCAGCCCGTAGAGCTGGGTGAGGCCGCAGGGCTCGAACCGCGACGGCTGGATGATGGCATCTGATCCGCCATGTATGAGATGTGCGAGCCGCTCATCGTAGCCGATATGCACCGCCACCCGTCCCGGAAACCGCTGCGCGGTGCTGACGAGGAGTTCCTGAATGTCAGAGTCGCCCTGGCCGCAGACGATCAGCTTGGCGCCACGATAGACGATTTCCTCCGCCACGTTGGCGAGCATGTCCATGCCCTTCTGCCAGGTCAGGCGGCTGATGCTGGCGAAAATCGGCCCTTCGTCCTCGTCGATGCCGAATTCCTGGATCAGTGCGGCGCGGTTTTCCCGCCTGAGTTCGGGCGTCGTGGCGTCGAACGGGCGGGCGAGGTAGGCGTCCGAAGCGGGGTCCCAGACGTCATCATCGATTCCATTGAGAATGCCCTTGAGCTTGTCACGGCGCGCATTCAGTACGCCTTCCATGCCCATGCCGAAGCGCGGCGCGAGAATCTCGCGGCTATAGGTCGGGCTGACCGTGGTGATGGCATCCGACGTCATCAGCCCGCCCTTGAGGTAGGACATGTCGCCATAATATTCCAGGCAATCAAGGGAATAGGCGCGCACCGGCAAATGCAGGTAGGGAAACAGGCCGGCCGGGAACTGGCCCTGGAAGGCGAGATTGTGAATGGTCAGCACAACCGGCTTGTCGTTGCCCATCTCGCGCATATAGACCGAGGTCAGCGCGGACTGCCAATCATGGGTATGGACGATATCCGGCGTCCAGCCCGGAAGGACGCCATCGGCAATACGCGCCGCGGCGAGCGAGAGCGCGGCGAAGCGTTTCCAGTTGTCCGAGTGATCGCGACCGGTGTCATCGACATAAAGTCCGCCGGGACGGTCGTAGAGCGTCGGGATGTCGAGCACGAAATAGACTTGGTCCTCGGACTGGAAATGTCTGAGCGAGGCGCTTTCGCCCAATATCTCGTCGAAGACCAGCAGAGGTGCGCCGGCGCGCGCCATGGGCAGCAGCGCGGGATAACCGGGGACGAGCGTGATGGTGCGAATGCCGAATTTCTGCAGTGCCTTGGGCAGTGCCCCGGTAACATCGGCTAGGCCGCCGGTCTTGACGAACGGGAACACCTCCGATGTCACGGATAGTACCTTCATGCGGACCGCCCAATCCTAGCCAGAATGTCACTCAAAATAGGCAAACTCTGTTAATGCACGATTACCCGTTCGCGTAACGCGGAAGTCAAATTTCGGTTCCTCGAATCGGGGGTCGGCAACGCGGATTTTGCGCCTTCTTTTCGATGGATGTTGCGCCGCACTAAAGGGAAAGTCAAAGTGTTTGTCGGAGCAAATGTGACGGTTGTCCGGGCCGCATGACGGAACCAATCGGAAAGGCAGGGATTGGTCGGAAAACATGAGGAGGTTTGAATGCGCAATGCCATGGCACCCGTTCCCGGCCAGGAGCCTTTTCCCGGCAATCCCGTACCGCCACCCATGCCTCCGGATGTCGACCCGCCGATCAAGGAACCCGAGCCCGACCGGCTGCCCGACGAGGAGCCGATACCGAACCCCGATGAGAACGACAAGCCCTCGAAATACATGTGACGTGTTGGCGGCCCGGACACATTCGTTGCCGCGCCGGGGATTATCCACAGAGGCGAAATTTCGTCTTGCGCTTCGCCCACGAACAGATTACATCCGCCGCACCCTCGGGTCCGGGGGCGATTAGCTCAGTTGGTAGAGCGCTTCGTTTACACCGAAGATGTCGGCGGTTCGAGCCCGTCATCGCCCACCATTTCCTCGATATTCTCCTGTTTGTCACCCTCTGACTTTGCGCCGTCATCCCGTCGCCCTACACTCCGCCAATCACCGCCCAGGAGCATCCCATGAAAATCCACCCCGCCGGTTCGCGCCCTTCCTCCATCCCGTCCGCCGAATATTTCTCCGGCCATGTGCGGCAGGATCCGCTGGTCGAGGCGCCGGAGCCGGCGCGGGTGAGGGCGGCTTCGGTGACCTTCGAGCCGGGTGCGCGCACGGCGTGGCACACGCATCCACTCGGCCAGACCTTGGTCGTGACGTCGGGCGTCGGGCTTTGCCAGGTCTGGGGCGGCACGATGGAGACGATCCGCGCTGGAGACACGGTCTGGTTCGCGCCCGGCGAGAAGCACTGGCACGGCGCCTCGCCCTCCGTTGCGATGAGCCATATCGCTATCCATGAGGCGCTCGACGGCAAGCATGTCGATTGGCTGGAACATGTGACCGAGACGCAATATGCGGGCGAGGGCTGACCGAGCGCGGATACGATCGGTGCATCAGCAAATATCATCCGTTCAGGCGCTTTATCGCGCGTGCCCGGCATGCGATCTTCGCCGGTATTGAACGACGGAGAATGCTTCCATGAAGGCCATGTACTACGAGCGCTACGGCGAGCGACCCGGGATCCGCACTCTGCCCGATCCAGTACCAGAGCCGCATGGCGTGGTGATCAAGGTGGAGGCATCCGGCGTCTGCCGCAGCGACTGGCATGGCTGGGTGGGGCATGATCCGGATATCGTGCTGCCACATGTGCCCGGCCATGAACTGGCGGGCGTGATCGCTGCTGTCGGCAAGGATGTGTTGCGGTTCAAGGTCGGCGAGCGCGTCACGGTGCCCTTCGTGTCTGGTTGTGGCCGCTGCGAGGAATGCCATTCCGGCAATCAGCAGGTCTGCTCGCACCAGTTCCAGCCGGGCTTCACACATTGGGGCTCGTTCGCGGAATTTGTCGGTATTCATTATGCCGATACCAATCTCGTGCACCTGCCTGACGATATCGATTTTGCCACGGCGGCCAGCCTCGGCTGCCGCTTTGCCACCTCGTTCCGCGCCGTCGTCGATCAGGCGCGCACCCGCCCGGGCGAGTGGGTCGCGGTGCATGGCTGCGGCGGCGTCGGTATGTCGGCGATCATGATCGCCTCGGCGCTCGGCGCCAATGTCGTGGCGATCGACGTGGCCGACGACAAGCTGAAATTCGCGCAGTCCATTGGCGCCGTCGCTGGCATCAATGCCGCAAACGTGTCCGATGTGCCCGAGGCGGTGCGCGAGATCACGGGCGGCGGCGCGCATGTTTCCATCGATGCGCTCGGGCACAAGGTCACGAGCTTCAACTCGATCGACAACCTGCGGCGCCGGGGAAGGCATGTGCAGGTCGGGCTGATGTTGGGCGACGATGCCATGGCCAAAATACCGATGTCCAAGGTGATCGGCCACGAACTCGAGATTTACGGCAGCCACGGCATGCAGGCGTGGCGCTATGGCGCGATGCTCGACATGATCGCCGCGGGAAAGCTCGCTCCGGCGAAGCTGATCGGTCGCACGATCACGCTCGAAGAGGCGGTGCCCGTGCTGATGGGTATGGAGACGTCGCGCGAGATCGGCATCAGCGTGATCACGTCTTTTTAGAGCGCTTCATGACTAAATGGAAGCATTCTGCCGGAGCAGGTTTTCGTCAGGACCAAGGCGGCGGGCGAGCGTCGTACCCTTAGGTACGGCGGAGACCGACGCCGCAGGGCGTGGCGGAAAGATGCCCGGCCCTTGGGGTTGGCTGAAGCGGGCCGCCTCTTTGACCGGCCGGCTTGGCCGTATGTTTTGGCTACGACGCGCGCCGGCCGGTCAAACATGCGACTCCGCTTGAGCCAACAGAATGATTCCATTTAATCATGAAGCGCTCTTAAACAGCGGCAGCACCACGAAGAGGGCGATGAGCGCCGGCACCGCCATCGATGCGTAAAGCCAGAAGCCGGCGCTGGCCGCGCCCACGGTCCCGCCCGGCGTGACGAGGCCCGAGGAATTGGCGACGACGCCCGCCACCGCCGCGCCGAAGGCGGCACCCAGCGACTGGATGAGATTGATCGAGGCCGAGGCCTTGTCCGCTTCCGCCTCGTCGGATCGGGTGAGCACCAGGGAGACGAGATGCGCCCAGCCGAGTCCGGTGCCGATACCCATGCCAAACAGCAGGGCCGAGATCGCCACGACGATCCAGATATCGCCTGCTGTGTTAGCCTGGGAGATCATCAGCGCCAGTATGAAGGTCGATACGGACAGGATAATCGTTCCCACCGTGATCGAAACGAGTGCCTTTCGCTCCTGGAACGAGGCGGTGGCGAGCCCTGCCGCGGTCCAGCCCAGTGCCACGAGCGCCATGAGATAGCCAGCAGCCAGCGGCGTCACGCCATGCAGCGTTTGGAGGAAATAGGGCGCGTAGATATCCGAATTCAACGAGACGATGACCAGGAACATCACGAGATAGACCTTGGCGAGGGGATGGCCCAGCCACGTTGCCTGCGTGGGAAACAGCCGCGCGGCCGAGCGACGCTCCCAGACGAGCAGCGCTACGCTTGCCGCCAACCCGCAACCCACGAGCAGTGTACGCGTGAGGTCGGTTTCGGCGGTGCTGGCAAATGAGATCGCCAGGATCGCCCCGAGAATCAACAGAATCTGTGGAAGCGGCACGTTCTCCGGTTCACGGTCGTCCTCTCCATCGGGCAGCCATTTCGGCGCGGCGAAGGCCATGATCAGGGCCAAGGGGATGAGGATCAGGAAGGCCCAGCGCCACTGGCTGCCGTCCGCGAACATCCCTCCCATCGTCGGCCCGAGAAAGACCGCGATGCCCCATAGCGACGTATAGAGCGCCGAAGCTGCATTCTGCAGGCCCGGCGGATAGACGAAGCGAATGAAGGAATAGGCCATGGTGACCAGGAGCCCGGCGCCGAACCCCTGCACGACGCGGCCGACCAGCACCACGATCATGTTGGGCGCCAGCCCGATGATCGCGCAACCCACGGCGAAGAGCAGGGCGCCGGCGATATAGGTCTGGTTCAGAGTCACGTTGCGCGGCCGGATTACCACGCAAATCGAACCGAGCACGATTGCCGCGACGAACAGTGATGCCGTCCAGGCGAGCAGTTCCAACCCCTCGATATCGCGGACCATGGAGGGCATCAGGCTCGCGGTGACATAGAATTCCAGCGCCTCAAGTCCCACGCCGGCGCCGAGCAGGAGTGTTGCCGGCGTCCTCGATCGCGTGAACAGATCGCGCAGGCGCGGCGTTGCGATCTCTTCGCTCTCGGTCGTCATAGGCGATCACCCTGTGTGGCAGGCGCTGCCGACCTTTTTTGGGGCAATCGCACTCGGAATAAATCGGACTTTGAAAACGTCCTTTGAATCATATAGTTGATCCTAGGGAACATAAGGAGTGGGGTAAATGCGTTTTTCAACTTTGGCGATACTTGCGGCTGTGGGGACAATCTCTTCGGTGCAGCCAGCATGGTCAGCCAGTTGCTACGATCTCTGGTGGCAGCGCAACGAGATCTATAACCGAAACGGCTTCTGCTTCAAGACGCAGGACGGCATGGATGCGTTCGACAACAGCGATTGCTATACGGACGATCCGGATTTCACCCGTCGCGAACAGCGCCAGATTCAGCAAATCAAGCGTGAGGAAAACAATATGGGTTGCTGAGCGACGGCCGCATCACGCGACCGTCTCGCCACCGTCGCATACCAGGATCTGGCCGGTCACATAGGATGACCGGCTGGAGACCAGGAACAATATCGGTTCGGCAATCTCCGAGACATCGGCCCAGCGGCCCATCGGCACGCGGCGTTTGATATAGGCCTCGATCTCCGCCCGCCCGCCGACCTGGCGGATGAAGGGCCCGTTGAACGGCGTATCGACCCAGCCGGGGCAAAGCGCATTCACGCGTATGCCGAATTTCGCATAGTCGCCCGCCATCTGCCGCGTCATCGCGATCACCGCATGCTTGGTCGTGGTATAGGCGATCATCTCCCTGTCGTAGAGAATGCCCGAGCTCGACGAGGTGTTGAGGATGACGCCACGTCCGGCGGCTTTCATGAAGGGCATGACCGCGCGGGCCGCCATGAAATGGGCGCGCACATTGAGGTCCCAAGACTTGTCGAAGCCCTCGATCGCCACATCCTCGAGATTGCCTTCGACCTGCGCGCCGGCGTGATTGTGCAGGATATCGATACGGCCCAGCCGCTGATGGACGCCTGCAATCACTTCGCGGAGCCTGTCGTCATCGGTGACGTCGACTTCGATCGCATCGGCTCTGCCGCCTGCAGTAATGATCCGCGACACGGTTTCGGCCGCACCCTCCGCGTCGCGATCCAGCACGACGACATGCGCGCCTTCGCGCGCCATGATCTCCGCGCCGGCCCGGCCGATGCCGGAGCCCGCGCCCGTGACGATGGCCACCCGATCTTGAAGGATCATCTCAATCTCCGTCTGCACTTTTGTGCTTTTTCTCCCGCATCAGCACGCGCGCCATGCCGATCAGGATCAGCGAGGCGACAAGGACCGATGTGGCTATGGCGTTGATTTCCGGCGTCACGCCGCGACGAATCGAGGCGAAGACATAGATCGGCAGCGTCGTCTTCGAGCCGGCGACGAAGAAGGCGATGATGAAATCGTCGAAGGAAAAGGTGAAGGCGAGCAGGAAGCCTGCGACGATAGACGGCATGATTTGTGGCAGCACGATTCTGCGGAACGTCGTGAGCGGCGTGGCGTTGAGATCGGAGGAAGCCTCGACGATATCGCGGCCGAGCGTCGCCACACGTGCCTTGACGATCATGGTCACCAGCGCCAGTGAAAACAGGCCATGGGCGGCGATGATCGAACCATAGCCCAGTCCGAGTTTCGGCGGCGTTTCGGATGGCCAAAGGCTGGCAAGCGCCGGATTGACCGCGCCGAAGACCGCGACCAGCGCGACCAGCGTTGCGATGCCGATCACCACGCCGGGCACGACGATGGCTGCCGCGAACAACCCGTCGAAAACCGCGCGACTGCGTGCGCTCATTCGTTCCATGCCGAGTGCCGCCATCGTGCCGAACACCGCCGCGAGGGCGGCTGATGTAAAGGCAATGATCAGGCTGTTCTGCAATGCGTCTGTGAGGAAGCGATTGGCGAAGGCCTTGCCGTACCATTCGAGCGAGAAGCCGGTGAACTCGCTGGCGCTGCGCCCGGCATTGAACGAGAACAGCACGACGAGCGCGATCGGTGCATAGAGGAAGACATAGACAGCGGTGACCAGCGCCCTCATATCAGGTCCACCTGACGGGTTCCGGCGATGCGCCAGGCGATCCGCATCGCGGCCATCAGCACGATCACCACGACCACCACCAGCGTCACCGCGATCGCCGAGCCGAACGGCCAGTTGCGCGATTGCAGGAAGAGGTCGACCAGCGCATTGCCGATGAAGAACACCTTGCCGCCGCCGAGCAATTGCGGGATCAGGTATTCGCCCAGCAGCAGGATGGTGACCAGCGCCACGCCAGTCATGACACCGGGCAGCGACAGCGGCAGTGTCACCTTGAAGAATGTGGTCAGCGGATGCGCGCCGAGGTCGGACGAGGCATCGATCAGCCGGCGGTCGAGCTTTTCGAGGCTCACATAGATCGGCATGATCATCAGCGGCAGGTAGCCATAGACGATGCCGACGAGCACCGCGAAGGGCGTGTTGATCAGCCTGACATCATCGAGCCCGATCATCGAGAGCAGATTGGGGATGCCACGCGAGCCGAGAATGAACATCCAGGCATAAGTGCGCACCAGAAGGCTGGTCCAGAACGGCACGATGACCAGCGACACCAGCAGCAGCCGGTATCGCCGGTCGGCTTTAACAGCGAGATAGTAGGCAACAGGATAAGCGACGACGAGGCATACGAATGCGCCCAAAGGCGCGAGGATCAGGGTGTTCCAGAAGGCGGTCGCACGCGAGGGCAGCTTGCTGAACTGCTGGAGCGTGAAGGCGGCCTGATAGCCGCCCTCCGGCGCCCGTTCGCCGAAGGCGAAGACCAGCATGGCGATGAACGGCAGGACCAGGAAGACGAACAACCAGATGGCCGCCGGCGCCATCAGCGCCGCCGTCACGAGAGTTTTTCGTCTTGCGAGATCCGTTGCCATCGCTGTCGATCAGGCCGACTTGAAGCGCGCCATGACTTCGGCGCGGGCCGGGTCGGTCAGCGTCACGGCGGCGCCGAACTCGAGTGGGGTCAGCGATGCCTCGTCGGGATAGACGATCAGGTTGGATGTCACATCCTTGGGAAGCAGGCTGAAGGTGCGGGAATCCGTGGTCGGCGCGCCATTGAAAATGTGCTCCTTCTTGGCCACTTCCGGATCCATGAGGTAGTTGAGCAGGGCGTAACCGGCTGGCTTGTTGGCTGCGTCCTTCGGGATCGCATAGAAATCGCACCAGATCTCGCCGCCATCCTTGCCGAGCACGAACTTGATGTCGGGAATATCACGGTTGAGCTGCGCGCCGTCGTTGGTCCAGCACATGGTCATCCAGGCATCGGTGGCGCGCATACCGGGCTGGTAGTCGGAATTGATCGCGAAGAGATGCGGCTTGACCTTGATCAGCAGCTCCTCGGCCTTGGCGAGTTCATCTGCCTTCACCGAGTTGAAGCTGTAGCCCTGCGCAACAAGCGCATTGCCGATCGTGGTCAGCTGGTAGTCATGGACCATGGCGCGGCCGGTGGCTTCGCCCTGCGCGACCTCGAAGAATTCCTTCCAGCTGGCGACCGGGGTCTTCATCTTGGCCGAATTGAAGGCAATGCCCGTCGTGCCCCAGTTTTTCGGCACCGCATAGGTCTTGCCGTCGATCTTGCCCTCATGCGTGAAGCGCTGGTTCTGGGTGGCATCCGAGAAATTCGGCAGCTTTGCCAGATCGAGTTCATCGATCAGGCCGAGCTTCTGATAGGTCGAGATCGTGTAGTTGGTCGGCACGAACAGGTCCCAGCCCGAGGCGCCGGCCTGCAATTTGGCCAGCATTTCTTCATTGGAGCCGAAGACGTTGACTTCGACGGCGACGCCCGTCTTGGCGGTGAAAGCCTCGAAGGTCGCGGGGTCGTGGTAATTCGGCCAGGTCGCGATCGACATCTGGGTACCGAGTTCCTGCGCCTGCGCCTCACCGGCGAAGGGGCCGAGATTGCGGCCGAGCACTGCTGTCGCAAGTCCCAGGCCGGTCACAGCGAGGAAATGGCGGCGGGTGACCGAGCCGCGTTTGTAGCGCATCAGCTCGTCGGCGAATTGGGCCTGGGTAAGCCTGTCATTCTCGAATTTCGTCATGGCACTGTTCCCTTTGTTTATTGTTGAGCTGCAAAGACATGCGAGGCATTGGGGGCGATCGAAAGGTCAACCTCGGTGCCCGGGTCGAAGAGTTCGGCTGGCCCGCCCGCGCCCCGGCCGGAAAAGACCAGGATGCCGCCGATACCAGGCACTTCGATGGAATATTCAGCCGATGCGCCGAGGAAGATGCGATGCGTGACGGTGCCGCGGATCGTTCCACCGCCGGCCGCCCGCGACATAGTGATGGCCTCGGGCCGGATCGAGAGCGTGGCTTTGCCATTGGCAAGTCGCTGTGCGGTGACAGGCAGCGTCGCGCCATTGGCGAGTGCCGCGATGCCCGACTTTCCATCGGATCCCGATATGGTTGCGTCGATCTTGTTGGTCTTGCCGACGAAATCGGCGACGAAGAGGTCGGCCGGCTGGTCGTAGATCTCCTGTGGCGAGGCGAACTGTACGATCCTGCCGGCATTCATCACGCAGACCCGATCGCTCATCGACAGAGCCTCTTCCTGGTCATGCGTCACCAGCAAGAAGGTGATGCCAAGATTTCGATGCAGATTTTGTAGCTCCATCTGCATGGCGATGCGGAGTTTCTTGTCGAGTGCCGCGAGCGGCTCGTCGAGCAGAAGCACGCGCGGCTTGTTGACGATAGCCCGGGCGAGCGCCACACGCTGCTGCTGGCCGCCGGACATTTCATGGATACGGCGTTTGGCGAAACGTTCGAGATGGACCATTTCCAGCGCATCGCCAACGCGCCGCATGACCTCGGCATCGTCGAGGCGCGGACGGATCTGCCTCAGCCCATAGGCGATGTTGGTTTCGACATCGAAATGCGGGAAAAGCGCGTAGTGCTGGAAAACCATGTTGACCGGCCGGCGATAGGGCGGCACGCTCGTCATGTCCTCGCCGCCGATAAGCACCTGGCCGGTGCTCGGCTGTTCGAAACCGCCGATCATCCTGAGGCACGTGGTCTTGCCACAGCCGGAGGGGCCGAGCAGCGCCACGAAGGAGCCGCGCGGAAGCTGGAAATCGGTTTCCGAAACCGCGGTCACGTTGCCGAAACGCTTTGCGACCGCCCGGAATTCAACGTCGAATTCGGACCCAGTGTTCACTGATCATTCCCCGTGGCTTCCAGGATTGTCCGGCAGTCTGTTGCTGCCCTATTAAGCCCCGCTGGAGACGAGACTATTCAAATACCGCTTCCGGGGTATATACCCTCAGAGGGGTATATCTGTAGAATTATCGCGTTTTGGGGAGTAGATAGGGCGCACCATGCGGACGGATTTCGACCATTTGTTCGAGGCGGCAGCCACATTCGTCGGCGTGCCCGCGCTTGCCGACGACGAGGCGGGCTGGGCTTTCGTCAACCTGATGAAGTCCCTGTTTCCGTTCGATTATTGCGTCATCTTCGCTTATCGCGGCACCGAGCGGCCGATCCATCTGTTCTCGACCTTCAGCCCTGAGGAATACGAAATCTTCGTTCGCATGTATCAGGATGGTCCTTATCTCCTGGATCCATTCTTCTCGGCTGCCTTGTTGCCCAGGCCGGGGGTATGGCGGATGCGGGCCCTGGCACCGGATCGCTTCTTCGCCTCGGAATATTATCGCGGCTACTATGTGAAGACCGGGCTTGCAGAGGAGGTCGGCTTCTTCGTGTCGGCGGGCGAGGGCGTCACCGTCGTCCTGTCGCTGATGCGTGGCGAGCAGCTCGGCGTGTTCCGGGATGCGGAGTATGGGCTGATGCGCAAGGCGGAGCCTTTCGTCGCGGCCATGGTGGGTCACGTCTGGGGCAGGCTGGGTCCGCGTTTCGATCGCGCAGTCACCGGCCGGAGACAGGGCGCTTCCAATGACGGCGTCAATGCTCGCGCCCGCATCAGCGAACGGCTGACGGCACGGGAAACCTCGATCATCGAACTGGTGCTGCAGGGCCATTCCTCGGAGTCGATCGGGCTGCGGCTCGGCGTTGCCACCGGCACGGTCAAGGTCCACCGCCGCAACATCTATCGCAAGCTCGGGATATCCTCGCAGGCGCAGCTCATGTCGCTCTATCTCGGGCGGCTGAAAGTACCGGAATAAGCAATACCGGCTTTGCGGCGCGCGGCCAAAGCGCTATCCATGGCGCGGAGATTTTTGCGGGAGGAATGCATGAGCCTGAAATCGGAAACATTCGCCTCGGGGACTTTCGTCGGACGGGTCTGGTCGAATGACGTGGACGGTCCCCTTATCGTTCACCTTCGCGATGGCATGCTGCATGATGTCACCTCGCGCGAGGTTCCGACCATGCGCGACCTTCTCGAACTCGATGATCCCGTTGGCTGGCTCACGACGCAGCCCGCCAGGCCGCTGATGTCGCTTCAGGATGCGGTCGCGACGAATGCACTTCAGGCGCCTAACGATCTCCAGGCAGTCAAGGCCTGCGGCGTCACCTTCGCGCGGTCGATGATCGAGCGCGTCATCGAGGAGAAGGCGGCGGGCAATCCCGATCTCGCCGAGACCATGCGCGGAAAAGTCACCGCGCTGATCGGCGACTCGCTGCGCAACCTGAAGGCCGGCTCGCCCGCGGCTGCCAAGGTGAAGGCAGCACTGATCGAGGAGGGCGTCTGGTCGCAGTATCTGGAAGTCGGCATCGGCCCGGATGCGGAAGTATTCTCCAAGGCCCAGCCGATGGCATCGGTCGGCTATGGTGCGGAGGTCGGCCTGCATCCGATCTCGCGCTGGAACAATCCCGAGCCCGAAATCGTGCTGGCGGTCAATTCGAACGGAGAGGTAAAGGGTGCCACGCTCGGCAATGATGTCAATCTCCGCGATGTCGAGGGCCGTTCGGCGCTGCTGCTTGGGAAGGCCAAGGACAACAACGCGTCCTGCTCGATCGGCCCCTTCATCCGGTTGTTCGATGCGTCCTATTCGATCGATGACGTACGCAACGCCGACCTCGATCTATCCGTCGAAGGCGAGGATGGGTTCAAGCTCTCGGGCAAGAGTTCGATGAAGGAGATCAGCCGCGATCCACTCGATCTGGTCTCGCAGACCATCGGTCGGCATCACCAGTATCCAGATGGCTTCATGCTGTTCATGGGCACGCTGTTTGCGCCGGTCGAGGACCGCGATCACAAGGGGCAGGGCTTCACCCACAAGCTGGGAGATGTCGTGACGATCTCGAATGCTCAGCTCGGAAGCCTGGTCAACACCGTGCGGCTTTCAACGGAGTGCCCGGCCTGGACCTTCGGAACGCGTGCGCTGATGACCAACCTCTCGCGCCGCGGTCTGCTTTGAACTGATCGCTGAAAGGCAAGAGGCGGGCTTTTGGCCCGCCTCCAGATGTCTTTGACGGCTCGTCGATATCAGAGCAGGAAGTCCTTCACGTCGAGCTTGAAGTTGCCGTCGATGATGAAGCTCAGGTCGGCTTCGGAATTGCCGTCGATGTCGAGGTGAACGATGGTCTGGCCGTCGACGCGCTCGTAATTGACCTGGCCGGCCTTGTTGGTGAAATCGCCTGTGCCGAGGAACTTGAAGGCCTGGTCGCCGTCTTTTTCCTCGTTGGTGTCGATCAGGCGCAGGTCGAAGCGATCCTGCTTGCCGTTGAAGCCGATGACATGGTCGGAATCTTCGAGCGTCGTGGAGGAATCGCCAAGATCGAATACGAAGATGTCCTTGCCCTTGCCACCGGTGAGCAGGTCGGTGCCAGCGCCGCCATCTATCTTGTCGGCAAACTTGGTGCCGACATAGGTGTCGTCGCCTTCCGAGCCGATGAAATACTGCGCCTTGGCATTGAACATTTCATAGAGCTGCTGGATCGCGAGTTCGCCGTTGGTGAGGGTCTGGCCCTCGGCAATTACATTGCTGTTGCCGTTGCCGAGCGCTCTCATCAACTGATAGAATGCATTGTCGGCACCGGTTCCCGCTCCGACCTTTTCGAAGATGTCCAGACCGGAAATCTTGAGCTCCTGCATAACCCCGATCAGGGTCGAGCGCGACACGCCATTTTCGACGGAAAGCGTGTTGGAATCGTGATAGCCAAAAGTCACGGAATCGACGGAGCCGGAATAGCTGCCATGCTGGCTGACGATACCGTCGTACTGCATGTTGTCACCTTCCATCAGGATCTGAGCGTCATTTTCGCTTTCCTGGAACGTGATCCCGACCTGGCTGCCGTCATAGTAGCCACCCATGCTGGCGTAGAATGTGCTGTCGTAATACTGCACGTCACCCGCGAATGCGTCAGCCGGCACCGTGCCCTGTTCGGCGAAATAATTTGCCAGGTACGCTGCGTAATCGACGCCGGCTTCTGATGCCGAAGCATCGATCGTCATGAACTTTTCTGCCATATTCTTACTCCTTGATGCCGGGGCCATTGGCTTGCCCCTTGTCCCATCGCCGGCCCACAAAAAGCACAGCGAAAACCGCGCCGGCGGAATGCCAGCGTGAAACTGTTCGATTTGGGTACCGGCCGATCTCACGGAGATTTCAGCGTCGGATGCCTGAATATTCGAGATTGAAAGGCGTTCTAGTAAACATGATAAACGTAGTCAACAAACTAGATGACAGATTGGGACGTTTTCATGATTATTTTTGTCAAGATATGCGATGGGGCAATACATCGCGCTCTGCTTATGCGCGAATTGCCTTGCGACCGAGCTAAACGACCGCTTTCGCTGGAGTGGCGGGACCGGACAATCGATCCACGGCATCGATGAACGCCTGCCGGGCCTCACGGAGCGCACCGCTATTATCGACAATCGCGAATTTGCAGTCCGGTTGCCAGTCCTGTGTCACGCGCGATAGGCGCCGCTCGATCTCATCGGGCGTTTCGCGGCCTCTGAGCTTCAGCCGCTCGGCGATCACCTCTGGCCGGGCCGTCACCTCGATCACCGCGAGAGAGGGGTAGACGTCGACAAATGCCGCCAAGGCGCCGCGCGATCCATTGGCGATAAGCGTTCGACCGGCGGCAAGCTCATCAAGTGTCTCGACTGGAATGCCGTAATGAAGACCGTGAGCCTGCCACGAGACCGCGAAACGGCTTTCGCCCTTCATGGCGGCGAAGTCCTCGGGCGAAACGCTTCCATGATCTTCCGTCTCGCCATCGGCGGCACGGGTGATGATCCGTCGGATGAACCCGACGCTGGGATCGTTGCGGAAATGGTCGCGGGCGGCGTTGATCAGGCTGTCCTTGCCGGCGCCGCTCGGGCCGACGACCACGATCATGGTGCCGGGCTGTTGCTTGCCCCCGTCCATCAGGCGACGCGCTGGCCTTCGCGCCAGACCGAGCGGACCACGGGTACGCCGCCGGTGTAGCGCACGCGCACGAGGTCGGCGCGCAGGCCGGGCCGGATCGCGCCCCGGTCGTCGAGACCAACCGTGCTGGCCGGGGTCGACGTCACCATGGCGATGGCCCTGGGAAGAGTGATCGCGTCTTCGCCTTCGCTGAGCACGAAAGGCGCGTGGATCAGGCTGAGCGGCACATAATCCGAAGAGAGGACATCGAGAATGCCATGGTTGGCGAGATCGCGAGCCGAGATATTGCCGGAATGGGATTTGCCCCGCACGATGTTGGGTGCCCCCATCAGCACGCTGAGGCCCGCCTCATGCGATGCGCGCGCCGCCTCGAGGCTGGTTGGGAACTCGGCGAGGCGAACGCCGTACTCGATCGATTCCTCCACGTGATCCAGTGTCGCATCATCGTGCGAAGCGATCGTGATGTCATGTTGATTGCAGAAGGCGGCGATCGTATCGCGATGGCGCTTGGCGTAGCGAGCCGACGCGTCCTGGCGCACCCGGCAGAACTCGGCAAAGGCTTCATCGGACAGGCCGCGCTTCGTTTTATAATAGAGCGTGTATTGCTCCATGGTCTGGAACTGCCGTTGGCCGGGTGCATGATCCATCAGCGAGACGAGCCGGACCTGCGCATCCTCCTCGAAATCCGAGAAGTCGTCGAGCACATTGGCGGCCGAAACCTCGCAGCGCAGATGGATCAGGTGCGAAGCCTTGAGCCGATCCTCGCTTGCGGCCTTCGCCAATGCGTCCGCCATGTCCCGCATTTCGCCGGCCGCGAAGCCGCCGTCTTCGTCGCTCCCCATGCGCAGGCAATCGAAAACCGTCGTGATTCCCGACGAGGCAACTTGCGCGTCATGTGCCTGGATCGCGGCCGTCGTCATCCAGCGAACCCCGGGACGCGGGGAGTAATGTGCCTCGAGATGGTCGGTATGCAATTCGATGAGGCCCGGAATGATATAGTCGCCGCCGAAATCCTCGCCGATCGCCGAATTTCCGCGCGCGATTTCGGCGATCTTGCCGTCCCTGATCACGATGCTGCCATCGACGATCTCGTCGTCGAGAACGATTCGGGCGTTGGAGAGGACGGTTTCCTTTGTCATGTCAGGCGGTCTTTCTGATGGCGGGTTCTGGGAGTTGGACGAGGTGCTTCAGAATGAAGGGTGCGCCGCGCGCCGGCTCCACGAAAAGCGCGAGATGACCGATTCTACGAGGTGCGGCCACATAGTCCCCGAAGAAACTCTGGATCGCGGCCCGCATCGCCGGCTGCTCGGCTGGATCGACCTGTGCGGTCAGCGTCATGTGAAAGCGGAAATCCTCGAAGACGTAGGGGTAGCCCCAATTGACCAGGTTCTGGCGCTGCTCCGGCGTCAGCTGATCCGGGTTGCGGCGGGCAAAATCGCTTTCGCTGAGCGGTGCGCGAAAACTGTCGAAACGGCTGACGCAATCTTCGGCGAGCATCTGCAGTTCCGCGCTCCAGTCGCCGGGAATGAGAGCGAAGAAGCGTCCGATCTGGCCAACCACCAGTTCTGGCAGCGTGAAGGCTGGCGTCCCCTCGGAAAAATTCGTGAGCGCCGCAATGAGTTCAGCCTCGGTCCGGCCGTCGGCAAGCGCGAAGGGAGCCTTCATCGTCGCATGAAAGCCATAGCGGCGGGCATCGGCGGTCAATGCCTTGAAAGCCTCGGCGGTAAAGCCTTCGACAGCCGGCTGCGTGAGTATCTGGTTGGTGAACGCATCGCGGCCGAGCCACTCGGCCGCCAGCCGCGTCAGCGGATCGTCCGCAGGCGGCGTGAAATAAATGGCATAACGCATGAATGATGCCGCGCGGGCGATTCCCGCAGCGTCCCTGATGTTGAGTGCACGACCTAGCGTGGATTTATGACACTATCGTGATGAGGAGCCCATCAAACGAGCGCGCAGCATATTCGAAGCCGTATCGAATATGTAGACCACTAACAGGATGAGCACCACCATATAGGCAACATTCTCCCAGTCTGCATTGGTCCGCATGGCTTCCCACAGTTTCAGGCCGATGCCGCCGGCGCCAACGGCGCCGATGATTGTCGCCGAGCGCGTGTTGGATTCCCAGAAATAGAGCGCCTGGCTGGCGAACACCGGCAGGACCTGCGGCAGGACGCCGAAGCGGTGAACGGTCATTGCAGGTGCGCCGACGGATTTGACGCCCTCGCGCGGTTTGTTGTCGATATTTTCCAGCGCCTCCGCATAGAGCTTGCCGAGCGTACCGGTGTCGGTGAAGAAAATCGCCGAGATGCCAGCCAGCGGTCCGGGACCAAAGCCACGGGTAAAGAACAATGCCCAGACGAACATGTCGACGGAGCGTTGGAAGTCGAAAAACCTTTTGGTGACCTGGTTTGCGACTTTCGAACGGGTGATGTTGCGTGCTGCAACGAAGGCCAAAGGGAAGGCGATGATCGAGGCGAAGAGCGTCCCGACGAAAGCCATCACGATCGTCTGCAGGAGCTTGGTCCAGACATCGAGATGCTGCCACGAGGGGTTATAGAGAAAATCGTAAGCCGCGAGCGATGCGTTGCTCTGCTTTGGATCAAGCCGGGTGTCGGAGGAAATCAGCGCGATCACTTCGCTTGTCGATTTGCCGAAGAACTTTGAATTGGTGTCGAAGATGAAATTGGCCCAGCCTAGGAAGCGCTTGCGAATCCTGACGCGGTCGGGCTCCACCTCCATCCAGCCCGGCAGGCCGAAGCTCATGATCACCTTGCCGCCGGCATAGGGTTGACCGGCCCAGGACGGCAGCGGTCCGTCGAGCTTGATCTCGCTGCCGCCGAGCGGAATGGTCAAAACATCGCCGGCGTGGCGGATCTCGGCACGTTCGGGTGTCACGTCGACGGTCGTGGATGCGCTGTACTCGACCGTCGCGTGGCTCACGACCTTTTCGGTAACCGTCTTCTTTTCCTGCGCTTGCACCGTATCGGCCGTCTCCGGTTCCGGAGACACCAGGAAGCTCAACGTCGATTTTTTCTGGTGGGTCTCCGCCGTTGCAGCGGGAGCGTTTTCTACAATCCTCGTAACGCTGGTCTCGTCCCTCTTCAGCCAGTCGGGCTGGGGATTTTCACCGAGCGAGGAATTGTTGGGGAAAGTCACCCGCATACCATCTGCACCGATGCGGATGTCGGGGCGCTCCTCATAGCTGACCCAATCGGCCAGATAGCTGCCAGCAATGTCCCAGTGGGCAGTTCCGAGCACCCGCGAAATCGAGAAAAACCAGAAGCAGAAAACCACGTATAGTGCTGCGACGAGGACGATCAGCGGGATGCGAAGCCGCGCCATCAGCGGCACTTGGACCAGGTCGGGATGGCGGGCGGCAATGGCTTCGAGATCTATGGCGTTCATGATGGTGGCCTCCCTCACTGCACGAAACTGAAGGATTGATCGCCCGTCAGCCGCTTGCGCAGCCAGGCGGAAAGCTGATCGACAGCGACGATGGTCACGAACAGCAGGATCATGATCGCCAGCGTCTTGGCCTCGTGGCTCTGGCTGATCGAGAGCCTCAGCAACTCGCCTATGCCGCCGCCGCCGACCGCGCCGATGATGGTGGATGCCCGTACATTGATCTCCATGCGCAGAAGTGCATAGGACACGAAGTTCGGCAGAACCTGCGGCACGATGCCGAAGCGAACGCGCTCGATCCAGTTGGCACCAGAAGCCCGCAGGCCCTCGTCCGGCTTCATGTCGGCATTTTCGACGACCTCGTAATAGAGCTTGCCGAGCGCGCCCACCGTGTGGATGGTAACGGCAATGATTGCCGGGATCGGGCCGATTGACAGGATTGCGAGGAAGAAGCCGGCGATGACGACTTCAGGAAAGGCGCGAAGCACTTCCATCATGCGCTTGACGAGGCCGCGGATCCACGGGTTCGACATCATGTTCCTGGCCGCCAGGAAGCTCAGCGCAAAGCCGAAGACGAGGCCGATGAGCGTGGAGAAGATAGCGATGTTCACCGTCTCCATCATCTTGTAGAAATATTCCGGAATGTAGAGCGTGTCCGTGACGTAGTAGCGGCCTTCGGGATAATTGTATTTGAAGCTGCCGTCGTCATAGGGTGAGGGCAGGTCGAACATCGCGCGGAAGATCTCATATGGATCGCGCGGGATCAGCTCGTGGATGAAATCGAAGAGATTGGGCAGGCGGTCGAAAAACTTGCCTGAATTGGTGTTATTGGCGAACCACAGCGAACTGCCGAGCGCCACAGCAAAGATTGCAAGGCCGAGGAATGTGTAGAGGCGTCGTTTTGAGGCGAGTTCCTGCCAATGGCGCTCGATCAGATTGCCGTTGTCGCCGAGGCCCTGGATGGCTGTCATCTCATTATCTCGCCTCTTCTTGACGTGAAGGCGCCGCTGGAATTCAATTCCAGCGGCGCATCGTTCTTGTCGGCCAATCAGCCGCCGATGGTCGCCTTGCGGGCGTCGATGATCGGCTTGTAGAAATCGACCGTCACTTCGGCGTAGCTCTTGAAATCGCCGCCCTGGATGGCGGAGAAGCAAGCCTTGTCGGTTTCCGGCAGCTTGACCATGAAGTCCTTGAACTTCTTCTTCATGTCATCGTTCATCGAGGAGCGGACGACGATCGGGCCGTTCGGGATCAGCGGCGACCTCCAGAGTTCGACCATGTCATCCATGTTGAGGATGCCCTTGTCGACCATCTTGCGGAGATTGCCCGACGTGTAGCCGTCCTTGAAATCGCCAACGCCGGAGCCGAAGGTCGTGCCGGCATCGAAGGTGCCCTTGAGCACTTCTAGAACCAGGTTTTCATGACCGCCGCCGAAACCGGTTTCAGCAAAGAATTCCTTGACCGGCGCGCCGATGGTTTCCGGCAGCGTAACGAGCGGGATGAGATAGCCGGAAGTGGAGTCCGGATCGGCGAAGCCGAGCTTCTTGCCCTTCAGGTCGGCGACCGACTTGAAGCCCTTGTCCTTGCGGGCGACCATAATTGAGTAATAGCCCATCGAACCGTCGGTCTGGACAGTGGTCAGGACAGGCTCGACAGCCTTGGCATCGGCCAGATAGATCTTGGCGAAGCCGGACGCGCCGAGTTCGGCGTAATCGAGCGTACCGCCGAGCAGGCCCTGCACGACGCCGTCATAATCGGCAGCCGGAAACAGCGAGACCTTTTCGACTCCGATGGCAGCGGGCAGTTGGTCCACAAGGCACTGGTAGGACTTGAGGCGGTCGGCTTCATTTTCGCCGCCGAGAATGCCGATGCGGAATTCCTTGAGGTCTTCGGCAAGTGCGCCGGTGGCCAGCGCAGCAAGCGCTACAGCGGCAAGAAGGGTCTTCTTCAACATGATCTCTCTCCTGATCGGTCCGGAACACCGGATGGTCTTATTCATTCGGAAGTGCCTTTGACGCGGGCGGGCGATCTCTCCGGGCGATCAGACGCCCAGCAATACCACTGGCTTCAACGCATCATTCCGAACGGGCAAAGTTTCCGCCGCCGGTATGTTGATGCTGGTGGAGGTCATTGATTCATCGAGTGTGCCGTCGGCCACGCCGTATATTTCCTGGACCGCGGCACGCGTCAGTTCATTGGGTCCGCCGTCGAACACGACCCTGCCACCCGCCATTCCGATGATGCGCTGGCAATAGGCGCGGGCCGTATCGAGCGTGTGCAGATTGCAGATGACGGTGATGCCCTCGCGTTCGTTGATGTCGCGCAGCGCGTCCATGACGATCTTGGCGTTCATCGGGTCGAGCGAGGCGATCGGCTCATCTGCGAGCAGCACCTTCGGCTCCTGCATCAGGGCCCGGGCAATGGCGACCCGCTGCTGCTGGCCGCCCGACAGGGTGCCGGCAGGCTGCAGCGCGGACATTTCGATGCCAAGGCGCTCGAGTGCCGCGATCGCCATGATCCGCTCTTCGCGGGAGAACATGTTGAGGATGCTGGTCACCGTCGATCGATGGTTCAGCCTTCCGAGCAGCACATTGGTCAGAACATCGAGGCGCGGGACGAGATTGAACTGCTGGAAGATCATGGCGCAATCGCGCTGCCAGCGGCGCAATTCCGTGCCCTTGAGCGATGACACTTCGCGACCGGCGAAAACAATCGAACCGGCTGACGGGTCCGCCAACCGGTTGATCATGCGAAGGAAGGTGGATTTTCCGGCGCCGGAGCGGCCGATGATGCCGACCATCTGGCCGGCGGGAATGTCGAGGGTCACGTCGTCGACGGCAGTCTTGGAGCCGAATCGTCGCGTGACATTCCTGAATTCAAACATTCCGCCAATCCCTGTTTCGACTTTTCGTCGTTGTTGGGATCGGTCTAGAGCGCTAGATTGAAGGTGCGGTGTCGAATTGATGACGGTTGAATGACAATCCACAGCCTGATTGCCGGCAAAAGCCTATTCCGCAGCCCTTCGCGCCGTCTGTACGGCTTCGGCCTCCTCCCGCGTCGCGATGGCATCCGTGTGGAGCCATTCGCGCCAAATCGCGACCAGGAGCGCCATCAGCACCGGGCCGACAAACAAGCCGAGAAAGCCCATCGTCTTGACGCCGCCGATCAGTCCGAAGAATGTCGGCAGGAACGGCAGCTTGATCGGCCCGCCGACAAGCTTCGGCCGCAGTGTCTTGTCGACGATGAAGAGTTCCACCGAACCCCAGATCAGGAGCGCCGCCCCGGCGATATGGGCGCCGCTCGCGACGAGATAGATCGAAACCAGCGTGAAGCTCAGCGGCGCGCCGCCCGGGATGAGCGCCATGATGCCGGTGATGACGCCAAGCGTCACGGGCGAGGGTACCCCGGCGATCCAGTAGGCGACACCGAGCACGATGCCTTCGCCGATGGCGATGATCGTCATGCCTGTTACCGTCGAGCTGATCGTCAGCGGCACGATCCGCGACACGCGCTCCCAGCGCTCGGGCAGGATGCGTTCGCCGACGCGATCGAGCTGGACCACCAGATCCTCGCCATTGCGATAGACGAAGAACAGCGTGATCAGCATGAAGAGAAGCGTGAGCACCGCCTGGAATGCAGTGGCGCCGAATGCGACGACACCGCGATAGATGTTGCCGATATTCGAGCCGCTGATCAGCTGGACCAGTTCACCGAGGCCACCCTCATGGCCGGCAAATCGCACCCATTGCTCGCTCAGCATTTCACCCGCGAAGGGAAGACCCTGCAGCCAGACCGGTACGGGTGCTCCATGCTTGTTCGCCTCGATCGCCCAGAGCACCCAGATCTTGATTTCCCGCATCGCATAGACTGTAGCGACCGCGATCGGGATGATGATGAAGGACAGGACGAGGAGCAGCGCGATCGTGGCACCGAGCGTGCGGTTGCCGCCGATGGCATTGAGGATGCGCCTGTAGATCGGCCAACTGGCGAAGCCGATCACCAGTGCCGCGAGGACCGGCACGATAAAGCCGTGGAAGAAATAGACGCCGGCCAGAATAACAAGCACCAGAAGAACGCGGGCAACCGTCGACGACGGGACCAGCGCGAAACGCTCCCGCCGCGCGGTTTCGATCTGTGCCTGGTCGACACTGGAATAGGGCCTGGCGCGATTGCTCGAGTGCATTTGGTCTCCAATAGTCCGGGCCATTTAGCATGGTCGCATGACGCCCTTGTTATAGGGACGTTTGTGCGGCGACCTATAGTCGAAATCGCTTCGCCCGGAACCTGAAAAATGGCGGCGGGTGAATATGCGAGCCATCTGCGACGATTTTGCGTTCCAGGCCCTCACTTGAGAGCTGGTATATTGCCGTCCGATGGACAGAACATAAAGGTCCAATTTCACACCGGATGGCGAATGAATTCACATTCGCATATGAAAAAGTTCTCTTAAATTTGCATCCAACATCCTATTCTTATAAGCATAAACGCTTATCGGCATAAGCGTATTCGACAGCCGAAAGAGCGACTGATGCGACACTCCTCAATCATAGTGCGGGCAAGCTGGGACGACGAAGCGAGCGTGTGGGTCGCGTCGAATACTGATATAGATGGTCTTGCGGTTGAGGCGGCGACTATTGAGGCCCTGGAGCCGAAGGTTCTTGCGGCACTCAGCGACCTGATCGAACTCAATGGCATCGAGTCGGATCTGCCTGAAATTCCCGTTCACATCATGACAGAACA
>Ga0307515_10001123_pt1 | contig 61209 bp, 59 predicted proteins | sample 17_EM_MG_FD_194513 | JGI IMG/M metagenome (GOLD analysis project Ga0307515, IMG submission 194513) | Populus trichocarpa ectomycorrhiza microbial communities from riparian zone in the Pacific Northwest, United States - 17_EM | ecosystem: Host-associated > Plants > Roots > Unclassified | place... | reverse complement strand
ACCGACAGGAACTGCCCGTGCAGCAGATACACCCCGATCCCGGCCAACCTCGGCCCGTACACGACCGGGGCGGTGGCTTCCGCGGGCGCGGCCGCGGTGGTGTGATGCCCGCACCGGCACTTGAGGGTGATCATCTGATGCTCGGTCACCTGCGGTTGCACCGGTGGCACATCGACTACCTGCCGCCAGGTCATGTCGACCTCGTCCGCGTCGGCCAGGCTGTCCCCGCACCCGCCGCACACCGCGGGCACATGCCGGACCACGACGGGATCCGCGAAGCGTTCCAGCGTGACCCCGTCCTGGCCTTCCGGCCGCCCCGGACCCCGACCCGACCGCGGCCGCAACGACCTCGGCGACGGCTTGGCCAAACCATCCGACGACGGCGGCCGAGAGGAGTTCGACGACGACAGCTTCAACCGGGCCTCAAGATCCGCGATCCGGCCCAACGCCTGCTCCAGCCGAGCCGTCAGATCCACCACCATCGCCGCCAGATCGTCATACGACGGCGGCGGTTGAGCAGACATAGCCGGTCAACCTACCAGCCTCCACATCAGACACCCGACTCACCCAACGACCTATCCAGTCACGGACGCGTCTGCATGTATCCGCAACCAAGATCGACTTACTCGCATGCCGCAAGGTGCGCCGCGCAGGCCGCTTTGCGGGTTCGTCGCGCGGCGTTCACTTGATCAAGCTTTAGGCGGCGGCCAGTCACCAGCCGCGATCCTTTCCCTCTCGCCAAGCGATCACGTCGAACACACGCAACGGTGTCACTGCCGCCGACAAGCCGGCCGTTCCATGGAGATGCACCAGCCGTTGATGCAACGCATGATGCTGCTCGCGCAGGGCGACCCGGAGCGGTTCCCACTGGTGCTTGTGGGTGCCGGTTACCTTCGCGACGACCTTGTCCCAGATCGGGCGTAGCCGCGGACGCTTGCGGGCGATCAGCTTCGTCGCAGTGGTCGTGTCGATACCCGGAATGTCTCGTAGTGCGGTTTGCAGTCGCCAACCCGGCCAGCAGTCGTCCGTGAGCGGCTCATCCTCACCAACCAGGTCGCGGTCAGGACCGAGTTCCGCCAGCAGGTCACCGAGCTCGGCAGCGCGGTCACTCAAGAGCACCACCGCCGCTCTTGGCGGCACCCGTACCGAGAGGAACGTGATCGCCAGCAGGTCGTCAGCGGTAAACCGATCGACGTCCGCAGTCCGCGTACCCGTGCTGTCCCATTCATCGAAGGCAGCACCCGCCGCAGCACCTGCGCTCGTCACCGCGTCACCGTAGTAGCGTCGGAGCAGGCCCAACGCGGGCTTGTCGTCCGAAGTAGCGAGGGCGTCCGGGAGCTGAAACGGCATACGGCCCATCCTGCCGACGAGTCCGTCGCCGAGCCTCCGGCAAAACGGTCACTTCCGCTCAGCCGTCTGGCACCCCCCTTGACCGTTCCATGCGCCATGACCTGATCACCCGGCCGCCAGCGCGACCACCTCAGTCAGGCACCGGCACTCTCGGGCTGATGTGTTCGCCGTGCGATGGCACCACTGCCTACCCTGCGGGAGCCGCAACCGGCGCCCGGACGCACGCTCGTGCCGAGTTGATTGCGTCCGGGTCGTGCGAGGTAAATGGAAAAGGGCTGCTGGACACGAGTGGCGCTGGACGCGATGCCAGACGGCGATGGTGCGGCCGGAGCCGAATTCGATTGGCGGCGAGGATCGGTTTGCGTACAGTGCGGCAGCCGCTCGTCGAGGAAGACGCCGGCGCATGATGATCACGCTTGTTGAGCAAGAGGTTGTGGACATGGCACCGAGGACAGTGACGCGCAGTGAGCTGGCGGGAGCCGCACGCGCCGCGCTCGGCGGCGGGCGCCGGCTGGACAGAGTCGAGCGGCTCGGGGGTGGCTCCAGGAAGGGCGTCTACCGGCTGACGATGGACGACACGACGACGGCTATCGCCTACTTGTGGGAACAATCCGAGAATTACTGGCCGGCCACCGATGGCGACGGCGACACTGCCAACCCGTTCACGGCCGGCGTCGGACTCGACCTGTTCGAAGCCGCGCGGACCCGGCTGGCCACGTTAGGCCTGCGGGTGCCCGCGGCTTATCTGGTCGATCATGACCGCGCCTACTACCCCGCCGACCTCGCCATCGTGGAGGACTTTCCCGCCGGGCACCTAGAGGATCTTCTGACCCGAGACCCGCAAGCTGCGAAGCCGACCGTCACGCGCCTCGCTGAAGATCTGGCTGTTATGCGGCGATATCGAGGCCCGAGTTACGGCAAGGTGGCGCACGTCGATGCGGGCGGGAGGTCGCACGGGACCTCGTGCGAGGCAGTCGCGCTCGACTTCGGGCTGAAGTGCCTCGCCGAAGCCGCATCGCGCGACCAGCGGATTGCCAGCGCTCGTGACCGGCTGGCCGATCGGCTCCGAGAGCTCGCCGCGGCGGTACGGCCGCGGGCTGACTATTCGGTCGTCCACGGCGAGCTGGGGCTGGGCCATGTCATGGTGGATTCGGAGGGGCATCCTGTGCTGATCGACATCGAGGACCTGATGTACTTCGACGTCGAGTGGGAGCACGTGTTCCTGCGCGTCATCCTCGGCGATGACTACGAACGGTTGGCGGTCAACGGTCTGGACGAGGACCGACTCGCGCTCTACATGCTGATCCAGCGACTGTCCTTGACCGCCGGTCCGCTGCGGCTTCTCGACGGCGACTTCCCCCGGCGGGAATTCATGCGAGGCGTCGCCGAGCACAACCTGCAGCAAGCATTACTGCTACAGGCAGACAGCGGAAGCTAGCGGCGCACTTTTCCGCCCCGACATGGCGCGTCGGCGCGGGGCGTCGATCCTGCCCTGTGCGCGGCAGGACCCCAGTTGCGGCGAGCGTGGACTCGGTATCGTGACCGCGCTACGGATCGGCAACCGAAGAGGGAGCGTGGACGCGAACCTGAGCGACTGGATCCCGCCCGTCGTGCTCGTGGCGATCTGGGTGGGCTTGCGGTTGCGAGGCACCCGGCGGTTCCGGCTGTGGTTCGCGCTTCTGGCGCCGGGGCTCGACCTGCAGCGGCCGGCTCTCGCCAAGCGGGACTCGGCCCGGACGGGTAGTCAGCCCAGGCAGGTACCGCACGCCGTGAGATCTCCACCGACGCTGTCCCGCACCCACTTCTCCAGTTCCTCGCGGGTTCCGCACACCTTCTTGGAGGTGCTGGTCCAACCATCCCCCGTCGGCGGCTGACCGTTGACCGTCCGGCATCCGGAGCGGTGCAACATCAAGTAGCCTGCCACCGGCAGCCGATACGAATTGATCACATATCCATCCGGGTTGGCCGCCAGCCACCCTAGGTAGCCGGGATCATCGTCGATGAATTCGCGCATAGGGAAACGCTATCGGGGTACGGGCCGGCCCGAAACCTTGCGCCTGTAGCCGAGGCGTGTTCCGGCGGAATGGGGCTGCCGCCCAGGTCGTGCGGCCACAGCTGCGATGTCCCTGTACTCGCGGCCTGCGGTGGCTTTGGCCAGGTCCGGGTCTTCGGGTTACTGCAGGTGCGTGAGGTAGTGGTAGTTGCCGGGGCCGGCGGTTTTTTCGAGGGTTTCGATGACGGCGCGGGGGTTGTCGTAGGGGCCGGAGATGTAGAACGGCTTGCCGTCACGGCCGAAGCGGATCGGGGTGGATCCGGTTGGTGTGCCGAGGTAGGGGGCGGTCAGAGTGAAGTTGGCGGCGGGCTCGAAGCCGAGGTTGCGGGCGTAGGCGACGGCACCGTGGATGAGGTGTTGGGCCAGGTCCAGGGGTGCGGGCAGGGCCGGGGTGGCGAAGGCTTGGAAGAAGTCGTGGCGGTAGGTGTCGATGGAGCCTGAGCCCATGGGTTGCGGGCCGGTGGTGTCTTTGACGCCCAGGCAGTACACGTCGACGAGGTAGCCGCAGAGCGTGACGCGGCTGGCGCGTTCCTGGCGGGCGATGAGGATCTTCGCGAGGCCTCCGGTGCCGGGGTCGGTGGCGCCGATCGGATCGGCTGCGGCCCATTCTGGTAGGTCGTCGAGGCCGAGACCGGCGCTCCAGCCGGGACTGATCCAGCAGCCAAGCAGGGTCCGCTCGGCCGGGTCGACACCGGTCTGGTGGGCCTCGGCAGCTTGGCGGATGAGTGGGGCGACAACTGCGGGACGTAGCCCGAGTGCCTTGGCGATCTGCTTGGGTGTGCTGCCGCGTTCCCGCAGGGCGATGATTTGGGTGAGGACGTCGTCGTTCACTGGTTCATCATGCCGGAGGCCGCTTGGGCGAAGGCGTCGGTGTTGAGCCGCCGGCCGTTGCGCTGCGGGTTTTCACTCGATGGTAGAGCGAGTCCGGCCTGCTCGAGCGCTTGGAACGCCCGCACTGCGGCTTAGGCGGCCGGGACGGTGAGGGGGCGAACCGCCCTGCCCCGTCCGGCCGCCTTGGCGCGGTACATCGAGCTGTCCGCCTCCTGGAGCAGCTGCTCGACGGTCGCGCCGGCGACACACTCGGCGGTGCCGATGCTCACGCCGACGCGGACCACCCGTTCGCCGAGGTGGTAGGGCGCGCAGATCGCATTGCTGATGCGGCCGACCAGCTCGTCCAGCACCGGGCCTGGTGCGACGTCGTCGAGGAGCACGAGGAATTCGTCGCCGCCGAACCGGCCGGCCACGTCCTCGCCGCGCAGGCACTGCCGGAGCCGGTCCGCGACGCTGACCAGCAGGCGGTCGCCGATGTGATGACCCAGCGAGTCGTTGACCCGTTTGAAGCCGTCGAGATCGAGGAAGAGCACGACGGACGGCCGGCCGGTCGTCCGGCGGCGCGCGATCGCGGCCTTGAGGGAGGCGGCGAACGACGACCGGTTGGGCATCCCGGTGAGCCGATCCGACTGCGCCTCCCGCATCAGGTGCTGTTCCTGGTCGCGCAGGTCGAGGGCGATGGTCAGCAGCGCGGCACACTGGTTGACCATCTCGCGGCCGTCCTCGACCCGGTTCTCCACGGTGTCGACCAGGGCGAGCCAGCCGCGGTCGCTGTCGCCGACCTTGGCCCGCACGACGAACACCGTCTCGCCGGGTTCGGCGGCGTCCAGCAGCTCGACCGGGGGGAACGACGCGATGGTCGTCGGGCCGGCGGGGATCGCCGGGCCGGGATGCCGGCGCCAGCCCGGGGTCCGGACCATTTCGCCGTCCGGCCCGCGCAGCGCGATCGAGCCGGCCGTCGCGGGGGTCAGCCCGAGCCACGACGGGTCCTGGGGATCGACGTCGCGGCGGTGCAGCAGCGCCCGGTTGAGCGTGTAGTTGATGCTGATCAGCGAGCGTAGGTGCAGCCTGTCGACCAGCTGGTCGCGGCTGCGCGAGTGACCCAGGGACAACATGATGGCCTGTACGCCGCAGCCGAGTCGGGTGGCGGTCGAGGCGTCGGCGACCGGCAGCCCGACCGCGAACTCCTGGACCGCCCGGGAGATCACCCGTACCGTCTCCGGATTTGAGCCGCCCGCCAGCAGCGCCTGGAGTTCGCTCGCCGCGAGCCCGATCAGGGAGGTGTCGCCGGCGGCCGCGGCCACCAGCGCATCGGCGGTGGCCGCCGTGGCGCGCTCGGCGGCCTGGATGCCCTGCGCGGCGGCCGCGGCCTCGACCACCGGCAGCACGCCGGCCAGGCGCGCGCCGAGACGCCGCAGCCCGCCGTCCACGGCCAGCGCCGGGAGTTTCTCGGCGAAACTCGTGCACCCGCAGGAACTGCGGGGCACGAAGCCGGTGGGCAGCAGGTACGGAACCGGCGCTACGTCCTGCCCGTCGAGCAGCCGGATCAGCAGGTCGACCGCGCGCCGGCTCATCGCGTCCAGCGGCTGGCTGACGGTGGCCAGCTCGGGACGGATCAGGCTGGCCTCGTCGATGTCGTCGAACCCGGTCACCAGGATGTCGTCCGGGCAGTTCAGCCCGGCCGCCGCGAGCACATGCAGGGCGGTGATCGCGTTCCGGTCGGTCGCCGCGACCAGGGCGTCGGGCCGTTCGTCGCGCAGCAGGTCGCCGGCGGCCCAGGTGATGCCGCTTTCCACGTTGTTCGACGCCGGCAGGAACACGCCCGGCTCCAGGCCGTGCGCGTCCAGCACCTCGAGGTACGCGTCGTAGCGTTCGCGGATGTCGCTCGCCGCGAGGTGGCCGGTGAAGGCGATGCGGCGGCACCCGTGCTCGCGGATCAGGTGGGTGACCACGGCCCGGATGCCGGCGCTGTTGTCGGGCAGCACGGCCGGCAGGTCGAGTCCCGCCACGGTGTGGCCGACCAGGACCACCGGTTTGCCGGCGCGCGCCAGCCGGGCCAGATACTCGGGGCGGACCGCGTCGGCCATCGCGACGAAGCCGCTGATGTGGTCCCAGGACACGGGAGCGTCGAAGGCCGGGTCGCCGCCGTTGACGGTCAGGTCGGCCGCCGCGTCCAGCGTCTGGATCGCGATGAGCCGCCTGCCGTAGAATTCGGCCGCGGCGGCGACGCCGCCGACGAGGCTGCCGTAGTACGTCCCGCCGACGAACGGCGACAGCACTCCCAAGGCCCCGGCATCACGCATGCCGGAACTATCGGGCACCGCGCGCCTGACATAAGCGATTCAACCCGGTGCCGCGAGAGCCGGTGGGCCTACGGGATGGGGCGGCGCATCGAGTACGTGACCCCGTGCAGCCGGTGCGGCTCGTTGATCACGTGGATCGCTGCCCGGTCGTACGACTGCCAGCCCGCCGCGCCCGCGCGGTTGAGGTGTCTCAGGTCGTCGAAGCGTTCGTCGGTGCCCCAGCGCAGCGTCCCGCCCGGGTGGTGGAACGTGGCGGTCCAGTCCATGAACTTGTCCGCACCGAAGGTGCCGGCGGCACGGTACTCGAGGCGTGCGTACTCCCAATTCGTCACAGTCATGATTATCGCTATTGATCGTCGGCCCGCACGCCGCCAGCCCGGTACACGGCGCGAAATTCGGATCTTTCGGCGATCCTCAAGCGGGGCGGCCCGCCGCCGATAAGCGGGGACATGCAATCGGTCCCGCGAGTCGGCATCCTGGGTACAGGTTCCTACCTGCCCGAGCACGAGGTCACCAACGAGGCACTGGTGGAACGGGTCACCGACACCACAGCCGAGTGGATCTCCCGGAAAACCATGATCGGGGCCCGCCGGTTCGCGGCCCCCGACGAGGCGACCTCCGACCTGGCCACCAAGGCGGCGGTCGAGGCCCTGGCCCGCGCCGGCATCGCCGCCGACCGGGTCGACTATCTGATCGTGTCCACCTCGACCCCGGACTCGCCGCAGCCGCCCACCGCCTCGCTGGTCCAGCACGCCATCGGCGCGCACCGGGCGGCGGCGTTCGACATCAACGTGGTCTGCGCCGGCTTCGTCTTCGGGCTGGCGCTGGCCGACGGCCTCGTCGCCGCCCGGCCGGAGGCGGTCGTCCTGGTGGTGGCGGCCGACGTGTACTCGCGGATCCTGGACTTCGACGACCGGCGCTCGGCCATCCTGTTCGGCGACGGCGCCGGGGCGGCGGTGGTCGGCGCGGTGCCGCACCCGTACGGCCTGGTGGACGTGGAACTGGTCAGCCGCGGCGACGCGCACGACCTGATCCACATCAAGGCCGGTGGCAGCCGGCTGCCCGCGTCCGCCGAGACGGTCGCCGACGGTGACCACTTCTTCCGGATGAACGGCCGCGGCGTCCGCGACTTCGTGCTGGCCGGCGTGCCGCCGGTCCTGGCCGACCTGCTCAAGCGCGCCGGTGTCACCGCCGAGGACGTCGACCATTTCGTGCCGCACCAGGCCAACGGCGTGATGGTCGGCGAACTGGTCGAGGCGGCCGGCCTGCTCGGCGCCCGTACCCATCTGGTCCTGGACCGTTATGGCAACACCGGCAGCGCGTCCGCGGCCATCGCGCTCGATGTGGCCGCGCGGGCCGGCTTCCTGCACGACGGCGAACTCGTCCTGGTCGCCGGCTTCGGCGGCGGCATGTCGGTGGGCGCGGCCCTGCTGCGCTGGTACGCGCGTTAGCGGTTGATTTTCGCGCCGAGGAAGAAGATGCCGGGATACGTCTCGAAGCCGGCGCTGCGGTTGGCGCGCAGCGTCGAGCTGCCGATGGTGAGGGTGCCGGTGCGGTCGTTGCTGACGAAGAAGATCGCGCCGCCACCCTCGTTGGCGTTGTTGTCCCGGATCACGGTGCCCTTGATCGTCACGGCGAAGTCGTCGCCGTCGGTGTAGATGGCGCCGCCCGAGCCGCCGCCCGGCGTGCCGCCGCGGGCCGGGTTGGCGCCCCGGCCGATCGCCTTGTTGCCGGTGAAGACGCTGTTCAGCACGGTCCATGAGACGCCGATGCTGCTCAGCGCGCCGCCGTTGGAGCAGCGGCCGCCGGTGAAGGTGCTGTGCACGACGTACACCGGGCGGTTCTGCGACTGCGACAGCACGCGGATCGCCGCGCCGCCGAGGTCCGGGCCCGTACCGTCGCAGCGGTTGTCGGTGAAGCGTGAGTTGATCACCTTCAGCCGGCCGCCGCGCACGAAGATCGCGCCCCCGCCGCCGCCCTCGGCGGTCTCGCCGCTCGCGTCCCCGCCGGTGAACGTCAGGTTCTGCACGGTGAGCCGGGGAGTGGGCTGATCCTGGCAGTGCGAGGTGGTGAAGCGCTGGGCCTCGTCGCAGGTGTTCTGGTAGAGGATGCGGCGCTTGCCGCCGCCGCTGAGCGTCACCCGGCCGCCGCCGTCGAGCACGACGTCGGGGCCGTGGTCGTTGCGGACCTTGGCGGTGGCCTTCATGGCGATGGTGACCGGGGCCGGCCCGCAGTCGAAGGTGATCACCCCACCCGCCGCGACGGCGCTGACCACCGCCGTCGACGTGCAGCTCGCGGGCGTGCCCTTGCCGACCACCCGGTCCGGCTTGCGCGTGTCCGCCGCCTTGGCCTCCGCCGGCACCGAGGCGGCACCGTCGGGGTTGCCGGGGCTCGGCAGCGCCCGCGGCCGCTGCGAGGGGCTGGGGGCCGGGCTCGAACTCGGGCTCGGACGCGAACTCGGGCTCGGCGCGGCGGTGGCAACGGTCGACGCGGACGTCGAAGCCGAAGGAGCGGGAGCCACGAAGGTCGGCGGCGGGGGATCGGCGGCGCAGCCGGACAGCGCCAGGGCGCAGGTCACGGTCAGCGTGATGGCGAGCGGGGAACGCACCGCACGATGGTAGGTGTCAGCATGGGTTCGGGGAACAGCCGATCGGGTCGTCGATTCCGGCCCGGCTCGTTCGCAGGCGCCCGTGGGTGGCGGTTATGCAGCGCTGTGGGCGGCCTGGACGGCCATCCGGGACCAGCGCATCGCGTCCATCACGGTGCCGGTGAGGTCGTCGCCGATGTACGCCTCGGCCACCTCCGCCAGGTCGCCGCGTTCGTAGGCGTTCACCACCCGCAGCACCTGGCCCAGCGGCCCGGTGCCCCGTTCCAGGGCGCTCGCGATGTCGGTGCTCAGCGGCAGCTGGTGTGCCATGGCGGCGGGGGACAGGCCCAGCATGGCGGCCACGGAGGTGATCAACCCGGCCATGAACGCCGCGTCGGAGGCCGCACCGAAGGCGGTGGCGATGTTCTCGCAGAGCCGGGCCCGGGTCAGCGCGTCGGCCAGCTGCACCTCGGTCGCCTCGGCGACGTCGTCGACGACCATCAGCATGGCCCACTGCCGGATGTGCGCGATCCCGAGCATGACGACGGCCTGCCGTACCGAAGAGATCTTGGTGGTGGCACCGGCCGCCGCCGAATTGCTGGCCCGCAGCACCCGGATGGTCAGCGCCGGGTCGCCGGCGATGATCATCAGGATCCGCTCGAGGTCGGCGTCGGTCGCGCTGAGCGCGCCGAGCAGCTCCAGCCGGCGCAGCCGCGACGGGGTCAGCGAGGTGGCGGTGAGGACCTGCGGGCGGCTCAGCACGTAGCCCTGGCGCAGCTCGAAGCCGTAGCGGTTGCTCAGCGCCAGGTGCTCGCTGGTCTCCAGGCCCTCGGCGACGATCTGGATGTCGGGATATTCCCGGCAGGCGGCGACGATCTCGTCCAGGTGGGTGAGATCGCCCTGCAGCAGGTCGAGCTTCACGTACGAGGCCAGCGGCAGCAGCCGCTCGTGACCCGAGCCGTAGACGAAGTCGTCCAGCGCGATCCGGTAGCCCTGTGCGGCCAGGGCGGTGACCCCGGCGACGACCTCGTCGTCGACCGCGACGGTCTCCAGCACCTCCAGCACCACGTGCTCCGGGCCGAACGGCAGCACCAGCTCACCCGTCAGGAACTCGCGGGTGAGGTTGATGAAGCAGGTCCGGTCGCCGACGACCTCCTCGATGCCGAACTCGGTGAAGGTGTTGACGATGACCTGGCTGGTCGCGTACGTGTCGCGACGACCGGCGTCGACGGCGTCCATGCTGCCGCGGAACAGCAGCTCATAGGCGACGACATCGCCGGTCCGGTCGAAGATGGGCTGCCGGCCGACGTGCACGAGCTGTGTGCCCGGCAGCGGGAACGGCACCGTTGGGTTCACGGCCTGATTGATCGGCTGTCCCCGCGGCGGTCTGAGGTTTCCGGCCCGCCAATGTCTCGGCGTCGAGCCCGGTCACCGCAGCGTGTTCTGGTCGTGCAGCAGCAGCCACCGCTCCCCGTCGCGCGCGAAGACCAGGGTGAGCAGATAGCTCAGCTCGTACGGCTGGCCCTTGCCGTCCAGGTCGTGGTAGTCGGCCGCGAAGATCGCGATCCCGGTGTCGCCGGCGGTCGCGGTGCGCCGCAGGTCCAGCTCCCAGCTCCAGTCCGGGTCGCCGAACCAGTCCCGGTGGAACGCGGCGAGCTCGTCGAGGCCGGTGAGCAGCGTGCCGTTCGGCATGATCAGGCTGGCTTCCGGGTGCACGGTCGCGAGGTAGCCGTCCACGTCACGGCGGCCGATCGCGGCCAGGTGCCGATTGACTGCGTCGAGGAAATCCATGGCCGCATCATGGCAGCGGCCAACCGGACAGCGGGACGAATTTCGGTGTGGCAGGATCCGGCCCGTGCCCCTTCGCCGGATCCTGCCACTGGTCTTCGCCGGCGCGGCGGCGCTGTCGGTGCTGACCACCTTCGCCGGTCTCGACGGCGGGGTGCCGGACGCCACGGGCGCGATCGCGCTGCTGGCGGCCGCGGCGTATGTCGTGCTGCACGTCCGCCGGCCGGTGGCCCGCCGGGCGCTGGGCGCGGGGATCGTGGTGCTGGCGGCTGTCCCGGTCGTGGGATGGTTCGTCGTCGCCGACGTGCCGCCGTTGGGGACGGGCCGCGCTGATCTCGGCACGATCGTCTCGCAGCAGGCGGAGGTGCTCCACGCCCGCACGGTGCTCCTGCTGATCGCCGCCGCGGCGCTCGCGCTGGGCGTGGCGGCGCTGCCGCAGTTCCGGCGGCCGGTGTGGCTGACCGCGCTGGCCGGCCTGCTGGCGCTCGGACCGGTCGCGGCCGTCGCGCACGATGCCGCCGGGGCGCAGCGCGACCCGTTCCTGGCGAACCGGGATGCGGCGGGGCTGATCTGGCATTTCGCGCCGGGGTTCGCGGCCACGGTGCTCGCCGGGGTGGCGCTGGTGCTGGCGGTGTCCCGGGCGGACCGCTGGTTCCTGCTGCCGGCCGGCGCCCTGCTGCTGCAGGTCGCGACGGCGGACCGGGCGGAGGACGCAGCCAGCACGTGGTGGACGGCATGGTCGTTCGCGGACAGGGGCGTCGAGACCAGCTCGGCGTTCCTGGAACCGGGCCTGCGGACGGACGTGTCCTTCTCCACCGTTGCCTACGCCGATGGGGACCTCGGCGCAGCCATGGCAATGGCCGCCCTGCTGCTGGCGTCGGCGCTGCTCGCGGCCGGCGCCGCCCACACCGCGGTCACCGACACCCTGGCCGACCAGCCTCAGGACGCGTAGCCGGCCGGACCGGAAGCCTCACGCCTCCTGCAGCGTCGCCAGCACCTGCTCGCCGAATTTCTCCAGCTTGCTCTGGCCCACCCCGCTCACCGTGGACAGCTCCGCCAGGCTGCCCGGCCGCTGGGTCGCGATCTGCCGCAGCGTGGCGTCGTGGAAGACCACGTACGCCGGCACCCCGGCCTCCTTGGCCGCCGCCGCCCGCCAGGCCCGCAGGCGCTCGAAGACCGGCGCCGCCTCGGCCGGCAGGTCCGCCGCCGGTGCCGCCTTGCTCGTGCGGGCCTTCGGCGCCCGGCCGGTGCGTTCCGGCTCGCGGCGCATCATGACCTGGCGTTCCTTGCGCAGCACGCTGCCGCTTTCGTCGGTCAGCACCAGCGTGCCGTAGTCGCCCTCCACCGCGAGCAGGCCCTGGGCCAGCAGCTGCCGGACGACGCCGCGCCACTCGACGTCGCGCAGCTCCGCGCCGATGCCGAAGACGCTCAGCTCGTGGTGGCGGAACTGGGTGACCTTCTCGGTGGTCTTGCCCAGCAGGATGTCGATGGACTGGCCGGCGCCGAACTTCTGGCCGCGCTCGCGCTGCAGCCGCAGCACCGTGGAGAGCAGCTTCTGCGCCGCCACCGTGCCGTCCCAGGACTCGGGCGGGCTCAGGCAGGTGTCGCAGTTGCCGCAGGCCTCCGCCCCGCGCTGGCCGAAGTAGGCGAGCAGCCGGCCGCGCCGGCATTCCACCGTCTCGCAGAGCGCGAGCATGGCGTCCAGGTGCGCGGCCAGGTTGCGCCGGTGCGCGAAGTCGCCCTCGGACGTCTCGATCATCTTGCGTTGCTGCACCACGTCCTGCAGCCCGTACGCCAGCCAGGCGGTGGACGGCAGGCCGTCGCGCCCGGCGCGGCCGGTCTCCTGGTAGTAGCCCTCGACCGACTTGGGCAGGTCGAGGTGGGCGACGAAGCGCACGTCGGGCTTGTCGATGCCCATGCCGAACGCGATGGTCGCCACCATGACCAGCCCGTCCTCGCGCAGGAAGCGGGACTGGTTGGCCGCGCGGGTGCGCGAGTCGAGACCGGCGTGGTACGGCAGCGCGGCGATGCCGTTCTGCACCAGGAACTCGGCCGTCTTGTCCACCGAGGCCCGGGACAGGCAGTAGACGATGCCGGCGTCGCCGGGGTGCTCGGTGCGCAGCAGGTCGAGCAGCTGCCGGCGGGGCTCGTTCTTGGCGACGATGCGGTATTGGATGTTGGGGCGGTCGAAGCTGGCGGTGAAGTGCCGGGCGCCGGTCAGGTCGAGGCGCTCGGCGATCTCGGCGTGGGTGGCGGAGGTGGCGGTGGCGGTCAGCGCGATGCGCGGCACGTCGGGCCACTGCTCGTGCAGCATCGACAGGTTGAGATAGTCGGGCCGGAAGTCGTGGCCCCACTGCGACACGCAGTGCGCCTCGTCGATGGCGAACAGCGCGATCCGGCCGCGGCTGAGCAGCCGCTGGGTGGACAGGACGCCGAGCCCTTCCGGCGCGACGTAGAGCAGGTCGAGCTCGCCGGCGACGAAGGCCTGCTCGACCCGCCGGCGCTCGTTGGCGTCCTGCGTCGAGTTGAGGAAGCCGGCCCGCACGCCGAGGGTGCGCAGCGCGTCGACCTGATCCTGCATCAGGGCGATGAGCGGGGAGACCACCACGGCGACGCCGTCGCGCACCAGCGCGGGGATCTGATAGCACAGCGACTTGCCGCCGCCGGTCGGCATCAGCACCAGGGCGTCACCGCCGGCCACGACGTGCTCGATGATCTCGCGCTGCTCACCGCGGAAGGCGGCGTAGCCGAAGACCGTGTTGAGCACGTCGGTGGCGGCGGACCGGGAGATCTCGGGGGCGGAAGTCACCCCGCGATGATAGTGACTTCTCCGGGGCGCGGCCCGGACCCTGTGGACAACGGTCGTCAGGCGACATCCACGAAGATCGGGTTGGTGTAGAGCCAGGTGTCCAGCCACGGGTCGCCTTCGCCGGGCGGATGGGCCAGCGGGCCGTGCGGGTCGATGTGCCGGCCGAGCGGGCCCGGCCCGTTGCGGCGCCCGTCCGCTCCCCGGATCCGCAGGTAGGACGACTCCCGGGCGGTCAGCGTGAACCGCAGGGTGTAGCGGCCGGCCCGCCGGGACACGTCGGCGGTGTCGATCACCCGGGTGTCCGGTGCCTGCCACGCGTCGCGGTCGCGGGCGGGACCGTGCACCGCGCCCCGGATGACGTCGAGGTACGCCAATCGTGGGACGGTCCCGTGCAGGTTCGGCCGCGTGGCGCTGGTCACCGTGACGGTCAGGGTCAGCCGCTCGCCGCGCCGTACCCGCAGCCGTCCACCCAGGGTGGCCGCCCGCCCGCCGGGCGCACTCAGCCGGACCTCGATGCCGTCGACCAGCTGGCCGTGGTCGACCCAGACCCGGCCGCGGCGCAGCCCCTCCATCACCTGCCGGTAGCCGTAGCCGGTCACGCCCACGTGCGTACGGCTGAACTGGCCCGGCCAGAAGTCGCTGCCCGGCTGCGGCGCGCCGGCCTCGACCGGGTCGGGCACCTTGCCGGTGGTGTCGAAGCTCGCCCCGGGCGCCCAGTCGCCGTTGCGCAGGGTGTCGAAGACGGTCCGGTGGCTGTCGGAGTTGCTGGTGACCGTGAAGAGCCGACCCTCGGCGAGCAACGCGTCCCACATGCCGCCGACGGTGGCGGTCATCCAGTCGAAGCCGCCGTAGGTCACGTACGCCGCCGCGGGATAGCCGGGCCAGGACTGCGCGGAGGGCTTGTTCTCGTATTCACCGCGAATGCTGGTGGCCCCGCGCAGGCCCGGCATGGCCGCACCCTGCGCGCCGGGCGCGCCCTCCATGCCGATCATGATCCCGGGCGCCGCGTCGCGCCACGCGCGCAGCTCGTGCGGCGAGTCGATGCCCAGCCGCGACGGGTGGTTGGCCAGCACCAGCGTCTCGGCCGGCCGGGAGGCCAGCCACTTGAGTGCCGCCACGGCCAGCGTCTCGTCGGCGGAGGCGAGCAGCTTGCCGTCGTAGGCCCGTTCGAAGTCGCGCAGCAGGGACACCTCGCCGGGTCCCGGCGCGGTGAAGACGGTGGCGTGTTCCGCGCCCGGGATGTACCACTCCAGGCCCTGGAAGATCAGCAGCCGGGGATTCTCCGCCCGGGCGGCCAGGACGTCGGTGTGCTCCAGTTCGGCGCCGAACCGGTCGTGGCCGACGTTGCTGTGCTCGGTGCAGACCATCCAGTCGAGACCGTACTGCGCCGCCCGCCGGGCGGTCTGCGCGACGGTGTACTTCGCGTCGTGGCTGTACACGGTGTGCACATGGTGATCGCCGACGAGGTAGACCAGGTCCGGATCGGGCGCCGGGTTGGACGCGGGAGCGGCCGCCGCGGCCTCGGCCGGCCCCAGCGCGGCGGCCGCGGCGAAACCGGCGCCGAACAGGCCCGCGCGGCGCAGCATGCCGCGCCGGCTCAGGCCCTGCCGGTCCAGCTGGTCATCAGGTACGGCGGGGTCGGCCCACTCGGGCATCGCACTCATGCAGTGTCCACCTTTTGGCATGCCCTCGTGGCCCTCGCCTGCGAGGCCGTTACTCGGCGCGGCCGTCTGCCGCTCGGTGCGCTCGGTCATGCCGGGAGAGGCTAGGCAGCGCAGAAGACGGCCGGCCGACGTCGAGATGGCCGGAACGCGAACGGGTGATCGGCAGCAGCAGGATCAGGCCGACGGTGATCCACACGTACGTGTTGCTGCCGGCGGCGGCGACCCAGCCGGACGGTCCGGACCACCACAACCACACGATGCTGCTGCTGAGGACGAACCAGAGCGTCGCCGCGACCGCCCACCGGCGCCGTTCCACCAGGACGAACAGCGCCGGCAGCAGCCACACCAGATGGTGCACCCAGGTAGCCGACGAACACGGCCGGGGTCAACTTGACGGCCGCGGCGATCCCGATGCCCACCCCCGCCCACCGGCTACCCCGGGTGAGTGCCGCCAGATCGGCGCAGACCAGCACCAGCAGGACCAGGTTGACCTGTCCGAAGCTGAAGGTGTCGCGGGCCGGTTCGAACACGATCACCGCCACGAACAGCAGCGCCGCCTCGGTCCACCCGGCCCGGGGGCGGAACCAGCGCAGCAGCCGGGCCACCGCCCCGGCGTTGACCACCAGCGACGCCGCGATCGCGACCGGCCAGGACGCCAGCGCCAGCGGGCTGAGGACCAGGGCGGCGAACGGCGGATAGGTGAAGCCGTAGCCGGTGCCCTGGTAGCGGTAGGCGTACAGGTCGCCGCCGGCGAGCAGCCAGTGGCGGACCGCACCGCGGTAGACGCCGAGGTCGAAGAAGTGCCGGAACGTCGGCACGGTGACCAGGAAGACGCCCGCGGCGACCGCGACGATCAGCACCAGCGCGACCCGCGACCTCACCGCGGCACCGCCCGCGCCACGACCGGCCGCGAGACGAGCCCGAACACCGCCGCGCCCAGCAACACGCCCAGGGCGGCCGCCAGCACCTCGGTGAAGTCCGCCGGGTATCCGTCCGGCAGCACCACCGGGGTCAGCACCGTGCAGAGCACGGCCAGCCACCGGTGCGACGCCGGCCATGCGGCGGCGAGCGGCAGCAGGGCCCAGACCACGTACCAGGGCCGCAGGGCGGGACCGAACGCGACCACCGCGAGCAGGACCAGGCCGAGGCCGGCCAGCGGCCCGATCCGATCCCGGTACGTCCACACCAGCGCCGCCACCAGCAGCGTGCCCAGCACCCCCGCCCAGCGCCAGAGCTGGACCGACAGCGCCGCACCGACGTCGTCATGGGCGAACACCGCCGCGGTCCAGCGCCCCAGCAGCCCGGTCGGGGCCCAGTTGTCCGAGGAGATCGGGGTGCCGAGCGCGCCGATCCACCCGTACCCGGTGCCCACGACCGCGGTGACGGCGACCGTGGTCGCGGCAGCGACCGCCCCCGTCGCCAGGCTCGCGCGCAGGCCCGGCCACCGCCCGGGGACCCGTCGCGCCCAGATCATCGCGACGGCCGCGAGACCCAGCACGGCCGGCGCCTTGACCAGCGCGGCGGCGGCGACCAGGACGGCCGCGACAACCGGCCGGTCCCGCACGGCGGCGGCCAGTCCCGCCGCGAGCAGGGCGACCATCAGCGCGTCGTTGTGCGCGCCGCCGACCAGATGGACGAGCACCAGCGGGTTCAGCACCACCAGCCGGAAGACGGCCGGGGCGTTGCCGGGCGCCAGCACCGGCACGAGCAGGCCGACCAGCACCAGACCGCCGAGGGCGACCAGGCGCATGCCGAGCACCCCGGCGGCCGGATGGTCGCCGGTCACCGCGGTCACCGCCCGGGCGACCAGCATCGAGACCGGCCCGTACGGGCTCGGGGTGTGCTGCCAGATCGCCGGGACCTGCTCGGCAACCGGCCCGCCGAGCGCCGCCGGACCGTGCCGGTAGACATCGAGCCCACCGGCCATCATCAGGCCCTGCGCGAGGTAGCTGTAGACGTCGCGGCTGAACAGCGGGGGAGCGGCCAGCAGCGGGCCCCGCCCACAGGGCCAGGGTGAGCCACGGCCGGGCGCTCCCGCCGCGGCCGTACCACCACCAGGCCAGCACCAGCAGCGCCAGGCCGGCATACACGTGGACCAGGCCCGAGCGGCCCACCAGCGCGCCCACCGTGACCAGGACGGCCCCGGCGCAGCCGGCAGCCGTCGCCGTCCCGTCGTCACCGCGCATCGCCGCACCGTGTCAGAGCCAGGTGTCCGGGCGCCGTCCCGCAGATGGCCGCCTCGTGGCCCCCGCGGCGACGGGCGGATGTGCCGCCATCGGAAACATCGACGTCACTGTATTGACACAACCCCGTCACCCGGAGTGGGCTGATCCACATGCGACTTGCTCCCGCGCTGATCGGCGCCGCCCTCGCCGCCCTCGCCGCCATCGTCGTCCTGCCGCCCACGGCCGCCGCCCAAGGCCACGGCGGGCCCGTCGTCCGGACCGACCGCGGCGCCGTGCAGGGCGTGCGCGCGCCGGGGGTGGAGAGCTTCCTGGGCATCCGGTACGCGGCCGCGCCCGTCGGCGGCCTGCGCTGGCGACCACCGCAACCGGCCGCCGCCTGGCCCGGCACCGTCCCCGCCACCGCGTACGGCGCCCGCTGCGCCGCCGCGGCCAGCACCAACGGCGCGCGCACCGAGGCCGAGGACTGCCTGTTCGTCAACGTGCAGCGCCCGGTCGGCCTGCGCCGGGGCGAGCGCCGCCCGGTCTACGTCTTCATCCACGGCGGCGGCCTGACCAACGGCAGCTCGAACCAGGCCGACATGGCCGCCATGGTGCGGGCCACCGGCGTGATCGGGGTGTCCTTCAACTACCGCCTCGGCGTGCTGGGCTTCCTCGGGCTGCCCGGCCTGACCGCCGAGGCCGGCGAGTCGGGCAACTACGGCTTCCAGGACCAGCAGGCCGCCCTGCGATGGATCAAGCGCAACGTCGCGGCGTTCGGCGGCGACCCGGCGCGGGTCACCGTCGGCGGGGAGTCGGCCGGCGGCTGGTCGGTGTGCGGGCACCTCGTCGCCCCCGGCTCCCGGGGACTGCTCAGCCAGGCGATGATCCAGAGCGGGTCGTGCCTGACCCGTACGCAGCCCGCGGCCGAGGCCGCCGGCACCGCGCTCGCCGCCACGCTGGGCTGCACGAACGTGGCGTGCCTGCGGAACACCTCGGTGGCCCGGCTGATCGACGCCCCGTCCGGCGGTTTCGCGCTGGTCCGCGGCACGCCCACGCTGCCGGCCGATCCGGCGGTGGCGGTCGCGAACGGCGACTTCGCCCGGGTGCCGGTGGTGATCGGCGCCAACCGGGACGAGGGCCGGACCTTCGCGCAGGGGTTCATCGGTGCGACCCGCGAGCAGTACGAGGCCTGGGTGGGACAGAACGGCGGCGCGCCCGTGCTCACCCGCTATCCGTGGCCCGCCACCGCCGACCGGTTCACCGCCGCGTACCTGATCGGCGCGATCATGACCGACGCCGGCCTGATCGCCCGCATCGGCGGCTGCCCGCAGCGCGCGCTCACCCACGACTTCGCCCGCTGGACCCGCACCTGGTCGTACGAGTTCGCCCACCGCACCGGCCCGGGGCTGACCCCGATCCCCGGGTACGTGTGGGGCGCCGGGCACGCGGCGGAGCTGGCGTACCTGTTCCCGAGCTTCGACAACGGCACGCCGATCGCACCGACCTTCGACCGCGCCGAGCGCCGGCTGGCCCTGGAGATGAAGCAGGCCTGGGGTGCCTTCACCCGCGGCGGCTCGCCCGGCTGGTCCACCCGCGGCGTGCAGTCGCTGCGCGCCGGCGGCCAGAGCCGGCTCATCAACGACGCGAACCTGGCCGCCGAGCACCAGTGCGAATTCTGGGACGCTCCTTAAGGGACGGCTCCGGGGAGATCCCGATTACCCGGCGTCCGCCGGCCGGAAAGCATCGGCCCATGATGATTTCCCGAGCGCTCGTCCTCACCGTGGCGGCGGCGGCAGCCGTGGTCGCGGTGGTCGCGCCGCCGGTCTCCGCCCGGCCCGCGGCCATCGACTGGCAACCCTGCGCGGCCACCGGAGAGGCCGCCACCGCCCAGTGCGCCACCCTGCGACTCCCGATCGACTGGACGGATCCGGCCGCGGGCATGTTCGGCTTCCGCGTCGCTCGGCGCCTCGCCACCGACCCGGCCGCGCGGGTCGGCACCCTGATCTTCGGCCCGGGCGGGCCGGGCGACAGCGGGGTCAAGCTGGTCAGCACGGACCAGTCGCGGTTCAGCGAGGAACTGCGGCGGCGCTTCGACATCGTGAGCTTCGACCCGCGGGGGGTCGGCGCGAGCCATCCGATCACGTGCCCGGCCGACCCGCCGCTGCCGGCGGCCCCGGCCGTGCTGACCAGCCAGGCCGACTTCGACGAGACGCTGGCCGGCAACCGCGAGCTGTGGCAGGCGTGCCGGGAGCTGACCGGGCCGCTGTTCGACCACGCCGACTCCGCGAGCGCGGTCCGGGACCTGGACGCGCTGCGCGCCGCGCTGGGCGAGCGGACCCTGACCTTCCACGGCTCCTCGTACGGCACCCTGCTGGGCGAGCTGTACGCGGAGCAGTATCCGGGCCGGGTGCGCGCCATCGTGCTGGAGAGCGCCGTCGACCACAGCCAGCCGGTCGACGGTTTCCTGCGCACCCAGGCGTGGGCGCTGCAGGACTCGTTCGACGCGTTCGTGCGGTGGTGCACCCCGCAGCAGCAGGCCTGCGTCCTGCGCGGCGAGGACATCCGCGCGGTCTGGGCGGAGGTGCGGGGCAAGGCCGATCGGGGCGAGCTGAACCTGCCGCCGTACCAGCTCGTCGCGAACGTGCACAAACGGCTGGCCCGGGCCGACTACCCGGGCCTGGCGGGCTTCATCGACACGATGCGGGACGGTGCGAACGGCGATACCCAGCGGCTCAACCCGGTGCTGGCGGTCTTCTGTGCGGACTGGGCCCTGCCGGTGCGCGACTACGCCGCGTACCGCCGGCTGCTGGACCGGGCCGAGGCCCAGGCGCCGGACCTGCGCTACCCGGCCGGGGTCTTCGCACCGTCGGCGTGCCTGGGCTGGCCGCAGCCGGTGGCCAACCCGCAGCACCGGTTGCGGGTGCACACCCGGACGCCGCTGCTGCTGATCAATGCCCGGCACGACCCGGCCAGCGGCTACAACTGGGCCACCGAGGTGGCGCGCCAGCTCGGCCGCAGCGGCGTTCTGCTGACCTACGACGGTGCGGGCCACGGCTCGTACAACAGCTCGGACTGCATGCGGCAGGCCGTCGACGCGTACCTGATCTCACTGACCGTGCCCACCCGCGGCACCGTCTGCCCGGCGGCCTGACCAGGGGGACCTGCCGGGTTTACAGACCCGGCAGGTCCAGGGTGTGCGCGGTGTGCGTGGCCTTGGTCGCCAGATAGCGCAGGTTCGACGCCGACAGGTGCACCCCGGTCGGGATGCGCTCGGTGACCTCGACGCCGCGGGCCTCCAGCTGGGTCGCCTTGTCCGGGTTGTTGCTCAGCAGCCGGATCCGCTCGGCGCCCAGGGCCAGCAGCATCTGGGCCGCCGCCGTGTAGTCCCGCTCGTCCTCGCCGCGCCCGAGGGCCACGTTCGCCTCGTAGGTGTCCAGCCCGGCCTCCTGCAGCGCGTACGCGTCGAGTTTCGCGTACAGGCCGATGCCGCGGCCCTCCTGGCGCAGGTAGAGCAGCAGGCCGCCGGGCTCGGCGATGCGTTCGACCGCCTCGCGCAGCTGCGGGCCGCAGTCGCAGCGTTGGCTGCCGAAGACGTCGCCGGTCAGGCACTCGCTGTGCGGGCGCACCAGCGGTGCCGCCTGCACGGCGCCTTCCCAGTCGCCCAGGCCCAGGGCCAGGTGCTCGCGGCCGTCGACCAGGCCGTCGAAGGTCAGCACCCGCGCGGTCGTGGCGTAGCCGTCCGCGAAGCGGAGCGGGACCGTGACACGCGTCCGTACCGTGGCTTGCGGGATCGTACCGACGTCGAGCGTTCCCCAGCCGGCCGTCTCGGACATCGGCCCCCCATTTCGATCTACGGACAGTTCGGATACCCAGGTCACGGCGTGTTCAGTCCTGGTAGCGCTCGGAAAGGGCGTAGCGCAGCAGCACCACGTCGCCGATCTGCCGCACCTCGGTCAGGTCCGCCCGGCGCTCCGGCCCCCACGGGAAGCACCCGTCGCCCACGAAGCGCGGCGCCCGTGAGTCGCCGACGAAGAACGGCGCCACCACCAGCTGCAGCTCGTCGGCGAGGCCGGCGGTGAGGAAGCCGGTGTGGATCGTCCCGCCGCCCTCGACCATCAGCCGGTTGACGCCGCGACCGGCGAGGTCGGTGATCACCGTGGTCAGGTCGACCGGGTCGCCGGCGTCGACCACCGTCGCCACCTTGCCCAGCTTTTCCTCGGCGCTCGGCAGCGCCGGGGTCGCGCAGTAGACGAGCTTGTCGGCGTCGCCGAGGGTGAAGAACCGGGCGGCCGGGTCCAGGCCGCAGGTGCCGGTCACGGTCACCTTCACCGGGTCGGGTGGGAGCCCGCGGGCGACCCGGGCGGCGCGGCGGGTCTCGTCGCGGATCAGCAGCCGCGGGTTGTCCACCCGCACGGTGCCGGCGCCGACCAGGATCGCGTCGCAACCCGCGCGTACCTCATCGACCCGGTCGAAATCGGCCGCGTTGGACAGCAACAGCCGTTCGTCGCTCGGACTGTCCACATATCCGTCGATGGACATGCCGCAGCTGAGCAGTACGTACGGTCGATCGAGCACAGATGGCCCTCCTACGGAGCGACCAGCGTCCCCCCGGCCTCCAACATAATCGCAAAGGCGGGAGACGGCATTGTCATGCACCGCTGCCGACCAGCTCCCGCAGCGGGATGAGGATCTTCTGCTGGGGCACGATGACCGGCAGCGGCCCGATCAGCGGCTCGGCCACGGTGGCCACGGCGGCGGCCCGGGCGCGTGCCTTCGCCTTCGCGCCGGCCAGCGCCCGTGTGACGATCACCACCAGGCCCGGCAGCGCGGCCACGAAGGCGAACAGGCCGTAGACCACGGCGATGGTCAGGCCCTGGGTGGCGCTGAGCCCGGCCGCGCCGAACGCCCACGCGGTCACCCCCTCGCGCGGCCCCCAGCCGCCGATGTTCACCGGCAGGGTCATCGCCAGCAGCGCGAGCAGCATCAGCGGGGCCAGCCGCAGCAGCGAGGCGTCCGAGCCGGCGGCGCGGGCGGCGACCACGAACGTCGCCAGGTGCCCGACCAGCACAACCGTCGAGGCGAACACGATGCCCGGCCAGTTGCGGCGGTTCAGCAGCCCCGAGCGGACCTCGGCGACCCCGGTGCGCGCGGCCCGCGCCCACCGGGAGGCGCCGCTGCGCAGCCGGCCGACCGCGAAGACGGCCAGGGCCGCGAGGCCGACGGTGGTCGCGGCCGCGACGGCGAGTCCCCGGACGTTGGCCTGCAGGTGGGACAAAACCGGCGACGGTACGGTCAGCAGCACTGTTACGCCCACGGAGATGAGCACCACCTGACCGGCGGTCCGTTCGAGCACCACGGCCCGCACGCTGCGGCCCACGTCACCCTCTTCGCGGCCGTGCTGCACCGCCCGGTCGACGTCGCCGAGCACCCCGCCCGGCAGCGCCGCGTTGATGAACAGCGCCTTGTAGTAGTCGGCGATCGCGCCGCGCAGCGACAGGGTCATGCCGAGACCGCGGGCCACCAGGCACCAGCGCCACGCCGAGAAGACGGTGGTCGCGACGCCGATGGTGAACGCCAGCGCCAGCGCCGGGCCGTCGATCACTCGCAGCCCTGCGACGAAGGCGCCGGTGCCCAGGCGCCAGAGCAACACAGCGAGGATCCCCACCCCGCCGAGTACCCGCACCCATGCCCAGATCGAACGGTTCATGCCACTGCCCCCTCAGGATCACCTACTGGCACTAATACGTGCCGGCGGCGGCAGGCGGTTCAGACTTTCTGTGCGAGAAGATCTTGATGCCCGACCGTTACCCGCAGGCGGCCCGCCTCGGCGGCCTCGGTCCGGGCCGTCAGATACCCGTCCAGGTCCAGGTCAGGGCGCTGATCGGCGGCCGCGCCGACCCAGCCGCGGAGCCATTCCGCGGCCAGCGCGCCCTGCTCCGGTCCGAGCGACCACGGGCTCGGCCGTACGCTCACCGAGACGCCGGCCTTCGCGAACGCCTCGGCCGCCGCCCCGACCGCCTCCGGCCCGAGCAGCCGCCGGTCGCCGACCGCCCGCCGCTGGTGGGCGTTGAACGCGTCGGCCACCTCGGCGTCGAGCGGATCGGCAGGCTCCAGCGTGACCTCGCCGATCACGGAGAGGGTGAACAGCGCGGGAGTGTCGGATGCCACACACACCTCGGCCAGTGCGGCCACCTCGTCGGTGGTGAACAGGTCGAGCAGCGCCGAGCAGGTGACCAGCGAGGTGTCCGCCAGGTCGGCCACGCTCAGGTCGGTGACGTCACCCTCGGCGGTCTCCACCGTCACCGCGGTCCCGTCCGCGGCGGCGGCGGGCAGGTGCGCGGCGGCGTGCGCGAGCAGCGCGGGGTCGCGGTCCTGCAGCACCCAGCGCTGCGGGCCGGGCAGCAGCGGCGCCAGCCACCGGCCCATCGAGCCGGTGCCGCAACCGAGGTCGCGGATGACCAGCTCCCCGCCGGCCGGCAGGCGCAGCGCCTTGATCAGGTCCCGGGCGCGGGCGGCGGCGTCGGCGGGCTCGCGCAGCGTGAGCCACGTCGAGCTGAACTCTCCGGTCATACGTCCAGTACCTCGTTCAGTCGTCGGGTCGTGAAATCCCAGCCCAGCAGGCCGGACCGGCGAGCCTCGGCCGCGGCCCGCCAGCCGCGCCGCAGCGCCGGGTCGGTGAGCCAGCGCCGCAGTGCCGCGGCCAGGGCCGGTGGGTCGCCCGGGGGCACGAGCGCCCCGGGCAGGGTGCCGTCCGGTGCGGTGCCCAGGGCCTCCGGCACGCCGGCGACCCGGGTGCCGAGCACCGGTACGCCCCGCGCCAGCGCCTCGGTCACCACCATGCCGTACGTCTCGGCCAGCGACGGCAGCACCAGCAGGTCGGCTTCCCGGTACGAGCGCGCCAGCGCCTCGCCGGTGCGGGTCCCCGCGAGCTCGACCCGGCCACCGGTGGCCGCGGCCAGCTCCCGGACCCGGGCCACGAACGCCGGGGCGCGGTCCAGGGCGCCGACCAGGGTGCAGGTCCAGGGCAGGTCGGCGACCGAGTGCAGGGCCTCGACCAGCACGTCCTGCGCCTTGCGCGGGGTCACAGCGGCGACGCAGAGCAGCCGGCCGCCGTCCGGGCCCGGCTCCGCGAGCGGCGCGGGGTCGACACCCGGGGCGGCGACGTGCACGCTGCCGGCCGGCAGGTCGTGCAGGGTCTCCACCCGCCGGGCGGCGCCCTCGCTGGTCGCCACCACCGCCGCGGCGGCCCGCACCGTCCGGCGCTCCCGGGCGGTCAGCTCGGCGGCCTCGGCGGGGGAGAGCCCGGTCTCGTCACCGAGCGGCAGGTGCACCAGCACCACCAGGCGCAGCCGCCCCGCGAGCGGTTCGAGCAGCTCCGGCACCGCTCCGGCGACCAGGCCGTCGAGCAACACCGTCGCGTCCCGTGGCAGCTCCGCCAGGGCCCGCGCCAGCACCGAGCGGGCCCGCTCCGCCGGGTACGGCCAGGCCGCCGCGACCGCGATCTCGTGCACATCGCGCGTCGCCGCCAGCCCGGTCAGCACCCGGCGGTCGTACGTGTTGCCACCGCTCGGTGCGGCCGGGTCGTCGATCCCGCCCGGCAGCACCACATGCAGGGCAGCGGTCACAGGTTCCGCTCGTAGGTCGCCCACGCGATGTGCGACTCGTGCAGCGTGACCGCGATGCCGGTCAGGCCGCGCGCGCCCACGCCGAGGTCGCCGGACTCCGCCTTGCCGGCCAGCCGGTCGGCGATGACCTTGGCGAGGAACTCCGTCGAGGTGTTCACGCCGGCGAACTCGCCCTCGTCGTCGAGGTTGCGGAAGCTCAGCGTGCCGCAGATGGTGTGCAGCTGCTCGCTGGCCCGGCCGATGTCGACGACGATGTTGTCCGCGTCCAGCTCGGGGCGCTTGAACGTGGCGTCCACCACGAAGGTCGCGCCGTGCAGCTTCTGGGCCGGTCCGAAGACCTCCCCCGAGAAGCTGTGGGCGATCATGATGTGGTCACGGACGGTGACGCTGAACATTCACTCTCCAGTCGGGTAGGTGATCAGGTGGCACAGGGCGGGCAGTTCCCCGCTGGTCAGCCGCGGCAGCACCGCCGGCAGCTCGTCGAAGCCGGACTCCCCGGTCAGCAGGGCGTCGAAGATCGGGTCGGCGAGCAGGTCCAGGGCGACCGCCAGCCGGTCGGCGTAGTCGCGCCGCCCGCGCCGCGCCGGGGCGATCCCGCCCACCTGGCTGCTCTTGATCACCAGGCGGCGGGAGTGGAAGAACTCCCCGAGCGGGACGCTGACCTCGCGGTCGCCGTACCAGCTGAGCTCGATGACCGTAGCCTCCGGCGCCAGCAGCTCCAACGCCCGGGTCAGCCCCGCGGCGGTGGCGCTGGCGTGCACGACCAGGTCACAGTCGCCGGTCGCGTCCGCGGGCAGGGCGAAGCCGACCCCGAGGGCGGCGGCGACCTGGGCGCGTTCCGGGTTGGCGTCGACCAGCTGCACCCGCGCGCCGGGGAAGCGGGCCAGCACGGCGGCGACGCTCGCGCCGACCATGCCCGCGCCGACCACGGCGATCCGGTCGCCGACCAGCGGCGCGGCGTCCCAGAGCGCGTTGATCGCAGTCTCCACGGTGCCGGCCAGCACCGCCCGGCTAGCGGGCACCCCGTCGGGAACCACCGTCACGGCGGCGGCCGGGACGACGTAGCGGGTCTGGTGCGGGTACAGCGCGAAGACCGTGCGGCCCAGCAGTTCCGGCGGGCCCTGCTCGACGACGCCGACGTTGAGGTAGCCGTACTTCACCGGGGCCGGGAAGTCGCCCTCCTGGAAGGGCGCGCGCATCGCCGCGTGCTGGCTCTGCGGCACCCCGCCGCGGAACACCAGGGTCTCTGTGCCCCGGCTCACACCGGAGTGCAGCGTGCGCACGAGCACCTCGTCCGGGCCGGGGGTGCCGACGGCCACCGGCCGGATCTCACCCCGGCCGGGCGCGGCGATCCAGAACGCGCGGGCGTCACCCGTCATGGGTATTTCTCCTCCAACGCTGAACCGAACGCGCGGATCAAGCGTGTTCAGTGACGACAAGCGGCAACCATACGCGGCAACGGATCTTGCCCACCCGGAGGCACGGTGACTATCAGTATCGCCACGATGACGGCTCGTCAGAGTCGGGGACCGATCGTCGGCCTGGCCGCGCATCTGATCCTGGTGACGGCCCTCGCCGCCACCGTCGGGGTCAGCGCGGCCGGCTGGCTGGCGGGCGCGGCGTACGCCGTGGTCCTGGCCGTGGTCCTCGGCGCGGGCCTGCGCCGCACCGGAATGCGCGCCCTCGGCCCGGCGAACGCCGTGACCCTGGGCCGCGCGACCCTGGTCGGCGGCGTGACCGCCCTGGTGGTGACCTCCTTCACCGCACCGGTGCCCACACCGGTGCTGGTCACCCTGGTCGGCGTGGCGCTGGCCCTGGACGGGGTGGACGGCCAGGTGGCCCGCCGCACCAACTCCACGACGAAGCTGGGCGCGCGCTTCGACATGGAGGTCGACGCGTTCCTGATCCTGGTGCTGAGCGTCTTCGTCGCCGGCACGTTCGGCTGGTGGACCATCGCGATGGGCGCCTTCCGGTACGTCTTCGTCGCGGCCTCGTGGGTGTGGCCGTGGCTCAACGCCCCGCTGCCGCCGAAGTTCTCCCGCAAGGTCGTCGCGGCGGTCCAGGGCGTGGCACTGGTGGTCGCGACGGCGAGCCTGCTGCCCGACGCCGTCGCGTTCGTGCTGGTCGCCGCCGCGCTGGCGTCGCTCACCTGGTCCTTCGGCCGCGACGTGCAGTGGCTGTCGGCCCAGGAGCACGGGCGCCGCCTCGCGGACGCCCGGGCCCGGGTGGTCGCCCGCCGCTCGGTCCCGCTGCCCAGCCCTCGCCTGCGCCCGCAGCCCGCACCGGCCAACGCCTGAGGCGGCCGCCGCCCCAAGCCGGCCTGGCCTAGCCTCTGTGCGGCGGCGTCTGCGCGGTGTGTTCGGACAACAACTGCTCGGTCAAGGTGGCCAGCCGTTCGGCGTCGCCCGTGTCGAGGGTCTTCAGTGACGGGTCGACGGGCTTGCCCCGGTCGATCGCGGTAAGTGCGGCGCGCGGGGGACTGTCGATGAACTCGACGATGGGTCGGATCGAGGTCTCCACCGGTCGTGCGGCAAGTCGGGCGAGTAGCCGAAGGGTTCCGCGCAGCAGCGGGTTGAACATGGCGACATCGCCGCTGCGGGTGAAGCCGGGGTGGTACATGACATACGCGGCCTTACCTGCTGCTCGCTGAGCGAATGCGACCCCGAGTAGATCGTTCGCCCGTCCGGCCTGAAGCTGCGCGCGGATGGTGCTGTATCGGCGTTCGAGTTGCAGGTCATCCCAGTGGATCGTGCCAGCGGTGTTGCCGACGCCGGCCACGCTGACGATCACCGGAGCTGCGCTGGTGTCCATCAGCGGGCGCAGCCGCCGGCTGAGCAGGTAACGGCTCAGGTAGTACAGGCCGAAGGTGTACTCCAGCCCGTCGACCGTCTCCCGTCGTTTCGGGCTCTGCCGGTTGGCGCAGAACACCAGCGCGTCGACGACCTGATGATGGTGTGCGATGTCGGCGGCGACCCGTTCGACCTCGGCGATGGAGCTGAGATCGGCCCGGAGGAACCGCAGCCGGCCAACCGCGCCCGTCCGGCCCGCCTCCTCGGCCAGCGCGCGGCCCTTGGCCTCGTTACTGCCGATGACGACCACCGTGTCGCCCTGCCTGAGCCGGGCCAGCGCGGTGGCCCGGCCCATCCCATCCGTTCCCCCGGTGATAACAATGGTCTTCGGTTGCTGTCGCGTAGTCACGCGCCAATCATCAGTAGCCTGGGGACGGCCGGGAAGGAGGCAGTTTGATGTCCGGTACGAACACCGATGTGCCCTCGGTCCTGAGCGCGCCGCTACCCAGTCCGGTGCCGTCGGAGGAGTACGACGCCTGTCCCGTCACCGACGTACTGCGCCGCGTCGGCGACCGGTGGACCGTGCTGATCCTGATCTTGCTGGGCCGCGGACCGCACCGCTTCAACGAACTGCACCGTTCCGTCGAAGGCATCAGCCAGCGGATGCTCACTCGCACGCTGCGCGCGCTGGAACGTGACGGATTAGCTGCCCGCACGGTGTATCCGACCATCCCGCCGAGCGTCGAGTATGACCTGACGCCGCTTGGCCGCACTCTGCTGCGCCCGTTGTCTGCGCTTGCCGACTGGGCGGTAGACCACGGCGCAGAGATCGCCACCGCACGCGACCGCCATGACGCTCACCCGCCGCCGTCGGGTTCCTCCAGTTCCATCGGGCCGTAGCGCAGGGGCAGCGTGCGCCTTGCGCCTTGGTCGGCATCGTTCACGGTGAACTGGTGCCGTGCCGAACCAGCCAGCCCTCGCCTGTGCCCGCAGCCCGCACCGGCCAACGCCTGACGCGGCCGCCGCCCCAGGCCGGCCTGGCCTAGCTTCCGTGCAGCGGTGTCGGCCAACTGGAGGCGTCGGCATCGTCGGCGGCCATCGATCCCCGCCCACCGGCGTCAGGGCATCAATGACCCTGCCAAGATGACTCTTGACTAGTGGGCGTTAGACAATAGAGACTGTCCTTCGCGCCTCCCACCAAGCACAAAGGAGCAATCCATGAGCGGCCACGTCCTCTCCGGCGTCGCCTCCGCCCGACCGGCGCCACCCCGCGATTTCGACGGCATCTTCAAGGCGCTGCTCGACGCCCATCCCCGCGACGCCCTGCAGCTACTGTGCGGCGCCACGGTGCGGGACGGTGACGTGATCACCGCGGAGCCCACCGAACAGTCGCGGCAACGCAACCGTCAATGCGACAAAGTGGTCACGATCCGGCACAACGACGGCACCCCCGCCGACGTCTACCAGGTCGAGATCCAGCTCAAACGCACCGAGGACTTCCAGGAACGCATGGTGTCCTACTGGGCGTCCCTGGCAATCAGATACCGCCGCGCCACGCACCGTATCCACCAGGTGGTCCTCTGGCCTGAAGGCGACGGATACCCGGGCCGCTTCGAACGCGACCAGGAACGGCTCGATTACCACGCCGTGAACATCCCCGACGACTTCGACCCCGACACGCTACTGGCCAGCACCACCCCCGCACTCGCACTATTCACCCGCAAACCCCCACACGACCTCGTGGAACGCGTCACCGACCGGATCGCCGCCGCAGAAAAGCACGAGGACAAACTGCTCCAGACCGAACTGGGTATGCTGGTCGGAGGTTCCCTGGCGACCCAGCTGGTCGAAGCACTGCGAAGGAGAGGCATGAACAACATCCTCGAGCAGACCGAGACCGGCCGCGAGATCGCCCGCAAAAACCGCGAAGAAGGTCACGTCGACTTGATGCGGGCTGCGCTCCAAGCGGCATACGGCGACATCACCGACCTCGACGATCTCGCCCGCCGTCTGGCCGACCGCGACCACAGCGGAAACATCGCACGCATCGTCGCCGGCGCGACACTGGACGACCTGCGCGCCTGATCAGCGGGTGCCGCCATGCGTCGGCCCGCGTTTGCACCCGCGTTTCCCCGAGGACAAGACGGTGAAGAATCGGGTGCACGTCTGCCTTCAGCCGAGTGACCGGACCGCGTCGCAGAGCGGCATTCCTGAGCAACTATTCCGTGGGCGGGGGCGGACATGGCGGTCAGGCGATGCGGGTGATCGCGCCCGGTGGGGGAGCCGGGACCGCCTCCGGGTGCAGGATGGCCGCTATCGCCTCGACTCCGTCGATCAGGCGGGGGCCCGGCCGGACCACCAGCCCGTCGCCGTCGATCGCCCATACCTGAGCCCCCGGGAAGCGCGCCGGCACCCCGGCCGCCTGGGCCGCGGCGCCGTCGAGGTGGAAGCCGCACGGCGTGACCAGCACGACCTCCGGCTCCGCGGCGGCCAGCTCGGCCCAGGTCGTCTGCACCGACCGGGCTCCCGGGCGGGCCGCGACCGGGACGCCGCCGGCGGCCGTGACCAGATCCGGCACCCAGTGCCCGGCGGTGAACGGCGGGTCCACCCACTCCACGATCGCCACCCGTGGCCGGGGCTGTCCGGCCGCCGCCGCGGCGACCGCCGCGAGCCGCCGCCGCAGGCCGGCGACCAGCGACTCCGCGCGCGGCAGGACGCCGGCCCGGGCGCCGACGGCGAGGAAGGTCTCCAGCACCTCGTCCAGCGAGTACGGGTCCAGCGACAGCACGTCCGCGCGGCAGCCCAGATAGTCGAGCGCCTCCGACACGTGGTCCGAGGGCAGCGCGCACACCCGGCACAGGTCCTGGGTCAGGATCAGCTCCGGCGCCAGCCCGGCCAGCGCGTCCGCGTGCAACGTGTACAGATCGCCGCCGGCGGCCAGCTGCTCCTTCACGTACGCGTCGATCTCGCCGGGGTCCAGGCCGCTGGTGTCGCGGCCGCCGACCACGACGGTCTTCTCGGCCCGGGCGGCCGGTGGCTCGTCGCACTCGAACGTGACGCCGACGAGGTCGTCGCCCAGGCCGAGGGCGTACACGATCTCGGTGGCGGACGGCAGCAGCGAGACCAGGCGCATGCTAGGCAGTGTGCCGCAGGATCTCCTCGACCACGACATCCCACACTGCCCGCGGCGGGAACTCGTGGCCCACGCCCGGCAGCGGCACCAGCCGGGCGGCCGGGATCTCCCGGGCCAGGGCGGCCGGGTGTGCCATCGAGAAGAGCGGGTCCACGGTGCCGTGCATGATCAGCGTGGGCACGTCGACCGTGCCGAGCCGGTCGCGGACCGGCGGGCCGCAGCCGGCCAGCCAGTGGTTGCGGTACGCGGCGGCCGGGTCGGTGGTGCGGTCGTAGACGCGCTCGGCGAGCTGCCGCAGGTGCTCCGGATCCGCGGTGAAGCGACCGCCGATCGCTGACACGCAGGCGACCAGCTCGTCCACGGCCGCGGCCCGGTTCGAGAAGTCCGTCCGCGGTGGCCGGTGCCACGCAGCCGCAGCCGGCGGCTCCTCGACCTGCCCGGGCTCGGTCGATATGAGCGGCAGGGTGCGCGGGGTCGCCGCCGGGGGTTCGTCGACCTGCCCGGGGCTGGTCGACATGAGCGTCACGGTGCGCAGCCGGGGTGGGTCGTCGACGGCGAGGCGCTGGGCCAGGCCGCCGCCGAAGGACAGCCCCACGATGTGCGCGCGGGCGATGCCCAGGGCGTCGAGCACCCCCAGCGCGTCCTCGGCCATGTCCACCTGCGTGTACGGCGGGGCTCCGGCGGGGAACGACGTCGATCGGCCGGTGTCGCGGTGGTCGTACCGGATCACGAAGCGGCCCCCGCTGGCGAGCCGGCGGCAGAATCCCTCTTCCCACCAGTCCATCGACCGCGCCCCGGCGGCGATCAGCAGCACCGCGGGGGCGTCGGATGCGCCGAACGTCTCGAGGCACAGGTCCACGCCGTTCGCCGGCACCATTGTCTCGCCCATGGCCGGAGTATCACCGGGCTGCCTGACAGTTTCCTGCGCCGCGCTGTCCCCCGAAAGGATCACGTCGGGGGTGGCGCGCCGCGCGGAGATCATCGGCGTGGCAGGGTCGGAATGTGCCTCTGCCCGATCTTGCGACCTACGCGCCGCACCGGACGATGACCGACGCCACTTTCGAGGGTGTCGCCGTGCCGGGCCTGCGCGCCGAATTCTTCCACCGCGCCGAGGGGGAGCGGGTCGCCTCGGCCGGCCGCTACTCGATGGGCGGCCGGGACCTGCTGCTGGCCTGGGGGTGGACCGACGAGCAGCACTGCCGCTTCTCGTCGGTCCATGATCCCGATGGCTTCTGGCACCCGGAGACCGAGGGCTGCCCGGTGGTGGAGCTGCTGCGCGACGGCGAGGCGCCGGACGCGCCGGTGACCGGGCTGGCGATCCGCACCCCCGGGGGCCAGTGGATCACCGCCGACCGGACGCCGGCGCGCTCGCGGTAGCGGGGGCGGCGGAGCGGCGGACCAGCCCGAGGGAGACGCCGGTCAGCGTCAGGGCCAGCGCGAACAGCGTCAGGTGCAGCGTGGGGTCGGCGATCGGCACGAAGCCGATGATCGCCACCGGCACCTGAACGACGGCGATGAGCGCGGCCAGCAGCCAGCGCCGGGATCCGCGCCACAGCAGCGCCGTCCAGATCGGAGCGGACGCCACCAGCACGGTGAGCCCGTCGAGCAGAGCGTGCAGTTCGGCGTTGTGGACGGCGTTGTGGGCGAATCCCTGAGCCGGCGCGGCGACCCAGAGAGCGGCGAGAACGAGACCGGCGATGACAGCGGCACGACGCATGACTTCCTCCATAGCGTTGTGGAACCGTTGCACTGAGTAATGACGGTACGGAACCCGGACGCCGGCCGTAAAGCCCGCCGCCGATTCATTCGCGCGACGTCACCCGCGCGACAAGGTCGAAGGCGGCCGGCAGGCAGGTGCTCCAGTAGCCGAAGTTGTGCCGGCCGGCGGAGTACGACCCGGCGGCCTTGGGCTGCGGCAATGCCCGCTCCAGCGCCCGTACGTCGGTGAGCAGGCCGTCGCCGGTGCCGCACCAGAGCCCGACCGGGACCCCGCGCAGCGCACCCGCGCGGGCGAAGACGTCGTCCCCGGCGGCGACCGCCGGGGAGAAGGCGGCGACGGCCCGGACGAAGCCGGGAAAGGTCTGCGCGAGCAGCAGCGCGCCGTACCCGCCCATGGACCAGCCGCACACCGCGATCCGGCTCGTGTCGAAGCCGCGCTCGGCGCACCAGGCCGGGATCTCCTCGCGCACCATCCGCTGCGGGTCGTCGGCGCCGGTGGGCCGCCAGGAGAGCCGGTCGCCGGTCGCGCCGGCCAGCACGAACGGCGGGTTGCCGCGCCGCGCGGAGTCGGTGACGAAACGGCCCAGGCCCAGCGCGGGGAAGTCGGCGGCCGTCTTCGAGGCCCCGTGCAGGACCAGCAGCACCGGCAGGCCGCGCCCGTCGCCGTAGCCGGCCGGGACCGCGGTGTAGAAGTCGACCGTCCGGCCGCGGGCGGCCGACACCCGCCGCTCCAGCCGCTCGTCCCCGGCCGGGGCGTCGGGGATGACGGGCTCGGCCGGGGTACGCCACAGGCGGTAGCCGCCGAGCGTCAGGACGCCCGCCGCCCCGGCCAGCAGGGTTCGCCTTTTCATGTGCTTCATCGCCTCGTTCAACGGGCCGGGGGTGTACCGGGTCACGGCCGCCAGGTGTTCTTACTTTCTGGTAACCGTCTGGTCAGTATTGCTGGCTGGACGGGCCAGGTGACTACTCGTAGTAGTGTCGCCTAGAGTGGTTCGGTCGGCGTGTGCCGACGTACTGAGCAGGAGAAAACCGTGCATTTGAGCGAGGTCGCCATGGCTGCGGCTATCACCGTGAGTATCGCCGGCGTCTCTTACGCTGCGTTGAACACGGACGGCGTCCGGAGCACCGCGGTGACCGTGGCGAGCCAGGCGTCGTGCCGCGCGGTGGACGAGGCCATCGTCGGGTACGTGGCCCTGCACGACACCACTCCGACCGCGATCGGGCAGCTCCAGCCGTGGGTACGGGGCGACATCTCGGCGTACCGGATCATCAAGGGCCGGGCCGCCGGGCCGGGCTGCTAGATCGGGCGGTGGGGGGTTGTGGCAGTGCCTCCCACCGGCCCGCCGCGGCGCCTACCGTGGGGTTTCCCACGACGACAGGAGCGCACACCGTGCAGAAGCGCACGCTGGGCAGCGGCGGCCTTGAGGTCTCGGCGATCGGGCACGGCTGCATGAGCACGACCGGTGGCTACAGCGACAAGCCCGACCGCAAGGAGATGATCTCCCTCCTGCGCACCGCGGTGGACTCCGGCGTCACCTTCTTCGACACCGCCGAGATCTACGGCCCGTACGCCAACGAGGAACTGGTCGGCGAGGCGCTCGCCCCGTACCGGGACCAGGTGGTGATCGCCACCAAGTTCGGCTGGGACATCGACGAGGCCGAGCGGAAGCCGAGCGGCAGGGTGACGAGCCGGCCCGAGGTCGTCCGGCACGTCGTCGACGGCTCCCTGCGGCGGCTCGGCGTGGACGCCATCGACCTGTACTACCAGCACCGGGTCGACCCGCAGGTGCCGATCGAGGACGTCGCCGGCGTGGTCAAGGAGCTCATCGCGGCCGGCAAGGTGAAACACTTCGGCATGTCCGAGGCGGCCGCCGCGACGATCCGCCGGGCGCACGCGGTCCAGCCGGTGACGGCCGTGCAGAGCGAATACTCGCTGTGGTGGCGGCGGCCCGAGCAGGAGGTCCTGCCGGCCTGCGCGGAGCTGGGCATCGGCTTCGTGCCCTACAGCCCGCTCGGCAAGGGCTTCCTCACCGGCACCATCACCGCGGCGACCAGTTTCGACGCGAACAATGACATCCGCAGCACCATCCCGCGGTTCTCCCCGGAGGCGATCGAGCAGAACCAGTCCTTCGTCGACCTGCTGGCGAGCATCGCCGGGCGCAAGGGCGCGACGACGGGACAGATCGCGCTGGCCTGGCTGCTGGCCCAGCGGCCCTGGATCGTGCCGATCCCGGGCACGCGCAAACCGCACCGGCTGGCGGAAAACCTGGGCGCCGCCGACGTGCACCTGTCGGAGGTCGACCTGGCCGAGATCGAGCAGGGCGCGGCCAAGATCGAGGTGCAGGGCGGCCGGTATGCAGAGGCGGCGGAGCAGATGACCAACCTGTAGTGCCGCCTCCCTAGGATCGCGGGATGGACATCGACGGCTCGCCCGCCTACTTCGCGTTCCCCGGCCCGCTGCGCGACAAGCTCGTCGGGGCGATCCTGGCCGGTGCCAAGACCTCGACCTCCAGCCTGATGGCCGACTACGAGCGGGACGGCGAACCACTGCCTGAGGTGGGCGAGCGGTCGGCGGTGATGGATTCCGGCGACCGGCCGGTCGCCGTGATCGAGACCACCGAGGTACGGGTCGTCCGGCTGGGCGACGTCGACCTGCGGCACGCGATCGACGAGGGCGAGGGCTACGAGTCGGTGTCCGCCTGGCGTGCGGGCCACGAGGACTTCTGGCACAGCGCCGAGGCCCGGGCGGAGCTGGGCGACCCGACCTTCACCGTCGACGATGACACGCTGATGGTCGCCGAGCGCTTCCGCCTGGTCCAGGTCCTGAACACCACCGACTGAGCGAGTAGGTCAGCTCGCCAGGCTGAAGCGTTCCGAGTGCACCTGGGCCGCCGGGACCTTCAGCGCCCGCAGGCTGCGCAGCACCGCGTCCGTCATGGCCGCCGGGCCGCAGACGTAGACGTCGCGTTCCCTGATGTCCGGGACCAGCGCGGCCAGGTTCTCCGGGGCGAACGGGGTGTTCGGCGGGGAGCCCGCGCCCGTACGGCCGGTCAGCAGGTGCAACTGCGCGCCCCGGGACCGGGCCAGGTTCTGCAGTTCGCCCAGCAGCACGGCGTCCTGGGGGCTGGGTGACCGGTACAGCACCGTCGTCGGGCCGTTCGCCTCCTCCAGCAGTGCGCGGATCGGGGTCACGCCGACGCCGCCCGCGATCAGCAGCGTCGTGGGTTTCGTGCGGCTCAGGGTGGTGAACGCGCCGTACGGGCCCTCGGCGAAGACCCGGCTGCCGATCGGGATCGTGCGCAGGCGGGCGCTGGTCGAGCCCACGGCCTTGGCCGTCAGGCGCAGGGTGCGGCCGTCCGGGGCGGCCGACAGGGAGAACGGGTTCGCCTCCCACCAGCGGCCGTGGCCCAGGAAGCGCCAGATCATGAACTGGCCCGCGCGGGCCGGCAGCTTGTCCATGTTCTTGCCGGTCACGTAGATCGAGACGACGTTGTGGGACTCGGGGATCACGGCCGCCACCCGGAACTGGTGGCGGGCGTTGCGCCACAGCGGCAGCACGACCCGGCCCGCGATCAGCGAGCCGAGGGCGAAGACCCACAGCGCCCACCAGTACGCCTCGGCCAGCGGCGAGGAGGTGAACGTGGACACCTCGGTGAGCTGGTGGATCAGGGCGAAGACGATGGCCACGTACAGCAGCAGGTGGATCGCGTGCCAGGCCTCGTACGACAGGCGGCGCCGGGCCGCGCGTACCGAAAGACCCGCCGCGACCAGCACGATGCCGGCGGCCAGCATGCCCAGCAGGACCGGCAGTTGGCCGGTCAGGTTGCTGAATTCCGTCAGGGGCGTGGTGCTGTATTCGCTCGCGTAGCCGAGCAGGATGAAGGTCGGGTGCAGCAGGACCAGCCAGAACAGGGTGAAGCCGGTCCAGCGGTGCCAGGAGGTGAGCCGGTCCATGCCGATCCGCCGGTCCAGGAAGGGCAGCCGGGCGATCAGGATGAGCTGCAGGATCATCACCAGGGCCAGGTGCAGGCCCAGCCACTTGCCGAGGCCGAGGATGGCGTTCTTGGCCGGGTCAGCGGTCAGGAACACCGTCTCGACGATCAGCAGGTTGACGCCCACGACGGCCCACAGCACCAGCCTGGCCAGCCTGGCCGGGGGGATGCCCGTCGGCGCGGGCGCCCGGTGCAGCCGTTCATTCGCAGCCGTCATCGATCTCTCCTGTTCGCGAGCCCTGCGTCACACACGTCCGGGTCTGCGATCCGGTTCACTGCGACGGTGTAGCACAGACGGGCCGGGTGCGGAAGCGTGCGCCGGGAATCCGACGCACGCCCACCCGTACGGTGATCAGGGGAAGTTGACCACGTAGCTGGGCACGGTCTCCGTGCCCTGCGCGACACCTCCGGTGGTGTTGATGACGTTGGTGATGGAGCCGACGCCGCCGAGCGACACGGTCAGCAGGTTGTGCATCTTGACGCCGGCCTTGACGGGCACCTCGAAGCCGCGGGCCGCGACGATCGACGGGTTGACGTTGAAGTAGCAGTAGCTCCCCAGCCCCCACGCCTCATGGGTGGTGACCGAGTCCGCGACCTTGTACGCCGCGTACCCGTTGGTCCCGCTGCGCCAGGCGGCCTGGGTCGGCGGGTCGTACGGCATCTCGTTCTGGAAGAAGATCGTCCGGCCGCCGTTGCCGTTCCACTGCACCTGGTAGTTCTGGTAGTGCTCGACGAACAGCCCCAGGGCGAGCACGTCGTTGCCGTTGACGATGAGCCCACTGGCGGCGGGGTTCGTCGTCCAGCCGACCCCGGCGCCGTGGTCGGCGCGCCAGGCCCAGACGTGGTCGATCAGCGTGTTGTTGCTGTTGACCAGCAGGCTGTTGGTGGCCGAGCCGGGCCCGGCGCCGCCGATCCGGAAGAACACGTCCTGGATCGAGGTCGGGTTGGCGGCGTGGTTCGCCGCCGAGCCGGCCGGGCCGATCTGCAGCAGGTTCGGCGAGTTGGTGGTGCCGGCGTCGAACAGCAGGCTGGAGATCTTCACGCCGTCGACGTCCGCGACCGTCATCGGGGTCACGCCGCCGTCCGGGATGATCGTGGCGTAGCCCAGGCCCATCACCACGGTGTTCGCCCGGGTGACGTTGATGGTTTGGTTCACGTGGTAGATGCCCGGGGTGAAGAGCAGGTTGAGACCCTGGGCCAGCGCCGCGTTGATGGTCGCCGCGGAGTCGCCGGGGTGCGCGACGTAGAACTGGGTCAGCGGGATCGAGCCGCCCGGCGTGTTCGGCCAGGTCACGTTGGACGAGTTGGTCTGCAGGCTGGGCACCCACACGGCGTAGTTCGCGCCGTCCAGGTACAGGTACGGCTTCTCCCGGCTGATCGGGGTGGTGGCCATGGTGGTGATCGGCGGGCTCGGGAACGTGGTCGCCGGTGCACCGACCACGCCGGTGAAGACGTTGTTCCAGACCGCGTTGAGGTTCATCGCGATGCTGCTGTTGCGGGTGTACCACTGCTGTTGCGAGAACGGCTGCAGCTGCCCGTTCACCTTCGTGTCGGCGATGTAGCCGCCGCTGGCCCAGCCGAACCCGGTCGGGGTGAGGCTGAGGTGGGTGTTGATGTTCATCCGGCGCATCGGCGCGGCCTGGGCGACGGCCCACCGCTCGTAGGCGGTGCCGGCCGGCGGGGTCACGGAGAAGTTCTCGGTGCTGCGCCAGAAGTTCTGGGTGGCGTTGCCGCCGAACCAGCCCGCGTCGACGGTCAGGTTGCTGCTGTTGAGGTGCACGTCGGTGGGGTTGCGGCCGAGCCCGGCGATGGAGGTGTAGAAGCCGATGTTGGCGGTGAGGTCGTTGTAGGTGCCCGGCTTGAACAGCAGTTCGTAGCGCTGGCTGCCGAACTGCTGGGTCTCCGACTGCTGGAAGACGCTGGTGAGCTGGCTCTGGATCGACGCGGTGGACATCGACGGGTCGAAGACCAGCACGTTGGGCCCGAGCGAGCCGCCGCCGGGAATCGTCGGCCCGCCGGCCGGGATGCCGAAGACCTGGAACTCGAAGAGCGAATAGCCGTAGGGCGTCGCCCGGGCGGTGCCGTTCATCCGCACGTACCGGCCGGTGCCGGCGACCGCGAGGGTCTGGATGCCGCCGGTCCCGCTGGTCGTCGACGAGACAGTGGTCCAGGCGGTGCCGTCGGCCGAGGTCTGGATCTGGTACGCGGACGCGTAGGCGGCCTCCCAGTTCAGCACGACCTGGCTGATCGCGTACGAGGCGCCGAGGTCGATCCGGATCCACTGCGGGTCGCTGAAGGCGCTGGACCACCGGGTGGCGGTGTTGCCGTCGACGGCGGCGGAGGCGGGGAAGGTGCCGTTCTCGGTGGAGGAGGCGGTGGCGGTCTTGCCCTGCGAGATGAGCGGATCGGCGGCCAGCGCCCGCTGCGGGGTGGCCAGGGTAAGGGCGGCGACCAGCGTGAGGACCAGGCCGGTCAGGGCGCCGAGGCGGGGGACGGGAGCGGCTTCCATGAGCACTCCTAAGGTTGTAAACAATGTTTCGTGAGAGCGCTCTCTGAGCCTGGGCTGAGCGCTGAAAGATGTCAATAGGTCGATGGCAGCGCACACCAGTGGCGGGTCGGTCACGGTGAGGTCATACGATCGCTGCGAGAAACCGCAAACAGCACGGAGGGGTGTCATGACCACGGAGACGCTGGAGTTCCAAGCCGAGGCGCGGCAGCTACTGCAGCTGATGGTCCATTCGATCTACTCGAACAAGGACATCTTCCTGCGGGAGCTGATCTCCAACGCTTCCGACGCCCTGGACAAGCTGCGGCTGGCGGCGCTGACCGGCGAGCTGGAGGCCGACACCGACGACCTGCACATCGCGCTGGAGGTGGACGCCGAGGCGCGCACGCTCACCGTGCGCGACAACGGCATCGGCATGTCGCGCGACGAGGTCGTCGCGCTGATCGGCACGATCGCCAAGTCCGGCACCGCCGAGATGCTCAGCCGGCTCAAGGAGAGCAAGGAGTCGGCCGAGCTGATCGGCCAGTTCGGCGTCGGCTTCTACTCGACCTTCATGGTCGCCGACAAGGTCACCCTGGTGACCCGCAAGGCCGGGGAGAGCGACGGTACGCGCTGGGAGTCCGACGGCGAGGGCACGTACACGATCGAACCGCTGGCCGACGCCCCGCCGGGCACCGCGGTCACCGTCCACCTGCGGCCCAAGGACGAGGAGGACGCGCTCTTCGACTACGCCGAGGAGTCGAAGATCCGGCAGATCGTCAAGCACTACTCCGACTTCATCGCCTTCCCGATCCGCCTGGGCGACCAGACCCTCAACTCCATGAAGGCCCTGTGGGCGCGCCCGCGCGCCGAGGTCAAGGACGAGGAATACACCGAGTTCTACCGGCACATCAGCCACGACTGGTCCGACCCGCTCGAGACCATCCAGATGAAGGCCGAGGGCACCTTCGAATACGAGGCCCTGCTCTTCATCCCGTCGCGCGCCCCGCACGACCTGTTCCAGCGCGACGGCCGCCGCGGCATCCAGCTCTACGTCAAGCGCGTCTTCATCATGGACGACAGCCGCGAGCTGATGCCCGACTACCTGCGCTTCGTCAAGGGCGTGGTGGACGCGGCCGACCTGTCGCTGAACATCTCCCGCGAGATCCTCCAGCAGGACCGGCACATCCAGCTGATCCGCCGCCGGCTGGCCAAGAAGGTCCTCAGCACGATCAAGGACCTGCAGAGCAAGGAGCCGGAGAAGTACGCGACCCTCTGGCGCGAGTTCGGCCGCGCGATCAAGGAGGGCCTGCTCGGCGAGGCCGACGACCAGAAGGCCATCCTCGACGTGGCGTCGTTCCCCTCGTCGGTCGGCGACGAGCCCACCACGCTGGCCGCCTACGTCGAGCGGATGCCCGAGGGCCAGGACGAGATCTACTTCATGACCGGCGAGACCCGGGCCCAGGTGGAGAACTCGCCCCACATGGAGGCCTTCAAGGCCAAGGGGTACGAGGTCCTGCTGCTCACCGACCCGGTGGACGAGATCTGGGTGGACGCCGTCCCGGAGTACGACGGCAAGAAGCTGCAGTCCATCGCCCGTGGCTCGGTGGACCTGGCCGCGGAGCCGGCCTCGGAGGAGAAGTCGGGCGAGTTCGCCCCGCTGCTGGCCTGGCTCGGCGAGACGCTGACCGACGAGGTCAAGGAGGTCCGGCTCTCCACCCGGCTGACCACCTCGCCGGCCTGCCTGGTCAGCGACGCGGACGACATCACCCCGACGCTGGAGAAGATGTACCGGGCGATGGGCCAGCAGGTGCCGCCGGTCAAGCGGATCCTGGAGCTGAACCCGGACCACGCCCTGGTCAGCGGCCTGCGCACGGCGCACGAGCAGCGCGCCGACGACCCGAACCTGCCGGAGACCGCGGAGCTGCTCTACGGCACCGCCCTGCTGGCCGAGGGCGGCGACCTGGCCGACCCGGCCCGCTTCGCGAAGCTGCTCGCCGACCGGCTGGCCCGTACCGTTTGAGCTCTGAGCTGATCGCCCGCCCGGCGCGGGCGGGCGATCAGGCCAGGATCGCGGTCAGGGTGTCGCGGGCCGTCGCGGCCATCACCGGGTTGGTGTCGACGTAGTACGGCAGCGCGACGATCGCCTGCACGATCGCCCAGCCCTGCCCGCGCAGCCAGGCCGCGTCGTCGACGCCGAGGGCGCGCCGGTAGCCATCCCGCGCGCCGGAGGGCAGCAGATTCCACGCCGGCATGAGATCGACGGCCGGGTCACCGACGCACAGGGCCTCCAGGTCGATGACCGCGACCAGCCGGCCGCCCCGCACCAGCAGGTTGCCGGGCATGAGATCGGCGTGGATCCAGACCTCGGCGGTGGCGGGCTCGGCGTCCCGGCACCGCGCCCAGATCCGGGCCAGCCGGGCGGTGTCGACCAGGTCGGCGCTCTCGGCGAGGGCCCGCTGGACATCGTCATCCTGGGCGCGCAGCGGGCCACCGCGGGTGCGCCCGTCCCAGGCCCGGCCACCGGTGTCCGTGGCATGCAGCGCGGTGACGAAGCCGGCCAGATCACGGGCGAACGCGTCGAGGTCGCCGATGACGCGAGGGTCCGCGGTCTCGCCGGGGATCCACCGGTAGACCGTCCACCAGCCGGCGTAGCCCTCGCCCGGCGCGCCGAGGGCGACGGGCTGCGGCACGGCCAGGGGAACGTGCGCGGCGATGCGCCGGGCGTGGTCCTGCTCGCCCAGCAGCTCGGCCCGGAACTCAGCGCCGGAGCTGGGGCGCAGGGGGAAGCGCAGGACCAGGTCGTCGCCGAGGCGGAAGAGGGCGTTGACCGTGCCGTGCGAGGTCAGCGGGCGCACCGGCAGGTCCCGCCACTGCGGGAACTGGGCCGCGACGAGGGCGGCGACCTCGGGGGCGGTGACGTCGACCTGATCGATGTGCATTTTCACCGGGTGATCCTGGCATTCCGCGCGTTGCGGGGCGACCGGCTTTCCACCCGTCCCCGTTCGGATGCGATCTTCCGCGGGCACGGCAGCGGGCCGGGCCGGCCACCGGATCCGCCGGTGGCCGGCCCCGCCCGGTCGGGAGGGCTAGCTGCAGTACCAGCTGCGGCCCGATGCGCCACCGCCGTACCAGGTGTACACCGGGCAGACCTGCACAGAGCCGGTAGTCGCATTCTGGATCCGCACGTATTCGGGATACCACGCCGAGCCGCTGCCGTCCTTGCGCAGGTAGATGCGGCCCACCGGGCCGGTCTCGGTGAAGTAGAACGGCCCGAACCGCTCGGTGCTGTCGCGCTCGAAGTTGTCCCGGCTGTCGTCCAGCTGGACTTCGGGGGACTGTGCGACGTTCCCGTACAGGGTGATGTAGATGTTGGCGTCGGTGCCCGCGTCGCTGAGGTTGCCGGTTCGCACGGTGATGTAGTAGGCGGAGACCGCCAGCGGCGCGACGCCCTCGGTGGCAGTCGTCGGCGCCGCGGAAGCGGCCGCGCCCGTCGTGGCGAGGACGCCGCAGACCGCCAGAGTGCCGGCGACGAGCAGGGCTCGAATTCTCATTGGTACTCCCAGATGTGAGGTCGCATCGGATGTCGATGCGTCGGCACCCGTCGGCCGGGTGTGCCGCCACGATCGCAAGGGGCATCGACGATCCGTCGACAGTCGGTCGACTGTCCGTCGAGACAGGATCGATGGGGCGGTCGACGGTCGGCGCCGTCCGATTCTGGACATCGGCGACCGCCACGGCGCGTCGCGCGGGAGAATCAGCTCGCTGGGCGGGCGATGCCGCGGCTGGTGGGTCGACCGGCGAGAACAGGGAGTATCGGATGGTGGCTACGGCGCACGGCCTGACCTTCCGCGTACTCGGGCCGTTCGAAGTAGTCGTCGGCGCTCGGCCGGTGCCCGTCGGCGGGCCCAGGCTTCGCGCCGTCCTGGCCCGGCTCCTCGTTCACCCCGGCCACATGGTCAGCGTCGGCACCCTCGTCGGCGAGGTGTGGCACGACGCCGCACCGCCGCCGGACGCCGAGCGTACGATCCGCACCTACGTCTCGCGCCTGCGGGCCGCGCTGGGTCCGCACACCGGGGCGGAGGCGCTGCTGGTCACTTCCACACCGGGATACCTGCTGCGGGTCGACGGCGGGTCGGTCGACGCCGACCGGTTCGAAGGCCTCGCCGGGGCCGGCCGCCGAGCGCTGGCAGCGGGCCGTCATGACGAGGCCGCGGAACAACTGGCGGCCGCTCTCACGCTGTGGCGGGGCGACGCCTTCGCGGAGTTCGCCGGCTATCCGGCGCTCGCCGCGGCGAGCGCCCGGCTCGCCCGGCTGCGGATCAACGCCGTCGAGGACCGCATCGCGGCAGACCTGGCGGCCGGCAGCGGCGCCGATCTGGTCACCGAGCTGGAGGCGCTGGTCCGGGCGCACCCGGAGCGGGAACGGCTCTGGGGGCACCTCATGACTGCCCTGTACCGGGTGGGCCGGCAGGCCGAGGCCCTCGCTGTGTTCCGTACCGCCCGGACGGTGCTGATCGACGAACATGGCATCGAGCCGTCACCGGACCTGGTGGAGACCCATCAACGGATCCTGGCTCAGGACCCGCGGTTGACGGCCGGATCGGTGGCCTCGCCCGCGACCGTGCTCGCGCCGCCCATGGTGACGGCTGCTTCAGGCGGGCGGGCGAACGCCCCCGGGTGGCCGCGGCCGGCCCAGCTACCAGCGGCGGTGCCGGGCTTCGCCGGACGCGACAGCGAGGTGGATCTGCTTGACGGGCTGCTTCCCGCCGCGGGCGGCACCGCGCCGACGGCGCCGGTGGTGGTCTCCGGCCCTGCCGGGATCGGCAAGACCACGCTCGTCGTGCATTGGGCGCACCGGGTCGCGTCGCACTTCCCCGACGGTCACCTGTACGTCAACCTGCGCGGATTCGACCCGGACGGCACTGCCGCGCTGGACGCGGCCGCCGCCGCGCGCGGTTTCCTCGATGCGCTGGGTGTGCCGACCACCCGGGTGCCGACGAGCCCGGATGCGCTGTTCGGGCTGTACCGCAGCCTGCTGGCGGGGCGCCGGCTGCTGGTCGTGCTGGACAACGCCCGCGACGTTGACCACGTGCGCCCGTTGCTGCCCGGATCGCCGGGCTGCCTGGCGCTGGTGACCAGCCGCAACCGCCTCATCGGCCTGCTGGCGGCGGACGGTGCCCGTCCCCTGGCACTCGATGTCCTGGTCGCGGCGCAGTCGCGCGACGTGCTGCGTGGGCGGCTCGGCGCAGCCCGGATCGCCGACGAACCGGACGCGGTCGAGAGCATCGTCGCCCGGTGCGGCGGGCTGCCCCTGGCTCTGTCGATCGCGGCGGCGCGGGCCGCGATCCGTCCGGGGTTCCCGCTCGCCGCGCTGGCGGCACATCTTCGGGAAAGCGCCAAGGTCCTGGATACGCTGCGCGGGGATGACGACCCGGCGACCGACCTGCGCGCGGTCTTCTCCTGGTCGTACCGCGCCCTGAGCCCCGGTGCGGCGGATCTGTTCCGGTTGCTCGGGCTGCCGGCGGGGCCTGACATCAGCACGGCCGCGGCCGCGAGCCTCGCGGGCCTGCCACTGGGTCTGGCGGGCACGGCCCTCGCCGAACTCGCCGGCGCCAGCCTGGTCACCGAGCCGAAGCCCGGCCGGTACGCCCTGCACGACCTGCTTCGCGCGTACGCCGCCGACCTGGCCGCGGCCGCCTACGCCCCGGACGAGCGGACCATGGCACTCGGCCGGCTGCTGGACCACTACCTGCAGACCGCGCACGCCGCCGCGGTTGCGCTGCACCCACCGTTCAGCACGATCGACCTGCCCGCCCCGGCGCTCGGCGTGGTCCGCCATGACGCGCACACCGCGACCGAGGCGCAGGCGTGGTTCGACGAGGAACGGGCGGCGCTGCTCGCCGCCGTGCCGCAGGCGGCCCGGCAGGGATTCGAGGGCCACGCGTGGCGGCTGGCCTGGAGCCTGTCGCGTGACCTCGACCGCAGCGGCCACTGGACCGAACGGCTGGTCAGCCAGCAGACCGCGCTGGTCGCGGCGACCCGGGCCGGAGACCCGGTGGGACGGGCCCACTGTCACCGCGACCTCGGCATGGCCTATGTCCGCCTGGGGCAGGACCGGCAGGCTGCCGAGCACCTGCACCACGCCTTGGACCTGTTCGGCGCCGCGGGCGACCCGGGCGGCGAGGCGCACGCCCACGTGAACCTGTCCCAGCTCACCGAGCGCGGGGGTGACCTGCACGCCGCGCTCGAGCATGCCAGGCAGGCGGGGGAAGGTTTCCGGCGCGCGGGCAATCGCGCCGGGCAGGCCTACGCGCTCAACATGATCGGCTGGAAGCTCACGCTGCTCGGCGACCACGAACAGGCGATCGCATGCTGCGAACAGGCTCTCGATCTGATCGTCGCGGCCGGTGACACGCAGGGCGAGGCCGACACCTGGGACAGCCTCGGCTATGCCCACCACCACCTCGGCCGGCACCACCAGGCGATCGAGTGCTACCGGCGCGCCATCGACCTGTTCGACCACGTCGGCGAGCGGTACGGCCGGGCCCGCTGCGATATCAACCTCGGCGACACCTATCGGGCTGTCGGCGACCACGCGGCCGCGCAGGCGGCGCTGCGCCGGGCCCTGGCGACCCTCGAGGATCTCGGCCATCCCGACGCCGAACAGGTACGGGCCGAGCTGCGGCGAGTCTCGGAGCTCGCGGGCGCGTGGTAGCGAGGCACCCCCGATCGGCGATGCCGGCCCGGGTGCCGGGCCGGCATGGCTTCGCGGTCGACGGGCAGTCCGCTCGGACCCGCCCGGCGCACTGTCGCCCTACCGGGATCCGCAGATCACGTCGTCCATGAGCTCGCGCGGGCTGCTTCCTCGTCGGCGAGCTGCGTGGACGATGACCAACGGTCCACAGTGACGATCAGCCGGTGCAGGTGGGAACCGCGGGAGCGCTGCCGACGCAGTTGTCCGGCGTGTTGGCGCTGATCGGTGAGCCGGTGGTGGTCATGGTGCCGTTCTGGCGGTAGACGCCGCCGGCGTTCTGGCCCGCGCTGTTGGACGTCACAGCGGTTTGGGTGAGTGTGGTCGCGGTGGAGTCGACCGCGGCGACGCCGCCGCCGGTGAGGGCGGCGCCGTTGTCGTTGATGAACAACGGGCTACCGGCGACACCGGTGGTCGTCAAGGTGCCTCGGACACCGTTGTAAATGCCGCCGCCGCTGCCCTGCGCGGTGTTGCCGGATACCGGGCTGTTGGTGAATGTCGCGGCCGGAGCAGTCCCGTCGGGGGTGTCGGCGTTGGCTAGTCCGCCTCCGTTTCCGGTGGCGTTGTTGCCGTTCAGGCTGCTGCCGGTGAGGGTTACCGCACCGTGGTTCAGAATGCCGCCGCCGTCACCTGTGGCGCTGCCGTTGTTGAGCGCGACCCCGGTGGTGAGTGTGAGGCTGCCACCCGCGTCGACCTCGGCGATGCGGAACACGTCGAGCGAGTCGCGGGCGATCGTCGCCGGGCCGATCATTTCGATACCGGTGGTGATGACCGGCAGCGCGTTGGTGAGGCCGCCGTGGCTGACGGTCATGCTGTAAACGCAACCCGAGGCCAGGACCAGGGTATCTGCGGCCGGGGTCGAGTTGGCGAGGTCGATCGCGTCGACCAGGGCGTTCTCGCTGCACGCGACCGGGATGGACGCGGCAAGTGCCGCCGGCGCGAAGGTAATTGTTCCCCCAACCACAGCGGTGATACCGATGAGCGGGCGGATGAGGGCGCGAACGTGTCGCATGATGCCATTTTCCGGCGCATAGTGAGGAGCGACCTGCACGGCGCGGCATGCGCCGGTGAGGAAATTGCGCGGACAACGCCAGGTCTGATGGCGGATCGGGATCTGGGCCCAGGGCAGAGTCAGGCCGCGGTCCGGGCCATCATGTCGTCGTTGGTAATGGGTCGGAGCACCCGGCAGGGCGCCCCGACGGCGACCACCATCGGCGGGATGTCGCGGCTCACCACGCTGCCCGCGCCGATCACGGAACCGTATCCGATGCGGACTCCCGGCAGGACCACGGCGTTGCTGCCGATCCACACCTTGTCCTCGATGACAATGGGTTCCGAGAACCGTGCGAAGTCGACCCGGCGTGCCGGATGCACCGGATGTCCCGTGGTCGTCAGCGTCACCCCGGGCGCGATCATCACGCCGTCGCCGATGCGGATGTCCACGTCGTCGACGAAGGTGAGATTGACGTTCCCGAAGAAGTCGTCGCCGATGTGGACGTTGCTTCCGAACCCGGCGTGGAAGGGCGGGAGCAGCACGGTGCGCTTTCCGACGGAGCCGAGGATCGCCTCGAGTAACGACCTCCGCTTGTCGGTTTCGCCGGGCGGTGTGCGGTTGTATTCGAAGATGAGGTCGGCGCGCCGCCGGGAGGCCTGAAACGATGCCTCCGACTCGGTGTAGATGAGACCCCGGCGGATCCGGTCCAGGACCGCTTGCTCGTCATTCTGCGACATGGCGGCGGTCAGTCGGTGATCGGGCCGAGGTCGGGCTCGGCCAGCAGGTCGACGGTGTCCGTGGTGGACGCCTGCAGTTCCAGGACGACGATCTCGTTGCGGCCGGCGCGCAGCACCGGCGCCGGCACGTACAGGGTGCGCTGCGGCCCGCGCGCCCAATACCGGCCCAGCGGGAAGCCGTTGATCCAGGCCAGGCCCTTCTCCCAGCCGGGCAGGGCGAGGAAGGAGTCGGCGGCGGCGTCGAGGGTGAACTCGCCGCGGCGGAACGCCGGCCCGGCCGTCGCCCGGGCGTCGGCCGGGGCGTACTCGAGCGCGGCGAGATCGTGCAGGGGCACGCACGTCCGGGTCCAGCCGGTGAGCGGTACGCCGTTCACCGTCACCGGGCCGAGCAGGCCCTTGGGGTCGGCCATTCCCGGCCCGTAGTTGACCCGGCCCATGTCCTCCACGAGCAGGGTGAGCTCCGCGCCGGGCCGGGCGGCCACGATCGGCAGGGCATGCTCGTGCTTCTCCCGCTCCAGGACGCCGGCGGCGGCGCCGTCGAGGAAGACCTGGACCCGATCCGCGTACGAGGTGAGCGCCAGCACCGCCGCCCCGGCCGCGGGGACCGTGGACCGGTACAGCACGAGGCCGCCCGACTCCGTCCGTACGGGGGTGTCCGTGGTGATCGTCGGGCCGAGCACCGGTGCGGCGTCGAACAGGTGCACCGCCGAGCCGAGCACGACGCCGCGGTGCTCGACGGTGGGTGCCGGCTCCGGCAGCGGCTCGTCCGGGACGTCGCCGTACTTGGCGATGACCTCGCGCATCAGCCGGTACTTGGGCGTGACGGCGCCGTGCTCGCTCAGCGGCGCGTCGTAGTCGTACGACGTCACGGTGGGCTCGTACGCGTGTTTGAGGTTGGCCCCGCTGGTCGTACCGAAATTGGTTCCGCCGTGGAACATGTAGAGACTCACCGAGGCGCCGGCGGCGAGGAGCCGGCCGAGGTCGTCGGCCGCGCTCCGGGGGTCGCGGACGTGGTGCGGGCCGCCCCAGTGGTCGAACCAGCCGTTCCAGAACTCGGCGCACATCAGCGGCCCGGCCGGCTGGTGCCGGCGCAGCGTCTCCAGCGCGCGGTCGACGTTGCCGCCGAACGACGCGGTTCGCAGCACGCCATCCAGGCCGCCCCGCTTGAGCATCTCGTCGTTCGCCTGGTCGCAGGTGAACAGCGGCTCGGTGACGCCGCGGCGGCGCAGCCCGTCGGCGAGATGCCGCAGGTAGGGCGGGTCGTCGCCGTACGCCCCGAACTCGTTCTCGACCTGCACCGCGATGATCGGGCCGCCGTTGCCGGCGAGGTAGGGCGCCAGCACGGGGAACAGCCGGTCGAACCACTCGTCGACGGCGGCGAGATAGGCCGGGTCGCTGCTGCGCAGGCGTACCCCCGGGTCTGAGGTCAGCCAGGCCGGCAGGCCGCCGCCGTCCCACTCGGCGCAGATGTACGGACCCGGGCGCAGCACGACCCGCAGCCCGGCTGCGGCGATCAGGTCGAGATAGCGCGGCAGGTCGAGCATGCCGTCGAGGTCGAAGGCGTCGCGGCGCGGCTGGTGAGCGTTCCACGGCACGTAGACGTCGATCGCGTTGAGACCCAGCAGCCGGGCCTTGTCGATGCGATCGGCCCACTGCCCCGGATGGATCCGGAAGTAGTGCATCGCCCCGGCGATGATCCGGAACGGCGCACCGTCGAGCAGGAATCCGTCGTCCGCCACTTCCAGCGCCATGGTGATCGCTACCCCGCAGTCCTCATGTCACACTCGGCCGCCGCCCGTTAGCGGTAACGTGAACGTTAACGGATTCTTCACCAGGCCTCGCGCAACGTCAACTCAGGTCGGCCCGCTCGGTGGGGATTCTCGCGGTTTTTCGGGTACGGCGTCAGCACGGTAATGGGTCACGTGCGTCGTGGAGTGGTCGCCGATGGTCAGCTGGCCGACGTCCTTGATCGTGCCGATCCGGAACCGGCTTCCGGCGGCGTCGGCGGGCTTCGGTGTGCTCGCCGGCTCCGGTGGATTCGCCGGCTCCGATGGGCTTGCGGGCTTCGGTGGATTCGGCGGCTCGCGCTTGCGGGCGGCGATGAGCGCGGTCGCGCCGAGCGTGGCCAGCGCCAGCAGGAAGCTCCCGACGCTGGCGTACTGGTCCGCGGCGCCGAGCGAGTCGCGGGTCGCGAAGAAGACGCCGGCCAGCACGAACGCGAGGGCGCAGCCGGCGGCGGTCAGCCAGAACCTCATCCGGGCTGGCCCTCGCCCTCCGGCTCCGGCGGCCGCTCGGCCCGGTGCCGTGCCACGCCGCGCTTGATGTCGCGATCGGGGCGGAAGCGCGCGGAGCTGAGGTCGAGCTCGGTGTGCAGCCGATTGCCGACGCCGATCATGACGCTGGTCGCCTGGTTGACCGTGACCATCCCGAACAGGCCGAGCACGGTGGCCCGCTGCTCCGGCAGCCCGTCGGCGTAGCCGAGCACGTTGTCGTCCGTGGCGTTCGCCGCGGCACCGACCAGGTCGCCGAGGAAGTCGGCCAGGGCGCCGGGATCGTCCGACGCGTCGGCGACGATGGCGACATAGCGGGAGGCCAGCTCCTCGCTGTCGGCCAGCAGGGCGCCCGCCGGGACGATGGTCCGCTCCACGACGTACCGGGAATCGAGACGGGTCAGGGCGTCGTCGCCGAGCTGGACCGTCTCCGCCCGGTGGATGGATGGCACGCAGTCCGCGCGGAGCTTGCTGCTCATCGTCGTCGGGCCGGCCTCCGCCGGGCGTTCCACCCGATCGTTCAGCGTCTTTCGCAGGTCACGGACGACGTCGGTGTTGTCCCGGCCGGGCCGGGCCCGCGCGACGATCTCCTTGACCTTGCCGGACCGCAGCGCGTCGTCCTGCGCGACCACCGCCTGCCGAATGTGGACGTGATCGACCTGCGTGAGTTCACAGTTGTTGCCGACCACCACCGACGTCGAGTCCCGGGCGTGCACGGTGTGCGGCGGGAACATCAGGCCGAGCCCCCGGGTGTGCAGCCGGCCGTGCGCGTGGGTGGCGGCCTGCAGGACCCCGACGCCGTGGTATTCGGGGCGGATCCGGGTCTCGCGGGAGGCGCCCGGCCAGCGGACGGGATAGCTGCGGCGCGGCCGGGTCTCCACGTCCGTTTCCGGCGCGGCCGCCGAGAGGGGGCGGTGCAGGAGGAAGATCCGCGGGTCCTCGGCGGCGGCAACGTCGGTCGCGTGCGCCGCCGCTTCGGCATGGTTTCCGCGCACGCGAGCCGCGTCCCCGAACAGGGGCCGGACCGTCTCGGCGGGTCTGGGCCGGGCGGTCGGGCGGCGGAACAGGGCCGGCGTCTCGGCCGGCTTGGGCCGGGCGGCCTGGGCCTCGGGCGCCGGGCGGGCTTGTGCTCGGGGAGCCTCCGACCGCGGGGCGGCTCGTTTCATCAGGTATTCAGCGAGCCCCTCGCGCGGCGCCTCCGGCTGCTGCGGCCGGGGCGTGGGCTCCGGGGATCTCCCGTCGAGGCGCTGCGGATCGAGCTCCGCGTCGGCCCAGGGCGGTAGGAACAATCCGGTGCCCTCGGCTGCGGAACCGGACCGCCGGGGCACGTGGTAGATCTCGGGATCGAACGGGCCGGGAGAGGTGATCTCCGTCTCCCGCAACGAGTCTGACGTGCGCGTCCGCTCGGTGTCGTGCGACCTCTCGGACCGGCTCCGCTGACGAAAGCGTTCCAACACGCCACCTCCATCGTCCACGCTCATTCGAGCCTGCCAGACCAGCACGGCGGTGGACAGCCGAGCGGCCTGTCATATGGCCGTCAGCCAGGTGATTCATCTCAGCTCACGACCTGCGCGGCGGGGGTGAGTACGGCGGCGACCGTCGCCCTGACCAGCTGGGCGGGGTCGGGGCAGGTGAGCTTGCCGTCGAGCAGGAGCACCGCGAGGCCGTGCACCATCGCCCAGGCGCCGATCTGCAGGGCCGGGCCGGCGAGCCGGCTCGCCAGGATCTCCGCCGTCCGCGCGGCGGCGGCGTTGGCGGTGGGGCGGCCGTACATCAGCCGGAACAGGCCGGGGTGGGCGAGCGCGAACGCGACGTACTGCTCGGCCATGTCGGTCAGCTCCGGTGCCGCCTCCAGACGGTCCGCGAGCTGGCCGAAGCCGTATGTCGCCAGGGCCGCGAGCAGGGCCTCCTTGTCGGCGTAGTGTCGGTACGGCGCGTTCGGCGAGACGCCCGCCCGGCGGGCCACCGCCCGCAGCGAGAAGGTCTCGTCGTCCTCCAACAGGCCGAGCGCGGCGTCGAGTAGTGCCGCCGGCAGATCACCGTGGTGATAGGGCTTCGAAGTTGACACTGCACACACCGCCTTCCTAATGTGCGCAGTGTATACATTCACGATCTCTGGGAGGGTCCAGTGTCCGTACACTCCACCGAGGTCCGGTTGGCGGCCCGGCCGCACGGCTGGCCCACCGCCGAGACCTTCGAGATCAACCGCGCCGAGGTGGCCGCTCCCGCCCCCGGTCAGCTGCTGGTACGCAACCTGCTGATGAGCGTCGACCCGTACATGCGCAGCCGGATGGACGACCGCGAGTCGTACGTGCCGCCGTTCAAGGTCGGCGAGGCGCTGCAGGGCGGCGCCGTCGGCGAGGTCGTCGAGTCGACCGTCGACGGCTTCAAGCCCGGCGACACCGTGCTGCACGGCCTCGGCTGGCGCGAGTACGCGCTGGTCGACGCCCGTTCCGCCGCCAAGGTAGACCCGTCGGTGGCGCCGCACGCCGCGTATCTGTCGGTGCTCGGCATGACCGGGCTGACCGCGTACGCGGGTCTGCTGCGCACCGCCGAGTTCAAGCCCGGCGATGTCGTCTTCGTTTCCAGTGCGGCCGGTGCCGTCGGCCAGGTCGTCGGTCAGCTGGCCAAGCACAAGGGCGCGGCCAAGGTGATCGGCAGCGCGGGCTCGGCGGCGAAGGTCGCCTTCCTCAAGGATCTCGGCTTCGACGAGGCGTTCGACTACCACGACGGTCCGGTCCGCGACCAGCTCAAGCGGGCCGCGCCGGACGGCATCGACGTGTATTTCGACAACGTCGGCGGCGAGCAGCTCGAGGCCGCGATCGCGGCGATGAACGTGCACGGGCGGATCACGGTCTGCGGCATGATCAGCGTCTACAACGCCACCGAGCCGACCCCGGCGCCGCGCAACCTGGCCCAGCTGATCGGCAAGCGCATCACCATGCGCGGCATGCTGGTCAGCGACCACGGTGACCTGCGGGAGGCCTTCGTCAGGGACGTGGCGCCGCTGGTGGCCGACGGCAGCCTCCGCCACCACGAGACCGTGTTCGAGGGCCTGGACCGGGCGCCGGAGGCGTTCCTGGCCATGATGCGCGGCGAGGGCCACGGCAAGATCCTGGTCAAGATCGCCTGATCCCGTACCGGGACGGCTCGCCACCGGGCAACCGGTGGCGAGCCGTTGTCGTTGTCAGGAGTGCGGGCAGGTGTCGCGGTATTCCTCGATGGTGGAGCCGCTGGGTGCCGGGCAGAGGAACTGCTCGTAGCGGGTGTCGTCGTCGATGAAGCGCTTGAGCCACGAGATGCTGTACTTGGCGATCGTCACGTTCGTCGAGGTCGGCGCGGAGTGTGAGGCGTTGTTCAGCTCGAGGTAGGCCTTGTCGGAGGTGGCCGGCAGGCTGGTGTAGAACGGCTCGGCGTGCGACGACACCGGCGCCACCGAGTCGTTCTCGGCCCCGATGATCAGGGTCGGCACGGTGTCGGTCGACCAGTTCTTGGTGGTGTGGTACGGCGCGAGCGGGATGGCCGCCTGCAGCGCCGGGCGGGTCCGGGAGGCGGCCAGGCTGCCCCCGCCGCCCATCGAGTGCCCCATGACGCCGAGCCGGGTCGCGTCGATGCGGGTGCGCACGGCGCTGGTGGTGGTGAGGTAGTCGAGGGCGGCCAGCAACTGGGTGCCCCGGCTGGCCGGTGAGTCGAGGGTGCTGAGCGTGTCGATGGTGATGACCACGAAGCCCTGCGAGGCGAGGCGGGGGCCGTACCAGGCGACGCTCGACTGCGAGGCGGTGAAGCCGGGCGAGGCGGCGATCGCGCCGAAGGTGCCCTCGGCGGTGCTGGTCGGGTAGTAGATGGTGCCGCCGCCGAAGCCGGAGACGCTGCTGCGGGCGACGGTGACCTGGGCGATGGCGAACGAACCGAGGCTGGCTTCGATGCTGGCCGTGGTGGGGGCGGGCCCGCGCTCGTACGGGTTGGCCGCCAGCGCCGGGCCGGCGGGTACGGCGACGAGCGCGGCGACGAGGGTGGCGGCGGTGAGCAGGTGCTTGACGGGGTTTCGCATGACCGAGCTCCCTAAGGTGGGGAGGAGCAGGCCGTCGTCACCCGGCACCGCGGTGATGGCTCGCGGCGGCGGGCGGTCCCGGCTGCCTCGCCATCGAGGCATGTCAATGCTCGGTCATTTTGTTACTGGGCGGTAATCCCATCGTCATCCTGTTACGCCGATATGACGGCGGTGTTTCCGCTCAGTGGTCGCGCCCGGCCTCCCGGGCCAGGCGCCGACGCTCGCGCTGGTCGCGGGTGTAGCGCTTGCGCGCCTCGAGGTCGACCTTCCACTGCTCGCGCGCCTCCCGCTCGGCGCCGTGCACGGCGTTCCGGGTCTGCGCGGGCCCGATCATGGACCGGAAGAACCAGTCGTGGAACGTGTCGTGCAACCAGCGCGCGACCCTGCTGCCGCGCTGGTCGTCCGCATCCTTCGCCATGTCTGTGCCCCTTCCGGCCGTGGCCTCGGAATACCGTTGCCACACCAATGGTTTGTACACCAACTATTGGTAGTCTAACCACCGAGCTGAGGAGAACGCCGATGAGTGACCCGGTCGACACCGCGGACCCGCTGGCCCTGGAACAGCAGGTCTGCTTCGCGCTGTCCGTCGCCGCCCGCGGCGTCGTGGCCGTCTACCGCCCGCTGCTGGAGCCGATGGGGCTGACCCACCCGCAGTATCTGGTGATGCTGGCCCTGTGGCAGCACGCCCCGCTGTCCGTGCGCGCGCTGAGCGGGCTGCTGCAACTCGACCCCGGCACGCTGTCGCCGCTGCTCAAGCGCCTGGAGTCGGTCGGCTACCTGCGCCGCGAGCGGGACCCCGCCGACGAGCGCAGCCTCGCCGTCACGCTGACCCCCGCGGGGCAGGCGCTGCGCAGCCGTGCCGAGCAGATTCCGCCGGCCGTGGTGCAGCGCCTCGGTATGCCGGTCGAGGACCTCCAGCGCCTGCACGCGGCTCTCACCCAGGTAATAGCCGCGGCCCGGCCGGCCGGCGCCACGCCCTGACGCGGGGTGCGACGTTTGACACGGAAGCGACCGCTGGTTCGATCCCAGTTTCGCCCACACAAACGCGTACCCAAACGCGGGCTGCACGAAGGTAAAGTACCTGTTCAGGTGGCATGTCGGGGTGGTTCTTATGGCCCTCGGCAGTGCGCTGACGGTCAAGCTGTACATCGGCGGCTCATGCCCCCACTGCTTGTAGGTGGGCGATGATCCGGCAGGGTGCGCGTCCTCTCACCGGTGCCCTGGCCTTGGCCGCCGTTTTGGAGCGGTTCGTGGGCCGGTGCGTCGCGCAGGAGGTCGGCGTAGCTGACCGCGATGGGTGTCGCCCTGTGCTCTGCTGGAGTTGGTGAGGTCCGCCGTGCCTGTGGTCAAGGCGGAACCCTGCGGGTCGGTGCGGCGCGGCTGCTCGCTATCGTCGTGCGGGTGTCTCCTGTTTCTCGTGGCCGTGGCAAGAAGAACCGTTCGTCCAAGAGTTCCCGGGGTGGGCGGGCGCCGGTCCGCGTCTCGCCGTCGGCAGGTCACGAGCAGGAGCCGTGGTCGCTGCCGGGGAGCGGCTTCGCTGGGGATGGTCGCTCCGCGCGATCGCATCCGCTGCGGACCGCTCGGGATGCGATCGCGGATATCGCGGCGATGCTGCCGGGTGCCGGACAGATGATGGCCGCGAGCAGGGCTTGGTGGCCGCAAAGCCATGCTGAGGTCCTTGACGCCGCGTCCGCTCTGCTGGTCTGTGCGAGCCCTACCGCGTTGGAAGACGCGGTGTGTGACCTGCTGGGCCGGCACTGGCAGCACCTGTACCAGGTGCACGACACCGGGTTGGTGGCCGACGAGTGGTTGGCGGGCCTGCTTGACGTCGCGGGTTCCCACGCCGGCGAGCCCGCAGTCCGCCGGCTGCTCTTTGGCATCGCGGTGATCGCCACCCCCGGTCTGGCAGGCGTCGCCGTGGACCTGTTGCGCGGCACCTCGGCCGGCTCCGGCGACGGGGAGCTGGTGTGGCTGGCCGTTGCGCCGGCCGTCAGTGCCTCACCCGAGGTGCTGCTGTTGCGCGACGTCTACGGTTTGCGGTTCGGCGTCTTGGCGCAGGTGACCGGGCCCGGCGGGCAACCACGTACCTACCTGTACGACATTGATCTGTGCCACGGCTCCTACCAGGTCCTGGACAGCAGCTACCACCCCGACACCGCGACGGCAGTCGCCGTCTGGCGTGACCTCGTCGGCGCAAGCGGCGCGCGGGTGGAACCCCAACTTGCCCCTGACGAGTTGCTTGCCCAGGTCCTGCCCGGGGGCGGCCTCATTGACGGTCTGCTTGGGCAGCCCCTTACCGCCCGTCAGTTCACCGAGGCGTACCGCGGCGACCGGATCATGTCCGCCATAGCCGATGCGCTCGAGGCTGCCGGACGACCCATCGCCTGGCCGGTCGCCGACCCGCAGCAGGCCGCCGACCTTGCCTCGACCCTGACTGAACGCTTCACGGCGTGGGCCGTCGACAATGGTGTGGTCCTGCCGCCATCGGAGGGGCCCGGCGACGACGTCGTCACTTGGCTGCTGCACGACTGGGTCAGTCCGGGTATGACCGAGGAACTGGCCCTGGCCTGTTCCCCGCACCGGATCGCCGCATTCACCGCCTACCTCAACGACGACTGGCAACCCGAACAGCGGACCCAGGCGCTGCAGGTGCTGCATCCATGGGCCCGGTTCTGCCTGCAGCACCGGCCGACCGATCGGCAGGCCGCCGAGGAGGTCCTCGCCTGGGCCGAGCGTGCCGCCCGGGAGCCGGACGCCGTCGGTGCCGATCTCGGCAACTTCCTCAATCGCCCCGTCGACGAGACCACCGTCACGGGGCCACCCCTGCCCGCCCATGTCCACTGACGTGGCACTTCTATGGCTCTTCCGCCCACGGTGACCGGCGAACCGACAGGAGTCGCATGATGCCGCAGACGCCGAGCACCACCATCGACAACTCCCTGGAAGAGTTCCTCGCCGACCAACGCCGGCGGTTGTCGGCGCGCACTATGCGCACCTACGAGGACGTCATCGGCCTGCTGCGTGACTGCCTCAACGGGTACGGGCCCAACACGCTCGACGAGCCTGACCGCAAGCGCTGGGAAGTGGCGTACCAGGACGACGAGGAGGCGTTCTGCCACCTGTTCGGGCCTGAGCGCATCCTGCCCGAGGTGGACGAGTTCCTCGGATACTTCATGGTCCGCAAGGTGATGGCCGGTCACGACCTCCTGCGGTCGGCCGGCACCGTGACCAAGAAGCTCGCCGCGTGGCTGCACGAGCACGGCCACGCCGGCGAGACCGCTCGCGACCTGGCCGTTGCCCGAGGCGTCACCGCCGGCCGCGATCTGCCCCGCGCCGAACGCCTCGCGAACCTGCTGTACGAGCAGAGCCTCGCCGCCGCGGCCGTCGACCGAGCCACGCTCGGCCTCAGAGACATCGTCGGTGAAGACCTCCCTCTGCAGATCGAACGCGTTGAGCCTGGCAAGCTGTACTTCACCGGCGTCGACGGGCCCCTGCGCGTCCCCCGCCAAGTCTCCGACCTCGCCAGACCCGGATGGGATGTCACCATTACCCTCATCCGGCAGCGTGGCACATGGAAGATTCTCGAAGTCGGCAACGTGTACCCACGTTGAGCGCACTGTGTGCCTACCAAGCCGGAAATCGTCGACGGCGACACGCGTGGACGTAATGCCACGACTAGGAGTTCACCAAGAGTCACGGGAGCGGGAATCTTACGCCGGGGTTGACGGGTGGGCGGCGTGCCAGGCGCCGATGATCTCGGGACGTAGCCGTCCCCGGTTGGGGACAACATGGCCGTGTTCGCGCGCCCAGGCCCGTATCTCAGCGGTGGACGGACCCGGCGCGGCCGGAGCCCGTTCCAGATCGGTGCTGGTCACAAGGTCCGCCATCGATTTGCGTTCGACCGCTGCGACCAGCCGCCCACCTGCGATCAGCCCGTAGTCGCCGCACGGCAGCGCCCGGCGCACGGTGCGGACCTGCTGGCCGGTGAACCGGTACGGGTACTGCTCGTGGGAGTCGACCACGATCTCCAACTCGGCGATGCCAGTCGCCCGCGCGGTCGGGGTCCGCACGTTTGGCCGGGCCTGTTTGCGGGTGCGTGCCGATTGCCAGAACACCGCCTCGCGGCCCCGGGCGGTGGTGAACACCAACTGCGACCGGTTCTCACGGGCCCGGTCCAGGACCAGATCGATCGCCGCGCCTCGGCGGACGCAGGAGCGCACCGGCACCTGCTCCACGATCTCCGGCTCGGCCGGCCACTCGCTGTCGGACACCGGGTAGCAGTACAACGCGTTGGTCCGTGGCCAGGTCCCCGCGGTCCGGAATACCAGCCCGGCACCTAACGGAACCCGCAGCAGGTAGGGCAGCCGGGAGTCCGGATCCGGGTTCCGCGCGATTAACAACTGCACCTCGCCAGTGTCGACCACAGCATCGGGCTCCGCGATCACGCCGCCCGGCATGTCGGTTCCTACGCCCGTCCGAAAGCCGCACGTGCGACTAATCTGACATGATCGCCGATTGCGGGCCGAGGGTTGGTTACTGCAGGTGTGTGAGGTAGTGGTAGTTGCCGGGGCCGGCGGTTTTTTCGAGGGTTTCGATGACGGCGCGGGGGTTGTCGTAGGGGCCGGAGATGTAGAACGGCTTGCCCTCGCGGCCGAAGCGGATCGCAGTGGGTCCGGTCGGTATGCCGAGGTAAGGGGCGGTCAAAGCGAAGTCGGCCGCGGGCTCGAAGCCGAGCTTGCGGGCGTAGGCGACGGCACCGTGGATGAGGTGTTGGGCCAGGTCCAGGGGTGCGGGCAGGGCCGGGGTGGCGAAGGCTTGGAAGAAGTCGTGGCGGTAGGTGTCGATGGAGCCTGAGCCCATGGGTTGCGGGCCGGTGGTGTCTTTGACGCCCAGGCAGTACACGTCGACGAGGTAGCCGCAGAGCGTGACGCGGCTGGCGCGTTCCTGGCGGGCGATGAGGATCTTCGCGAGGCCTCCGGTGCCGGGGTCGGTGGCGCCGATCGGATCGGCTGCGGCCCATTCTGGTAGGTCGTCGAGGCCGAGACCGGCGCTCCAGCCGGGACTGATCCAGCAGCCAAGCAGGGTCCGCTCGGCCGGGTCGACACCGGTCTGGTGGGCCTCGGCAGCTTGGCGGATGAGTGGGGCGACAACTGCGGGACGTAGCCCGAGTGCCTTGGCGATCTGCTTGGGTGTGCTGCCGCGTTCCCGCAGGGCGCTGATTTGGGTGAGGACGTCGTCGTTCACTGGTTCATCATGCCGGAGGCCGCTTGGGCGAAGGCGTCGGTGTTGAGCCGCCAGCCGTTGCGCTGCGGGTTTTCACTCGATGGTAGAGCGAGTCCGGCCTGCTCGAGGGCTTGGAACGCCTGTTCTGCGTCGGAGACGCTGAGGCCGGTGCGCTTGGCCGCGCCGGTCGCGGTGAGGTAGGCGACGGTGATGGTGTTCGGCGGGTCTGGCCAGGACTGTTGCCGGCCGGGGCCCGTTGCGGCGATCAACGCGGCGAACACCTGGAGCTGTTCGGGATCATGGAGTGCGGCCAGCATGGTCGCCGGCGTGGACTCGGTCATGCCGGTCATTGAACACGTCCCATTCGTGAGCGCTCGTTCGTGGTGGTGGTGACGAGATCGGCGCGGAACTGTTCACCGCTCGGCCGGTCGCCTGGCGGCCCGGGGCTCCCTCTGCCGGCTTCGCGGCCGGAGCGGATTTGGTCGCCTTTGGTGGCGCGCGCCGACCGTCGGCTCGGCTACCGGCTCGGGCTCGACGGGACCTCCGGTTCAGCCGCGGTTCTAGGACACGCGAACTGGGCCGGAACGGGGCATGTACTGGCAGAGAGGCGTGGATCTGGCGGGCGCCGACATAAGGTGTGGTTTATAGTGTGCCTATGTGGGACGTTGTGCTGCTCGCCCCGGTCGAGGAGTGGTTCCTGGCGGTGTGCGAGTCGGACCCGACCACTGCCAACCGGGTCATGGAGGCGATCGATCACCTGGCAGAGGCAGGTCCGGGCCTGGGCCGGCCGCTGGTCGACCGCATCCACGGCAGTCGGCTGCACAACCTTAAGGAGCTGCGGCCTGGCTCTGCCGGGCGGTCGGAGATCCGCCTGCTTTTCGTCTTCGACGTCGAGCGGGAAGCGGTGATCCTCGTTGCTGGGGACAAAGCGGGCCAGTGGAGCCGCTGGTACCGGGAGAACATCCCGGTCGCGGAGGAGCGGTACGAGCAGTACACGGTCGAGCGCAAGAACAAGGAGAGGCCATGACCGGGCGCCGGTGGAGCGAAGTGAAGGCCGAGGCGGTGGCCCAGCAGCCGTGGCTGGCCAGTGAGGAGGCGCGGGAGCAGCGAGCGGAGATCCGTGCCGAGAACCTCGGCCGTATCCGGGGGCATGAGCTGGCCGAGATGCGTAAGTCGGCCGGGCTCACCCAGGTCGAGGTAGCGGCGGTCCTCGGGGTGAGTCAGGCCCGGATCTCGCAGATCGAGCATGGTCAGGTCGACAGCCTGGACACGCTGCGCGCGTACGCCGAGGCGCTGGGTGGTGAGGTTTCCATCGTTGTCTCCCGCGGACCGCTGACCTTGCGGGTCGCCTGATCCGGTTGGGGGTTCGCCACATGCGGGCAACACCCTCGTCGGGTCACTCGGGCGTGGGATTGCTGAAGCAGTCGTCGTCGAGCACGGTGTGATGACGGGCGTACTCGTGATGGGGAGGTCGGTCGTGGCGGCTCGTCGGCGGGCAGCGGCGAAGATTCGGGTCCTCTCGCCTGAGGTGGTGCCGATGAGCCAGGAAGACGAGCAGCAGGCGATCCACGCGATCTCGGCCATGATCGCGCAGTGGTGGCGGGAGCACGGCCGAGACGATGATGCACCGGAGACCGCCACGGCAGATGATCATGACGATGCCCGCCGGTGTACCGCCGCGACTGGCACATCTGGTCCCTGAACTGGGAAAACGCCGTTCTTATTCTGCCACGTATGGTCCACGAGTACTTGCATCCGAACCGCCTGTCAGATCTGACAGGCGGTTCTTCTGTTGCTGGGTCGGCGTTGAGGTCCTGGCGTCTGAGCTGCGCTGTTAGGTTTTGACAGGTTGCGACAGGTCCAGATCGTCCCGGTTGCAAGGCGCAG
>Ga0307515_10001122_pt1 | contig 61210 bp, 45 predicted proteins | sample 17_EM_MG_FD_194513 | JGI IMG/M metagenome (GOLD analysis project Ga0307515, IMG submission 194513) | Populus trichocarpa ectomycorrhiza microbial communities from riparian zone in the Pacific Northwest, United States - 17_EM | ecosystem: Host-associated > Plants > Roots > Unclassified | place... | reverse complement strand
AGGCCGTAATCGAGCGAGTCTGGAGATACACTTGGAGGCCGTGATCGAGCGAGTTTGGAGATGCACTTGGAGGCCGTGATCGAGCGTGGTTGGAGATACACTTGGAGGCTGTGGTCGAGCGAGATTGGACGAGTACTTGGAGGCGGTCGATGGACGGCGCACCGGGTGATGAGACTCTATTCATCAGTTAGTCAACTCGCAACCGTGGGAATGTAACAATGTGACTTTACCTTTGAGCTCTCATGGAGAGCTGGCTGATGGCGGTCGATCGTGTAGGGAGGTACGCCGAAAGCTGAAGCTACATTCTGGGGTCAACTCGTAATCATGTGAATGAAGGCAAGACAAACAATCTTGGGTGGATGCTGTACTCGGTGTATGCTGTACTTGGTGTCAACTCATGATCATGTCATGGAGAGATCGAGAGGGATGACTTAACTTTGTGTTCTGCGATGATGGTTGAGTTGTGGACAACAAAGAGAGATGGAGGATGAAGATGGGAGCGATATGGAGGATACGAGCGGATATGAGCAATCAGGGGTACGACTTGCCTGATTGGGTTGGGAAGACCTCGTATTGGTGTTAGTTCGCGCTGGATCGGGACTCGTACCTGCCGTATCGGGGATGGTCAATTGACTCGCACACGAAATTCTCGTAAGTCCCAGTTTCTCATGATGATTTCCCCCATCTCCTGTGATCTCTCTCTTTCTTGTGCTCAACTCTACCATCACCTAAGAACACGAAGTTAAGTCATCCCTCTCTATCTCTCCATGCCATAATCATGAGTTAACACAGAGTACAGCATACACCAAGTACAGCATCATCCCAAGATCGACAGTCTCCCACTCCCAGCCTGTTTCTCATCTCTCGGCGGATGTTGTACTCAACTCTCTACATTCCCACAATTACAAGTTAACCAATGAATAGAGACTCAGCTGCCGTCGGGCCTCCCTCCAAATTGACCGCCTCCAAGTACTCCTCCAGTGTCGCTCGATCATACCCTGCAAGTGCATCTCCAAACTCGCTCGGTCACACCCTCGGAGTGCATCTCTGAGTTCACTCGATCTCGGCCTCCAAGTGCATGTCCAAACTCGCTCGATCACGGCCTCCCAGCGCATCTCCAAACTCGATCGATCACGGCCTCCCAGTGCATCTCCAAACTCGATCGATCACGGCCTCCAAGTGCATCTCTCAGTTCACTCGATCTCGGCCTCCAAGTCCATCTCTAAAAGTGGCTCGATCACGGCCTCCAAGTATATTGTTAAGGAGCGACGGTGGGTGTACCGGGATACAGGGGTAACGGAGGTGGAATGAGCAACACGGAGTATATATTCGGGAGACCCAGGGGTAGATAGACCGCATCTCATTTTCATCTCATCTTGTCATACAACGAAAATACACACTCTCTCTTTCCCAACTTTTAGTCTCACTCGCTCTGTCCGAGATTTGGATCCACGCAAATGCGTGGATCCTCACGGCCGGGTAGTATCATATCTTCTCACCTTCTTCCTACGCTCCTCGAGATTAATGTAGAAGGAACGCGCAGAGAGATTTTCGCAGCGTCACCCATTGCATTGCAATCCCGATGCAAGCGTGTACCCAATGAACCCATTCCGACGTATGGTCACAGTTGCCCACAACACCAGAGAGTTTGTTTAAAATAGCAAACCGACAGAGCGAGAAGAAACTGCGAAACTGTGATCGGAGGGCGATATGCAATGCGACGCGTGGTATTGACGCCGGGCGCGGAGTAATCCGCCACCGGGGTGTCTCTGCCGGCTCTGACGGAGCGCGTCCACTCTGACAGAGCCATTCCGCCCGGACGGAAATGTTTTTTGCTGATGTAGTAAGGTCAGTCTGATCAAGAGTGATTCAGTACAACAGACCTATTACAACAATGTAAATTTAATTGTCTGCTCAGGTTCCATGTAATACTTAATAATTGTTACTGAAGTAGATATTCTGCCAGCCAATCAGTTGTTGATAATTATTAGGGGGATATATTGTTTACTAAAACACTTATCAATTTATGGCATACAGATAATCAATTATTTTTATCAAGTGTACAAGGTTCAAGTTTAGATATAACATATAATGCTACAATGATACAGCATATGACAATACTAATGATGATTAGTATAGCTGTATTGGAAGAATAGCATACAAAAATTGTTTGCAGCAATAACAAAGAAAATTTTCTCTTGACTATACCCATTTCTAAGCATAATATGTGAAATACAATGAAGCAAGATGCGATGTTAACTGTAGTTTATAATGAAAACCAATTCAGTTTTAACTTTGGTTTTCTCTTTCCATTCAGAAGGTGGACAGTAATGTGGCTGTTAATTTGATAATCTAACCTGATGCAGCATATATAACATGAAAGATTGCTGAGAAATCAATCCAGCAATTTAAAATCTCTGGCTGAAGTCATATTCAAATTTATCAGAATAAGTACACTTACTATTTTTCAAATATCGTCAATTCTCATGAAAAACATAATCAATACATTGTTCACAATGAGATATTAACTGATGGTAACTGACTAGAGGTTAACTATAAACAATATCTCCAAGTATGATTAGGTAAAGAGTAATTACTATATTGTATTTAACTACTTGGAAGCTAGAATTGCCCTGAGAAATTATAGCTTAACTTCAATAGATGCATCTGAACAGCTCTTGACATACAAACAATCCAATAATCAACCTATAGATACTATGCCATATAACCAACAACTCAAAGATGATCAGTATACAGAACCAATCAACTGCAATAGCTGCACAATGTGAAATGGGTTCGGAACTACAATCAAACTACCCAGATACTCCTCTCAATCTCCCTAGTACTTCTAAGCAATTCCTGATGCTTTCAGGCCCACCTGGACCTAAGCAATGTGCTCATGAATATTGCAAGAAGATTCTCAGGTCTTTCTGGAACAATTTGTAGTGATAGAGGTACATTTATGATGCAATGGGCAGAATAGCCCAGTTTTGGAAGCATTGAGATCTCAATGCAGGACTATGGGAGCTTTTTGACTTGCGGTTGAACTCTTACAGCACTGGTTGATAAGGTTCCAGGTTACATAACTATATACAATTTTGTCTATTATATTTATCATTATTGAATAGTTGTACTTTATAATCACATCATTTGCTACATTATTATATACACATATTCTCTATCATCGTCAATTTGTATCTGTGAATACAGTTACTCATTCTAAAAAAGTCACTCAAGTGCAATCAGAGCAGTACTTTGATAGAGATGGTGATTTGGTGAACTGAGAGATATACATGGAGACATCAATCGTACACAATTGGAGATCATACATTTCGTGAGCTTAGACATGCACTTTGGCGGTTATCATTTTGCAAAGTTAGAGACGCACTTGGAGATGAATATTAAACAAGTGTGGAAATGCTCTTGAGGGCTGAAATAGTGGAAACTTGAAGGATGTAATTGAGAAAACTTAGAAATGTACTTGGAAATCATAATTGAGCAAGTTTGAAGATGTACTGAAAGGTTATAATTATGCAAACTTGGAGGTGGTCATTTTGTGAACTGAGACATGCACTTGGAGGGGGTGATTAAGCACATTTACATATATACTTTGAAATGATAATTGGGTGAACTTAGAGACACACTTTGAGGTATTGTAAATAGGGAATTTGAGGTATACTGAGATGATGTTGATCTGGAGGCAGTTGATTGGAAGAGAGGCAGAACCTGAGCTGAGACCGTAGTCATTGGCTAACTTGCGATTGTGGGAGTATATCAAGAGTCAATATTACATTTGTACTCCTGTACAGCAGGAGGCCATCAATCTGTAGCCAGTTGATCTTGATGGAGGTGAGATAAGAGTACACGCTGAATTGTTTTGTTAACTTGAAGTTTTAGGAATGGAGAGTGCAGTAACCAGTACGGCATATAGAGACATGAGACCTGAGATGAGGGAGAGTTGCCGGAAGTTGGAGCCTGACCATTTCGGGTGGATACTGTAGTCATTGTTTCCCTACAGTCATCTCTTTACAAGGTAGATAGTGATAAAAGAACTTGGTATGGTCCATCGATGGTAGAATTGTGGATGTGAAAGAGAGGTGGCACATGGACATGAGAGAAGATCAGGGAAATAATCATTAGAATTAGCAACTTAAGGGAATTGGATGCACCAGCAAATATAATGTCCCCAAGATGGCAAGATGGGCTTCCAATTGAAACTGTAAGAATACTGATATAAGGTAATCTCAGCCCAATCAGTCCAGTCTTCCCTATTATCTCCAATCCCCTCGTACACCTCCGATCGACCTCATGTCTCCATTTCAATCAATGTTTCCCTTTCTCAATTCACCACTCACAAGTGAATAGGATGTCTAATTATCCCTCTCTCTGCCCCTGCAGGATTATCAATTAAACCTGAGTACAGCATGCACTTGAGATCCACTGTCTCACAGACAGTCTCCCATTTGTCCACCAATTACAAGCTAACCTGTGAATTCAGCCTTATCTTTTTAATTTCCTCCCTACATTGTGATCAACTGCCTCCAGCCAGCTCTGCAGAAGCTGATAGGTAAAATCCACTCATATCACAGTCCCATGAATGGATGTTAACTCCTGAACAGAGTCTGTGCAACTGTTACACCTCCCTTCTAATTGAAGACTACCAGGGTGACTGCCAGCATTAATGTAGGAGAAGAAACGGATGTTCAACTTATGTCACATTCCCAAAAATATTAGTTAGCCCATGACTGGAGTCCTATCTTCCATCCTACCTGCCTTATGATCAATCACCTCCAGACTGTCAACTTCAAAGTACACCTTCAGGTGTATTTTCAAAATGATAACATCATGGCATCCAAGTGCATCTCCAAACTCATTCAATCACATTCTCAAATTGCATCGCCCATGTTGCCCATGTATGACCTCCAATTGCATCTGATCACAGCCAGCAGTTTGATCTGCCATGAGCCTGATTAGTGTTAGCAACAGTTCCGGGTAACCCGGCCACGGTCCAAGTTGGAACTGGAACCGTGGCCCTGGTTTTGTTCTGGAATCGCGATGGATTTGAACTGCCCAATGACCAGCGGTTCCAAACCCCAACCACACCTTCAACCACGGTGTTGTTGCCAGGATTACATTCAGCAGAGCCTCATTTTTGCGAACTCAGATCTCTGGCTCTGATTAAGTATTCGAGTTCTGATCGTATCACAATACAATATATATGTAAATGATGCCCTTTTGCATACTCATTCACCCCCTATTCTCCAATTCGCGATCAGATCAATATTATTTGAGTCACAGTGATATAATGCCAAAATATGGGCGTTTTTTGAAGTGACTCAACGAATATTGATCAGATCGCAACTTCGAGGAGAGGTGGTGAAAGAGCATGCAAAACTGCATCTGTTATGTATATATCATATTGTGAGACGATCAGAACTCAAATACTTAACTGGAGCGAAAGTTCTGGGTTTGCGGGATTGTGGAACCAGCCAAAGAACCGTGGGTTCATTGCGGTTTGGTTTTTTGATTGGGTGAAACCTGTTCCAACGAATCCAGTTAGTTTCCAACCCGGACCCATAACCGAACCATGGATTTGGAGCAGTTCCTATCACTATCTCTGATCATGACCAACAGGTGAATCTCCAATCTCACTCAATCACCATTGCTCATGTTCCAGTCATCAGAGTCCCCACATCAGCAAATTGTCTATTTGTAACTGGTAACTTCTAGGAGTTAGTGGATATTCTCTGACCAGAATCCCAGAGTGGACACAACTTGGAGTTGACTGAACTGAGAGAGTGGCCAACAGATGCACCTAGAAGTACTGGTGATGAAGTTCAAAGTTTGCTCCACCAAGGCGGTGGCCTTCGGGGGTATCTGCATGTGTCAGTGCCAATTCTGGGAAGCCATAGAAGGTCTGGTGCCAATCTGGGAAGCACTTGGGAATTCAGGAGACAAGACTGGGAGCACTTTGAATTGTAGTAGAGCAGTCTGGGAAAACAACAAAATCTTTGGTAATGCTACTGTTGCACCTGGCAATCATAGTTGCTAGTCATTATTAGACTAGTTGAGAACTCTTGCATTTAGTTTGTAGTCTGATCAATGTATCTGTGTATCTATGTATCTATGTATCTATGTATATATCCATCTACAAATGGTCTACTTCTGAATTGGCTGCAGGCAGTAGATAAATGCAATCAGAACTACATCAGGAGATGGCAACCAAGTAAATGTTGAATTGCACTTGGAGCATGTAATGGAGTGTACAAACAGTTGCACTTGGAGGCCATAATAATGTGAACTTAGAGATACACTTGGTGGATGTTATTAAGTGAAATGAGAGATACAATTGGAAGGTCAAAATTGGTTGAACCGAGAGATACACTTTGAAGGCCTTAATGATGTCAGTTTGGAGATGCTCTTGAATACCATTATCTTGTCACCTTACAGAATAAATTGGGGGCTGTAATCTAGGAAATTTGGAGATGCACTTGAAGGCCTTGTTTGAGGGATTTTGGCAATTCACTTGGAGGCTGTGATTGGATGAGTTTGGAGATTCACTTAGAGGCTAATATGGTGTGAACTTAGAGGTTAACTTAGAGGCTGTGATTTAACAAGTTTGGAGATTTAGTTGTATGCAGTGATTGAGTGTGTATGGAGATATACTGGAAGGCCAACATTGAGGGAGTTTGGAGATAAAAGTGAATGCCATAATCAAGTGGGTTTGGTAATACACATGGAGGCCATTGTCACGTAAGCATACAGATGGACGTGGGGGCGATGATTGAACTAGTTTGGAGATGCCCATTGATGCCATGATTGAGTGAGTGCAGAGAAGTACTTGGAGGCCATTATCATCTGATACATGAGAAATACTTCGCGGCAGTTCTCAAGCTGAATTGGAGTTGTGCTTGGAGGTGGCCAATCAGGAGGGGATGAACCAGGTGGGAGACAGCACAGGAGCTGTGGCTATATTTATTTGTTGAGTTACATTTATTTGAATGTTACCTAAGCTGACTATGCAATTGAAATTACAGAGTGCTGGCTATGCTGATGGGTTAGTTTACCCATGGTGGAGAAGATGAAGGCAAACTGAATGCAAGTAGAAGAGAGTTGGTTTTGGGTGGGTAGTGCTTTTCAGTGATAACTGATAATCATGACATTGCAAGGAAGATATGGGATGACTGAACTTCAGTTTTATGTGTAATGACAGAGTTATGGATGACAAAGAGAGAGATGGGGAAGAAGATGGAAACAACCTTCAGATTGACCACCTCAAAGTTTGCATCCAATTTTGCTCTATCACTGCCCCAGAGGTGCATTGCCAGTGTCGATCGCTCATTGGCCACAGTGCATCACCACATCGACCTGATCACCACTTCACATTTCATTTGTACGTTCAGTATATTACAGCCTCCAAGTGTATTTCTGAACTCACTTGTTCACAGCCTTCAAGCGTATCTGCAATATAGCTGGGGCGCAGTCTTCAAGTGCACAGGATAATGGCCCCCTAGTGCATCTTCAACCTCACATAGTCATAGTCTCCATATGTATCTCCCAATTCACCAGAACTTAGCCTTGAAGTTTGACTCCACACTTACTCAATTACAGCCTTGCAATGTATCTTGAAGTCAAAATGATAACGGCCTCCAAGAACATTTCCAGCATCACAAGGTTTCAGCTTCAAAGTGAATCTCTGAACTTGCTAGATGACAGCCTCCCAGCTCATCTTCAAACTCACGCATTCCCAACCACTAAGTGTATGTGTAAGTCCAGTTCATCGTGACCTCCAGATATCCCATCAATGTTGCATGAATCCTGTCTGCAGCTATCTCAACTGTTCGTCGATATATAGACACACTTTGATGTATGTCAATGTGTTATGATGATTTGTCGAATCTTCTTGTGATTGCAAAATACAAATCTCTAGGAACAATAAATCTGATGGACGAAATAGCTTGTGGTTATGAAATCTGGGACCCTATGAACTACTGCTTTAAGAATTCGATGCCATGATTTACAGCTCCTACACACCGATTCAGTGGTTACAACCCTCTCACGGACTCCAGCAGACCCATCCAGAGGTGCCACCTGATGCAAAATCTAACAATTCTGTAAGTGAAAGTTTGCAGAATTTTGAATGTACCTCCATTGCTGTAGATGCTTTCAGTATGACCTGAGAATGCTCTTGTATCACCTCGGTGGATATTGGCTAGCTGCTGAGGGGGTTTGGGTTAATCATAAATTAGTTCGTATCACTAATATGGCTCACTGCAGCATCTGAGATATTTGTAGTGGCATTTGGACTGTTTTACATCTTGTTGATACACTTGCATCTCCAACCACTCTCGATTACAGCCTCCAAGTGTATCTCCAAACTCAATTAATCATAACCTCCAATTTCTTATGATCTGGGCCTCCCTATGTATCTGTGATTTCATTTGATCATAGCTTTCATGTGGATCTCCAGACATGCTCAATTGCTGTGTCCAAGTTCACATGGTCATGACATCCCAGGGTCTTGGCAATCTTGCTAGGTTATTGTCTCCCAGTGTATCTCCAAAGTTACTCAATTGCCATCTCCAAGTGCATTTTTAAATTTACAAGATCACAGCCTTCAAATGACTCCAAACTAAGGCCCTCCTTTGATTGCACTTGAATACAATCCGCAGCCAGTACTTATATATGATGCAGAAAATAATAGATATATTGATACACAGATTGATGGATGAAAATATAATATAAATGAATGAGTTTCAAAATGGCTTAATAATGAGTAGCAACTAAGATTTCCAGGTGCACTGGCAGTTTTCCCAAAGAATATGTTACTTTGCCCAGACTGCATTACAAGGATTCCATGTGCTTTCAAGCTTGTGGTCTTCATTTGAAGATGCACTAAAGCTTGTTGCAGCTATTTCTAAATTCTCCCCACATTGCCACCAGTCCTCATATCTCCTTCCAGATTTATTGCCAGCTATCCCAGATTCATCAGGAATTTACTGTATCTGTCCATTTATCACTAGTATTGGACCATTGTTAGGAACTGGTTTCACTACTCCCACTTACTCACAGTGGCTGCTGTGCTCAGAAACACATTATGTCCCTACAGAAGCATACTCTGATATGTATATCTGATCCAACTGACATAAATCTTCATAGATAGGCTACTAATGTGGAAAATATCAGTGGCAAGGTGTTCAACAAAGTAACTGGTTCATACAACAAGCATTACAACTACTCTAAACAAAGGATTGTGTCACAGCTATTGCTAGCTGTGTATGGTATTCGATATGCTCGAATGTATAGAGGACATCTAACAATCACACCTGATCATCTGGAGCGGTATGGGCAGGCTAATAATCATGAGGAATGAGTGGATTTTAACATGACCTGTATCAACTACTATCTTAAGTGCAGTATGAGCTAAAAATAAATGTTTGATGGAAGACAATTTACATATTGTCAGATGTATCCAGTGTAATTTGGCATATCACCCACTTCAGGAAGATCATGATTATGAATAAGTTTGTATTACTGACTTGGAGGGTTGTGAAATATACAAAGTAATAAACAGGGGCAATTAGTAGTGGTATATACAGATTTAAAACCATGCTTAGGAAACTATTACATCAGTTACTTATGGATCTGACCAGAATTACATGATGAATTTTCTGGGTGATTAGTATTGTGGGCTACAGTGTTTCACAATGGCTAATATTCGAATAGAAAGCCACAACCCACTACAAAGTGCAACTGGATTTTCATTCGGCCAATTCAATATCCCCTGATATATTCCAATAGTACTGAACATATCACTTATAGCATGATTGGAGGTATGCTGTCTTTATTCTCAAATTTCAACATCACCTGTTGTAGCTTCAGATAGAATTGTACTGATGGATTCCTGTGACCATGTTATTCTCTGCTGGCTGGCTGGGTGAGCAATTATCCAAAACTGATTATTCTTAGTCATATCTTATCCAGTACTTGTCTCTTGTTTGAGGTTCTTGAAGTTGTATATATGTGGCATTCAACTCTTCCACTAGTTAATAACTAAAGATATTTCTTCCTGCATATTCAGCTGCTGGAGGAAACTAGTATTGATACTCTACACACTCTAGGCGTTCATGCAATGTGCAATCAGATCTGGTAATATTCTCTTTGTACAATCTATCACTATTGGCTGCCCAAAACATGGGATTTGATATATCTGAAATTCGATAATGACTGATACTAGATACTTAGATACATGGAAAGCTAGAAATGGAAATGATAAATTTGACAATCATTTCCATTACTAACACCATATTCATGCATTCAGCAGTTCTCAATACAATTGAATTCATTTAAAAGGGATATCTGGAAGAATAAGATACTCTGGGGTATAATTTTTATGGATGAAGTGAGTTGCACTCTGATCTTTCTCTGTTTCGACCACAACAAGTAGAGAGCAATTACAAAAGTCTGTGTTTACATAGTAATAGGAAACTGATTGGCAATGTGTGAATCCTTGAGACTCGTTAGCCAATATAAGAAATCTACTCTCTGTCCCATAGTAAATAATAATACATTCATCTAAATTCACTTCTGAAAGGATATTTTTTGTGAACAGAAAATGTCCAGGTTTGAATATTCCAAAATAGATATGTAGTTAGCAACAGAATACTATCAGTGACCAGAATGAAAGATTCTCAAAATTCTTGCCTAAAGAGAGGTTCTTATATAACAAGAAGAAATGGTTGCTCCAAAAAATAAATTGAAATTGCAGGAGTGCCAGCATTGCAGAATAACATAAGCAACCAAATAGTCAGATGATGAATGACAGAATGCAATAGGGCATATTTGGCAGAAAATTCATAAGTTAATAGCTGTTTATTATAAGCTTTAAATTGAATATTTGGAACTTGATAAGTGATGACTATTACTGGCAGTTTGCACTAATTCAACCAGATCCAGAAGCATAATTACCCACCCACTTGTGTGGATGAAAACTGCTGCAGAGAAAAACATTGAAAGGGTAACACATATAACTGTAGATAAGCATGTGAAAATTTGGGTCTAGGAATCAGATACTGATACAGAAGCTACAATATGTCGTATTGCGATGATATAGTGTCATACTGACTACGCTATCAGAGTGATTGGCGGTGTTATCTCAAATGAACTAAAGTGGATTTAAAGCTCATATTCTAACTACTTGACTGAGTTTGATGCTCGGTGTAATACAATTGGCATTTAGATGTTCTGAAAAAGCATCCACAGTATATAATATACTTCAGATAACAAAACATACATCTCAAATGTGATATATCTTTGCCAATTTAGCAAATACTTGCTACATATAAATTTACACATGACATTTCTGACTGGATACATAACAGTACTTGAATAGAACCAAATTTTCGTACTGATGTCAGTTGCATCAGACAGTATTGAGACAATTGGACATGAGATTGAAAGATAATGCTGAGTAAACTATTTATCCGGCAAAGAGAAATGTAGCTTTGATATATATCAAGAAAGACATCATCTTCCACACTAAGAGTGAATCATTATGAGAAAAGCACAAATCAGATCCGAGGCCCACATGGAGATCAGCATGACCACAAGCCTATATTTTAATGGGTGATGGATATTGCACCAAGCCTGACGCTTAAGGGATATAGGTACATACCATGTCCCATGCTGGCTGGGAGATAGCTCAGCACCATACCCTCTATGTCTTATATATGTCTTAGTCCTAAAGCCCTGGGGGCTCCATTTAGTGTCTACCTTACTACTGGTAGCCTTTCGAATATATCTGTTAATCAACCCTCCCCCATTAGCCCAAAGACTTCCAAAGGCAAAACGAGTGAAGTCAAACATCACCGAATCCAAACACAGAGATTCTGACACAACAGGATGAAAACTAAAACCTATGGCTGAGTATATATCCCGTTCATACTCTGGAACCCTTGACCTGAATCTGCTGATTATCTGGCTTACATTTATTCCTATTTGAAATCAATTTCAATTCAAAGTCCGACTGTCTTAGCCCACTTTGTTTGGTGCTGGAGGATTTCCTTTTGTTCTCTCTTTACTCATTCTCTAGTATAGCAAACCAAGTTACAACATGGAAACAGCTCCAATGTTGGAATGTTTCTGCATCTCTCGATACAAGCTTTGGGTAGTCTGTTCCGGTTACGATAACACATTATTGTTACCAATATCAAGTCCTCACGAACCCACCTGTTACACTAGAACGAGTTCTTTACACCCTACCTGATATTGAATGAACTGTCAACAATGTTTGACCCCCTGTTTTGATGTTGTTTGGTATGGTGGCGGAAATTGTGACAGTTATATCTCGATTTACTACCTCTGTTGCTGCGATCTTATGGAATCGGATGTGCCTGCATCCTTCGAACAGTTGTAGTCATTGTCACAAACTGTGATATGTTACATGCTTGGTTTAACTTACACCTAACTGTCTGCGGATTGATGTTTGCGATGATTGTGTTGATGAGGTACAACGACTCACCGGATTTGATATCCATCAATATCCACACCGATCCCCAAATTCCAATGCTAAAGTACAAGAGTAATTGCACCTCCCAAACCAATCGGTTTGATCTTGCCGGAACTCTTGGTCCAGGTTTCGAACGCGAACCCTTGAATGCCTTCGATTGTATCAGAGACATACTTGCAATGACTTTAGAAGAAGAAGCTTTGGAAGCATATTATTGGGAACAATCTGACATTCCCTTGGCCTGGAATCTCTACTGGACAAAGTCCACCGAGTATGGAGGAAGCTTGGATCTTGATGATCCCGGATTGAGAGATGGTTGGACTAAGTATTGGGGAGCGCATGCTTGGTTCAATTATGATCCTGAGGAACCCTGTCAGTGGGAAGGTAACAATTGTTTAGGAACACATTCGATGGAGAGAGATGTACCAGCAGCAGTAGCAAAAGCAAAGGCTGTGCCGATCCCGCTGATTGTTATTGAACCCCCGACTCCAACTCCTTCTCAATTCAACCTATATATTTGGCACTGCTTCATGTGCCTGATTTGCATCGATGTCACGATCAGAACAGCACGACCGGGTGGCCATTTTGTCCTGGGATGATCAGGCCACCATAAGAGTACTTGACAACACGAAGCCTCTGGACATGGACTTCGTGGAGAGACAGACGATGCTAGATACAGCACTACCGGCGCCGAGGAGTGTGGCACAGCATCCCGAACCCGCGAGCTTCGTACAGAGGGTTTGCGATCATCCAGCACAGATAATCTCATCATAGTAGCAGATCACAGACCTACAGGCAGAGCAGCTTCTGCCCCACAGTGCGATCATACCGAGATGGAAACCAGAATCCAAGTTCTGACAACCGAGCAGGACACACCCAGGAGGAGACCCGCAGCCCCAAGAACAGACGAGGAGCTATGGGAGAGATTACAAGTGATGACCAGAAATGCACAGCAATCCAGGGAGGAAGTTCATGGGTTAAGGACGCAGTTGGCCAATGCTGCTACGCTGGCAGCCAGGGCAGCATCATCGGATCCCTGCGCTCCAGAAGAACACAGGCCGGAAATTTCCTGACTCCCCGGACCTTTGAGGGTCAGATTGAACTCAGTTCAGTGGGTGGATTGCTCAACACCGAATGGTAATTCGACAGAAACCCGCAAACTTTCCTGATTCTCAGTCGAAGATGCGGTATGCATTCAACCGCGGCAGGGGTGTCGCATTAGGTGGGATTATGCCACACGTCCGGCAGAACGGAGATATTGGGCTGGAAGGCCTACCAGCTTCTATTCAACTCCTGGAAGAAGCTTTGGGGAACCCGGACCAGATGTTCTCAGCCGAACAGACGATGCGGGAAATTCAACCAAAAACCATGAGTTCGCTTAGTATTATGCTGCATTTCAAGTAATAGCTGCTGACCAGAATTGGAACACATAGGCCCTCCGGAATACCCTATGAATGGGACTCTCAGAGGAAGCAATGGATTCTTTGATGTATAGTGATATGCTGGATGAACTTCCCACTTTTGTAACAGTTTGCCGGAAACAAGATAATCAGATCCGACGGAGATGAGCGGAGATGGTGGCACAAAATGATGGAGGGGTAGGTTTGGCCTCTTCCCTCCAACAGCCCACACCACCGATGAATCGGGCAGCGGCTCCGGCCAGATTGGCATCTGGTTATACCGGACCAGGACCTATGGTCCTCAGCTGAGGCAAGAGATCGATTTGTGTGGAAGAAAGTGCACAATGGTTTGCAGATGGAAGGTGTTTATATTGTGGTGGGTTAATCCACAGGGCAGCAGAATGTGCGGTGAGAAAGAAGGCTCAGACATTTCAGGTGGCAGGAGCAGAGGTAAAGGATCTTGGAACCGGAATAGGTTCCAAGGAATCAGGAAATGAATAGGTCAAATGACCAAGGATGGCCCTTCAGTTCACGATGAAAGTTTTGTTTCAGATGCTATAAAATGCATTGGAATTTCGCATGTATCAGTTAGCAAGGTGGAGGTATTGGAAAGATCGAAGGAAGGGAATCATTTAGTGATAACCTGTACATTGACTATGAATAACCAAGAAATACCTACACACACGCTGATTGATTGTTGAGCTACAGGCATTGCATTCATGGATCAAGACCTTGCTTGCCATCATCAAATACTACTCCAGGAACTACAAGAGAAACGACAAGTCAAGGTTATAGACTGAAGACCTATCAACTCACGGGACATTATGCATATTTCCAAGGTAGGAATGATGATTCAGGACCATAAGGAACAACTACCTATGTTCGTTACAAAGTTAGGACATTATACATTTGTCGTTGGGATTCGCAGTTTATGACTTCTTGATGGTGCTGTGCCGTTTGCATCCATTACTGTCATGTTCGGATCACATTGTTGGATCACACCTTGTTATGATGCACCTGTCACGGTACAAGGAGTGGCATGAAAACCCCCGGAACCAGTGTAATCTGGTAGCAACGGGATATTTGAACCACAAATACCACCACAACGCCCATTTCAGGGGAATATCTTTATGGTTAAAGGATCTTCATTCATTCGGACAGTTTAGAATGGAAGACTTACATCGTTATAGGCATCTTTGTATGATATAAATCAGGCTATCGAAGCAAAAGATCTGAAGGAATGACCCCTGGAGTAGATTGTGCCCAAGCAGTATCGCGAGTTCTTACCTATGTTCAATGAAGTGTGAGCGGATCGACTCCCACCACACCATCGAGACATTGATCATGATCTATATTTGAATGAAGCTGAGACGCCAAAGTGAGGGCCAATTTTTGAATGTCAATTGAGGAGTTAGTTCTCCGTAAAGAATGGGTTGAGCATAATATGTCCAACGCATTTCTCCATCAGTCATCGCCGCATTTTGCGGCACCAGTTGTATTCCCAAAGCGACCGGACGGAGGCTTGTGGTTATGAAACAATTATCCGAAAATCAATACTAAAATGATAAAAAACCATAACCCCCTTGCACTGATACGAGACACGCTGAACCTCCTCCGAACAGCACAAATCTATACAAAACTCGATGCTCAAAGGGCATATATTCTGTTGAGAAGTGAGGAGGGGGATGAACATAAGTTAGCCTATCGGACAAGGTACTGCATAGTCGAACCTACAGTCATGCAGATTGGTATGACAAATGAGCCTGCATGTTTCCGAGGATACATCAGTGATATGATTGAGGGAAGCCTTGAACGATTTTGCATCCGCTCATTTGGATTTGTGTTAGCAATGGGTCCGGATTTGGACAGGAAAACTGTTTGGTTTGGTTCCAGAACCATCCAAAAACCCGACCCGCTGCTTCTTGGTGGTTCAAACCCGGTCCCATACCGGTCAACCGGCAGGTTTGGCCAGGTCTAATCTCCGGTTCTGTGTTTCGGGTTTTTCTATTTATGGTCGCATTCAGATCTCCTACTGTAAATTGCAAAATATTGACTATGGTACTGCATTGTCATTTTCTGATGTATTGACAACGTTTATATAGCAAACAAGTAGAGAGACGCTCCCTGCCCCAACCTGAAAGTGAGATTCAATGGAGCATCAACAATTGATGGTCTTGCGTCGTGAGTAATCTATGTGGCGCTGGATCGCACATATCCATAAACAAGTGATTAGCAGCCTTTCTAAGCAAATAAGCAAATGATACTCCCACGATAGCCTCCTGAACACGAACAATTCATTTCATTCACACAGGTGCAACTAAGTGTTCACCAGCAGTTTAGAATACAAAAACAGCCAAAGCTAAGTATATGGACTTTAACAGCCACAGCGTGCTTTGATGAACCATGATCGAAGGCCCAAGATCGTCGACACTCCGTTGACACACATTTTCATGATGGGGCAGGGAGAGTGTCGCTTTCTTGTTTGCCTATGAAGGATGGCAACACTTCCATTATGTGTAATCACTACCAGATCGCGTTTTTGTTGCCAGACTTACAGGTCCAAAAATTGGTGACGCTCATTTTCAAGATGGGACACGGAGCGTCTCGCTTTCTTTTTTGCGTATAAAGGTTGTCAATACTGTTCTTATGTATAAGCACTACCAAATTACTTCTCAATTACCAGACTAACAAGACCTAAAATTGTTGATGCTCTGGTGATGGTCATTTTCAAGATGGGGCAGGGAGCATGTTGCTATATTTTTCGCCTATAAAGGGTGGCAACACATCCATTATGTGAACTCCCTGCCAAATTGCGTTTTTATTACCCGACTTACATGACCAAAAATTGTTGACACTCCGTCGACGCTCATTTTCAAGATGGGGCAGGGAGTGTTTCGCTTTTTTTTTTGCGTCTAAAGGTTGTCAGTACTGTTGTTATTTTCAACCACTACTAAATTACTTTATAATTACCAGACTAATAAGACCTAAAATTGTTGACACTCTTTTGATGCTGACTATCAAGATGGGGCAGGGAGCGTGTTGCCTTTTTTTTTTACCTATAAACGATGGCAACACTTCCATTATGTATAATCACTACTGAATCGTGTGTTTATTACCCTACTTACAGGACCAAAAATCCTTGAAGCTCTGTTGACACTCATTCTCAAGATGGGACACAGAGCGTCTCGCTTTCTTTTATGTGTATAAAGGTTGTCAATACTGTTGTTATGTATAACCACTACAAAATTACTTCTTAATCACCAGACTAACAAGACCAAAAATCATTGACGCTCCATTGACTGTCATTTTCAGGATGGGGCAGGAAGCGTCTCGCTTTCATTTTTGCGTCTAAAGGTTGTCAATGCTGTTGTTATATATAACCAGTACTAAATTACTTCATAATTACCCAACTGACAAGACCTAAAATCATTGACGCTCTGTTGACGCTAATTTTCATAATTGGGCAGGGAGCGTGTTGCTTTCTCTTTTGCCTATTAAGGGTGGCAACACTTCCATTATGTGTATTCACTACCAAATCGCATTATTATTACCTGCCTTACAGGAACAAACATCGTTGACTCTCCGTTGACGCTCATTTTGCCACGGGTGTAACCGCAATATGGAACCATTCACTTTGGCATACTATATCAATCATGGTCTTGTGGCAGCCATTCTGTGCTGTTCATGTACATTCTCCTTTCTAACTACATTGTTCTTTAATGATGCATATAAATATGCCCTGTGAAATATACTTTAAAGTGTCCACTAATTGTAGATCATGATAATACTCAAAAATCCTGTTCCTTTCAGTCAACTCTCATCTTCGCTGTCATGTTCACTCAAAAGGCTGCTGTCGTCTACAAAATAGCTGATGGTGTACTAACCGGTGGATGGACCTTCATCAGTCCGCGAATCTGGAATACAATCGTCATAGTGCATGAGATCCATCGCATATGACTCACAATTGAAACATCGAACACTGGAAGGCGGAGTATGTACATACACATATCCAGGTTGCACACCTGCTGTTTTGGATCTTGGAGTTGTCTCACTGTCATGAGGTGGCGCAGGTGGTGTTCTGGGCCTCGGTGGCGCCGGTTGTGATGGAGGTGCACCTGTGCTTTTGCTCGTCCAGTGAGTCTGTGGATTCTTTGCTGTGCCAATTTGGCAGTGAAGACCGCCGTCCATTTGATTGTCCTGAACCATTGCCAGGTGTCTTTCTATCGCAGCCTTCACCTTGTTATGCCCAGGAAACACAATACCCCTGTTCTTCTCTTCTCGAACTTCGCCCCGTTGTTACTTGATTAGTTGTTGCATTTCCTCAATTGCGGCACGTAAAAACACTTCTTTAGCCAGTTTGGCTATATTCAAGGCAAGATGAATGTCGGACTGTTCAAGCTGTACCCAACCTCCATGTCTTACCATAGTAGCTGACAGATTGAAAACCTACAAGAAATCTGTTGCTGCTTCTAGAGTGAGGATCGGCTGTTACCTCAACCAGATACGCCTCCGTAGCCTCCTCTGAGGTCTTTTAAACCTGTTTCTTCCAATCCCGGGGACTTTGATCACCTGATTTGGATGCGAAAATCCCAGAACTGACAACATCATGACGTTCAACTTCGCAGACTCTGCGGATAAATGCCTTGGTCGACCATGGAGGTTTCCTGTTCTATGCCGCGATGAATTGGTCACATACCGCTCTACAGACCGCAGATGTGCTTTTAATTCTGTCAGTTGACCGTCGTCTACATCGATATGGATTGACTCACATCCGATCGCATACTGCTTCTGATTCTTGCTGCGTCCTGTTGTATATAATATTTTCAAATGAGTGTTCTGGGTCATATTTTCGGTGGCTACAATTGCAGTGTCCCACTGAACTAACTGGTGTCTGCATTGCTGCTGTGTCTCACCGGGGGACACATTGTTTCACGCGCCTGTCGTTCGGCTCGATTCGGCTTCAATCGCACCTAGTTGAAGTATTTTCGGAGCCAGGACTAGCTGTCGTGGAATGGTGAGGAAGATGATCAGGAAATGAAGTGGGCAGTCCTGAAGATTAAATAGTTAGCTACAAGTCAAAATGGAACGAGTGACAGCCAACTTGAACCTTCAAGTCGAGCCAAATTCGGCTGCATATAGCTGCACCGCGTATAGCTGCAGGGGATTCCAACAGTCCCGCAATTTGCAGTAAGCCAGTCCATTGTTGTTTGTTTGTTTGCAGGGATATATCATGATGAACGACGGCTGATATCTCATTTTAGATAGATATAATTACGACATTCTTCGACGGAAAGAACGTCTGGGGATGTTCGTCTCAAGACATCCCCAGGATCTTCCATGAATCTCACGCTAACAATCAAGTCTTAATGAACGGTTAGCATGATGATTCCCAATGAAGTGACTGTCAAAACGCTGATTTTGCTTTGTTCTAATTGATGAAACCTACCAACCTTGACATAATAGATGCAGCTTGCCTCCATGTGGTCCAGATCTTGCAACATCCAACATCTTGCTCAACAACAACATCATCACACGATACAATGGTCAATGCTCCGAACAAGAACCTTTGACCACTTCCAGCTGGCAAATACAGCATATCGACGAACAAATCCACACGACCACATCATCAAGCGAATAAAGGCAAGAGTGACTTGCACCCAGAAAGGGTCCGAGCTTTGGGAGAATTGCACAACTTACGATCTGAAAAGGAGCTTTCGGCGTAGAAACGACAGGAAACTCACTTTTCAAGCAACGAAGATAAAGGGAAAGGGATCAACCATTATGTGGATAGAGAGACCACAGTGGCAAGAAAGCGAGTCCAAGACACAGGGACATTGATTATGCAAGAGCAGGAACATATGAGGAATGTTGAAAAGGCACGATCGACAACGACAAAGCCCGAAACATCATTTGTGGAGTTGTTGAATGCTTTCATAGGCAGTCTGAGGAATCTTGCAAGTTCCGAAGATGAGGAGGATGGGGAAGACGAGGATGATGATAAAGATGATACAGACCTTGGCAAGCTGAGCGAAGATGATGAACCTGGCTGGGTGATGGGCACATTCTCCAAAACGGTACGGCACCACATGGAGAGCTTTCGGCAGAAGCATATGAGGCTTGACGAACTGAGGAAACCGGGATGGGGGGACGCAGCTGAGTACTGCCGTGAGAGGGATATGAAGTACAGGATGACTGAACTGAAGGTTCCGGCAGTTGTGATGCCCCAAACAGACACAACAGCAGCCACACAATCACCGCCAACATCTGGAGAACTTATGCCGGTTCTTCATATCGTCCCCAGACAATCCCCAATGCCGCAAGTGACATCTCGACAGGGAAGTAGTCAAATGAGGCTGGGTTCGGAGAGACCTCAGGCAGACAATCACATAGTATCTCTCATGCCCGATGCGGTGCCCGATTAGTCACAGAGGGAGAATGTGACGCCTGTGCAACCCTTGAGCATTGACCCCAGCGTATAGTGTCGCTAGCTAATTGCCATATAGAAATCGGATTCGGACGAAGACGTGGTGACAACCCCTGCGTCACCTGAGGGGTAGATTGCAAAATAGGTATTTTTAATGACGTATCTCGATTGAAAGCGATTTGTACCTACTTTGTTACGGGTCAGCTTTTTCTGAATTTCAGTGACCAAGTTGTGAGACAAAATCATTTGTCAGTGTGTGTCCAAGGGTCGTGCGGGCCATGCAAATGTTCTAGACACCAAATAAAGTATATTAACAAACAATGAACTGTATATGGTGTTGCCTGTTATGGTAAAATGACAAAACAAAACCTAAATTTGAGACGAAATTAACTAACAATGTTCAAGTCAGTGATGCCATACGACTCATAGAAGGAGCGGTCAAAGGACATCCGAAACCCGGATGAATGACAGCGGTCAGTCTGCATTCATCCATGCTCCCAACTACCTGACTCTCCGCTCAGACCTCCTGCACATGGTCGAAAAATTGGAAATTGCTTATGGTACATTATGGAAATCGAGGAGAATGAGCTGCCTAAGGAATGGTGAGGACTTCGCGCTACATATATCTACAACCAGTGCATCGATTTTCATGCAGTAAATTGCCGGCCAAAAGCGCTGGAACGCGACAGACCTACGTCATTGATCATGCAAATGACATGTATAGTGGTGGCTCAGAAACTGAAATATCTCGACGATTTTTGATTCGAATGATAATACATACAAACCGTATACTGGCTGCCAGAAAAGACTGTATGGATATGATGTAAAATTGTTGAGGACCTAATGACTGTGAGTATGTCTCTATGGTGACCTCAAAGGTGAGCATCAACAGAGCATCAACGATATTTGGCATTACATCTTGGAAATTCCAGATGGTTTTGCTGCAACGTTCATTCAAAATCGAACCATAGCCCGCCTTTCTATTCAAAAATGTTTGCGACAACATCGCTACTATGTCCCAAAAATGAGCGTCAATGGAGCGTCAATGACATCTGGCCTTGCATCTGGGAAAATGGAAGGGCTGTGCGGCGACGTTAAGCCATAATCAAACTATCAGCTGCCTTTCTCAGCAAAAATGCTTTCAAGGACTTCGTCACTATGCCCAAAAAATGAGGGTCAACAGAGCATCTACGATTTTAGACCTTTCATCTTGGAAAATCGAGGGGCTATGAGACTCCTTTGATTCATAATCGAACTATTGGCCGACTTTCTAGGCAGAAATGCTTCTGGCAACCTCGTCACCAAGCCCTGAAAATGAGTGTCAACGGAGCGTCAACGATTTTAGGCCTTGCATCTTGGCATGTCAAGGGGCTTTGAGACTACTTTGATCCATAATCGAACTATCAACCACCTCACTAGGCACAGATGCTTCAACAACATCATTACAATGTCACAAAATGAGCATCAACAGAGCGTCAACGATTTTCGATCTTGCATCTTGGATAATCCAATGGCAATGGAACGTAGGTAACCCACAATGAACCCATCGGCAGCCTTTATGGGCAAAATTACTAGTGGCGATATCGCGTCCACCTCCTATAATTGAGCTCCCGCAGAGCGTCAACAGTTTTCTTTGAGGCTCAGAACGGTACACTACAATGAACTGCATTGGGCTGTTGCTAAATCAAGTTTTACGCAGTCAGTCTTTGCAATCTAACCTTGTATACAACTTCACAAATATGCATGCAATGTCTTACAGATCAGATTGTGTCACTTGTAGCAGTAGAGTCAATATTTATGAACCCGCAGTCTGCTGTGCTATATCGTTACTATCGGCAGTCTTTCGAGTCGGATTTCCCAGCTGTCTATTTCTTACAGCCATGTCGGATTCAAAATCTTTGAACACCTCATTGTTCATGGTGATGATCATTGCCAAAAATGAATGTGTCTTTATTCGTGATTTGGGCGACCGTACTTTACAAATCCTCTTCGACGCTTGGTGGGCGTCAATGAATGTAGACTCGAAGCGGCCAATTGCTTGGAATAATTCTAGACATTCGCCTTCGTGGTGATTCTGTCTACACTGCGGAATTGAGGATACCGGCAGCCCGGGCATCATATGTCTCATTAATCATCATCTTCTTCGCCATCCATCAGAACATGGGACTAGCTCAATGGGGAAACACTTGCTGAAAAAGGCTCACATCGCAAAGTTGAATGAATCAACAGAGTCAGTTGTCACTGAATTGACTAGTTCAACGGTCGATGAAACAGCTTTGGCCATCCTGAGGAGGAAAGGAAGTCGAGGAATCACAATAGTAAGTTCGCAGAGGATGATCAGATTTCACATCGATGTTGATCCATATTGACTGAAATGACAGACAATACGTTCCAAACGGGCAGCGAAGGAATTCGAAACTTCCGAATTTCACCAAGGCACATGGAATCACTACCTCATGTTAGTAATTGTTTCGGCTCAAATAACATGGAAACCAATGACAAATCCAGAGCTACGACGTTCATATGAGGCGTTACGGGATGACTTAGTGCTGCCATCCACTACGACCCTCAGCAACATTTGCCAGAGGGAATATGCAATGATTGTGGATGCGATTGAGAAGCAATTGCCATCATGAAATAAAGTTAGTTTAGCTCTGGACGGATGGACATCAACGAAAAAACTCGCCATAAGGTCGGTCATTGCTTACTATATGGATCAAAATTCGGCATTGCGTGAAGTTCAACTTGCATTCGATGAGGTTGATCGCCCGTTCTTTTCATGTTTTGAAAGCTAATTAAGGATGATACGTCAAGGGCCAACATACTGGGGCAAGGCTAGCCATACATTTGAAGGACTTTCTTGATGGTTTTGAGCTTACCGACGGCTGTTTGCTTGGAATCACGACTGACAATGCCTCCTCCAATTACTCGATGACACGCAAGCTGCAATCAACACTTGAGGCCTCTGGAATCGAGTGGCCTGCATTGAGGAATCACATACCTTGCATGGCGCACGTCATACAGCTGGATTTAGGTGCATTCATAAGCAGTCTCGGTGTCAAAGGCCGCACCAAGTCTTGAGAAGCCCATGAGCATGATCAGCAATTTCGAGAGAATGAAAGCGTAGACATTTGGAAGAGTCAAACGCTTCGAGAAGAGGGCAACGCTAGAATCAATAAGGTGTCAGCCATGAAATCAGGTTCAGCAAAGATAATTGAGAGAGTACGTATTTGAACATATTTTGAACATGCTGAAACTGACATTCATATAGCAGAGAATGCTGGCTCTATTGATCATGCTGCCACCTTGTCATCGAAATGAGTTCATTCACTGGCAAAAAGCCAAAGTCCACATCGCGGTACATCCGATTATGAATGTGAAGACCCATTGGAACTCGACACAGGAGTTGCGCGAGCGCGCCTTCTGATTTCGTGAATTCCCACACGAGTGGCTTAAAAACCCAAAACACAGCGATAATTGGCCACTCTTCACAACTCAAGATGAATGGACCATTCTGAAGTATGTCATGGAAGTGTTGAGGCCATTCCGATATTGGACCCTGTGGATGTTGAACAGACATAGAGTCACATTGCATCACATTATCACAGTGTATGATGATATGTTCGATCACATCGATGGTGTGATGCGAGCTTTGGCTGAGAAAACCACTCCATGAAAGGGAGACTTGTTCTTCGCCATGAAGTTGGCTCGACAGAAGCTGTCCAAATATTACCTTGAAGTGATTCCGTCGACGGGCATGCTTTGCATTCCTGCATATATCCTCAATCCTTTCTGGATGTTGCGATCGTTTAGAAAGTGGGACAATGGAATGGATATCAATCCTCAGGATGAGACATTCTATACTACCCAATACCAACAGGGCTTTCTGAAGTATGTGGAGAATGAATACTGTGCCAAACATCGATGTGTGCCGGTCAATAAACACGAAAACGTACCGAGGAGCATTCATATCCCCTCCAAACTGGTTCTAAGATCCTGTCAATCATCCTGTGATCCGTATGATTTGTCCCGCGATGATGAAGAATACTTAACACCTAATAATGTGGCTGAGACTACACCAGGACGAAGCGATCATGCATCATGCTCATTGACCGCCGCCATGCTCTATTTGAATCAGCAGGCCGAAACACCAAAGGCCTGGGGGCAAATTAACCCATATCACAATGATTACCACTCCGACCCAATGGGGATTAGCGGTACATTTTGGGTACTGGACATATCCGACTGGTGGCGTCAACAGGAGGAAACACACTCCAAGTACACCGATCTCTCTGATGTGGCGCGCAACAAATTCTCTATCATACCACATGGTGTTGGAGTGGAGTCCAGTTTGTTCCTAGGCCGAGATGATATCGGCTGAAGGCAGTCAAAAACCACAGGTGTGACTCTTCGCGAAAGAAGTCGTTGTGAGGCAGTTTGCTTGAGCCAATAATGGGATTTCAGCAGGCACTGACCCAGAATTGGATACAATGAATACAGAAAACGACTTGGAAATGAAGAAAGAGGCAGAGGACAGGAAATTGCACAGAATGGCCAAGGTTCACGACTTTCTGGAGATGTGGCAGGGCAGCGAAACCATATGTGCTACCCAAAAGGTATCTCACGCTCAAAACCAGCAGATGACCACCGTGGGATACATTTCAGACACGGACGAGATCGTCAATGCATCCTGGTCACTCTTTCAACATGATGGTGCGGCTGCATTTAAATTGTCAGAAAGATGTTCATTGCCACCACCTCTTTGTGCGAAGGACCTCCCTTGAGGACAAACTCAAATATGGATTGTCCGCCGAGTCCGAACAATCAACCGTCATCCAGTCGAAAGTGATGAGGATAGCGCACGTGAAAGCATTTCGGACACTGACGATTGGTTTAACCAGAATGGGGACTTACATAATCCAAATGACAACGAAGACGATTGCGGGGCAGACGTTGAATCTGATTGAGAGCAAGACAATAGCATCGAGGATCCGGACTGCCCAGAGCAGCGGGATGTCAGCGCTACGCCAGATGTTCCCAAATTGATTTGGCCTACACGTAGGTCATAGAGACAGGCTGAACTGGTGCTATTGACGGTCAATGCAATCGAAACGACGAGGAACAAGGGAGTCAAACAAAAGCAGGACAGAATGCGTCACTGTTTCACCAGCTTCTTTATGTATCTTGAACTAGAGTTTTAGTTAGCGATATATTATGGGTGAATGGTGAGCAGTAGCTTGTCAATATCGGTTGATGAACAGATGTATAGCAGGCGCAATGAATCTGTTGGCAAGATACACAAATTTTAATGGTGCGAGTGAGAACAGTGCAAGAATGTTACTGCGCTCGGCTTTGTCACAAGGCCAAGTCTCAATCAGGCGGAAAGACTACCAATGTGTTCAAATCATGATGAAAACTATTATCGATTGCAGCAGATATTGAAGGGACAATACATCAAAATGAGTGTCAACAGAGGGTCAATGATTTGTGGTTTTGTAAGTTCAGTAATTAAACAACAATTTGGTAGCTGTGATGCATAACTGATATGTTGGCAGCCTTTATTGGCGAAAGAGACAGCGACATGGTCCCTGCCGCATCCTGAGAATGAGTGTCAACGGAGCGTCAACGATCTTTAGCTTCGCATCTTGGGTAACTTATGTTCAGACTGGTTGTAGACATCCATTTGTCAGATATTGACAGCCTTTACTGGGAAAATTTAACGCGACATGGTCCCTGCCACATCCTGAGAATGAGCGTCAACGGAGCGTCAACAATCTTTGGCTTCGCATCTTGGGCAATTTATGTTCTGATTGGTTGTAGACATCCATTTGTCAGATATTGACAGCCTTTACTGGGAAAATCTACAGCGACTTGGTCCCTGCCAGATCCTGAGAATGAGCGTCAACGGAGTGTCAATAATGTTTAACTTCGCATCTTGGGTAATTTATGTTCCGATCGGTTGTAGACATCCATTTGACAGATATTAACAGCATTTACTGGGAACAACTACAGCGATATGCTCCCTGCCACATCCTGAGAATGTGCGTCAATGGAGTGTCAACAATGTTTAGCTTCGCATCGTGGGTAATTCATGTTCCGATTGGTTGTAGACATCGATCTGTCAGATATTGACAGCCATTACTGAGAAAAACTACAGTGACATGCTCCCTGCCGCATCTGGAGACTGAGCATCAATGGAGAGTCGACGATTTTTAGCTTCCAATCTTGGGTACTTTATTTTCCGATTGGTTGCAGACATCCATATATCAATTATTGGCAGCCTTGCGTGGCAAAAACAACAGCGACATACTCCCTGCCGCATCCTGAAAATGAGTGTCAACAGAGCGTCAACAGTTTTTGTTGTTGCATATTTTGTAATCAAGGTATCGCGCTGATCTCCGGGTTCATAACGGAATTATTGACTGCTGTGATAGACCAAAATACAACGTATCAAAGGTACAATACCGATACCAAATTAATCAATATTGCAAGCTGCAAAGCATGCAAAAACATATCCTTGGTTGTTGAAAACGCGATTTTGATAAGATACTATTCACATACTCCAAAAGCAAGAGCCTTAATGGAATCTATGGATGGATCCGCTGGGCGACCCGCTGCCAACCCGCCCAATTCAGACAGGTTGGGAGTGTACGATTGAACCGTACCTGAGTTGATGGCTCGGGTATATTGACAACCCGGACCGCCAAGTTGGCAACGGTTCAGGTTTGACCTGGACCCGGACCCGCCGAGACCGACCAGAACTGTTGCTAACACTAACTCTGGCTGTCTTCATACCGTGATCATAAGTTAACACTAAATACCGCATCATCCCAAGATCGACTGTTTCCCACTCCCATCAACTATGTCATCTATCATATCACATCTCTCAGTGTATGATGTTGTACTCTATCCTCTACATTTGCACAATTATTAGTTTACAAATTAATAAAGTCTGATCTTGTGTCATGGCTCCCTCATAATCTACTGCCTCCAGATCAACTACCTCCAAGTACATCTCCTATTTCAACTTATGGCTACCTCCAAGTTGATCTCTAAATTGACCAAATGACACTCTCCAGGTGCTGCCCCAACCATTGTGATTACAGCCACCGAGTGTATCTCCGAAGTTGTTCATTTACATCTTGGAAGAGTCTCACCAGGTTCACCTGATCATTGCATCTATTGTCTGATAAGCATTGCCTCAAGTGAACCTGTAATTGCTCTCAATAACAGCCTTCATTTACATATAAAATTCCGTTCGACCACAACCTCCATGTGCAACTGAAAACCTGCTCAATCATGGCCTCCAAGTTGCAACTCTTAGTACACAAAATATCAGCCTCCAGACATATTTCTTAGATTACTTGATTACTGCCAGCATATGTATCTCTAAGTTTACTTAATCACAGCTTCCAAGTGTATCTCAACTCACTTATTCAAGGGCTCCAAGTACATCTATTTCACTTAACCACTACTTACAGGTGTATCTTATATGGTACTCGATCACCATGCCCAGCTTCATCCGTTAGTTTACATAATTATGACTTCAATGTTTACACAATCACAGTGTCGAATTGTATGCAATTACATTCTCCAAGTACTTTTCTAAATTTCCATACTCAGTATCTCCTAGTTCTCCTCCAGTTGTGCTCCTGTACTGTGTGAAGCCAGATCGACTGTAGGCTAATACACCGATAGACTTAGACAGATAATATAAGCTAAATCATGATGTAGCAAATTGTCTTGTAATTGTGAAATACAAATAACTGACAAAATCAAATATTAATAAATAAAATGGCTTATAGTTCGGACACCAGGTTGTCTAAGACCACCTACTGTGAGTATATAGCACCAACTGTAAGTTCTCCCACAGATCTGCACAGAGATTTCAGCTACTTATAAGATTTCACCTATTTCAAAAAAAATTTATCCTGTAAGTAAAATTGAACAACATCTTGAATGCATCTCCATAACTGTAGATACTTTCAGAAGCAGGTGACAATACTTTCGCAGAATCTGTGAGCACTATGCCAAGCTCCAGGGAAGCCTTGGAGCATTACAAAATACTTAGGAGTACTATTAAGGTTTACCAGAGTGTTTGTAATATTTGCTTGTAGCTTCTAGAATGTTTCACATTTCACTGATACTGAATAGCGAACTACATTCAATCCAACCATATTGTCATGTCAATTAGTTATTGCTCAAGTACATGCCATTTTCAACCCAATTCACAGTTGAGTACTTAGAGTTGTACATCTATTGAGTGGGAACTTTGATATATAGATCCTACAATATTATACTTATATGTGTAGTAGACTGAAAATACTACATTGGCTGGTATGAATATTCTAACTGTCATGTTTTACAAGAAAACCTGGAATTCTCACTTACTGCTGACAGATTTTTCAATGCAGATTCCATAGAATATGTTTGCAAATTCAGAATATTGGCAGATATTTAATGCAATGTACCCCAATGTTTATTTCTCTGCTAGTAAATACTATAATACCTACTGAAGAGAATACTCCAAGAAAATTGTTGCAAGTAATAAGTAATTGCCAACTGAAAATAATATAAGTAGAGTAATATATAGATTAACTTTGACCAATAAATTAGCACTTACCAGAAATTGCAGCTTCCATAGACATTGGAACTGGTTACTTTATCACATTTAGCTTGCCATTCAAAATTGCTGTAACTTATAGTACACATTTTATCTAGACAGACAATAAATACAGCAAAGGCAAACTCACTAGAGTATCACTAGCTGTTTATTAGTAAGATATCCTCCATTGTTGCAAGCTGAATAATATTAGGCAACATTGAATTATTATAGATTATACATCCTTAAATAACTTTTCAATCAGTATAGTGAACATTATTTCTTTAATTATAGATATCAAGTAGTTAGTGCTGTACAAGCACATACTATTTATGGCCCATTGTATTCAGGTGTGAGTTAGTGCCATCATCAAATATATAGTGTAAAACCTGATCCTTTGTTATTGAATGTACCTAAGGATACCAAGCAATTTGAGTAAAATTATCACAAAAGAATCTCAAACACTGCAAAATTGAAAATCAGACAATGTATAAATAGTACAGATAGTTGCTATAAAGTCTAGTCTGTCAACAATAATTGGAAAATATTTTGCACATGAACTCAGGTATTAGTGGAACTGACTTTCCATGTAGTAGCAAATACATGTAGTTTTAAACATTCTATCTCATCATCATCCACAAATAGTTATCAACCACTACATAGTATTGATCAGAATTGGCATATTGTCTACCCAGGGTAGTGAAGCCTAATGGAATTCAATCTGGGAATTACAAGAGGTAATATATAGAATGTAATATAATGTATGCCATTGGTTAGAATACATGAAGTCTACTCAAGAGTGTTATGTATTTCCGATTTACAATTGATTTAGTTCTAGCAATTGTATTATAGACGTGCTACAACCATTTCAATATTGAATACTTCAGATATTAAAATGTACACTGTTACAATCTATATCTTTCTTACAGTTTACAGAATATGTTTAAATATAATGCTGGTGTTTTGTAAACTCTAGTAACAATTATATCTCAATAGAAAGAGTGTCCTGTGAAATCTGTATACCCACTAAGGTTGAAATCCTTTAAGAAAGTCACATCTGCAATAAGTACAGTGCTCACAAATCAGCAAGATTGCATTCAATTCAATATATTTTGAAAATTTAGAAGCTTGGATAAGAGATTCGATAGTGACACCAAGGATTACAGTTGCAAAACTGTGCTATATATGGACACTATTCTGCAGTATGTAAAAATTAAGTACTAAGTCTAATCTTATACTACACATAACAATAAGTGCTCTATAACAGAGAATATCCTTTCCATTAGAGTAAGTACAGCTTCTGGACATTATTAGATTATGTTAAATCATAATAAATTGCACAGTAATGATTTGTAATTTTCACATACTAGAATAGTCAAATCTATTACCGGTTGCAGTAATTATACTTCATGCATATTGACTTCTACAAGATTCTATTCAAATTTCCCATCAGAGTTCCCCAGTAACTAAAAACAAGATATCTACAAACAATGTTGCATGCTTGCTTATTCTGTTTAAATTAATTTTGTATTTTTAGTATCTGCCACAGTAGATTGTTGGTACTTGTAGGAGCAAATTTACTTGCTATATGCCAATGTCACTAATTTCACACAAAGCATTATCTGAAGCAGTATACATCTAGTACTGGTAGAGTCTAGCTTGTTATTCTATTATGAAGATACTAGATGCAAGAAGTCAAAAAGTTATACTCTATCACAAGGCAATAGTAACATAGTTAGCAAGATCTGATTGAGAGTTTCTGGCAGGAAATAATTCAAAAACATATCAACTTTAAAAATACAATACAGAAATAAAGAATTTGGCACAGGAAAAAGGTGAAGCTGGATGGTAAATTCCATTTGTTCAGTGGAAGTTGGTATGAAATCCGAAATTTAAACGTTACTCTAAAGGATTGGTATTGCCAAAGAAAGCAACCGATACTTATGCAAGATATTTCAGAAATGGAGGAAAGTATTGAGACTTTCATAGTATACTATATATATGATATTACTGTACCATTAAAGAGTGTAGAAATATCTTTACTTGGGTATTCTATACTACTTTGTTCACTTACTGCTTGCTAATACTCGAGTATTTGGGACTTTTCGAGTTGCTAAACACATTATCCTTCAACTGAAACTTGGAAGGAAAGTACAGATAAAGGTTCAACTGATGATAATATATAGCTATACAGAAACATTCATTTCAATAACTCAATTGTCAAATATCATGTTAATTTTCATTATATGTGTGATGTAGAGCCTTGTGGAACTAATGACAAGAAATATTGGACAGTGCAGTTAGAAGTGACAGCTACTTCTAGCATCCCAGGGTTGATCTGGTAAATATACAAATTAATGTACTGAGTTAGACTTACAAATAAACAGTTATCTGTTCTTAACGTCGATTAAATTCAGACTGTATAGAGACCACAATGATCCTGAATCTTGTATATTTTTGAGCTATCTGATTTTACAGAAATTCCTTTATAGGAAAGGTTCTACTCATATGGGGAATAATAGCAATCAGTATTATAAATGGGCTGGTAGTTGGTGGTTAATAGATAGTTTTTAGTTGTAATAAACTCATTCTAGTTCCAACAAAGTTGAGATCTGTACCAAAGCAGATTGTGTTATATTATTCTTTAAAGTATAAAACATATTCTGGACTATAAGAATAATCATACTAGAAACTGACAATATGTATTTGGTCAAGATACAGGCAATAATTAATAATAATGATAATTTTCAATATAGTATTTGGTATAGTTGCCTCTTTCCAATTACCAAATATTATTCAGTAGCCTTTTCGAATACTATCATACAATAATTTACCCCCTGTATCACCAATACTTAATCTAATTTGCAGTTAGAACAATAAAATATTATACTCATATATTAAGTATTACTCTATTCATGCAACAGTAAAAGCTAATCGTTGGAATATTAAATACTGTTTATTACAAGTGAATTGAACTTTCTGGGAGCTTGCTGATAAATATGTTAAATATTCTACCAATAAACTTACTATATATAAAACATTCCAAATAAAGTGAAAAATCTATGTTATCTTAATTTGTTGACTTTGAAAGTCACACCAGACTGTTAATTTGAAAGTAGTTGATGATTCACTATACTCTAGACTACAATATCCAGCCCAGAATTATATCAAATACTGTTTTGGTGAAGATTTCAGTAATCGACCCGAATATGCGATCAGAAGTCATGTATAGAACAAAGTATACTGACAGATATAATATTTACAGAATTGTCGAAACCTATATTATCACTACTGTATATCACCAAATGCAGATATTATCAAATGAAGTTGATTAAATATAATAGTAACTTGTGTGAATTACATTTTAGATGAATTAAACGAGAAATAAAAATAGCAAATAATCCAGAAATCTATGGTTGAATTATATATACTGGGTATGGAATATTGTATCTACTGTAAATAATTTGAAATGTATATAAATGCAGAATTAAAATTATGGTATAGAAATTTTCAGCAATAGCTTAGTTACATATGGTTAATAATACTTCTCTTGATAAAATATTGCAACTTAGAAGAAAATTAATAGTGCTTAACACAGTGAATTTTATATTGTTATTGAATGAAGTTTTCGTCAAGTATAAATTATATTGCTTCATACTAAATTCATATATAATAAAAGAATATTTTGTCCAAATAATAAAGATGTAGTCCAATAAATGCAAATTGAGAGATTTCATTGTAAAGTTAGCACAAATATATTTTTTGTAACTTGTTGTCAATATATCAAGTAAAACATTACATTCTTCAACTGGAATAAGAATTTACCAGATGGTATATGAATATGATTTTCATGAAATTATTAGATAAAATATTAAATATTATCTTTCAATTGGTTTATATTAATCGATAGTTACTTAATTGTATACATGATAACTAATGAGTACATGCAGCATAGTTAAACCTTTAAAAAGAAGTATGTACAGTTATCATATTATGACTTTGTGACTAGACTGATCGTTATATCTCCAGTTGAATCTTCAGGATACCACTGGATGGTATTATTAATATTATAACAGTTATTGGAACTGAATTAATTAACTAGTTTTTAAGATTTATTGGAATACTGATACATTATCAGAAATGAATATAATAGTATTTATATTTTGTCATCTAAAGAGAAATTTCTACCAGTAGACTGTATATGAAAGTAAAAGAGCCAAAAGTATTTAGTTTCAGATACAAGTGATAGTGTACCAATACTTATCTATATGATCTTGCTATCAAAGTATACAACATTAAAGTAAAAATTTTAAATTCTCCATTCTGTAGAAAGCTGTAGTTGATTTGATAACACTTGACTGTATTTGTGAGAAAGCTTAAATTACACTTGGCTCCATATACTAATTGGATTTTCAACTTATCGGCTACCTATGAACCCTAACCCATACTTTCGCCATCTTAAAAGTCATGTACGGGCTGGGCCAATCCATCCAAGCTGGGATTAGAATTAAGCGACCGATAACTTGAAAATCTAACGAGTATTCTACCTTAGTAGGGATACGGATGTTCGTCCAAATTGTGGGTTAGGGTTAGAGGTATATGTGAATCACTTAAAGTTCAATGGTTCGGGTTGGCTGTAACGTTTCTCTCTTTACGCAAGTTGAGTACTCTATCTAGGTCTCCGTGATAACAAATACTGTAAGGGAAGTACGTACAACTCCCCTTTCCCTTTGCCCTTCAATCGTGTATGATAATTCGCCTTGCGTGTTGCTTTATCACTCAATTATCGTCAGTTTCTCCAACCCTTGAAGTTACCTGCAATGGCAACTACTACCTGCACTTCACTACCAAACTTCTCAGGTTCCACATCTGCTTTTCCAGATGGACATTCTACTTCACCAACCCAGTCTGGGTTAGGTGGAGAACATTCTCATGCCTTTGCACCAGGGAGACTTGCAAATCGTCGCCGATCCTCATCAGTTACCGCTCGCCAGATTCCATCTATCCCTGGAAAAATCGGACCACAACGAACATCGAAGGTGTCGCAAAAACTAAAGATATTACCCTCGCCTGCTGATCAAGATGAGGAGTCAGGAAGGGATGTTTACTCTCAGGGTGAGTATTGATGTCATATTTAAGTTGCAACAATAGAACTGACCTTGCAGTGACACGGATAAAGGATTCTACGGCGAGGCGTGATGCGGAACGGTTGGGCAAAGCTGAAAGGACACGTCTTCCCCGGGTTACTGCATATACCACGGCCAACTCTTATAATATGGACGGGTTAATGAAATTTCTGAAAGCTCGTACTACCACCAGAGGCACAGCCCCGAAAAAGTTTGATGAGTGCATTTTCACGCCATTTTCGTATACGTATAAACAGGTTCAACTACATCGGGCTGATGACCTTCTAAGTTTGCACGAGCAAGATGTGATCAAGAATATACCGCCAATCACCAAGGGAGTGCAATATGAAAACGATTTTGATGATGATCAGTCGTTGTTGAGATTTGTGGATCAACAGAGCCATGCTGTAAGGTCCTCGGATGTGTTTTTATTTCAATATGGGGTAGTTGTTATATGGGGAATGCGTGTAGAGGAAGAGGGTCGCTTTTTGAGAGACATTGCCAAGTTTGAGACCGAAAAGCTTGCGGACGATGATGTTCAAGTCGAAAACTTCAACTTTTACGTTACGAGCTCGTATCAACCAAGGATATACAACGACTTTATCACTTTGAAAGATGGGCGCAACTACATGATCAAATTGAGCATCAGTCATGCAATAGCTCAATCTGTGAAGGTCAATGCGCTGTTGATTCCCGGCAGTTTTGCCACCACTGCTCACGTAGATAGATCTCACTGTTTGAAGACCTCGTTGATAATACCATTGAAGATACAAAGTCAATACCATCGGATATCGCCACGTCCGGAAAGGTAAAGATGAGCCGCAGAGACATCATGAAACATATTGGCGAACTCTTCATTCTCAGAATCAATATCAATCTCCAAGGGAGCGTTCTCGACAGTCCAGAACTCATGTGGGCAGTCAGTTATACGTATCTACTAACTAGTCATGCATGATAACCTGATCAAAACACTGTAGGAACCGCAACTTGAGCCCGTTTATCAAGCCGCAAGGAGCTACTTAGAGATTAACCAACGCCTCTCTCTTTTAAACCAGAGACTAGACGTAATTGGTGACTTGGTGAGTAGTCTCCATTAATCAGCTTCATATCCTGGAGTCTAATATCTAGGTAACTGTGACCAGCTACAAATGCTCAAGGAACAAATGTCACATTCGCAGGGCGAGCATCTTGAATGGATTGTCATCATTCTTATTGCGGCGGAAATACTGGTTGCGATAATCAATGTTGTCGTCGATCTCGTGGCAGCTAGTTAGTTCTCTGTACTTGGTGGTCATAACAGTGGTTCTTTCCTCCTTCTTGAGTTATCCTTAAAGAATGTTTACTTCCTGATTAAGTTATTTTTCTTAGTGTGCTCTGCATTCAGTGATTGCTGGAGTGAGGATGTCTTGATGACTCCAGTAAGGAAAGGATATGTATGTATCTAGATGTCATTGATAGTAGAGCCTACTGGTTTCTCAAACTGTCTTTCTTTGTTCGAACCAAGTTATCCAAACAAACTACTAATGGTCGCCCGGTAATAGCTTTCAGACAGTTGGTAACATGTGCTCGGAAGATACCATCAGTCGGGCGCGGCTCACAATATGCTGAAATTCTACAAAACTACAAGAGAAAAATTCCACGTCATGCATACTCCCCAAAGACCTTGACCTTCAGTCTACTGAAGGTACAGTAGGAGATAATTGGGTAGAAAAAATCGCATGAGTCTTTTATTAGTTATCCACTACGTGAAATCACATGGCACACCTATTTCACATTACTCTTACATGAATTTTTCCAAGGCCAGGGACAAGCAAAGACATTCGTCCATTTCCAATATGTATCTAACAATCACAGCAGTTAAGATACAATTTGTCCACTTTATATGTGGTTCATGTTACCATTGACTGTGACTTGTCCACTTAGAAATTACTGTAGAGATTTCCTTTTCTTATAATTGAAGGTTTATAAGTTATTATCCACATATTCATGTGCTATCCACATTCTGTGCAGAAATTATAGTATTTGAATGAATTGACTAAACTAGAAAACCAGAATGAAACTGAAGGTTCTTGGCACTGGAATATTAGAGGAACATGTGCTACAGTTTTTTAAGACTGTATATTACCAACCTTCTGTGAATCTTTAACTCTAGGTAATTTTGCAGAAATCAGATTCTGACAGACAGTATAGAGTCTAATGTCAGGTTAAGGTAAATAAGACATTGGAAGTGTCTGGACAAGTGTGGGAATTGTCAAACTGGTAACTTGCAATAGACAAAGTTCTAAGTTAATTACATACTTATAGTAGTCTTCAAAAGAATCTGAAAACTCTGGCAATATTGTTACAACCATATGACAATACATATCAACATTTCAAGAAGAATATATAAGTACAAACCACAAGTCTGGGGAGACAATAAAGTACTATAGTACTGCCTGGCATTAGTAATATATCATTAGGGTAAAGTCACCTAGTATACCTGTATATTGCAGTTGCTACTAACAGTTCAATGGTTATAGATTACATTAAGTCATTATCTATTGCTATGGATGCCGGTATTGAAGAATCAGTATATACATGGTCATATTGAACTTAGTATAGATAAGGCTGATTTATATTTAAAGCTGTATCTGGTAATGGTATATGGGAAAACATGAATCTTATGCTAGATACAATGGCACAGGGTAATTGTGAAAGTATAGTGAATTGCATGGAGGCAGTAATTGAGTAAATGTAGAAATGAAAGTGCAGGGTACAATCTTAATATTTTACATGAAAGAGGTAATTAATTGAAATAACTGGTGTACTTTAAACTTTGCTTCCAAGTGCATATAAAAACTAGAAATCTGAAGGTTCCCAATTTATCGATAGCCAATCAGAGCACAGACTATCCAAAAATTAATGGGTGTAAGAAGAAAACATATTGCTTTCATTTTCTTGTATTATGCAGACAGTGGAAATGAAATTTATTAGGTATATTCTGTAGTTGCAAGTCGCTGATTGCAATATAACTATAATTAAATAAAATTGTAAGTTCAACAATCAATTTGTCGATGATCTGGTGATTAAAAAATCCAGGATGATTAATTTGCTGAATGGTGCCACATAAGCTGAGATTCTATTTCTTTAATATATTGTAAATATACAATTGAAAACAGAGTTATTATTTTGATACTTCTACAGAGTTGGAAATCGACAATTAAAAGGTATACTCAATGTTTCTGTTACTTTTGTGGTGTATCAAAACTCATTGAATGGGTGAAATACTTGCCATAGTGTAAAATTGTTGACTTTCAGTAGATACCACTGGAAAAAATGACCTTAGGTGACGCATAACACATAGAGACGCTGCTTGTGGGCTCGTAATCTATAGCATATTTGATATGTGGCACTATGCAGTTCTATGGACTTGCGCGCGGACGTGCACAGTATGATATCAATTCTACATAATGACTAGAAATGACGCTAGATTCCATGAGATGTGGGAGAGCCAGAGGCCTGATGCCTGGGGCCAGTTTGTTTTGACATGTAAGGCTATGGAACATGGGAGAACCGAAGGAATGATGCCTCTGGTCAAATGTTTTCTACAAATCGAGCTATGGATTGTGGGAGAGCCAGGACTGATGCCTCTGGTCAAGTATTTTTATACATATCAAGCTATGGATCGCGGGAGAGCCAGGACCGATGCCTCTGGTGAAGTATTTTTTACATATCCAACTATGGATCACCGGTGAGTCAGAGGCCTGTTACCTCTGGCAGGATTGATACAGATCGAGCCATGAAATGTGGGAGGGTCAGAGTAATAGGACATCTGATGCCCTGTGGAGACCGGACCATCTTCTACTGTTCATCGTTGTCCTCCCCATTGTCGTCTTCCCCCTCCTTTGCTTCATTCTCTTCGTTCATGTCAACAACACTGGCTTTTCGGTTCGAGTGGTATTGCTGTGGCCTAGCATTCTCATCGTCAGTCTCAATGTCTCCTTCAGCTTCCAGTGGTTTGGGCCAGAAACAATTGAATCTGACTAGGTCAATGGTATTAGTGACATAGTAGTATTTGGTACCGGGGATGCGAATCAGCGGCACGGCCGCCCATATGCGCTTGATATTCACTACCACAAAGGTTGGCCTGGTCCCCACGGAAAACAATGTTGGAGACTCTAAGCAGTTCATTGGAATGCAGACACAACCCTTTGGTTTCAAGCTGGAGCTCCCGCAAAAGAACAACCAATCTCTCCCGCAGGGCATCCTGCACCCAAAGAATCCTCAAAAGCTGTGCCGGTCATAAGTCCCCTACATCACCTTCCGGAGGCTCATCCACCCTCAACCGCGCTCAGTTGTTCCGAGGTTCAGCATTGTGAAAGGATTGGTGATCCGTGCAGCGCAACGGATGGGCAGTTGAATCACCACCACAGAAGAACTGGTAGTTGGCCACTGGAACACCGTGTAGGCTAAATCAGGTAGCATGCATCCCACCCACGCCCCTCCTGTCGGCATTGGGTATTTTAAGATCGTATGTGTAGTATCGATCCAGGCAGTCTAAGAGTGGAAAGGTGTACATCGGGAGACGTTCATTCTTGCCAAAGAATCCCTTTCGTCTGGAGGATCGCAGTCCACAGACTTGGATAATTCCCACATTCTCAGGGAAGATGAGAGGTAAATTCTCCGCTATCGGCAGTTGCACATGGTTGCATTTGTTCACAACAATTTGATTCTGTGGTCAATATAACTGAAGTGCTGCCTGGATTTTGGGGGTCCACTAACCTGTCTTAGCCAGCTGCCAGAGGTGAAGGCACCATATCCAGAGGACATGGATGATCAAGTAGTCGTTGAGAATCGGCTGTTCATACAGAAAGTTGCAAGTTGACCGGCGATATGGGCCAATACACATCTTTGGTTCGTTTATTTCCTGTGTGTCGGAGTTCTCTTTGACTAAGTGCCGAATGTGCTGAACTGATCCCTCATAATGCAGCATGAGGTTAATTTTGACAAAGTTGAAGCTGGTACGTTCATGTACCGTTGAATTGTGGACATCCTGTAGCTGCTTTATGTCCTCCGGCTGTCGCTGTTCCTTTTGGGCACAGGAACGAGCTTCTCTGCATTCGGCCCTTTCTTCATCCTCGATGGCATGATTGGCCTTGAGTTGCATCTTTAGGTCCTTGATGTGTCCAAAGGAGATGCTGTATGTGGCCTTTGACGTCCGGTAGGTGGTAAAAACGGCCATAGTCGATTGGAATTCTTCTAAATTGTCCACTAGATGGTTGAGAGTCTCGGTGGCATGGGTTCGGTATTGTACCACAAGACTCCAGCAGTGCAGTGACCGAACACAGGACAATGCTCTCACGATAGTCACTCGGTCACAGGGCAGTGGGTCGTGCAATGCTGCTGCCAATGCCAGGTAGATCATTTGACTGAAATATTGCATCTCTTCACCATGCCACTGTACAATTTGCCGGTTGGCTTGGCAACAGTGACAGAAATCATGGTATAAAGGAATGCCAGCCGAGATCTCAGCAAATACCGCGGTTTTCCTGTGGCCGTGTACTATGCCCGCAATCCAGGACATAATGTGATCGAACATTCCGATGTTTATGGTATGGAGGTCATCAGGCCGGTGCAGGTTGTACACTTCGAGATGCAGCTGATGCCCAATGATACCCGAGACCGGCCTCGCACTGATGGACTCGAACCAATCATCCGTTATCTCTAAAGCCAGGTCTTCGCCAGCAGTTTTGGCATTCTGGGACTCCCGATATATCTGCTGGATGACCGCTGACTTTCGCTGGTGGAACTTGAAGTCTGGCAGAACAATACACGACCCCAGTTGCTCCTACAGAGTTTGACACCTAGGGCACACATTGTACTGGACGTCCATAAGGTTGGCATGCTCCATGTGATCCCCAAGCCAAGATGCAAGAATTGGCCAGCAATGGTGCATTTTGCCATCGGGACAATGCCACAGTGCACCAGAATTGATGTCTCCTCCCTCGTGAAATTGTGTGACTGGCCCCAGCAGTATCTTGGTGACATCACACAGCACCTGCGGGTTTATATCCCTCTGGGCCTGGTGATTGGATGCGGATGTCTGTTCAAAATTGGGCCGCATGGTGAGGAAGGCAAGCCCTTGTTGCACGAGGCAGCTGTATTTGTTCCGTATAGGGGAATTGATATTTCCAATTGTGAGATAGAACAGCCAAGCTTTCTTGTCGCCGGAGAAGTCCATGAGCTGGGTCTGGTCTGATCCACTGATAAGTGGACCAATTGTGGCAGCAGAGAAAGTCTATTCTGTATCTCCACCACCAGGCCGGCGAATTCATGTCAGAATTCACTCGATCACCCTCCACGTCTACCGTCAGGGTTGGACGATTGACCATGTGGTCTATGCATGGGCATTGATGAAGGAGGTACCATGCATATTCTAGCGGGTTTCGAAAATAGAACCTGTGACCGTGCGGTATGGAGATGGAGGCTCCCCTTCAAGTTGGCAGCTGGTTATCCATCGCGTAAATTTGATTGTACATTGCCCATCCAGAGGTGTAGGAATAGTTCTCCAGATTTGTCAGAAGGTCAGAGAGTGCGTTGAATAATGGAATGCTTGAACAAAGAAGAGCTATCTTGTCGATCATTTTATCCTTTGTTTATATAAAGTTTGATGATGCATTCAAAGTTTGATGATGCATTTAAAGTTTGACAATGCATGTAACCATTGATGATACATATAGAGTTTCACAATAAACTCCTGCCTGGAGGATGAGATAGATCCAGCGGGAGGAGAATGCCGACAGCTTGACTTGGTATGATATGTGTACCAGCGGCCAATCAAGGCGCGGGTGCACGTGCGCGGCAGACTGACGTCAACTAGGTCTCAACATTCTCTTTGTTTAAAGGATGTTCACGACCATCAACTATGGGGAGTCTCGACAAGCAGGAAAGTGCTTCTCGCATCTACCGGAAGCGGGGAAATCTATGAATCGGCTCATCTTATTACCATTTCCTTCAGAGATGCCATTTCCGGCAGGTTTCTTTGTTCCGGTGGGGATAATGATTCGGTATACCGATGGACGTTGGGAAGCTCATAGGAAATTCTCCTAGATCCAGTTTACTATCCATATGCTCACTGTTGCAGCTGATAAGTAGTATACATAGAGACTATCTCGAGCCATCGCACCCTTTTCCTGCATCTTTCTTACACTTCACATGCTCCACATTCCCACCTACGATGACTGACGATCCACTGGCACCGATTCTACCACTTCCAGACCGATTCCACACCCAAACCTCTGACCTCTGATCCTAAAGGTACCGATCTCACCCTGTCCACATGATCATACTCGCCACTGAATTATGGTCACAACCAGAAAAGTGGATGCCAAGGCAGGTTACTTTGATAGAGCCTGTATATGGTGGGGTCACTTACTGATAAACCCAAGCAACGGAACACCAACCACCCTGGAGGCCACTTGTCCATAAAGAGCCACCAGAATAATGACAATGGCATGCCTGCACAGAGCAAGCTGGTGATGGCCAAGGTCAAAAGTGGTGGCTCGATCTATGTCCAGATGCTGAAACAAATGAAGGCAATTACCATCTCCGATGATAGGGAGAGCAATGTGGAGCAGGAGCAGGTGATCAAGCTGCAGCCGAACAACAAATGGCCTGTGGTGGAGCCAGACGAGGACGAGGATGACCAGGACGATGACGAGGACGAAGCGGATCAGGAGGATGATTTTATGCTCTATATCAGCCGGGAGACAGTGGATGATGACCTAGTATGTATCATTGGGCATCGAGAGGAATATACCTGACTGCTGTATAGGGATACCAGTGTCTCGGAAAAGGCGATCTTTATACCATGCCAACTGCTCTGGCAGAAGCCAATGTCGGAGTCGATGAAGAATTGTTGAAGACCTGCCGACAGTTCATTGCAGAACTATGGTACAACACCAGGGTGCTCTCAATTGTCACCACCGCCAAGGGCACTGAACTGTTCCATTAAAACGTGATGAAGCCCCTGAATAAGTTCCCACATAATAGCCCTCGCCTTGGTCTGGTAGCCGAGATCCACTCTAGAGTAGCGACTTGGGCAGACATCAATCACATGGTCTGGCTTAGGTGTGGAGAGGATCTCGACTGGTGGGCTGCGGAGACACTGGGTCATTGGTGCCTGGAAAATACAGGACGGCAAATGGTGCTTTGGAACTGCGATCGTTCCGATGATCAAGATGATGACCACGGCAATGGCAATTCGAAGGGTGGTGGGCAAGACAAAGGAGGCAACACCAGTGAAGGAAAGTTACCTGTTCGGCCAGATCACTGTGGTGATGATGACAATGGTCTGTCTGAGGACGATGATAAGAGAGCCGTCCAAGTGGTTGCCCATGTTCACTCGAAAACTGTGGGTGACGGAACTTGTAAGGCCTCTATCTGGAACCTGGCCTATGTAATAAAACTGACTGTATAGAGAACAACACAACACACACTCCCAACTATCATAGTCACATTGTCCTGGCTCATAGTCCGGAGGCCGTCTGCAGATGTGACTGCACACTGGAATGTAGCCCAGAGGCACGCGGAAGACCGATTTTGAGCGTTGGAATGCTGGAAAGTTGCAAGGGCAAAGTAGAATCCGTTGGGGTTAGCAGACTTCTGGATGGTGACTGATGAGGGTGTCTTTGGATTTGCCATATGTGCCCGGTTACGTGGTGTGTGAAAGTGTGGAGCGAAGAGAAGAGGTGGAGAAGGTTTGGATGGTCAACGCGGGGAGGATGCTGTCTGGTGGGCACTGATTCACATCTTGGAGGAGTGGGCCAAAAAGAGCCAGTGCAAAAGAAAGAGCACCGATTACACTCCCAGGTTAACCCCTAAGAAACCAACGACCTCTGGACCTCCTGGACAACTGGAACCCTCTGGACAACCGGGACCCTCTGGAAAAGTGGGACTCTCTGGACAACGGGAACCATTCACTCCTGACTATTCCATTCGCACTGCCGTGCTCAATCCTACTACCTTGGCCGATCCTACTCCCGCTGCCAATCCAACTCATGAGGTGGATCCTATTCCCACAGCCGATCTGACTCCCGCAGTTCACCCTCCAATCATTACTCGTGCTGCGGTTCGCTGTCGTCCGGTCCGCACTCCTCCAGTTTGCCCTCTTCCTGTTCGGCCTCCTCCCATGGGAGACACCCTGGGTGGATTGTTTGCTGGTGGGTTGCAGGGTTTGGATGATCACAACCCACCGGCAAAATGGGTAGCACAAAGTCAGCCGATCTGGCCTGACTGCAGAATTCATATCGCCAACTATGGCAGATTGCACAATCATGTTGAGGATACTATCCGGATTCTGGGTTTCCTGTGGTCACATGGAACTATCCGGAGGCTGGAATTGCAGGACGTGAGTCCATTGGGCCGGCCTGGTGAGAGGTACATTGGCCAATTATATATGTCCGGTTGGCTTCCACCATCCTCACCTTGGGAGAGAATGGTCTCTATCGAGTGGGATGAGGCCATCTCAACTTGGCTCAAACCTAGCTGGGGCGATGATATTCCAAATCCAGGCCTGCTTGAGTTGCCACACGCTGCACCCGAAGCCAATGGCGGGAGGCTTCAGACCTCAGTTTGGTGGATTCTTTGCTGACTGCTGTAAACAGCATTCACCCGGTTGATGAACCTCCTCTGGCTAGTTGTATAGACTGTTGGTTTTTGAATTGGTTCATGAGTCTTTGGGGTAAGTATTGTTGGATGGTATTCCACGGGCTTTCGTTTGGTTTTCCGCTGGTCATGTATCAAGGGCCGAAATATGTCATTTGGAAGGTATTTCGTGTGATTTTGTTTGGTGTTCCTGCCGTTCATGTATCTTGGTGCTCTTAATCTGTTATTTGGATGGTATTCTGTTGGCTGCATTGTTTCATGTACTTGTTTATTGTCATTTCCATATTGTCACGTGGATTTCCTTACCCTACCAGTATATCCTACTTCTTCCATGTCAATTTTCTCCTATTGTTATCCAATGGTTCAAGCATTGCTAGCAGTGGCCTGTGAGGATCATCCGGTGGAAATATGAGGATCGAGAACTAGATCAAGGTCATCTAGCGGAATTTAGGTCATTGCCATCTGGATCAAAGTCTTTGTCCAGCAGGAACAATGTTATGGAGATCTAAGTCTTCGCGTAGTGGTGTTTAAGTTATGGAGATCTGGATCACGGTCTTCGTCTGGTGGGAACAAGGTCACGGAGATCTGGATCGAAGTCTTCGTCCAGTGGGAAACAAGTTACGGAGATCTGGATCGACGTCTCCATCCAGCGTGATCAAAGTTATGGAGATTAGAATTTCCATTATAGAGTTGGAGTTCAAAATCTTCATTCAGCAGGATTCGGGTTACAGAGATCTAAGTGTTCGCCTAGTAGAATTTTGGTTATAGAGAGATATATGAAGATCTTCATACGGCGGGCACAAAGTTACAGAGATTAGAATTTTAGTCATCGAGATCTAGATCAAAATCTTCGTCTAGTGGAATTTAATGGAAACTCACTGATGCATGTGGAAGATCTGGACCCCAACTAGACACATCCAGTATGACGTGAGCACTCCACAGGACACTCACCCTCCCTCCTCCAAACATCTTTTGCTATTCTTTCAACACACCTCATCCATTAGCTTCGAAATGGTGAGAAGAAATACTCGGAGACCCAGGAGCAATGCTGTGGCCGAATCGAATGCCACCAGGCAATCGGCGAGACTGCACAAGGAAATGAAAGATACGGCGGAAAAGATCGAAATCCCTTCTTTTGAAAGTGTGGATGAGTATACAGACACCCCATGCCCTTTGTCGAAGTGCTCATCTCGGCTGCTGGTAAGCTTATACCATGTGGCCTGGGGGCCATGCTGAGGTGGGATAGAATCCACCAGAGGTTGAACTCACAGACGACCAACTCTCAGATGTTCCGGACAATTTGAAGGATCCGGATGACAAACTTCTCCGGGATTCATTCACTCCCACACGAGAAGACGCACAGCAGAAAGCAGCAACCGGATGATTCTCGACCTCTGCACGAAACCAACAAAGCAGACCTTTCCACAAGCCTCAACGAGACCCTCATCAGCCTCCTCCTCATCATCTCCGTCAGTGGATAAACCCCTGTCAACGCTGGCAGCTGGTGCAGCAAGTTCCCAGCAAAACGATAATTCTAGCGAATAGGTCTTGATGCCCATGACCTTCCATTCAAGCCCTCAGAGTTCCCAGCAGAAACGTGCTGCCGCTGATAGTGATTCCGAACCTCAGGAGGCCAAACAATCAGAAAGAGCACAGAAGTCGAGATGTATCGACCAGTTCAAGGATCCACAGGTTAGAACAGTTGCGGAACAAGCTTCCGTAATGATCAGGCACAAGGCATTGTTCAATAACCCCTTCCAGCAAGATGTAGATGAGATGGCTGCCGCTGCCTGGATAGAGCCCGCGGATTGTGGAAAATCGATGACATTGTCCTCCAACAACCGGCGCTTGGACATGCGGGCTATGCAAGTCCTCTATGCTTTCTTTAGTACCAATGTGAACCACAAGCTACAGATCAGAGGATTTCACTATTCCGTGCGAAGCACTGCAGTCTCGCAGATTGGCATAAAACTGACAGAGATTTACCAACTCCTGGAAATGGAGGTCCCAAAGAGGAAGGGTAAGGTCTGCTGGCTGCTCGAGAATGAACGATATATCTTTGAGAAGAAAGATTTAGAGGCAGGTATCATTCATTCAATTGTAGGAATAATACTGATATTAATCCTCAGACTCACAAGGAGCCATACGTTACCAGGTACATCGCCACTGACATTTACCACTGTTTTTTCAACCCGAACAAATCCCCAGGCATCCAAGATTCATGCTTGCTGGTGCACATGTCCCCTGAGTATGTCTGTCCAATGGCAACCACTCTCCAGTGGCACCTCCACACCTCTGTTTCCACTGCAATAGCTGTACACACGCTGCTATTTAACTCGATAAATGCCGGCGGTGAGTGATCATTCCAGTTGCAGCTGCACAATCACTGACCATCTCAGCGATATACAAGAGGCATCAGGAGATGTTAGATAGCACGTATATAATGCCAGAATCATCAGATATAGCCATGGCCTTAATCAGTCATAAGGTTCTAGATATCAGAAGACAAAATGGCAAGGTAGTTCAATGTATAAGCCTCCCAAAACCGTTGGAATTTCCGGCATGCAAGGAGAACCTCGGCAAGATGCAGGGAAAGGTAGTGGCTCCAGTGGTGCGGCAAGACCTGGAGGATTCTGAATAATGGTCATTGTCTGTAAAGTAAGGAAGTATACCGGAGGTCATGTGCCCTGTGCTAACGAGTTTGCAGTGGAATAGACAGCACCTGGGGAAGAATTGCCGGTAAGGTTCAAGAGGACGGTGTCCATAGGTTTGGCGAAGGGAGTGAACTTAGATTTGTAGTGTGGGGTTACAGTTTGGCAAAGGAAATGAAATTCAGTGTTGTGGCGTGGACTTACGGTTTGGCGAAGGAAGGGAATTCAATCCTGCAGTGTGGAGTTACAGTTTGGCTGATGGACTAGACATGCTGCTTAAAGTACTGTATTTGTTAGTGAAAGCTTATATTTTCATGTGAATTTTATCATGCATGTGCTCCCTTCCAGCCACAGGAAGTGTATAATCATTGTGCCATAGCTCCACTGGAAATCGTGCCATAGCTCTCATAGACTACTGCAATTCTGTGACCATTCTACCATAGCTGCATTGGAAATTGTACCACAACACTCATAGACTACCGCAACTCTATGATCATCGCGCCATAGCTCCACTGTCAATTGTGCCATAGCTCCACTGTTAATTGTGCCATAGCTCCACTAGAACTCCATTTACCATTGTGCCATATTTCTTGCTGAAATTCGGTGAATATACGGATCGCAGCATATAACACCCATTCAGAACATTCATAGCTTCAGTGTGGACTCGACTTGTAGTTGCTGCACGCCCATTGTGCTATCGCAAAATTTCCATCCTTCTTCATGCAGCATAATCTCATCGTATCGATTTAGGATGAGCTCAACTTGTAGTTGCCGCACACTCACTGCGCAATCTTTGGATATCCATCCACCATCGAGCAGCACTATCGCGTTCTCTATACATGTTGCAGCCGAATACAAGGAATGATATTGGGACATAGCGGGTGTGGTAAGTCCACCCAATATCCGGATATCCGTTCTCCCAATGCAGAGAACCCATGGGCACACACCTGACAAGATCTGTCTAATAGTACTCCACTTATAGACCCATCGGCAGTAAAAGCTTCCATAGGCCCATGCACAGATGTCTAAGGACCGACTATGGATGACTCTAGGCTGCGCATCACATAGGGGTCTACAGGAACCTTGCTATGAGCTGCACATGTGTGCGTAGCGAAGTCCATACTCGATTTACACATTTGCTGATGACTGTACTTAGTACTAATGTTGAACCTTCGTAGGGACAGGTAGAAAGAACTTTCAGAACGTTACACTTTGAGGTAATATTGAGAATATAAACAAAAAAGTGCAAGATATTGTGTAATAATAGAATACATATAATAATAAATTAGGGAACTGTGGAAATAAGAAGTACAACATGTTCTATGTAGCTTTGTTTCTCATTCTTGTGGGGATAGTAACTGTCAGAATGATAGTTGTATGTAAGAGATCTTGATTGGTAAATTGTCTTTGGTAAATAATATTACTAGTTCCAGGTTCTCAATATAATATTCCTATCTCCATTCTCTATTTCTCTCTTTCTGATCCACATTTCTGCCATCACCTGAACATATGCAGTTTACTCATCTCTTGATATCTGTTCACATTATGAATATATGTTGTAGTATTCACCCAAGATTGACTTTTTTCGGCTCCTCACCAGTCATATCTCATACCATCTTTTACCTCTTATTTCTCTTCTTCTAATGCTTATTGCTTATAATTTATCCCACTGCACCTAAATATACTTCCCTCTCTCTAGTATTCAACAATTATAGATTAACCAAGTTACATAGTCTTTCTCTGTTATACCTCAATTTCTATAAACTGAATCTTAATTAAAGGCATTCAGATCGATAGCCTTAATATCACCTATATTGGGACTGTTCACTACCAAAGGAATATCAATGATGATTCCACTAAAGTTTGGAAGTGTATATTTATATATACTGAATTTGCAGCTAGAAGTGTGCCTAGAACTATCTCCAAGTACTCCTTCAAGTTTACTTAAATATCACCTCCAGCTGCATCACTTAGTTCAGTTGATTGCCAAATCCAGGTGTTCTACTAAAGTCACCTCAGTTTAGCTTGCAATAATGTTGAATGTATATACATTAATAGATATATTATGATAGAGGTAAAATATTTGTCATATTAAGATCTTGTGTGATAGTACATATACCTGACTGTAGCTTCATATTAATATAGATGTTAATGGGATACATATGATTTCTCACAACAATTTGTATAATGTAGGTATAGAAGAATAGTAATATTGATATGTGAAATATCTCTGACACAAATAAGTTATTTGTGTCACAGATATTTCACATATGGGATTTCATCAATTGCACCTTTCTGATGCATTACAAAATGCAAACTACTAATGAGATATCACACACAATTGGGAGTACCAATTGCTGTTGTGAAGTGTCTTGATAAGTCTTTCAAATTGCAGTTAACAGTTGCAGAGATGGCTTGGGCAGATTCCAGTGTCTAATTAGCCTGAGATGCATAGCCACACCTGAGAAACCATCATGAATTGGCAGTATCAGATTGCAGAAGCAACTAGGCATTGAAAGTACACCTAATGGAGATTAATGCTATTGGAGACCATTCCGAGTGGATTCCAGAGACCAGCCATCCACGAGACCGGTCGGTGACCAAGTCAATGATATTCAATCACAAAGTATTCATTGTACAATACCTTGATGGTTATCATATACAGCATCAATCAGATTTAATATGATAACATCCCATTGAGTTAATTGACAATTACAGGCCACAATGGTACGCCCAGATGCGCCTACAATTATATTCCACTGAGCAAAGTGAAACTATAAAGTTTACCTCTGGAGGAGCAGAGTGGGTTTACAAATTATATACACTTTGAGTTGATCCACATTGCTCAGAGTTTTTGGAATTGCTTGTATCTTCTATCCGACTTGATGCTGCCATCCATGGTACAGATCCTGTGAGGACTTCACCACACAAGATTGGGAAGGTTAACATTGCGTTATATGGTCAGTTAGATAGTGAATCAAATATGATTACTGGTATTATTGTTCGATCAAAGGGGAATATGTATAATACTGAAGTCACAGATCGTATGGCAGCTCCGAATTTGATGCACCATCACCCTAGACTGTTTTCAAGTGGCTACACATTACAATCTGAGAATACCATTGGGTGGATATCAACATCTCATCTGAGTTGGACAACCAATTCCAATTATTGAGGGCCGAGATGGCCAATTGCCGTGGAGTGGATCCTGATTGAAGCCCATGCGATGGCATACAATGATGGTTTTCTCAAATATTACGGATGACTTTTAGTTTGTAGGTGGGATTCTGATGATCCGCAGGGCTACCAGAGGATGAACTATCTGGGCACTCTCTGGAGACCAGCTGATTCCAATGGTAATTACAGTGTGAACAGGTTTGATTGATATGACTATCCCCAAGTGTCAATGGATGGTTATTGGGTTGTCACAAAGTCCCAATTGGGTGGGGCAAGAAAGTCATTTGGTTGTCAGACAGTCCTAATCAGTCATGGCAACTACATGATTTGCTAATTGAGCTTATTCATCAGATTGGTGGCAGACACAGTGATTGCATTGTGTATGCTGGAGAATGAGTTTGGCTTGCCTTGGTACAAGTCCAGGAATTCTAGTGTCGCCTTGCAAGGCATTCCACCTTTAGCACGGGAATTCAGGGGTGAGCAGCAGAGGTGGCTGAGGACGGGACATACTATCAGGTATGCACCAGGTATCTAGCTGGATCACGGCTAAGGTGGAACAGTATTCCAATGCAGAAGGTAATGTTCCAGATATTCAAATACCTGGAGCTACTGCTTTTGCCAACCTACTGGCCAGTGAGGAGGTCATCTAGACATTTCTCATAAGACTGGGAGATTGTACAGGGCTGCTGGGAGTGACCATTGAAAGCATCTCTAGATGTGAGAAAGACACCAAGTACTGGATGAGTGAGCAGGGAGCAGTGGTGGGAGTTGCAGCAGAAGAGCATTCACATCGGAACCTAGAATGCCTGCAATTGGCACTCCAGATACATCAAGGGAGGACTGGACAGTGGAACTGGACTAATCCATGCGCAAATGATTTAACATCCAGACTTCTGGAAATTCCTTCACTGCTTTACATCTATTACCATTTGTCAACAAAATATTGCAAATAGAGCTGGCAGAGGCACTGAGATGGTGCAGATGGATAATGAAGGGCATATCAAGGCCATATAGGGAGATGCCACGGAGGTTTTTTGCAATGCTAAATCCGATATACTCACACACCATTGGCCAATTGGCAATGCGATCTGTTCGGAGCCCAGCTGCGGTAGGCTGTAGATGAAGATATACTATGTTGCAGGATCGCGTAGAGTGGAGCGTTTTGTGAGTGATTGTGTGTAATAAGGTGACAAGCTCAGAAGGCCAGATGATGGATTGAGACATCAACATTCCATGCCATATGGACGGATCCAAGCAGCAGTATTTTCTTATAATGGACAATATGACACTGGATGGATTTTGAGACTGCAATGAAGAGTCAATGGGAGACAGATATTACAGAAATTAGTAACATTTACATTCAGAGAGCTTACAAAGCTTCAACAGAACGATGGCATGCAGCCAATCTGATTGGAATAACGCACAGGGTGGAAATGAATGGCTGAAGCCACATGGATCATGATGTGACGATTTGTAACCAGAGATGGATCACAGCTGAAGCTGGATTACAGTTGGAGACGGATCACAGCCGGAGTTGGATTGCAGCTGGGCATGGTTAATTGGGGATGCTTCACAGCAGATAGATCGTCTGAGACAGATGACACTCTGGTTCCGTCCATGTCTGAAGAGGTGGAGGTTTTGTGAAGTTATACCCTTTTCAACATCAGTATGATTTCAAGTTGTAACGTTACAATCAATGGAAGACCAGCAGATATACCACTTTCATGTGGCATGCCTCCACCTCGTATGATATCAAGCACTATTCAGAGCGCTACTTACAGTACAATACAGCGATACCAGCTCATTCAGCCACATACTCAAGTTTAAATACCAAATACGACTCCACATGAGAACACAAATCGGCTGTGGTGATCCTCAGTCACACAAGGACATGGTCGATATGACACAGCTCGCAGCGATATGAGATAACTCATCAGGGGCGCAATGATCTTAAAGAGGGGGAAGACAGTGTCAGAATCACAACAACTCCAACCGCAAATAATTACCATACTGCAAGTCCAGGAACAAGCCTTTGTGAAATGAGTTCACCAATAAATAAGACTGGCAGTGGCAAGTGCCCATAGGGAAGAAGCAACAATGGTGCTTGGAGAATGGCGAAGAGTGCATGCAGGGATGGGATGGCAAATGCACCTAAAGAAGACTGAAGAAGGCACAGGCCCAAGATACAATCCCGAATAAGATTGCAACTAAGTCTTACGAATCCTGCAATACAGAAGTGCCTTTGAAAATCAACTGCAGGATCAATGCTAACCTGTCAATATGGTACCTGAGGAAGCTGTAACTGATTAGACATTGGCAGAGGTAGAATATTCAAAAACTGGATGACTATAACGGAATTGCAACCAACCCCTGCTGTACACAATCACAGTACTTCAAGTATTGAAGCAAGCTATGCAGCGCTCTTACTGGCCGAGAATGGTAGCTGATGAAAAGTCAACCAGAGCACCTGCAGAAGAAATGACGAGCAAACTCGGAAAATGACAATAATGACCCCAGACGACTTGTAGTAGGTACACCTGGTGAAGGAGTGGAAAGCATACCCAGTGAATAGGCAGTCAGTGTACACAGTGATTGTAGAAGATAAGAGCACCGAGTACAGGGCCGATGTCCAGTATATCAACAAGTACACAGACTTGAGGGAGATTAAGTGTAACAACAAATGCACCGGAAAAATTATTAGAAGACCACGTTTGATTGATCTATGATAAACAAGTACAATTATATTGACCAAAGGAGTGCCAAATGAGACCGAAAATGATCTCTGTCCATAACTAACTGCCTACTCAGTACCATCATGAGAGTAGTCGAGAAAACAAAGAACAGATGATTACTGGATTACAATGTATGGAGGGTAAAGCAATTGAGGATGGTCGGGAGCCCTATTGATTGATGGCACCACCTGCTATGTTATACCAAGTCGCTTACTGAACTGCATGCTTAGCGACCATCCACGAGGCCTGTGGTCCTGGTATGTCAATGGTGAAGGAGTACGCAGATAAGAACCAGTGCGGAAGGAGATATCACAGCTCAGGACAGCTGTAACATGCTTGTTTATATGACATGAGTGAAGACAGTATTAGAAAAATAAAAGAGTAATACAAGGCGATGTATCCTTAAGTATCACCAACAGCTGTGAGATCGAGCAGAAGATACAATCCAAGATGGGAAGTCAATCCCACCTCATCCATGCAGACCTGGCGCAAACGACTGCCATTACAACTTTCCACGCAGGAATAATAATCACTGATGGATGTGTGGTGAAGTTTATGAGGAATTGGGAGAGATTAAGTATTGGCACAGTTGATAGTAAGGTGAGTGTGCCCAGTTACTGGATTGCTAACTGCATAGATGTACCAATGGGATAGCCAATGATGATGGCAATGATGAGCAGTGAGTGGAAATCACCATCGATACTGAAGAGACAAGACTTGAACTACAATTGGCAAATTCACTAGAAGTATGGTGTCCAATTCCCGTGATGACCTACACTTTGGACATTTATTCTCTTTATTCTCTGCTCTTTTGATCCTCACCTCTGTATTGCTTTGGAACTCAGCCCAGTACAAATGGAGTTGGCACTGGTCGTTACCACTTTCAGAGACAAGTCATGTGGAGGTGTAGTTTCCCAGTGTGCCAGCTCCAGCAAAAGACTGCCCTGAGCAGTAATGATCAGGTGTGGGACTTATGAGTTTGTACATTTACATACATTAAACTACTATTTGATTGTTTTAATTCCATTCCTACTCTGGTATGGATTTATTCAACCCTGGAGGTCTGCATGTAATAAAGGGCATAATGTAATGGCACGGATGCACATGCTGGGTCCAGGGCCAGGTATCAGCTGCATTATAAATTCAGCGTGCCACAAGCACAAGATCTCAACTACCATTATACTACTTTACAATATTGACATCCCCATCTGAAACCGTATCTAGTGATATACCTTTACACAAGGATATACCCGGGCATATGCATTTGTAGCATTGCATATAACCTTTATATTGTTATATAGGTACAAGGCATATATGCAGCATTTTCAACATTAACTAGTTCTATCAAATTATCCTGAACTCAACCTTGGTAATACATTGCCATATGCAAATAGCTACTGCTGTGCCAATTTGAATTGTACTTAGTATATAGTAAGGTTGGTGCTTTTCAGTATCTGAAATGCTATAGTATCTCACACTATACTGCATGGCGTGATTTCACTCAACTACATACCATACAGGTTTATCAGATGCTGTTGCTCTTTCAGAGTTTGAATTATGTGCAATGGAAAGGTCAAATCAGAAGGAAAGTACTACTGGAAACTTCTAGAAGAGTTTCGTATAAGAAGTTGATTTACACAACATTAATTCTTGGTGATTCAGATACTCATGTGAAATTGTGGCAAGTGTAACGGGCATGGTCGGACGTAGGTGATATTGGTAACAGTAGAGTGATATCGTAATCGGGACAATAGGCTTCGAGATTCGTATCGAGGGAATCAAGCCAAGACTAGAATCAATACCTGGTCGAAGTTGTGCTTGCTTTGCTATACAAGAGAATGAGTAAAGAGAGAAGAAAAGGGAATCCTTCAACACCAACAACCTCTCTTTATATACACTGTGTCTACCACCCTCAAATCATCTGCCATGCTTCGATATACCATCCGAGTATCCTACCGTGATCTCACACACCACCAAGACAACTCTTATCAATACAACCACACCACAACATCCAATGTCGCAACACCTCAAACCACTTCCTTATCATAACAAATTATACCGCCACCATCTTCTGACATTCTCACGCCCTCTCCACGTCTACCAACATCTCCATCTTTCCGTCCCATCTATTCCTTCCACACATCCTAATACCATTCCCAGGTACCCTTCAATCCATCACTTGCAAACCCGAGCCATGACAGTGTCCCCCTTCTAGGTTCGAGGTCCTCCGAGAACATTCTGCAATGGCCCTGGCTTCCTGGGATGACGTTGGCGGAACTCATCTACTGCTCGTAGCCCATTCACAAACTTTGTTGGTTCCCATGTCGAAGAATCATACCCGGTCCACTGTATACGATACTGCGACTGATTCCGGTACATCAGACTATCCTTACTGCTCGAGACTTGATATTCTTCCTCGCCATCAACTTCCACTGGAGGTAGTGGTTTTACTCGTTGTCCCCTAAGGGGATCGCTAACCACCAGATCCAGCAGAGAAACAGGTTGGACTCGATGAATTTGTATTGATGCAGGTAACTCAAGTTCATATGCATATGGAGATATTCGACGAACAACCCTGAAGGGCCCCAAACTCTTGCAATCCAACTTCCCTGTAGGTCTCGTAGTTTGTATATGTCGAGCATCCAGCCATACTTGGAACCTTCATGAATATTCGGGGCAGGAATTCGTCCACGATTCACTCCCTTCACTTGTACTGCTTGGCTCCGTCTCATCTCCACTCGGAGACGTTCAAGGGTTTGTTGCATCCTTGCCGGGACATTATCGGCACTCACACGTTGTTGGTCTCGCTCCTGTGTTGGTTCTTCCGCAAATGATATCCAGCGATCCACACCCTGTATCGTGTAGACTGGAGTGCACTTTGTTGTTTCGGACGTCCGATTATTTGCGGCAAACTCCGCCAACGGAAGCCACTTAACCCAATCATCCTGCTGGTGATTGACAAACACCCGAAGATACTGTTTCATGCTGGCATTCATCCATTCCATCGGTCCATCTGTCTGTGGGTGAAAAGCTGTTGACAACCTTCAATCAATCCCCAACTGATTACACATCTGTTGCCAAAAGGCTGACGCAAACTGCAGGCCCCAATCTGAAATAATGGTCAATGGAAGTCCATGAAGACGTACCACTTCCCGCAGGAACAGCTCTGCTGACCCCAGGGCATCTATCGTTGTATGGCAGGGAATATAATGTCGCATTTTCGAGAGCCGATCCACTTCCACCCATATTGCATCAAAGCCGTCACACTCTGGTAGCTCTACCACACAATCCATCGAAATACCATCCCCTGGTCTCATCGGTAGCCATAAGGGCCGAAGAACACCGAAGGTTGCATGCCTTGAGCTTCGGGACCACTGGCAGTCATGGCAATTCCAAACATCCCGATCGACATGCTTCCCCATTTCCTTCCAATGATACTCCCTATCAAGTAGGTCAAATATCTTTGCCCATCCTGGGTGTCCTGCTAATGCCGTATCATGAGGTTCCGGTATAATGCGTAAATGTAACTCATCACTATCTGGTACGTATAAATTCCCTCTATACCGTATCCGTCCCCCATCCTTTATGCACTCTGCAGTGGTTACTTCCTGTAACCCACTCTTCGTTCGAATTGCTTCCAGTACTTTCCCTGGTAGTGGGTAAGTCTCATAAGCCTCTGTCATAAGATTGGAAATAGAGGGATGGCCCTGGGCGGGCGGGCTGTCCGCCAACAAACGCAATTGTTCTGGTAGGTTCTGCAGTTTTAGAACCATCTGTTCCAGATTGTCGAGTCTTTCATCCCCCCCCTCAGGGTGGTCTCCCAGCCTCCTCGTCAAAGCATCTGCTTTACCATTCGATTTGCTGAGACTATAAACTATTTGATAGTCGAACATGGTTAAAAATTCTGACCATCGCACCTGTCGACGATTCAAGTGCTTCTTTGTCATACAGTACTCAAGGTTCTTATGGTCAGTTATCAATTGATGAGGATATGCAGCCCCTTCACACTCCAGTCTCCATTCCTCCAATGCATTAATAATAGCCATAAGCTCCTTATCGTATATGTCATAATTGCATTCAGCCGGTGAATGTTTCTTCAAGATGTACGCCACCAGATGTAACACTCCCTGATCATCGTACTGTGATAATACTCCAGCAGGTACATAATCAGAGGCATCAGTTTCAATAATTACCTCCCTATCATAATCAATATGTTGAAGTACTGGAGCTGTAGTGAAAGCTTCTACCATTGTCTCAAAAGCTAACTGCTGTTCTGCTTCCCATACAAATGGTTCATGTTTCTTGGTTAGCCTAGTCGGCGGTTCCGCCGTTTCAGAATACTTAACGATAAATCGTCGATAGTAATTGCAGAATCCACGAAACTACTGTCCTTCGAACAGACTATTTAATCTTCCATTCTTGGTCTTCTTCTCTCGGCTCCAGTTTCGTATGGTCTCCACTTTATCATCATCCATGGAAATCCCATTTGTTGATATAATCAATCCTAGGTATTTCATGGTATCCTTATGAAACTCGCATTTATCTGGCTTCAAATACAATCCCACATCCAATAATCATTGCATAATCCACTTAACATGACCCTCGTGTTCTTCCACCGAATTACTATATATAATAACAACATCCAAATAGGCTGACGCAAACTCTTCCAACGCTTCTCGAATGGCATTATTAATGTAGCCATGGAAGTCCGCCGGTGCATGTGTCATTCCAAATTGCATTACGGTGGGTTCGAACAGCCCATACCTTGTCTAGAAGGCCAAATTATGCTCATCACCCTGATGTACTCGAAGTATATTATAGGCTCCTCGTACATCCAGCTTTGTAGATATCCAAGCGTTTCCAAGAAAGTTCAGTGTTTCGTTGATCAATGGGAGTGGATATTGATTCTGTATCGTCTTGCTGTTGATATCTCGATGATCAATATAGAATCGAAGCCCTCCATCCTGGTTCTATGCAAAAAGGACTCGTGCCGCAAAGGGTGACGATGACTGACGAATGAATCCTTTCGACATATCTTCTTCAAGCCATTCCTGAAGAACAACCAACTCGGCCCTTGACATTGAATAAAGGGGGCCCCACGTGGGTGTCTCCCCTTCCTTTAACCGTACTTCATGGTCGACACCTGGTTGATGTAGAGGAAGGCGATCAGCTAAAACGGTATTAAAGAGAGGTAGAAACTCATGATATTGTACCGGAACGATTTCCGTCAAGGGTAGTTCTTTCAAATCTTTGGCCTCGATAGCCTTATTGATGTCATAAAGCGACGCTCTAAACACCTTAATCTTTGATTTCCTCACTGTTGGGAAGAACGAAGATCCATTAAGCATAACGATATTGCCTCGAAGAGGTCATTGAGGGCGTATCTGTGGTTCACATATCCCACCAGGGGCGACGACTGGCTCGGAAGGTTGCTCCGTAACTCCTTGTACCGTAACGGGTGTATCATGACAATGTGTTGTACAGTACTGTGATCCCAAAGTGACCATGTTGGATGCAAACCGTACTGCAACAGCATGCAATCGAAACCAGGGGATTCCGAGAACAATCAGATAATGTCCCAACTTCGTAACGAACATCGGTAAATGTTCTCTATCATCCTGGATCATCATTCCACCTTTAGCAACATGCGTAATATCCCCTGATTATATAGGTCTTCCGTCAATAACTTGAACTTGTCGTTTCTCCTTTAACCCCTGGAGCGGTATTTGATGATAGCGAGCATAATCTTGATCCATAAATGCTATGCCTGTAGCTCCACAATCAATCAGGGCATGTGTGGGTATTTCGTGATTATTCACGGTCAATGTGCAGGTTATAACTAAATGTCTCCCTCCCATTGATCCTTCCAATACCTCCACCTTACTAACTGATAAACGCGAAATTCAAAAACATTTCAAAGCATTTAAAACAAAACTTTTATTGTCAACTGAAGAGCCATCCTCCTTCAATTGACTTGCTCTTTTCCCGATTCCTTGGAACCTGTCCCGGTCCCTACTTTCTTTACCTCCACTCAAGCCGCCTTGAACGTCTGAGCCTTTTTCCTCGCCGCACATTCCACAGCCCTCTGGTCGAACCCAACACAATACAAACACCTTCCATGAGTGATCCTCTTCGCCCATTCTTTTGCGGAAATCCTACGGCTGCCTGCGCTGAGATCCATAGGTGTTGGTCCGGTATATCCCGACACTGTTCCAGCGGGAGCTCCTGCACGATCCTTAGGAGGGGCCGGAGGTCTGGGGGAAGAGGCAAAACCTGTCCCCCCACCCTTTCCCTGTGTAGCCTTCTCCACACATCATTGCCGAATCTGATTATCCCACTTCTGACAGACCGTCACACATCCAGGGAGCTCCTCCGGGATATTGCTACATGTAACGGAGTCCTTCATTTCGTCAGACAATCCCATTCGTAAAGCATTCCGTACGGCCGAAGGATTCCAATCTAGATCCGCCGCGCTATCCTGGAAGTCAGCACAGTACTGAGAGAGTTGGTGGTTCTGTTGTTTAAACTCCCTCATTTTCCATTTGGCGGTGGCTACTTGGTCGGGGTCCCAAAAAGCTGCTTCCAGGAGTTGTATAAAGGCTGTCCGGTTTTCTAGCCCTATCTCTCTGTCCTCCCGGACGTGTGTTAAAAGCTGGCTTGACGACACTCCCCTTAGGCGATGGGATGTATACCGCATCTTCGACTGCTCATCAGGACAGCTGGCAGGTTTGTGTCGTATGACCATGCGGAGTTGAGCAATCCAGCCTCTCAACTGAGCTCGATCTGATCCTGAAACGTCCAGGGAGTTGGGAAACATCTGTCCTCGGTCTTCGGGTTACTCGGAGGGAGTCGGGGCTGCCTGAGCCGTGATGGATAGCACATTGGCTGGCTGTGTCCTCGAAGCTCGGAATTCTTCCGTCGACTGTGTGGGATCCTGTGTCATTGGCGCCCAGTGCCTGTCGTAGGTCTTTGTCTGTTCCTGCTGTCCTCGGAATTCTCCCGGCTTCCTCGTGTTCCTGCCTCAATGTCTCCAGCTGTTGTTCAAACATCGAATGATCGCATTGTGGAAGTAGGAATTGTTGTGTTTGCAGGTCCGTGATCTGTTTCTGTAATGCGATTATCTGTGCCGGGTGATCGCACACCCTCTGTACGATAGCCACGGGTTTGGGGTACTGTGCTACTCACCTCAGCACCTCCTGTGCTTCTTCGAGCAGTGTCTGTCTCTCACCTAAGTCGATCTCCAGCGGGTTCCTGTTGACAATTCCTCCTATGATGTCCTGGTCGTCCGCTGACACCAGAGCCACCCGATCGTGCTGTTCTGATCCTGACATCGCAACAACTCAAGCACATCTACCAGTGCCAATTATATGCGACAATTTCTGAAGGGGTCAGAGTTGGAGGTTCAATAACAATCAAAGGCACTGGCGCAGGTTTTGCTGTTCCTGCTGCTTCTGGTGCGTGTCCTTCGGTCGAGTGCATTCCTAAACAATTATGGCCTTCGCACTCACAGGGTAAATTCTGGGTCACAATCGAACCAAGTGTGAACTCCCCAATACTTAGTCCAACTGCTTCCAAACACGGGATCGTCCAGCTCCAGGCCTCCTCTGTATGCGGCGGCATCTGTCCAATAAAGATTCCAAGGAACAGGGACGTCCGACTGTTCCCAAAAGTAAGCAGTCAACATGAGTTTGTCTACCTCAGTATTCGATAATCCTTCGATGCTCTCGAAGGAGTTCAAAGGTTCACGTTCAGACAAGATATGATGAGTTCCGGCATGGTCAAACGAATCCATTCGGGAAGTACAGTTACTGTCGTATTCTCGCATTTGAATATGGGGATCGATGTGGGTATTGACGGATATTGAATCTGTTAAGTCGTGGTAACTCGTCAACGCAATCATCGCAAATGTGAAACCTCCAATGATTTGGTCAAAGATATACCCAACAGATAACAGAACAAGGTTCGTTACAGTACTTACAACCGTTCGAAGGGTGTAGGCACATGTAATTCCGTAAGATCGTAGCTACACAGATAGCAAATTGAAATATAACCATCGGTAACTTTACAGTACTACCATGCAAGATCAACATGAGGAGTCAGACAATGTTGACAATACATTCAATATCAGGTACGGTATAGAAGACTCGTTCTAATGTAATGGGCGGGGTCGGATGTAGGTGATATTGGTAACCGTAAAGTGATATTGTAATCAGGACAATAGGCTTCAAAATTCGTATCGAGGGAATCAAGACAGGACAAGAATCAGTACAGGGTGAAAGTCGTGCTTGCATTGGTATACAAGAGAACGAGTAAAGAGAGAAGAAAAGGGAATCCTCCAATGCCAACAACCTCTCTTTATGTACACTTGGTCTACCACCCTCAAATCATCTCCCATGCTTCGATATACCATCCGAGTATCCTACCGTGATCTTACACACCACCCATACTGCTCATATCATTACAACCACGCCCAACATCCGATGTCACAACACCCCACACCACTTCCTCATCATATCAAATTATTCCGCCACCATCTTCTAACATTCTCATGCCATCTCCACATCTACCAACATCTCTGTCTTTCCGTCACACGAATTCCCTCCACACATCCTAATACCATTGCTAGGTACCCTTCAATCCATCACTCACAAATCCAAGCTGTGACAGCAAGTCAGTAGCAGCCATGAATGATTCTCATATTGAAGTTGGTGTGATAAACCTGCCACTACTACTCTATTCAACTCATCCAATTGATTTGGGTACACTATGCCAAGTTGTATCACCTCTTGTACCGGGCGGGGTCGAGCGCAGGTGATATGGATGTTGCAGAACTGAACTCGAAGTGTGTATCGAGGGACAAGAATCAGAATATCTTTCAAAGTCGTACTATTGCTTGCTATACAAGAGAACGAGTAAAGAGAGAAGAAAAGAAAACCCATCACGCC
>Ga0307515_10001121_pt1 | contig 61233 bp, 59 predicted proteins | sample 17_EM_MG_FD_194513 | JGI IMG/M metagenome (GOLD analysis project Ga0307515, IMG submission 194513) | Populus trichocarpa ectomycorrhiza microbial communities from riparian zone in the Pacific Northwest, United States - 17_EM | ecosystem: Host-associated > Plants > Roots > Unclassified | place... | reverse complement strand
TCCTTTGATGATTCCATACACTTGCTTCTGCTCGAGAAGTAGGGCCATCTCGGTTGCCCATTGTGCATAGTTCGTGCCATTGAACTTGGTGATGGTGATCGTAGTCGAACTCATCTTGTATCGCAATCGTCAGTTATAGTAGTCTCTCGGACTCTACGGGTGACGTCCAGCGGCCGCTGTCAGAAACACGGCGGGGTGTGGGGTAATTGCTTAGCTTGTGGAGACGCTTCTCCGTGACGATGTCCACTCGACAAACGAAAATCGAACTATTCATCGTCGGTTCCCTTGTGAAACACAAGGGCTCATAACCTGTTGTACGGTGGCATGCGCTCGAGTAGTCGAGTGTGTGCGGGCGTATGCGAAGGTGTCTATTGTATCGTGTAACGAGACATGTCGCATCGACATAAGGTCGATCGATGACTAATGGTGCTAACTACAAAAGAGGCAAGTTACATCATAGTCCTTGGCATAGTGATATCCGTACTTCCAATCAGCTCAACAACCATTGCACACACACTGATGAATTTTCTTGTCTCACAATTTGATCACTAAAATCCAGAAAAACCTGACATGTAGCAAAATAGGTACACGAATTGTTTTTCATAGAGATATATCATCATGATTGACAATTTCGCTATCTATTCCTCCAGCATTGCTAGAGCCGTCACCATATTTTCGTCCAAATCTGATTTCCGTCTGGTCATTAGCTACGGAGGCTATATCCTGGGGTAAAGACTTACTGGATCGCCAGATTGGGATTGCGTAATCTGTGACAAGTCGGGTGCCGTGACAGGTGGGAGAGATCTTATGGCTTGGTTTGACTGTGGTTTCGCTAAACCCAGCATCAATTGACCGCTTCCTGGTCGAGAAGTCCCTTGCGGCATTTGTGATTGTCTGGGGACGATAGCAAGAGTCATCATAAGCTCTCCACATGTTGTCGGTGATGGTGTGGCTTCAGTCTTGTCTGTTCGAGGTTTGACAACTGCCGGTACCTTCAATTCGGCTCACCCATACTTCATTGCTCTCTTAAGGAAGTTGCCCGCGACATCCCCCCATCACAGTTGAATCAATTTGACAATCCTCATCTGTGTCTGCCGAAAACTCTCCTTGCAGTGCGGTACCGTTTGGGAGGTTGTGCACATTACCCAGCCGGGTTCATCATCTTCACTGAACTTGCGAAGCTCTGTCTCTTCTCCATCATCGTCCTCGTCTTTCCCATCCTGCTCATTGTCTAAACTTGGAAGATTGGTCAGGCTGTCTCTGATAGCATTCAACACCTCCTCGAATGTTGTTTCCGGCTTTCTGGTTGTCGATCTCGATTGTTCAGCATTTCTCACCCCTTCCTGCTCTCGAATAATCTCTGTCTCTGCTTCTTGTAGTCGCTATCTTACCCCAGCAGTCTCTCTACCAACATAATTATCAATCTATTTCTCTAGCTATTCATTGCTTAAACAGTGTGTTTCTTGTCATTTCTCCGCAGAAAGTTTCTTTTTAGATCGTAAGCTGCGCAATGCTCCCAATGCTCAGACCCTTTCAGCCTTCAAGCTGCTCTTGCCTTGATTCACCTTGGTGATGTCGTCGTGTCGAGCACTGCGTCAGTTTGCCATATTCGACCACCGATATTGTTCAAAGGTCCTTGTTCGGAGCATTGACCATTGTATCTTGTGTTGACTTTGTTGTAGGGCGACATGTCGGATGTTGCAACATGTGGACCACAAGGAGGCGAGCTGCATGTTTCATGTCAAGGTTGGTACATTGAATCAACTCGAACAGAGCAAAATCGGCATTTTGACTGTCACTTCATTGAGAATGGTAATGCTAACAGTATAACATGACATGACGGTTAGCGTGTGTTTCATGTACAATCCCAGGAATGTCTTGAGACAATTATCACCAGATGTCCATTGGGTCGAATAATGTCATATCTATATGTATCAAACTCAAAGATTCCAGATTTTGTTCACCTCAATAAAACTCTGTAAACAAACAAACAACATTGAACCGACTTGCTGCAAATCGCAGGACTGTTGGAATCCCATGCAGCCTACAGCTACACGCAGTGGGCTTCATCTTGAGTAGAACGAGCAACTTGGCTGTCACTCATTCTGTTCTGACTTGAAGCTAACTATATATTCCTCAGGACTTCCCACTTCTTTTCATTATCATCATCCTCACCTTTTCCACAACAGCAAGTCATGGCTCCACATACCCCTCAGCCAGGGGGGAGTGGATCCCAATCGAGCCAAACGACACTCACTTCATCCAATTCACCTCCCACCGAGCCACTGCAGCAATGCAGACACCAGTTAGTCCACCGCAAGGCTGCCAATACAGCCACCAACAATATGACCCAGGACGAACATTGGAAAGTTGTACATAAAACAGCAACCTGCAAGATTAAGAAGCAGCATGCGAGCGTATGTGAGTAGCTCCATACCCACGTAGTCAGCTGTCAACTAACAATGTAATGTACAGCTGGTGTTAGTGGAGAGCTCCATGACCGATTGATCGCTGCCCGTATGGGGAAACCTCCATGGTCGACCAAGGCATTCATTGGCACAGTCCACGAACTGAAACATCATAAATTTGCCAGCTCTGGGGTTTTTGAGGAAGAAATGTGCAATAAAGGTCCCCGGGAGTGGACCATACAGTTGTTGAAGACCTCAGAGGAGGCTATGGAGTCGTATATGATTGCGTTGAGCCATTGGTGTGACAGTTATATTTCCTGGATTGTACAAAATCACTCGATGATCCACAGAGAGATGTTTGATCCGAACTCACGAACTGTCACACTGATTTCTATATTGGATCTACCTTCCGGATTTATTCACCTATTAGTCATGTCTCCATTACCTGACCTTTGTGAAGACTGATCAATGACAACAGTCAAGCCAGGCGTGAATAAAATGTGTATCAACTTTCGATCAGTACTGGTCGCAATATCTCTATACTCAATGGTTACTCCTGATTGGAAAGACAGCTTATTTCTGGTTGCCGACTAAACAACTATTCAGTCATTCTCCAATGGTTCATTCCTAGGGAGCTGAGTTGTTATCATTATCAGACTACCATGGCATCTCAGGATATGCAGGGTCATGTGAGAGATATGTCATTAACCAATGATGAATCTATCGGAGTCCTGTCGACTGAATGGACTTATACGAATCAACCCTTTGTTTGACTACACTATCTGTGTTTGGGCGAATAGGACTTGGAATTCATATGTTCCGATTGACGCAGGATGCACTCCGTTTGAGGCATGGCAAAACTTCTCAGACGTTGCAGATAACTGTATATTTGGCTCCAATCAAGCGTTGTCAAATAAAGTGTTCTGTCGTTTGCCGCGATTGTTAAACCGTTAAGTACCCGGTCAGTATATGAGAGGGCACTCTCACTGTCCCTTGGTGACACAAACCTATTTGGTGATAACTGGCTTCAGATAAGCTCATATCCTTACAAGGTATTGCCAATAGCAATTGTGTCGCAATACAAGCCCAATACCTTGATGATGTAGGTAGTACTCCTGGGAGTTAGAACTTGACTATCAATGGTAGAGGGAGAGGCTGATGAGGCAGTTACATATGTGAACTCCAATGCAGGCTTTGGCGGTCTTAGGATTGTTAAGGGTGTGGATCGTCTAATATATAGTCACCGATATCGACATGGAGGAAGGACATCGATGACAATATCTACACCAAAGATCAGTCTACGGATACCGATTGACCTTCTCAACATGGAGGTTGAGCCTGAACTTCATTCCTGTGTATTATCTATTAGTTCTGCATCGAAGTCAACTAGGATACTTCCCCCTTGAAGTCCAGAGTTGTACGTTCACTATTGAGTTCTATATCACGGATATATCTATCACCTCTTTATCCTTGGTTATGCTTAGTACCTTGGTCAAGGCAAGTCGTTGATCGGGAAGTGAGCAAGACGATACAATGGAGTTAGAAGGAAGTCCAAGGATCAGTCTGATAGCGTGGTGGTCCAAAGGATACTTCAGGCAGAATACTCCTGAGTCGGCACTACTCCGTCTGCTGAGGCCACATGAATTTACTGTATCTTATAGAGAAGTCGATACTTGGAATCGTTGCAGTCTTGGACAGATGGTCCTCGAGTATAAGTGCCGGTTGCTGGGAGGACACTTTGGCATCCGTTCGAAGTCCTAGAGTCATCACGATAGTCTGGTGGTACAGAGGATTCTTCATTCAGGCTCTCCCAAAGTCATATACATCAGCATGCTGATGGCTTAAGACGAGACTCTTTAGTCAATACTATCTATCGGGAATGGTGTTAGCAACGGGTCCAAATTCCCTGATCGGTTCCGGGTCCGGTTCCAACCCAGAACCAAACCGTTGCAACGGGTTACCACACACAACCCGGCATTTCAACATCACAACTTGGCCTCCAATTAAGTATTGGAGTTCTGATCGTATCATGATATGATCAGTACGTAGATTGTGCAGTTCAAGCAGCTCTTTCACCTCCCGATCTCAGATATGTGATCAGACCAATGTTCGTTGAGTCGCTATCGAAAACCCGCTAATTTCGCATAAATCTGCACTTTTTTCACAGCCACTCAACGAATATCAGTCGGATCACAAATCGGAATGCGCAAGGTGAAAGAGCGGCCAGAACTGCACAATTTACGTACTGATCATGTCACGATACGATGAGAACTCAAATACTTAATTTTGCCCAAAGTTGTAGGAACCGTAAAATGAAACCGCGGTCCGGTTCGAACGCGTCCCCGAACCCGGTGGGTCCCTATGTTTCCCGGGTCACAACCCGGACTGGACTGTCCAGTCTGGTTCATAACCCGGACCGCAGCCTGGTAACCCGGAACCATTGCTAACACTAATCGGGAACAGAGAACTGAACAGTTACCTTATATTCTTTGGGTGTTAATCCTATTACGCATCCTGAGTGAAGCCTTATTCTTCTTCTTCTTTCTCAGTCCGGCACTCATTAGGGGCATTGATTGAATAGGACATAGGGTGAATCTCCCGGTGTTACAGATTTATGTAATAGCTGAATCTCACTTTTAGAAGCAACTTATTTCTTGTAGGATTTCAACATGTCAGCTACAATGGCAAGGCAAGGACTTCGGGTACAGCTAGAACAGTCTGACATGCTACTTGCTGTGAATATGGCCAAACTGGCCAAAGGAGGGTTTTTGCACAGCGCAATGGAGGAAACCCAACAGCTTATCAAGAAGCCTCCCGCCGAAGTCTGAGAAGAAAAGACCACCAGAGTTGAGATTCCTGGGCATGAAAAGGTGAAGGCTGAGATAGACAGACACCCGGCAATGGTTCAAGAAAATCAGACAGACGGCTGCCTTTCTTCCCAAAATGGTAAAGCAAAAATTCTGCAGACACGCTTGAGGGGCAAACGTACGGGTGCACATCAACCACACCCATGGCCACCTCAGCCCAGAACGCCACCTGTATCACCTGGTGGTAATGTGTCAGCCCTAACTTCCGAAACCGAAGGTGTGCCACCTGGATATGTCTATATACATACTCCTCTTTCCAATGCTCAATTTTTCAATCTTTATGCATATGCCAAAATTCGCAATCGCCATAAAGAATTTATTCCAGATTTGCTGACTGATGAAGGAACATCCACTGGTTAGTACACTATCTGCTGCGTGGAAATGCAGCTGACATCCAGTTTGCAGACGAGAGCAGCCTATTGAGTGAATGTGACAGTGCAGACGAGCATTGATTGAAAGGACCAGGATTGTTGAGTATTATTTTTATCTACAATTAGCTGACACTTTAAAGTATATTTGAAAGGATATATTTGTATGGATTATTAAAGAACAATGTAGTGATAAAGGAGAAAGTAGATGCAAATGATAGAATGGCTACCAATACACCATTCTTGACATTCTATGCCAAATTGAATTCTTGTACATCGCAGGTACACCCATGGCCAAATGAGCATCAACGGAGTGTTGACAATTCTTGGTCATGCATCTTGGGTAATCCATGTGGGACTTGAGAAGAGACATATGTACACCAAAGGTTGGCAGCCTAAATAGGAAGATGAGTAAGAGATGTTCCCGTGACAGCCTCCTGGACATTCACATTTTAATTCATTTTCAAAGCGGTAATTTGGTGTTCTTAAGCATTTTAGCCTATACAACAGGTCAAAGCTTTGTATATAGACAGTCATGGCCACATCGCACTGTGATTAACCATGGTGCAAAATGAAACATCGTTGACGCTCTGCTGACGCTCATGTTCAACAACATGCAGGGAGTGCGTCATTTTCTCTATACCCTATCAAGGCGGCCAATACTGTGATGATGAGTAACAACGACCAAATCACTCTTTATCACCCGAATTACAAGACCAAGAATTATTGACACTCCATTGATGCACATTGTTAGGAGATAGTAGCGATGTTGTAGTCAGCGTTTTGGTCCTTTAAGGTGGCCAATACTTTCAGTACACATTAAAATGACCACAGAACTGATCAAGTACCTGACTCACAAGACCAAAAATCGATGACACTCTGTTGACTCTCATTTCTAGGATGGGGCAGGGAGCATGTCTCCCTGGCGTTTGAGTAGAAAGGCAGCCAATACATCAAAAATTGACAATGACGTACCAAAGTCAATATGCTGCCATTAGCAGTACTAGATCTGAATGCGACCATAAATAGCACAACCAGAAAACCAGAACAGGAGATTGTAACCCACGGGTGTAGACAAACCAGGTAAAACCTGCAAGTTGATGGGTACGGGTCCGGGTGTGTCCAGCAAAGAAGCAGCAGGTCCAGTTTTGAGTCCGTTGTGGAACTGAACCAAACCATTTTTGCGGTCCAACCCCAGACCACTGGCGGGTTACCTGGAGCCGTTGCTAACACTAAATACAATCAATTCAATTCTTTCAATCAGAACTTACATTAATACAACTATCATTCTCTTGCCCACCATGCTCCTCTCCCTCCTCTCTTCCACCCTCTTCAGAACCTTCCAAAGTCTATGTCCAATGATTAGCAGTTGCGCACATCTAGCATTAACATGGCTAGTGGGGATTACGTTCGCTGGTTCAATGATGTGCTCAGGACGACGCGTATCTTGCCAAAACTAAAACGGCTGATCAAGCCAACTGGGATGACAGTAATCAATAACACAGCCAGTGGCGATCGATTTCTAGCATCAAATGAACCCCAGAGCGAGACTACCAGCACAACTGGACTGTCGGAGGAGAGTTGGCGCATCAGCATAGACGAACGCGCACAGAGATCCACCCATTTGTGTGGAGTCACGGAAGTCTTGGTGAACATCAGAAACACTACCATCGAAATGACTCAGCAACCCCAACAGATCGCGACATATGGACAGCGGCATTCGATTTCTAGCAATGAGCTGACCCTTGACCGACACTTCCAGTCGCCGTGAACAACGGAAGGAGGCCGAACCTGAGCGACGCGACGTTAGGTAACCCAGCGACGATGGTGACCCAAGAGGGCGATAGACTTATTGGAGGAACGATTGAGAAACCCCCAGTCGATAGAGATATGGACATGGCGGAAGCAGGAGAGGCCAGTGGCGCGGCTGTCCAATGGTCTGGAAAGTCAACCCGCATGTCATTCGTGGCTGTAAGCGAGCAGTGGGAGCATAACACGAATGGGAAACCACTGCGGAATGAGACATCGGAGCCAGTGAGCGCACTGGGATACTGGAGGAGTAGAATGGAGCGAACAGTGAGGCAGCAGGCACGCTAGGTGACTTAGCTGCAGTAAACAATTGTTAGGATGGCTAGAATACTAAAAGAGCACCCGGCGTGTGAAGAGGCTCAATGACGCGGCATCAGAGAATGGCTGGATGAGAGGGTAACGAAGTGGGATGAGCACCACAAGTACAATGTACTCTGGAGGCCGGGCATCGCGGACATGACCGCGGAGGTGCTGGCCAAAGTTGGAGTACGCAAAGCAGCACCTGCCCAGGAAGCGTGAAAGGAAGGAAGAGACGAAACTGCTAAGCAGGATGGGGGAGACCTAGAGGCCTCACAGCATGCAGGCGCGATGCAGGATGGAGAACCAGAGAAGCGCCAGCTGCTGCCGCAGCAGCAAAAACCCAAACCCAAACTGCAACTTGAACTGCAGCCTGAACCACAACACGAACCCAAACCGAAACCTAAGCCAACACCTATTCCGGGCAGCAGGGGGGGGGCAGTTCAACCCCGAACACAGAATCCGAAGGCGCCCGCCGGTCCAGGCCCCGCCCTGATGACGGGATCGAGCATGGCACAGTAATGCCTGATTTTGAGGAGAGATGAGAGCGTGCCACCCCCCAATAAGATGGACCAAGAAATTGTGTCGGCAATCAAGACAGTGCTTTCCACCAGCAGGCCCCTGCCCGAATTCGAATCATGAACGCAAGAAGGAACGCCAAGGGTGCAATCACGGCAATCATGCACCAGAATGTGACAGCTGAGATGGCTCAGTGATACTGTGACTTCATCATCACAGCCGCGAGAACTGTCGACAAAGGAGTCGTTGATGTCGAAGAAAATTAGTCTTGGGAAAGGCTAATGATTCATGCAGTACCCCTCGTACGGTACATGGGAAATGCCATGGAAGGCCTGCAGAAGATGCACGAGGAATTTGAAGCGGAGAACAAGGGCGGGAAAATCCCCACCCAAGTATGGTGGCTGGCGTACCCCCGGGCGATCAGGGAGAGGAGGCAGAATGTAGATATCGCCTCATGATTGGTTGTGTTTGTTCTAAAGAGGAGGAAGGTGGCAAAGGGCTTGGTCGAGAAGGGCATCAAGGCGGCGGGAGTGTGGTACTGAGTTGATGCATATGTGATCACAGGCCCTAACAGCAGATGTGAGCTGTGCTGTGGATGGGGTCACGTCGAGAACAACTGCATCAGCAAGCCCACATGTGGCTACTGCTCAGGTCATCACCGGACAAGCGACCACAAGTGCAACGTGGTGGGGTTCACAGCAAAGCTGGGATCACTCTGCGGTCATCCACTGGACAAGTTCCCCAACTGCCAAGGGAATCACATTGCGTTCAGCAACAGATGCGGGAAGAAGACTGAGGCCGCCAAGGTGGCACGGCTGAGTAGGGCATTAGGGTCAGCAGGGCGGGCATCCGAGAATGCAGCCACTGGCGTGGCATCAGGGACGAACAGAATGATGCTTGGACATAGGCCTAAGGGAAGTGCAAAAGAAGGGGGGGAAAGTGGAGCGGAATTGGTGGATGCGGAAGTAGAGGAGGCAACGGGGGAGGCAGAGGACGTTACGATGACCGCGAGTGCGACTACGGCCGTGACTGCAACTGAGACTGAAACGGGAGCCCCGGCAACCAATGATTGGAGCGATTCAGCACGACCGCGCTAGGTCATACAACTCGACCATTGGGGCGCTGGAAACTGGGGTCTAACGTAAGCCGGACATAGTGTGCTTGCAGGAGCCACCGAGGGAACGGGGAGCTGTAGGGATCAGCCACTCGGCATACGAAATGAAAAAAATAGACAGAGTTTGGACCGCGATACGAATGGGGAGTGGCCTGGTGGCTGATGAGCAGACGGATTCAAGTAGGGGAGCTAACGACGATGTCACTGTCACCGATGTCAGGAGGAGAGGGGAGAAGATGACATGGATTGTCAATATTTACAATCAAAGAGACACACAGTAAGGAGAGAGACTGGCATGAAAGTTGAGCTGGCAGAAAGTCATTAATCAGGGCGGAACGGTCCTTGTGGGAGATTTCAACGCACACCGCAGTTGGTGGGACCCAAGGTGCCGAGTGCAGCGGAACGCCACCTACTGGGAACAGGAGATTGACTAGAACGCACTGGAAGTTGGGAATGAGGGCCAGCCCACACAATACTGGACAAGAGAGGACTACGAAGGCGGGTCGGTCAATGACATGACATTAGTGAATGAACCGATAACGAAGTAGTTCATACTGGGTGACGACCACGCCACCAGATGTGACCACGAGGTCATTGAGTGGGAGGTCGAAGTGGACAAGCAAGAGGTGGTGGATCACCAGAGGGTAGTAAGGTTGAACTTAGCTGCGATGACTGAGGAGGCCGCCGAGGCAGCGGAGAAGCTGTGGGCGGAACTAGCGAAGGAGAGAGCTCATCAGGAAGCAGATTGCACAGAAGACGAGGCGGAACAGGAATGGTGTCAGGAAGCATAGACCAGTGTTCTCAACGCCACGGCAAAGCAGATCAGGATCTGCGCCAAATCGAAGCGGTGGTGGATCGCTGACATCGAAGAAGAGAGAAAAGTGGTCGGCAGAGAGAAACCGAAGACGATGGAATTCGGAGGAAGCCACTCGGGCGAAGGCAGAGCTCCAGAAGTCAATTCAGTGGTCCAAGAGCCAAACTTGCAGTGACTACCTGCAGAACCTGAGCGGAGCCGAGGTGTGGAGAGCAGCACAATACGCCAACCCTCGAGCCAGCATGACTGTGGAGGCCTTAACGGACAGAGAAGGCAAGCAAGCAAACACAGCCACGGAGAAAGAGGAGATGTTGAGGCGCCAGTCATTCCCCCAGAACGACGACGACCAGTACTATGAGCTACCCCCAGTGGGATGCGGATCCACACGCGTCACCGAGCAAGCAGCTGAGGGAGCCCTTCTTTCTCAATCAGTCACAAAGCTCTGGGCCCAGACAAGCTATCGTTTGGCGCCATACGGCTACTCGGGAAGTGGGATGAACAGAGAATGGTGGGGCTGCCATAAGCGGTGATTCCCACAGGACGACACCCAGCGGTATGGAAGCGGGCTACCGGGGTGGTGATTTGCAAGCCTGGCAAAGACGACTATACAACGCTGAAGGCATATCGCTGCATATCCCTGCCGAGCTGCACGGGGTCAGAGGTCGACGAAGTAGTCGTGGAGCTATGTCAGAAGATGCCGAACAATGAGGGTTACTGAGCGACGGACAATTTGGGAGCAGGAAGGCGTGGTCAGCCATCAACGCAGCGGCTATCATGGTTGACTGAGCTCATGCAGCCTGGACAAACGGCCACAAAACAGGCATGCTTCCCATGGATATCAAGGCAGCCTTCCCAAGCGTGGCAAAAGGAAGACTAGCCAACTTAATGAAGGTCAGACAAATGGATGGATACCTTATACAATGGACCGAGAGCTGTCTCTCAGAAAGGATGGTGAAAATGATAATCGAGCGCAATGCCATGGAGAGTCACCCAGTGGAAGCAGCGGACGCGCAGGGCTCACACGTGTCACCGATCCTCTTCGCGATCCACACCTCAAGACTGAATAAGTGGGTTGAAGAGTACGGCTCAGCCGAAGGATTGTCTTTTGTCAACAGTCTCGGCTGCGGGGCAACTGGATGTGATGTCAATCAGGTCGTTACGACAGTAGAGCGATGCGCAGCAAAGAGCATCGAGTGGGCAAGTAGATGAGGGCTACAGTTCAATACGGCAATGATGGAAGCGGAGCTATTTCCGTGCAGGTGAGGTCAGAACCAACACCTCAGGCCAATGCTGACAGCGAAGATAAAGGTTGGGAACGGGTTCATATGGTTCAACTAACAGGCGACATGCTGGCTGGGCGGCTGGATGGACGCACACCTGAGGTTCAAGGAGCACCATAACCGATGCATGATGGAAGCCAGGGCAGCAGAAGCGAGACTCCAAACCCTCACAATGACATACGGAGTAGTACCAGAAAGCATATGGGATGTCCAAATAGCCTTGGTCCAAGCATTCACACTATATGGGAGCAAGCTCTGGTGGGATCCCAAAGCAGTAGGCAGGCGTGACAACCTCCAACTTCTCCTCAATCGGCAAGCCTGGTCCGTCCTGGGAGTGCTGCCCACAACCCCACGGGGGGCATTAATGAGGGAGTCAGGGCTCACACCCGCACCTGTGATCTTGGACTCCAGACAACAACGATTCGCAGTGACGCTAGCAAACACATGCATCAAGAAACTGAAGGACCTGCACCAAGACCCATCGTCCCGTACACCGATATGTTCAGTAGTCGAGATAGAACTTGAACACGGCCGGACAACCGAATTCATGAGCTGGCTGGCCCTGCGTGAAGAAACAGTGGTTGAAACCCTGATACTGGACAACAAAACCACAGCCAAGAGTGCCGCGCAGCGCTGGGCAAGAGAGAAGCAAGGGAAAGTCGGAGCATGAGTCTGGATGTGGTTGACAGACAGGTCACGCTCTGACGACAGCCGAGTGGGAGCAGCAGCAGTGCGCAAGAACAGTAATGAATAGAGGACCTGCCGCAGTTATCTGGGCACCGGATGTATGGAGGTTTTCGATGCCAAGCTGGGGGTGATTGGACTAGCGCTCGGGGAGACAGTGAAAAGATGAGAACGACTGCAAGAGCACGCAGGGAAAACTGTGGCAGTATTCAGCGACTCAGAAGCCGCAATTCGATGAACAGCACACCTTGAGCTGGGCCCAGGGCAGCAATTAGCGAGCCGGATCAATTGCAGAGCGCGGGCTCACCTCACCCACGGCATTGCAACCGAAATTCTCTGGGTTCCGGGACACTCCTGAATCCCCGGAAACAAAGAAGCAGACCCCTAGGCGAACCTCGCCCGAGACTCAGGTGCAAGCACGGCAATAGAGCGGCCATACACCTCGGCCTCAAATTGAGCTCGATGAATATCCGAGGAAAGATGACCAGCCAAAGCGAAGTGGGAGACCGACAAGTGCAGCAAGCACTTCGGCTACAGACTCAAGGGCAAGACAGGGACCAAGAGAGCTGTCCAAATGACAAGTGTGAAGTCGCTGGCCACCAGGTTCCACAGACGGAGGTGCGGGAAGGCATCCACTGGAGTCTACCTGAAACGGTTTGGCCACCGACAGGCCGACAAATGCTGGTGGTGTGGCGGGACAGGCAGGAGGGCGGCCCAGACGCGGGAACACCTCTTCCGCCACTGCAGCCGGTTGAGAGACCAGCAAAAGACACTACACAAGCTGGTGGGAAAGGAGACAGCCTGGAAAGTGGGCAAATGCAGACACGCGCAGATCTCTGAGCTGTTATCCATACAAGAGTGTAACCAAGTGGTGATGGACTTCCTGGCAGCTACTGATGTCGGGAAGTTCCCCGCCCAAATGGATGACGGTATGGAGGAGGCGCAGAGGCGGGCTCAGGTCTGGGGAGGCGGCGATGGGGGGTTATAGTCGTTGCTTCTGTTCCTTTCCTTTTCTCTCATTGTGTTTGAGTTGGTTTTGCTTTTGGTTTATCTGTCGAATTTCATATATATCAGTGGGGATGATGCGTAGCGGGGGGGGAGCTCCGCCATCTAGCCGGCTCGCCCGTGGCGGAGGGGGTTTTTAGGTGCCGTCATACTCAATTTGAGTGCATACAGTATGAATGAACAACAACAACAATGACGTGCTTGGCCATCTCCTTCCCTGTAGCTCTCTTGATTTCAACCAGAAATATTTTCGGATTATGTCCAGTTTTCAACGTGAAAGCATTTAAAAAGGAACAGTTGTACGAAATCTCGCCATATATAGGGTCCATTAACATTCGCTTGTATATATATAATCCCACATATTCTTAACCCATCTTGTCCTGCTCCAAGGTGCACTTCAAGATTGATGTTAGAATGTATGGCTCTTTCGGGCCTCTGATTTTGTTGATGGAATCAATCAGCTCCTCCCAGTGCATCACATCTGTATGCAAGGCTTCGAGTTGTTTGGGGGCTAGATCCATATCTTTGCCATTCGACACCCGGAGAATCAGAACCCTGATCATTGAATTTGGCAACTTGGGGCGGTTGCTTCTGGCGTTGGTGCTCGCGCGCTCGCCCAAATCTGTTGCCGGTCACTTGTTGCCTCGCCTTCCTTTCCTTCTCATCTCCCTAGTTTCAGTTTCAGATTTCTTCAAAAACATCTCAATCCACTGCCGCTGAATCCATTCAGTATTATGGAAATTATCCACTGGCAGCCAGTTCTCCAATGTCTCCAAAAGATCAGCAACTGCCATCTCCCAGTGCAGGGGTCCGAATCAAACCTGTTTCAAACAGTTCTGTCCCCAAATTATTGACCGATGCTTCCCTCTCCAGAAACACAGCCGCCCATACTTTTGTCCACTTGTTGAACGCAGTATAGTTGGCCTGCCCCATCATTTGGGTTAACTGCTTCAAGGAGAAATTGGTTTGCATCTGGCTAATTGGCGGTTTGCCTTCTGTACCGCCCAGGTCCAACAAATTGTCGCGCTCATCATCTGAGTCATATCTGTTATTGGACATGTCCGGCAATGAAGCCAAGTCTGCAATCTTTGCGATATCTATTTTTCGCAGTTCTGCAGCCAGCTGGAATGTTATCATTTGTAGGCATATCGGGGGTCTCCTTGGTGTGCCGGAAGGAGGTTTTAGTGCAGGATCAGGGTGGGCAATTGTTGGCCGATTGACTGGATGGTTTTCCATCTGTCCTGGAGCCACTGTCGGTGCACCTGGGGATGACGGCAATCGCCCTGGAATCTGTGGAGGGGTGGAACATTTGAGACCGGCCATAACCACCTTGTTGGAGGTCATATTGTTGCCACTGTGGCCCATAATGTCGATATCCTGGGCTTGCACTGGTGGTTGGTTGCGAACCGTGTGTCATGTTGAATGGAGAGTGCTGATGAAACTTCGGAGGGCCTGGAAATGCCTGCTGTGATGGTGGGTAACCATACCGATGTGGCGGTTGATATTGTTTTGTTTGTATCCCAAATCGACTGTCATTGCCAGTGGCAGTTCGTGAACAATTGTGTGCTGATTCTGAATTGTCTTTACGGCGTTGTTGGGAACCAATAGGCCTCCCGGATGAGCCATATTCGCTGTCTTTGGTGGAGATCCGTTCTGTGACATGTTCTGTGAACAAAGATGGTGGTAAATTAGTATCGATGCGAGAAGTGATGTAGAATGAATCAGAGTGGAGTCAATTATATCACAGGTAGCAGTGCCCGTTGGCGGAATAAAGGGCATCCTTTATCCGATTCTGTTGTCATGATCTGTTGTGTTTCACTTCACCTTTGATACATGAAAGAAACCCAGCTGAGAAAAAGAAAGCTTAATTACACACATCCCACCTTTCTTTGTGTTTTGCTTGAATTCATATATTAGGATATTGGATAGGTGTCCATTTTCATACGCTTTAATGACTTTACAGGTCATAGACGGGATATGATATGATATTTCCAGCAACCAAACAAGTACTATATGCAGTATGACGGTTTGCACGACTAGAAATATTACACCTAAGTTGTGTTTGTACGACCTCGCATCCTCATTCCATAGGAGGTCTGTGAGTCAAGCAGCAACAGTGCTTCCTGTTATGTCGTATCCGCTGTGCTGAATCTCTCTATCGACCTAAACTCCCTGACTCCCTCTAAGTCTACTTGACACGTACACAAGAAATAAAGTGGATGCGGCTCTGACGCTCTGAACCCTAAACCAACTCATGTGATGACCACACTCCAATCCTTCCCCACACTCCTCCAGGGCAGTATCACCACCGTAGTGCTAAAGTGCAAAGAAATCAAAGATAGAGCTTGCCTGTAGCTCCTCCCAAATGATCAACCATGCCTGCAGCTGCTCCGATGCAATCAAGCGTGCCTGGAGCTCCTCCAAAACAATTATCCCCTAGCTCGATATCGCTTTCCTGCAACTTTCACATCCAGCCGCTTCACATCCAGTCGGAATAACCCTCCAATCTGGCGTGCCACGCCCACAAGACTTCCTTGACCTCGACCTTGAGCACTGTCCTCAGCCGGCGATTTGTTGTATATCTTGGTTCCGTAGCCAATGACAGGTACAATCAGCAATCCCCGATCCATCAGCCGGAATTGTGAGAGCGAGTTGTGTGCTCCTGCCACATGCAAGACATTTCTTGTAACTACTTCATGAATGCGGTGGCGGCTTCCAGGTAACCAAAGCCTCACCCGTTCATCTCGATGCCCGATGGCTTTACCAGCTACCATTCCCACAAATTCACAAATCACCCGCTCATCTCGTTTGGTGTACTCTGTGGACCATTCGAACTTTCGCTGATCTCCGCAAACGTGAGAAGTTGTGGCACAATCCAAGTACCAGCTCCCCTTCCCAGGGAATCTGCCAGCGACTGTCATGCAATAGTTCTCAATTGATGTCATCGTTATCATCGTTGCCCTGCCGCTGTCTCTATCAGTGCTGCGCGCTCCACCTGTGCAGTGCTTGGACGATACCATGCAATGTGCCCCACCTTATGGCATCTAAAGCACTCCTCAGTATGCCTCCAATTGGTGCGGCGACTTGCATGCTTCTCATTGTCCGAACTGCAACCATCTTTCTCACTGCCACTATCACGGCACTTCCGGGACTTCTGACTCTGCTTTTAATTCCGCTTCTCGCTCTTGGTCCGCAACTTTAAGAACATGGCTGCCATCTCTCAATCGTCTTCCTGCTGTAGCCGCGCTTCGTGGGCTCTCATTGTTGTGACAATCTCCTGTGGTTTGTCAGCCAGGGTGTCAATCTTGTCGTACATCAACTTGGTGAAAAACCTCCAATCATTCTCCTTCAGTATACCCTGCATCAGGTCGTAGCTGTGCTCGCTATTTGGCATCGTACCAGTCGAACTCTCCGCACAGAGGTTGAAGTTGTTCACATACCCCTGGATCTTCGATGCGTATTCCTGCACATTCTGACAATGCCTCAACTTGACAGCTGAGATTTCGTCTTGCAACACCCAAACATTCAGCTTCACCTTCGACTTGTTGTCCTCCTTCAACTGATCCCGCAGCGCCTTTACTTCATTCTGAACACCATACTGCGGCTGCAATGACCTCTCCATTGCGAGGAGAATGGTCAACCGCGCGATGCCATGCTGCTTCTTCCAGGTTTCTAACTCTGTCCCGTCCTTCGCGTCTGGTGCTTCCTCTGTACCATCGACAATGCCGAGAACCTGCTTCTGCTGCAAGAGTATTTCGATTTCGAAACTCCAGCTCTTGTAGTCCGTACCATCAAACTTCTTAATCAAGATCGCTGTCGATTCGTCCAACTTCGTTACGCGTCGAGAAAATCTGTACTCCACTGAGACCATGTTGATGATGCCACAAATCCGAGTTGAGTTGGTCAAATCAGCGAAGTGCCCGGGCTAATATCCTGTTGTGTCATGTCAGCTGTGCTGAATCTCTCTCTTGACCTAAACTCCCTGACTCCCTCTAACTCTAATTGACACCTACACAAGAACTAAAGTGCATGTGGCTGTGCCGCGCTCAACCCTAAACCAACTCACGTGATGACCGCACTCAAATCCGTCCCCACACTTCCTTCCTATTGAGCTCCTTGTCAAATCATCATTGTTCTCCTCAGGATCCGCGCTCCAGTCAAGGATCATTAATAAACCCACCTTCATATCAGTTCTCGATGATCATTGTGTGGTCATACAACCAGGTAGGAAGCTCACCTATTCATTTTATGGAGGAGAGCTACTTTCATTATCAGCTGCTCAGAGGCTGGAGCGTTGGTATGAACCCACAATGCAGAAACAACATAGTAGAATATAAGGCCCATTGTGGTGATTGCCGTGATGACAAAAGTTACCTTCTGTGCTCTGCCAAAGACTTTCAGCAGACAATGTGCATGATTATTATGTGGGATATGATATACATATCCTGGTTTATGAAGAAAGCTGATCATAAGGTCACTGTAGTTCACCCCTCTCCCCCGCATTTGTTGGGGTGCAATGCAGGCGTGATATGCTAACTTGAGTTAGCTCGGTTTGAAACCTATATCCAAGATTGTCTGAACGACGCCCTGAAACATCATGAAGATTCATCGGGATATGTGTTCACTGAGCATTCCTTGAATATGGTAAACACTCGCCCAGAACATGTTAAGTGCTGTATTTGCAAAAAGAAATTATTAGACAACAACCAACTGGAGGCTCCCTATCAACAATATTACACACTATTGCGCAATGAATGGCTATCACCTGACGAGATCATAGCTCTGGCAGGCTGCGATCCACCCGAGCCATCATGCTTCGACTTTAGTCGGTGCACCAGAATGGCCTCTGATGAGCGACTCAACTACTGATCCAACCTGACAATGCACCTGGCACGCCACAACCTGAAGACACTCCCAATGAAGAATGTATAGACCCCCAGAAGCCTAATCTGGCATGTACTCCTGATCCAGAAAAGACAAAGGCTCATAGGCGGGTGGTTGTAGTGGACAATGCATGCAGGAACGCATATGGCAAAGCAACTGGATTGTACATCCAGCATCGCAAGTACTCAGAACAATGGAATCCATGGCATCCTTTTCGGTCAGCAAACAACTTTCAATAGGCTCAATCATTTAGGCAGCAAACTAAAAAATGGATAGATCAACATCTGAGGCAGGGACTGGACAACATCAGAATCGAATCATTCCAATGAGCAGATGCCCTGCAAAAGCTCCTCACTCAACGCAATTTTGGGCTCCGCGAAGATAGTTGGATTGAAGCTCATATACATCTCTTTGGAACATTATATTACAGCGATATTTTCAAATTTATACAGTTTCTTTTGGCACATCTCACATTTCAGGTGCACCTCAATTTTGTACTGGTGCGCCTCACAGACTCGGAACATTACTGAATATACAGCATGATGAACATGAGTGACTGGTGCTGGGATACGCAAGATCTACATCATGTCATGGCAACGATTGTGCCAGTCTTTTGTGCATCTCACAATGCACCCTTGACCAATTTTTCGGGCGATCATCATGCCGGCTGTGGTATCTAACGACAGATAATATTCGAAAATATATCCCCCAGACACCTAAATAGCGCACAGGGATTCTTGAGGAGCGTATCCCATGTCCCCGTAAATGTTCTAAAAATTCTGACGAAGCATGGCATAACGCAGGTGCTCTGGGACTACTTCCCTGGTGCTCCTCAATGCTCTAGATGTTGCGGAACAGAATACACGAATAACCTGAAGATTGTATAGTTGTGTTCAAAATGCTACAAAATCAAACTATTGGAATGTGCAAATTTTGGAGCAATTGGGATTATTAGCTGTATCTCCAAGACTATTCCGGTGCACCTCGAACCTGGAGCCATACCCTCCAGGAGTGATTATTATAATGTTTATGTCAAATAGTACCATTCAATTAACTATCTTCCTCCTGCACACCTTGATTCATGTATTGTAACATAATATACAGTCCAGTAGGTATTTATATCCCCATGCGTATTTACAAGCCATATGCTATCGATTTTATTTGACCCAGCTCTCTCTCGCACCAAATGGGCCGGTCCAACAATTGCTCCAACAGGTACAATATGCATCCTATCAGTCGGTTTGACAACCCAGCTGAACCCATCAACACAATCAGCCCAACCATGCAGATCTTTGTACTTTGTAGGAATCACCACCACATATTCTTGAACTTGAAGATGTAATAACCATTGTGGAGTTTCCTTGCACCTTTGAGAAAAGGTAAATATCGTTTTTCCACCAGGAAGTTGCTCCTGAAGTTAGAGGATCTGATTCCGTGGAGTCCAGCTAACGTCTAATACAGGAAAAGAAGGAACACAGCCTTGGAAGGTGTTGTCGAGATCACTGTCGGTTTATTGGTCCCAGATGGTATGACAGTCAGGATTGATCACTTGGTTGGCATCGGTATATTCTATCTTGCAATCAAGTCCCAGATGCTAAACAGATGTAGGGCAGTGAAATGGTTCACTATAGTACAGCAGTCCATTCTGAAGTTTAAGGAATATACTGTCTTTGAGTGCATTCTGATCATATCCGAGCACCAGTCCACAAAGTTCGTGTCCCCTGTCCTCTTCAATTTGTGAATGGAATAGCTGTCCAAAGTTGGGAATTCCAAAATCTTATAATGGATCTCTGAGTGAGGTTAATTTGATATTTCTGCACACACCGCGGACAAGAGTTTCTATCACATGATATACCTGTCGTGATACGGGGCGGAAAAATGGCTCGTCCTGACAATGCTGGATGCGTACAAGATGGGCTGTGCGCTTATTTTGCTGTTTATTGGTAGCGGATTGTAGGTTGAAATCATTAGCGGAGTGAATATCCTACCAGCCTTGAAGGGTTAGATGAGACAGTGCCTCCTCCATATAGTCAAGACTGGTACACTGCTTATTGTGTTTGAGCATCTGTCCAATGTAACTGACTTTATTTGTTGATGGATATGCCTCTTTCAAATTGCTGATATGTAGCCGTTCAGAAATATTGATGGTGAAATTGTGGCCAGAACCCATTCGCCAAATTGACCTCGATAGAAGGCACACAAGATGCATCATTCGATATCCGGTAAGTATTTCATTCTGTTCAGTGGTTTTCGTGAGCTCCTGAATGCCAATTGCCTTCTACCAAACTTCAAACTCGATCGAGTGGATGGACAATTCCTAGATGAACCCCATCTGCTCAGTCGAACTGAGTCCTGATATCTATAGCTCCAGCTGATCCGCAACGCGGACAGCATCAGCCATACTCCAGGTGGTGGGTTTGGTCTCAGGATTGGATAGAAAGACCTGACATTCCACATGCTTCTCGGCGGTCTTGTTTGCCACTGCATAAACCTCTGCTTCTGCACAAGTCTACATTTGAGCAAGTTTTTTGTCGAATATGCTTCTTGGACCGGTTGCATTGGTCCCAACTTCCTCTAATAGTGGTCACTCATGATGTTGGAATAATTTATCGAAAAGCATGTGTGCAAAAGGTGTCACTTGACGGATTTCGTGCTTCAATCGCTCTTTTCCACTCTGCAAATCAACATCTGCCCGGATGGTTGCCGCTTGTCAGGCTCAATTCCGGCACACCTGAAATTGCCTCCCTTGTGTTGTTGTAACATTTTCAGCCCCACACAGCTGAACCTCCATCGCAGCATGGATTATATGAATCTTTCGTTCTTGTAACTGATGGGATTCCCATGCGAACTTCATCCACATTGGCCTTTGCAGACTTCGAAATTTTCTGTTCTTGAAAAGCACCCCTCTTTTGGTAAAATCTCTTCAGTGCATCATCTTGCGCCACGAGGGATAGATCAGAGTGATTTTGTTGCCTAACAAGTGCACATAATTCACAAAATGCCCACACCGGCGCTCCCATTACCATTTCATCAGAGGTTGTTTCCACCGCGGTTTTCCCGTCATTCTTGGAGCAGTCAAGAATCGGAGCCCAATTCACTGCCACTGTTCTGATCATTCCCCAGATGTGTTTCCCCTGCCAGGAGTTGCATTTCATCGAATCGAATGGTTTAGAGAAGCGCAGGAGGGCAGGATATCCTGGTACTGATGTGCATCGATTGTAACATTGATCCTTGACATTTCTAGCCTTCAGGTATTTGAGCAGCCAGCGCAATATGTCTTTAAGTACACCCAAGAGCAGCTGATGCGATTCATCAGGCTGCCAAAGGCGATAGACATTGCAAAGAGAGTATTGCCAGAACTGGTTTGAGATTGGATGAACACCAAGAGTGTGCAGATCATCGAGAGTAGGTTCATGCGGAAGCTCTGAGTAGACATGCCGAACTCTTGAGTCATCGAGTGGTTAAAACCTGGAGTGCCCCATTGGCGCACCTCTAGGAATTTCACACATCGGGCATGAGCCATATGAGACTTGAGCCGACATGACCTGTGCTGGATAATCCCCAACCCAGGCCGAGAAAAGAGGATAACATTGTCTGTGGAATCCATTGGCACAATTCCATGTCAAGCCGGGACCAGTTATGTCGAGATTCCGGAGTGGGGACAGCACAGTTCCAACCCCGGAATGCCTTTGGTGTTACACTTATATTTCCGGGATCATACAAAATCACTCGAAGATCCATATATAGGTATTTGATCCGAAATCACACATCATCACCCTGATTTCTGCATTGGATCTAGCTTCTGGATTTGATCACCTAGTAGACATATCTCCCTTACCCAATCTTTGTATCGACTGATCCACGACTACAGTCAAGCCAAGCGCGAATAAGATGTGTATCAAATTGGGATTAGTACTGGTCATAACTTCTCCATTCGGAATATTCACTCTGTATCTGGAGGAAAGCTTATTCCTGGTCACCGACCAAATGACTATTTACTCAAACTCCAATTGTTCATTCCTTGGGTGATGAGGTGTCGTCAATATGAGACTACCATGGCGTTTCCCGCTATGCAGGGTCAGATGAGAGATAAGTTATTGACCAATAATCAATATACTGGAGTCTTGTCAACCAAATAGACTGATACAAATCAACCTGTGGTTCAACCACACTGTCTGTGTCGGGGAGAGTAGGACTTGGGATACATACGTCCTGAGTCGCGCAGGAGACTCTCCATTCAATGTATGGCACAACTACTCAGTTGCAGATCACTGTATATCTGGCTCCAATAAAGCGTAGTCCAATTCAGTGTTCTGTAGTTTGCCGTGATTGTTAAACTGTTACATACCCGGTGGGTATATGAGAGGGCACTCTCACTGGCTCTTGGTGACATGAACCTATTTATTGATAATTGGCATCAGATAAGCTTGGATCGATTCGAGGTATGGCCAATAGCATTAGTGTTGCAATACGAGCACATTACGTTGATGACATAGTTGAAACTCCTGGGAGTTAGAACTCGACCATCAATTATCGAAGCAAAGGATGATGAGGCCGTTATGACTGTGACCTCCAAAGCAGGCTTTAGAAGTCTTCGAAATGTTAAGGGTGTGGATCATCTGATATAAAGTCAGTGATACCGACATGGAGGAAGGACATCGATAACATTACCATCTGCAATAAGATCTATTTACAGATACCGATTGACCTAATCCAGCTGGAGGTTAAGGGTTAACTTTATCCCCGTGTATTATCTATTAGTTCTGCATCGAAGTCAACAAGGATACCTCTCCTATCAAGTCCTGAGTTGTACGTTCATTAAGCAGTTCTATATCACAGATGTAGCTATCACCGTTTTATACTTGGTTATTCTTAGTACCGTCATCAAAGCAAGTCGTTGATTGGGAAGAGAGCTAGACGATACTTTGTAGTCGGAGGGAAGTCCGAGGATCAGCCTGATTGCATGGTGATGCAGATGATACTTCTGCTAGGATACTCTCGAGTCAGCAATACTCCTTCTGCTGAGGCGAAACTACTTTGCTGTTACTTATAAGACAAGTCGATACTTGGAGTCATTGCAGCCTTTCACAGTCCGACCTTGAGTATAAGTTCCGCATGGTGGGACGATTCTCTTGAGTCTGAAGGGAGTCTGATGATGGGCATGATAGTGTTTCGGTTCAGAGGATCATGTGAGTAGGATTCTCTTCAGTTGTATACATTAGTTAACTGATAGCTTAAGACGATACTCTTGAGTCAATACTCTCTAGCAGAAGCAGTGAACGGAACGGTTACCTCGTATTGTTTGGGGTGTTAATCCTCATATGCATCCTGAGTCACGCCTTATTCATCTTCTCCTGTATCAGTCCGGAATTCATTAGGGGCTTTATTGAATAGAACCTATGCTGAATCTCCCGGTGTTACAACCTGAGAGCACATCACTTTGCATTCAACCTATTTGGGAGCATCTGGATGCATCCGGAAGCATGAGTGTGGCTGTTCAGAGTTTCTGGGTTGTTCAGTTATAACTTCCAAACCATTTTACATTGCGCTGATGCAAATTAACCATAATGTGGGTTATTGCCAACTTCATGGATCTAAATTATGCATTGCATGAAGTACTACACGCTTTCGATGAGGTTGGTAGCCTATTCGTTTCCTGTTCCACACGCCAAATAAGGATGATAAGGCATGGGTCACCATACTACAACAAGGCTAGCTGAACATTGGAAGGAAGTCCTTGAACGTTTCAAGCTTATGGAAGGCTGTTTACTTGGAATTACGACTGATAACGCTTCCTCCAACTACTCAATGTCTGGAGTACCACAGTTAACCCTTGAGGCCTCCGGAATGGAGTGGCCTGCATTGAGAAATCATATACCATGAATGGCGCACATCATTCACCTTGCTTTAGGTGCATTCATGAGCAGTCTGGGGGTAAAAGGCCGCACCAAGTCTTGGGGAGCCCATAAGTGCAATCAGCAATTCGGAGACAATGAAAGTGTAGACATTGGGAAGAGTCAAAGACATACAAAAAAGGGCAATGATAGACTCAACATGGTGTCAGCCATGAGATGTGGTTTAGCAAAGATAGTTGAGGAAGTACGAATTTCAAGAAATTTTGAACTTCCTGAAACTGGCCTTCAGATAGCAGCAAATACTTGCTGTATTGATGACGCTGACACTGGGATGTCGAAACAAGTTCATTGACTGACAAACAGCTAAAGGACAAATCATAGTACTAGCTATTATGGATGTGAGGAATCAGTGTATTTCAACACGGAAGTTGCTTGAGCGAGCATACTCATTAGAAGAATTCACCTGTGAGTGGCTCAAGTTTCCAAAATGCAGTGATTACTGGCCACTCTTTACAACACAGGATGAATGGACCATCATCAAGTTATCATGGAATACTTAAGGCCATTCTAGTACTGAACCCTGTGGATTTCAAAAAGGCATATGGTTACTCTGAATCACACTATCACTCTGTACAATGACATGTTCAATCATATGGATGGTGTTATGCGAGCTTTACCTAACAAGAAGGCTCAATGGAAGGAAGACTTACACTTCACCATGAAGTTTGCGCAACAGAAGCTGTCCAAATGATATGCCGAAGTTACTCCAATGGTGGGTATACTTCCCTTTTCAGCACACATTCTTGACATCAGCAAAATGTATTTTAGTCACTGGGCGCCTCCAGGAGTGTCTGAGAGGATGTGGAGTGTAAACATAAAAGCATCAATTTCATGGGAGTATCAGACCCTAGGAGGGCATTCCGGCCGGCCTTGCCAGTACCTGGGATCTCTGATGACTGGTACAGGTGTACCATGGGAGTGATTGTGATGAGTTTGCAAACACCTCGGAGTGCTGGAGAGAACTTTGAGTGCACCTGGGAGTGTTGCCAAACCACTGCAGGAATCACAAGCAAACTCTGAGAAATGCCTGGGTTCTATGTATATTAATTCAGAGGACTGCAGGCATGATCAGATATACTCCAGATGTACACAAGCCATCAATTTCACTCAACGCCGAATATGATGCACGGATTATTGTTCGTTATCACATCTGAATCATACTAGCTATCATCTTCTTCAACAATGTATTTTTTGCCTCGCTGCATTGAGGAACCAAAGGAAAATGTGGGTATTTTGAATATAAATGCAGGTACACCGAACCAATAACCAGACTAAGTGATCACTCAAAGATGGTGTCAATGTCATCCACTCCATCTCCCATCTCATCAGGGCCAACGAAAGCAGGAACACACAATTCATCCATGGTGCAAAGCAGCTGGAGGCGCCCATTGTGTTTGCTGATAATTTGTACCTGGCAAGTGGATGAAATTGAATTACAATGTTGTTTGGCTCAATTTGTGATATCTAAGAAAGGTGTAATGAGATGTTAGCTAGCTGCGAATCTAAATGGGCATTTGAAAGGCAATGATTATTCGGATGAAAAAGGGGAGCAACTACCAGGATAAGAGGAGTGCCAGATGGGGAGTGCTATGTGGAAAAGTGGAGTACACAGAAGGTGATGGAGGAGCGCCAGATCTAGGCTGAGGAGTGCCGACGGGGATTGAGGAGCGCCGAATCTAGGCTCAGAAGCGCCGATGGGGATTAGGTAGCACCCATACTAGCATTTGTGGGCGGAAATGAAGGGGGGAGGTAAGGAGTGTGGACCTGAATATATGAGCGACAATCCAGACCAAGGTGCGCCTGTGGGAATTGAGGAGCACAGAATGGGGAATACAGTGCGGAATGAAATAGAAGAGCGTCGCTGTAAGCTGAGGAGCGCTGACGGGGACTGTGGAGAGCCTATCAAAGTGGTGTTGCACCGCAGCGGGTATCAAGCGCCCCACTACTATGTGATTGATATGTGCAGTGGCTTTCGGAGTAAAGTTTATCACCGGGGATGGCAAAATGTACCTTCATATTCATCTTGAGAAAACATTACTGTGACCTTCTTTCCACTGGCAGATTCAGACAGCACACAATAAATAGCTGCAGCTGCTATCGCGAAAGTCTGGGGAGTGAGAGGTTTGAAATACTGGGATGTCATAGGCTGGCACCCCAAGCTATTAGCAGTGAAGAAGAATTGATGGTATATTAGATCAAGCACATCCATTCAGGTGAACCATGCTTTCTTATCATCAACGACCTTGGAGAGATATGCATTGTCGATCAGGAGCTCCTTAACCTGGATCCGAAGCTCAGTGTCAGAGCGCAAATCCAACTGCTAACAACGGGCAACTGGTCAACGTGCCCCATCTGCCAACCGTTCTTGAGCGGTACTTATCTTCAGTTTTAACTATGTACATTCTGGGGTGTGGTCAATATCCAATATCTGCTGGAGGAGCATTACACAGAATGCAATCCTTACAGATTCACATGTGTGCGGATCAATTTTGAGAGATGGACCGCCAGGCAATTGACACACCGATGGCGTACCTACAGGCGCACCTGCTAATGCCCACTGACGATCCTAAGCTTCAATGGCTAGTTTGTATGCTTCTTCAACCATCAAGTAGTTGTCATCAGATTATATTGGCCAAGGAGTCTTTGTGAACCTGATTGCCTCCATGAACCTTGTCGCGACCTCAACAGTAGCCTATTGCTGTTGCGGAATGTTCGGATCTGCACTGGCCTTGGGTTGTGGAACATTCTGGTCTCCACTAGACTTGCGTAGCGGCAGCACCTGGGTGGATGTTGCAACATCAGACTCGGATAATGTGTTGAGGAGGGTTGACTTTTGGCCTTTGAGCAGTGGTGGCGCCATTGCCCCGGCTGGATTTGGAGAATTTGAAAGCAGAGGACATGCAATGACAGTATCAGCATGGCTCCGGTTCATTGGCAGTTGAACCCTTGTAGTTCGTAATGACTTGTCCCGGCGTGCCTGGCCTGGAAGCAGGAGCTCCTGTTGGTGATCCAGATCGTCTTCTTCGATGTCGGACACTAAGGTGGACTGTCCGGGGTCCTCACTCTGATCATCACCGATCTCCCGATCGGTATCGTCATCCTGCTTGGATCAGGACATCTGGGACATTAGTCATCCGTGACATGATGTACAATGCATGATGGAAGATATTTGGAAGGCCAACATTTGATGGACAACGAAGATTGGCTGCTCTCTTGACTGCCAGTGCTCTCTCAAGGTGTGCTTCTTGATGGTGCTGTGAATAGTGATTCCTCACCTGGCTGGGCGTAGGTTCCATTTGTGCTAATGAAGATAGAAAGTTGGGGAATGTGGGAGAGAATGTATAAGCAGTAAAGATAAGATTAAGTGCAATAGAATAACGGGAGAAATTGACCAAGAAGTTGCACATAGTCGAGAAGGATGCAATTTGAGGCACGCCTTGAAGGGGTCAGGCCAGATGCCATCCATGGTACATACTGATATTGGGGACAGATTTCCAGGGTTGCAATATAGGATGTTGTCAAGAGGACCGGAATAGATGGATTCCGTGTCATATGCGCCGGAAAAGATGGATTTCTAATGCCGAATGTCTGCAACTCCTATCAACAACACTCTGTATGGATGCAAGAATTGGAGGTTGGCTAAAGCCAATGCGCATAGAAAAGAACGAAGCTCACCGGAAGAATACTCGAGACATTAAGTCACTCTCGGTGCTGGCCAAGCGGAGTACTGGGGAACCTGAATGGAAACATGTGCCCTGCATATATTTCACTAAACGTAGTAATTATGCATGAATGTTCGAGCATTTCAGGCGACTGAATGGCAGACAATTGGTGCAGCGCTTAGGATCTGCAGAACTCAATAGATTTGGGACCTGGAGAGTGATGGCTGAGATTCAAGGGTTCATACTGAGTGTGTTATCCATCAAGGAGAAATATACATCGCCATATGTGGTAAATCTGCTGGAAGGACACAGGTATTTTCGTGATATTCTATTGTATTAGGATACTGCAGCTAAGTTAGCAGTCGATTTGGCAATATTGTAAGTATCACATGCCTTTCATGCAGTCATCTGGGCCGTGTCTGCAGAAAATCCTTCACGACAATGTTGCAGTTAATGGAGGAGAGAGAGAAATTGGTATGCAATGGAGAGATACAGCCATAGAGAAAGAATGGTAATGTACAATGGATGATTCAGGGGTAACTGTATTGATTCAAGCACCTGGTGATGCCAAGATTGCTAACAAATGGGTCATGAATACTCACTCACATTCTGATTTTGCACCTAATATCTAGTACGTTGCACACCGTTAAATCACATATTCATTGTGAGGCTCACCACTACAATGTTACATTCAGTTAAGGTTGCGGTTGAATGCTATATGCTACATGGTATGAATGCATAGTGAGACGTCATCTCACAGCAGGCAGAGGAATGATGATGATTGCATGCAGCTCCGGAATATGACGTGCACCGAAGTTTAAATGGTTATGCTGGGATTGCATTGCTGGGGATTGCAAGCAAGCTCACGTTACTCCGACAGTCAATTGCACTATTCGAAGCTGTCCATTCTCAACTTGAGCTTTCAAGATTCAGTCTCTTCAAACTCCACTCTTGATGGAACGGTTAACATAATCTATTTTCAGATATGATATATTGCGGCCCAAACATACAGTTAGTCAGATTTGAGTTAAGTCTGTATTCACTGCATTGAGAACTTAGGCCTCATTGAGTAACTGCCGTACATGGGTCAGCAGGAGTTGCCGGCCATCTTGCAGAGGCACTGAACAGAATCTGTCTTTTGGGATTCTCGCTCTGAAGCTGCGGCTCTTACGACAGAGACAGAACTTGCAGAAGCTATTTTAGGATTTCGAAACATCAGTCCAAGCATACTACTTAGTCACTATTGGGTTAAGTGGGGTTACAAATTGGCCAGGTCTGTGCATTAATGGTTTAGTTGAACAGGGAGACCGTCCTCCAACGGACAAGTTGACACAGAGCTGACAGTTCAAGCCATGTTAGCGGTGGCCATCATATCCCGATCAAGTATTGACTCATACATTCGCGGAGGCCGAGCGGGATGAGCTGCCTGCACCTAAACATGAAGTGTGTCGATAGATCACAATTTGTGTTCATGCTGTCCACTGATTCAAAGTTGAATAAAACATGATGAGAAAGAAGCAAACTAAAATATGATGTACATTACAGACTGGGATACATGCACTTCAGTGGCGTATTTGTCGCTCTTGAGGCATGCCTAGGCTGGAATGATACATCCATAATGAGTCGCAGCTTGTCAAAGTTGGCTTCACACAAATCCAAGAACCTCATTCTGGACTTGATGGCAGATCTCAGTTGTGCCAGAACTTCAATCATAGGCCAGGAAATGCCTGGGAGCGAAAGCTGCAGCTTAGCCATGAATACCTGAGCTGTGTCTCAGTCTCCAACACTCTGGGATACGGATCTGAGGTGTGCCCGAACTTCAATGATATGCCAGCAAAAGCTCCGACTTTTTTACCAATAAGAGTGCCTGTGTCTCATATTGTGACACAAGTACTCAATATCACCTTGACTGACATGATTGCCGAATGGGATGGGTTATTTTGCGGTGCTGGATCTGTCATAACTATATGCCCAGGATTCTCTGGTGCACCACAATGTAGATCATAGGCCAGCAGAATGTGCAGCTTTGCCACAAATAAGTGAGCCCGCATGTCATATTCCGACACAAGTACTCGATATTGCCTAGACTGACTTTATTGCCAGCGGGATTGGTAAATATGCAGTGATCAATTGGTCATATGAATATGTACTCAAGCCTGTCTGGTGCATTTGAACTTCAATCAAATGCCAGCAAATGCTGTGGCTTTGCCACAAATAAGCAAGCCATGCCTCATATTCTGACACAAGTAGTCAATATTGCCTAGAGTGTCTTAGTGCCAAATGCGATTTGCAAATATGCTACACTGGATCTATCTTAACATTACTCGAGACATATGCTGAGGATTTTCCGGTGCACCTGGGCTTCGATCATACGCCAGCAAATGCTTCAGTAGTGCTACGAATCCGCGAGCTGGTGTATCGTATTCTCACACAGCAACTCAATATCGCCTCGACTGACTATATTGCCAAATGGGATTGGCCAAGATGCAGCACTTGATCTATTGTAACGAGACATATGACAGAACGGAGATTTCCCCTGTGTGCCTGAATGTGGTTGAATGATGCCTTTTTTATTCTTTTGACCTCGAAATGTGTACAGGCCTCAGGATCCCGGTGCACCACCATTTGCAACTGACCAATAATTCCAAGCCCACAGCGGCATCAAGCTCAACATTCGACTTGTGCCTTTTCTCGTGATATATCCCAGCCAGGAACCTGTATTGTAGCTTATCAATTGACTTCATCTCATATTGGTCATTATTAATAATCAAGAACACAAATGTAATCCCCCTCTAACAATTGCAACATCAGATCTTCGATTTGCTTCAAAATGACAGATAGAAAGGATTTCTTTAAGCAGTATGGTGTGCGTTAGAAACAACCATTTTGACTATTTCTATCAGTTAAGAAGATTATCTTGGTTGAATGTCTAAAGAGTCATACCTTGATGAAGCATCCTAACAATCAAAGATGATGGGTCATCAGACTGCAACATGTATCGATTCTCTGTCACCCACTTCATGTGGTCCTCACCAGACTCCAGAATCCGGTGAATCATCATCCTCGTGATGTTCGGTCGACTCGTCAAGCCGTTCAGGACTTTCATTTGCGCAACAGCACAGTGTTGGTGGAGATCACTCGCGTGGGTATCATAGCCACCAGGACCCGTATTCAGTAACCATGAGTGTGGTACTCTGTTTTCCCTCAGCCGGAGAACTTGTGCAAATGCCTGCCACTGCTCATTCAATATGCAGAACTTCTGAGTAATTACTGCATGGTTTGCAGCTGTAAGATATGGGCCTTTCCTACCCACTGTGGGTGTCATTACGAATACAGACGGATTTTGTGAATCCTGGAATTTGATCTGCGTTTCTGTGCATTCATCGTTGCCCATTGCTGCATACAGGTGGAATATATCCACATGATCTGCAAAATACTCGGATAGCCACCACTTCAAATGACGAACTTGGCCAGAAAGAGGACAAAATAGAACCGCCTGTTATGGAGGAGGGGCACCAGGGAGTGCATGTTCATTTCCATCTTGTAGGGAAAGGAGCTCCTCTCTTGTTTCGTTGCGATTGTCAGGTTTGGGATACTGTGCAGGTTCGGTGTCAAGCATTGGCAGAAATATCTCTCTCAGCCATCGGAAAATTGGAGAATCGACCAAAGTATCCAGTGGCCATTCATCGTACCATTGTCGAGAAACGTTGTTGTGATCCTCGGTGTCACCCAACACTAACCTGAACCATGCTAGCTACCATCTGTGAACCATCCATGTTCCTGAAACACCCCATGAAGTGTATCTCTCCACAAGAGTCTTCAGTTGTGCTTGCTCTTTCTCAGTTCAATTGAGATCAATGAGGTTGGCATTTTCCTTTGGTATCCGAACAAGTGGTTTTCCATTGGCTATTTTCGATTCTGACCACCTTCTTATTATCCACGGCTTTGCAATCTGTATCTTCTGGTGCGCTCCATTGGATTGAGCATCTTCATCATCTGTCTGGATCGCATGTATCAAACTCTTGACAGCGGAACACATTGCATCTGCACCATGCTGTTCCATCACAGTATCATCTTCGGGATCATCAGGCGCATGTGAAAACAGCCGCATCGTCTGATAACACCAGTTATAGAGTGAATGGCATCCCGGTGTAGCTGTGACTTGAAGTTTGAATCCAATTTTCACATTGATTGCGATTTGCCTGCCCACACTGTGTTTGGTTTTGTACTGATGGGACGCATCAGAAATGCCAAACCTTCATGAACAGTAGGACAGTTGGCCATTGCTTGATGGTTATGCTCTGGATGTTACGATATCATATGAAACAAGGTGGATATTCCATCGGTATTCTGGCTCGTCAATACTGGGGTTCAGATCCTCTTGTTTTAGATTCACATTTTCTGCGTCCATCAGATAATTGAGGTTGAAATCAGTTCTGTATGTCATCTCATCAATGACACTCTTGTACGTCTCTGCAACTCCAGGCCATGTCACCACCATCATTGGTTCAAGGGCTGATGTAAGCACTGGATGCCCCTGTGTTGGTGTTGTGTGGATCTCTATGAGGCAGCAGGGTACTGAATGCTGTCTCGGCAATGGATATCATTTCCGGTCATCAAAGATAATCCCTGAGGAGTCGCTCTGTGCGATAGTCACCCACTCGTCAAGGTTATTCCTGCACAAAATCGACAGCAGCAACCCAATTGCAACTTTCTCAGTCAGCAGTTTGGATATCATTGCCGCTCCCACTGTGGTGAAAATCTTGCCAAGATCAATTTCATCCGCCACCAGTGCTACTGGCATTCCAGATTGCCAAACCCACCTCCCCACAATGAACCATGTGGCGAAGACCTGGGGCGTCAGAAACTTTGTACCGGGCTGGGCTGGAATTGAATCCTTGTGGCCTGGAACACCATTCTGTGGTATTTTGCGAATCAGATGGGCTTTCAGCGGCCTGACTGCCTCATCATGACACTCGTGTTCGATTTATTTGTTGATTGTATCGGGAACAGCAGTCAGTACTGATCCAGAATCATCTGGATCGAAGACCTCCTCAGCATCCTCCACTTCCTCCTGAACCTCCCTTGCACCTTTGTCAGTGGTCTTTTCGTCCTGAATGATCTCTTTCTGTTGCTCCGATGTAAGCTGGGGTGATGGGCTCATATTCCGGTGCTCCTGAAATTCATTGCAATGTTATGTATTGCATGGACAAACAACCATTTGAACGAATATATATGGATGGAATACAATCAATTCTATTCCTTCAATCATAACTTACATTAAAACACGCATCATTCTCTTGCCCACCATCATCCTCTCGCACATCTCTTCCACCCTCTTCAGAAACTTCCAAAGTCTATGTAGTATGATAAGCAGTTGCGCACATCTAGCGTTAACATGGCTAGCAGGGATTACCTCCACTGGTCTAATTAAATGCCGCGCAATCACCTGCCTTGTAGCTCTCTTCATTTTGACCAAAAGTATTTTCAGATTATATCCAAGGTTCATCTTGAAAGCATTTGAAAGGCAACAGTTGTACGACATCTGCCCATATATGGGGTCGATTATCATGTGCCCATGTGAATATGATCCCATATACCCTTTGTCCAATTCTTCCTGCGCCAAGGTGCACTTGAACATCAATGTGTGAACGTATAGCTCTTTAAGGCCTCCTTTTTTGTCGCTAAAACCAATCAGCTCCTCCCATTGCCCCACATTGGTATACGAGGCTCGGAGTTGTGTGGGGGCTAGAATCATGTCCTTGCCATTCGACACCCAGCAAATCACAACGGTGACATTTGTATTTGGCAATTCGGGGCCATTACGTTTCACCATGTTGCTCACACACTCACCCAAATCCGTGACCGGTTGCTGTTTGCCTCGAGTTGCAACATTCCTTGCCTCCTCAATTGTTGTTGCACATTTATTGCAAAACATCTCGACCCACTGCCGCCCAATCCATTCAGCATTATCGAAAATTTCCAACTGCAGCCAGTCCTTGAATGTCACTAAGAAATCTGCAACCGCAGTCACCCAGTGCGGGGGTCCATCTCGAAGCTGTTCCAAATTGTTCTCCCCACGGATCATTGACCGATGCTTCTTCTCCACAACCATTGCCACCAATACTTTCTTCCACTTGATGCATGCACTGTAGTTGGCCTGCCCAATCCTTGCGGCAAATGCCTTCAAAGAGAATTTGGTTGGCTTCAGGCTGATTGGCGGCTGCCCTTCTGCACTGCCCACGTCCGATGGAACGTCGCTCTCATCAGCTGCACCATAATCGTCATATGCAATCTCTGCCAATGGAGGCATGGCCGCATTCCCTGAGGCATGAGTTTTCTGCAGGTCCGCTGGCGACTGCAATTGTTTCTTGGGGAGGCTAATTGGCGGTCTTCCAGGTGTGCTGGAAGGAGGTTCATGTGGAAGATTAGGGCTGGAGGATGTTGGCCAATTGAGTGGATGGTTTTCAGGCAGTCCTGGAGACACTCTCGGTGCACCTGGTGATGACGGCCATTGTCCTGGAATCTGCGCAAGGGGGAACATTTTAGACCTGTCATATCCCCCTTGGTGGAGGTCATATCCTTGCCACTGTGGCCCATGACTAGGATATCCTTGGCTTGCGCTGGTGGTTGGTTACGAACTGGGTGTCATGTTGAATGGAGAATGTTGATAACACTGCGGCGCCCCTGGAAATGGCTGCTGTGAAGGCAGGTAACCATACCCATACGGCGGATGATATCAATTGGTATGTTTCCCAAATCAACTGTCTTTATCAGTGGCAGTTCATGAACTATTTCCAGATGATCCTGAATCGGCTTCACGGCATTGTTCCAAATCATATAGCCCTCCAAGTGGAGCCACATTGGCTGTCTCCAGTGGAGATCCGTTCGTCGACATGTTCTATAAACAAAGATGGTGGTAAACTACTATAGATTCAAGATTTGATATAGAATAAATCTGAGTATGGTTGAGTATATTGCAGGTAGCAGTGACCTTCGGTGGAATGAAGGGCATCTTACATCCCATTCTGGTATCACGATCTGTGGTGTTTCACTCCACCCTTGATCCATGAAAGAAACCCGGCTGAGAAAAAGAAACCTCAATCTCACACATCACGCCTTTCCTTATTATATGGTCAAAATCATATACTAGGCTATTCGATAGATGCTCATCTTCATCCGCTTCCATTACTTTGCAGGTCATAGAAGGGATATGATATGATATCTCCAGGAACCCAACAAGAACTATATCCAGTATGAAGGTTTGCACGACTTCAAATATTACACATAAGTAGTGTGTGTACCACCTGGCACCATCATTCAATAGGAGGCCTGTGAGTCGAGCAACGACAGTGCTTGGTTCCTATTGAGCTCCTTGTCTAAATATCATTATTCTCCTAAGTATCCACGCTCTAGTCATGGATCATTACTAAAGCCACCATCCTATCAGTTCTCGATGATCATTGTGCGGGCATACCGCTAGCAAGGAAGCACACCGATTCATTGTATGAAGACTATCTACCTTCATTGTCAGCTGCTTGGAGGCTCAACCGTAGGTATAACTCACAATGCCGCAATGACATAGTATATGGCCCAAGGTGGTGAACGCAGAGATGACAAAAGAAACCTTCTCTTCTCTGCTAACGACATTCAGCAGACAACGTGTATGATTATTGTGTGGCATATGATATATACATCCTGCTTTCTGATGAAAGCTTATCGTATGGAGACTTTATATCACCCCTCCCCCACATTTGGCACGGTGCAATGCGGCTGTGATACGCTAACTTGAGTTAGCTCGCTTTCAAACCGATATCGCTGAGGCTCTAAACCCCCCCCCTGCAGCATCATCCAGGTTCATGTGAATAAGTATTCACTGATTATTCCTTGAATTTGGTCAACATTCATCGGAAACATGTTACCTGCTTCATCTGTAAACACACATTGATCGACAAGAACTGACTCGAGGCTCACTATCAACAATGTCACCCAAAATCAATAAATGACGGGCTCTTACCTCACGGGATTTCACCTCCTGCAGGCTGGGATCGACCCAAGCCGTCATGGTTTGACCTGGGTCAGTGCACCTGAATGGCCATCGATGAGCTGGTTAACAAATGTTCTAACCATCGACCATGAACCTGGTGTGCCACCACCTGAAGATACTCCTGATGAAGAAACTTTCAACCCCCAGAAGCCTGATCTGACATGTACCCCTGATTGAACAAAGACGAAGGCTCATTGGCAGGTAGCTGGAGTGGATAATGTGGGGGGGAAAGCATATGGCAAAGCAACTGGATTGTACAACAAGCATCGCAAGTACTCAGAACAATGGAATCCATGGCATCCATTTTACTCAACACATGACTTTCCCCCGGCTCCATCATTTAGCCAGCAAACAACAAGGTGGATAGATCAACATGTGAGGGTGGAGAGTGTTAGCAGTGGGTCCGGAATACCAGCCAGCGGTCCAGGTTTGGACCAGCTAATTTGTTCTGTCTGGTTGTAGACCGGTCCAAGAACCTGACCCACTTTCTCTTGGCAGGGTTGGTACCCGGACCGGACATAACACCGTGTGGTTTGGATCGGGTTGGCACCGAAACGCGGTTCCCACTCTACCGTTCCTACATCTTTGGCTGCTGTTAAGTTTTTGAATCCTAATCCTATCACAACATGATCAATACGGAGATCTTGCAGATTTACGAGCTCTTTCACCTATGGCATTCACATTTGTGTTCCGACTCATATTCGTCGAGTGGCTGTGAAATATTCGCAATTTTTGAGCGAAATTCGCGTCTTTTCAATAGCAACTTGATGAATATTAGTCGGATTGCTAATCTGAAACCGGGAGGTAAATGAGCTGCAAACACTGCACAATCCACATATTTGATCATATCACGATACGATCCAAACTCAAATCCTTAATTGGAGCCAAAGTTGTGATGTTGAAATGCTGGGTATTTAGTGGTAAAACCGGTCCAATTGCAATGGTCCAGGTTTTCATGTGGTGAAACCTGTTGCAACAGTACAGTACCGGTCCCAACGCTAACCTGGAACCGTTCTAGCGGGTTGGAACCGTTCCTAACAATAGGTGTGGACTGCACAACATCCAAATGGAATTATTCCAATCAGCAGACGCGATGCGAAAGCTTCTCTCTCAACTCGATTTCGGGCTCGCTGATGATAGTTGGATTGAAGATCATTCACATATCTATGGAACATCATACTACAGGGATATTTCAAAATGTATACTGTTCCGTTTGGCACATCTCCAATTTCAGGTGCACCTCCATTTTGAACCAGTGAGCCTCGCAGAATCGGAAAATTGCCGAATATATTGTAATCTGAGCACGGGTGATTGGTGCTGGGGTACGCAAGATCAGCTGCCTGCCAGAGCGACGATTGTGTTGGACCCATCCTGGCGCAGAGGGAGGCGTACATCGACTTATAGTGCAGCTGCCATATTGGTGATGGGTATATTGACATCTCTATTCATGTATTTGACATGTACACAAGAAGTAGAGTGACTGCGGCTCTGCCACTCAACCCTGACCCAACGCCACGTGATGTCCGCACTCGAAACCCACCATACACTCATCCATGGCAGTATCAAGACCGTACTCCTGCACCATAAAGAAAGCAATCATAATCTGTGCAGAGCTCGTCCAAAGCAATCATCCAAACCTAGAGTTCCTCCGAAGTGACTATCTTCCCAAGAAGCGAAAGAACTCAGATCCCGCTCACTGTCGAGGGCTGCGGCCTGAACTGGTCTTTCGCCTTCTGCACTCCCAATCTCCTGTTGACTCCTCCCACAGCGAAAATCAGTCCAGCTACTATGATGAGAGCCTGCAGGAGGTTATCATGCACTCCGAGATTCCCGCCGAAAGCCAGCCAATTGTCGTGTGAAACAGGACTTCTTGGATTTGTCAATCACTACTGGTGGATCGTCGTCATCCTCATTGTCACCCTCATTGTTATCATTTCAATCGCTAGAACCCCCCGATCCTTCATTTGTCCTGCAGAACTATTGCTGGAATTGCCACCCTTGGAATTATCACCGGAATTACGTTCCTTGGAACCACTGTTGGCTGCTGGGAGTGGTCAGTTGATTGTGAGAGTTAATGCGATTGGTACCAATAGTGCCTGTGTCTTCACGTCATCCGGCTCCAAGATGTCTGTATAGGTGTGATCATTTGGAATCGCATTCTGTGCTGTGCATCATTTGTCCCTCGATACATCTCTTGACCGATGACCCTGTGTGACAACATCTATATTGAACCGGAATAAACCTCCAGTCTGTGGTGCCACGGCAACAAAACCTCCTTGACCTAGGATGTCATATATCTTGAATCAGTAGCCATTCACGGTGACAATCCATAAACCCCTATCTATAATCCTTGATTGGGAGAGCGAGTTGTGTGCTCCCGTGACATTCAAAACATTCTTCACAACTACTTCATTCACTCGGCAGCATCCTGGCAGCTGGAACCTCAATCGAACATCTCCCTGCATGATGACCTTGCCTGCTACCGTTCCAACACAGTTGCGAATCTCCCAAGCATTCTTCCTCGTGAATCACATATACTGAGAGAACTTCCTTCGATCTCCCCAAACGTATGAGGTGGAGGCACAATCCGTGTACCAACTCTCCTCTGAAGGGGCCGTTTTCCCTGTGGTATCTGTCACACAGTAGTTTTCAATTGTAGTCGTCATCTCCGCCGAATCCCTCCCAGTGATGGTATCATCCTTGGCACTGACTGCGGTTTCGGTTCTTTCCATTGTGACTGGAGGTTCACCACATTTCATACTCTGGTAGTACCAGACCATGTGTGCTTCCATACAGCAATGAAAACAGGTCGCTTTGCCCTTGCAATTCAGATCCTCGTCACTCTCATCACCATTACCGCTCTTCCTGCCTATCCCTTTGCCATTTCCGTTGAACTTTCCTTTGGCATTTCATTTTGCGAACAGTAGGGCTACCTGTCCTAGGCCTTGCTCACGCTTGATCGTGACCTCCTTCTCGACCAACTTGATCACAATTCCATCTGGCGTGAGCTTCGCCATCATGTTCTTGTCCATCATCAACTCAAGAGAGAACTGCCAATCGTCATTCCTTGGTATACCACACAGGAGTTAAAACATGTGTTCCTCGTTGGTCTGCATCGCCAAAGATGTAGTCGTATCCGACAATGATGTCGATGGCTTCGAACATAGATTATAATCCTTGACCTTCTGGTCGATCCGTTGAGCACAAGTGTCAACATCGTCACAATCCTCAAGCCTTATCTCCAAAAGCTCTTCCCTGATCTGGAAGACGTTGAACTTCAACTTTCACCACTTTCGCCAAAAGTGTCCACGCTTCAGTATTCTCCAGGTACAATGCCCGCAGCCACGGCTCCATGCCGAGCATGATCATCAATCACGCAGTACCATGTTATTTTACACAGGCTTTGAGTGCAGCCCGATGTGCCAATTTCATCGTTGCGGTTGGAACCTGCTCTGCTGGATCCGGGGGCCACTCATCATTTCCCGAGACTATACCATAGACCTGCTTATGCTCCAAGACAAGCGCCATCTCCTCTGACCATTGCTTGTAGTTTGACTCATTGAACATCGCAATCGATATGGTGGTAGAAGTCATCATGAAGATGTCATTGTCAGAGTCGTCAATTATACTCAGCTGCCATCAACACGCGTATCCTCTGAATGTCGCATTGCTCTGTTTGTCGTGATTTCCAATGACCAAAAATACTATACCACCGGGCTCATAACCTGTTGGACTAATCCTGGCGAAGAGCAACATGTAGATCGACTTATGGTGCAGCTGTCAAAGTGATCATGCATATATAGACTTGTCTATTCATCTATTTGACACGTACACAAGAAGTAGAGTGACTGCGGCTCCACCGCCCAACCCTAACCCAACGCCATGTGATGACCGCACTGGCAACCCGCCCTGCAAATTGTGCCAGTCATTTGTGCATCTGACAAAACTCATTTGACCAATTGTCCGGGCAATCATCATGTCTCGCCTCTGTATCTCACAATTGGCAATATTCACTGAGATATCTGCTGGACACCTGAAATGCACTCGTGGATTCTCGTTGGGCTGATCCCCTGTCCGCCGAAAGGTGCCAGAAATACTGATGAGGCATGGCAGTGCTCGGTTGGGACTGTGCTGTCCCCACTCCGGAATCGTGACATAACTGGTCCCGGCTTGAAATGGAATTGTGCTAATTGATTCCACAGGGAATGATATCCTCATTTGGGGGCCTGGGTCGGGGATGATCCACAACGAGTCATGGTTGCTCAAGTCTCATATGGCGCAAGCCCGATGTGTGCAATTCCTGAAGGTGCGCCCATGGGGCATTCCACTTTTCGACCGCTCGATAACTCAAGAGATCAGCATGATCACTCGAAGTCTCTGGATGAGCCTGATATTGATCTTCTGCACACTCTTGGTGTTTATCGAATCTGAAACCAGTTCTGACAATACCAGCTCAGCAATGTCTAGCGGCCTTGGCAGCCGGATGAATTCCATCAGCTGCTCTTGGGTTTAGTTAAAGACTTATTGCACTAGCTGCTCAAATAAGTGAAAGCTAGAAATGTCAAGGATCAATTTGACAATGGATTCACATCGGAACCACGATATCCGGGCCTCCAGAACTTGTCTACATCATTGGCTTCGATGGAATGCAGCCCCGGGCAGAGAAACGAGATCCGGGGCATGATCAGAACACTGGAAGTGAATAGAGATGCCATTCTTGACTGCTGCAAGGATGACGGGAAAACGGCTGTGGAACCAGCCTCTGATGAAATGGTGATTGGAGAAGTGCGGGCATTATGTCAATTCCCTCTACTTGTGAGCCCTCAAAATCACTCTGATCTATCTATCACAGCACTGGATGATGCACTGAGGCGACATAACAAGAGGAAGGGTGCTTTTCGGGAACAGAAAATGTCGATGTATGCGAAGGCCACCTTGGACGGATAATCAGCAGGAGGATCCCATCCGTTACGAGACCAAAAGATTCAAAACATCCATGCTACGATGGAGGTTCAGCTGTACAGGGCTGAAAAGGGTACAACAACAAAATGAGGTGACTTTCAGGTGCGCCTGAACAGAGCCCAACAAGCGGCAACCAAATGGACAGATGCTGATTGGCAGAGACCAAAAGAGCGATTGGAGTGCGAAATCCATCCAGTGACACACATTAAACGCAAACTTTTCAAGAATTATTTTAACATCATACGCAACAACTATTACAGGCAGTCAGGACTAAGGCAACTGGTCCCAGAAGCACATTCATTAAATACCTTGCTCAAATGAAAATTGCTGCCGAAAAGGAGGTTTATGGAACAGCAAACATGACTGCCGCCAAGATCGTAGAAATTCAGGTCGGTCTATCTGATGCTCAGACTGAAACCACAACCTGGAGCATTGCTGTTACAGACTGAGTTGCGAATCAGCTGCAGAGAGTAATTCATGGTGTCACTTCAGATGAGCAGATTTGGTTCAACAAGAAATTGTTCACCAGCTGGATCGAGTGCAAAGCTGGGTGGATGGCAATTGGCATTCAGGAGCTCCGGAAAACCATCTTACAGCGTGTAATACATTGTGGAAATCCAACGATGCATCTTGTGACCCATACTTCGGATATAGTTTGGTGAACGGGTTCAGGCGACGATTTCACCACCAATATTTCGGAATGGCTCCATATTGGCAATGTGAAAGAGGCATATCGATCCACTAACAATGTCAATTCCATTTGACAGATGCTCAAGCACAATGACCGGTGTAGTGGTCTTGACTATATGGAGGAGGCACTGTCTCATCTTGCCCTTCAAGGCTGCTACAATATTGACTCAGCAAAACTTTTCAACCTACTATCCGCTACCAATACACGGCGAGATTCATGCTGGGCCCATCTTTTACAGCTACAGCATTGTCAGGAAGAGCCAATTTTCCGCCACGTATCACAACAGGTACTTCATTTGAGAGAAACCCATGTCCGGGAGTGTGCAGAAGTATCATAGTAATCTCACCCAGGGATATATTAGAAGATTTCAGAATACCCAACTTTGATCAGCTATTCCGTGCACAAAGTGAAGAGGACTGGGCTCACCAAGTGAGTGGACTGATGCTCTGATATGATCACAATGTACTCACAGACAGTATATTTATTAAACTTCAGAATGGGCTGTTGTAGTACCATCAACCATTTCACTGCCCTACATCTGTTGAGCATGTGGGACTTGATTGCAAGGTAGAATTTAGCGATGCCAACCAAGGGATCATGCCTGAATATCATAAGATCTGGGTCCAATATATGGACAGTGACCTCGATAACCCCTTCCAAGGCGGAGTTCCTGTATTATACTTTAGCTGGACTCCACTGAATCATATCCTGCACTTTCAGGAGCGCCTGCCCGCCAGAAAGACGATATTGACCTTTTCTAATAGGTGCAAGATGTCTCAACAATGAATATTATGTCCTCAAGCTCAAGAATATATGGTGGAAATCCCAACAAAGTACAATGATCCGCATTGTTAGGCTGGTTGTACTGATGGGTTCATCTGGGTTGTCAAACAGACTGATACGATGCATATTGTACCTGTCAGAGCAATTGTTGGACCGGCACATTTGGTGCAAGAGAATGCCACATCAGAGAGAATCGATAGCCTATGGCTTGCAAATAATCTTGTGGATTTAGATACCTACAGGAGTTTATATTAAGTTACAATGCCTGAATCAAGGTGTTCAGGAGGAAGATAATTAATCATATTGTACTATTTGACATATGTAGTATAATAATCACTCCCGGAGAGTATGGCTCCAGGTTCAAGACTCACCGGACGAGTCTTGGAGATGCGGCCAATACTCCCAATGGCTTGGAGCATTGCACATTCTAATATATTAAGTTTGTAGCATTTTGAAGACAACTATACACTCTTCAGGTTATTCTTGTATTCTGTTTCACTACTTCCAGAGCGTTGAGGTGATCCAGGAAAGTGGTCTTGGAGCACATGAGAGCACATCACTTTGCATTAAGCCTATCTGGGATCAGCAGGATGCATTAGGAAGGATCAGTGTGGCTGTTCAGAGTTGCTGAGTAATTCAGTTAGAACTTTCAAACCATTTGATATTTTGCTCATGGATCCTTTCCGGAAGTTGCGATCATTTAGCCAGTGGAAAAATGGAATGGATATTAATGCTGTGGACGAGACTTCTTATACTATCCATCACCAAAAGGAGTTTCTGAAGTATGTGGGGAATGTATACTGCGCCAGAAATAGATGTTTGCCCGTCATTAAACCCGAAAGCATACTGAAAAACACTCCATTCCCCTTCACAATCGCCTCTTGATCTGGTCAATCCTCTTATGATGCATATGATTTGTCCAGCAATGGTGAACAATACATAATGCCTAAAAATGAGGCTGAAACAACATCTGGATGAAGTAATCATGCATCACGCATATTAACAGTCGCAAGGCTCTATTTTAACTCACAGCATAGATCACCCAAGAACTGGGGGCAAATCAATCCGAATCTTAATGATTACCACTCCGACCCTCTGGAGAGTGGTAGTACATTTTGGATACCAGATATCACTGACTGGCGGCGTCAACAAGAGGAAAGGCACTCAATGTATGCCAATCTCTCCAATGTGGCACGCGATATATTCTCTATCCCACCACATGGTGTCAGTGTGGGGGTCAGTGTTTCCTTTGGGCAAGACGTGATTGGCTGCGGGAACTCCAAAACCATAGGCGAGAACCTTCGCACAAACATCATCGTAAGGCTATTTGCTCGAGCCAATGACGGGATATTGTCAGGCGATCACCGGGCATTGGATATGGAGACAACTGAGAATGACTTGGAAACAAACAAAGAGGCGGAGGAACGAATATGGCAAAGAATGGCGGATGTCCACGACTTTTTGGAGATGTGGATGGGCAGCTGAAACCTATGTGCTACACAGAAGGAATATCATACTCGAAACCAGTAGATGACAGCCGTAGAATACATTTCAGATAGTGAAGTGATTGTCAAAGCATCATGGTCAAACTTTGAACACAATGGTGTGGCTGCATTTAAATTGTCAGAAAGATCACCTTTGCCACCAGCTGTGTCTGCAAAGGACTTCCCTGGAGGACGAAATCAAGTATTAAATGCCCACCAAATACAAAGAACCGACCCCCATGCAGCTGAAAGTGATGAGGCCAGTGCACTTGAAAGCATTGTGGATACCGAAAATTTGCTTCACTGGAATCATCACAGTGATAATCCAAATGTGACCAAAGCCGACTACGCAGCAGACAATGAATCAGACATAGAGCAGGACAATGCCATCGAGGATCTGGAAAGCCCAGAACAGCGAGACGTGAATGCTACATAGAATGTTCCCGGATTGATTTGGCCAACACAGAGGTCAAAGAACCAGGCTGAAATGGTGTTGATGACAGTCAATGCAATGGAAACAAGGATGATTAAGGGGAACAATAAAATGTCAGACAGAATGCGTTAATGTATCTTCACCAGGTTCTTCATATTGTTTGACTGCGAATTTGATTTAGAGAAATATTATGGGAGAATACTGAGCAGTCGAATGAGAATATTGGTTAATAAACTGAAGTATAGCAGGCAAAATGAATTATTTGTTGAGATGTTCTAATTTTAGTAGAATGAGAGTGACCAGTGCAAGAATATTACTGAGCTCGGTTTTGCCAAAGTGCCGAGTCTCAATCAGTTGGAAAGACATCCAATTTGATCAAATAATTAGTAACAGAATTCTCGATGGCAGCAGAATTTGAATGGATAATACATTGAAATGAGTGTCACTGGAGCATCAACAATTTTTGGTCTTGTAAACAAGGTAATTGGAATGTGATTTCGTTGCTGTTACGCATAACCAACATATTGGCAGCCTCTATAGGCAAAAAAGGAAGCAACACTATCACTTCCCCATTCTGAAAATGAGCGTCAACTGAGCATCAACAATTTTTGGATTTTCATCTTCGGTAATCTAGGTAGCGTTTGGTTCCAGACATCCATAAATGAGGTATTGGCAACGTTTAGAGGCAAAAATGAAAGAGACACACTCCCTGCCCTGTCCTGAGAATGAGCATCAACTGAGCATCAACAATTTTTGGTCTCGCATCTTGGGTATCATTAGCGTCCCTTTGTCGCAATAATTCATATCTGAAGTAATGGTGGCCTTTTCAGGCCAAACAGTGCATGACATATATGTTACCCCATCCTGAAAATGAGCATCAACATGGTGTGAACAATTTTTGGTCTTGCATCTTGGGTAATCAAGGCATAGCGCAGATACTTGAGCTCATAACAGAAATATTGACCCCCTGTATAGGCAAGATTACAAAATCTGAAAGGAAAAACACAGATTCCAAAATAATTGATATCGCAAACTGCAAAACATGCACAAGGAGATTGCTGGATGTTGAATAACTGATGTTGATAGTATACTATTATCAAACAGCAAAAACAGGAGCATTATATGAATCTACAGAGTGATCCGCTAGGCGACCAGCTGGCAACCCACCCCGTTCAGACTGGTTTGGAGATATTTGTTGAACTGAAACCAAATTGACTGTTCGGGTGTATCGACAACCCGGACTGTCAATTTGGCAATAGTTCAGTTTTGACCCGGACCCAGACCCAATGTTAAGGTCTGGAACCATTGCTTACACTACTGTCTTTGTGACCCACTGTTTTCGAAATATTTATACTCCCCATTTTCCATTCCACCTCAGTTAATCCTATGTCTCCATTTTCCCCCTGTGCTGGCTTGTGCAACCCATGTGAGTGGTGGTGATGAAAAATATATTTTGCCACCTTAATGGCCATGTGGGCTGTTACTAATCAATTATGAAGCAGCTGAAGTATAATCCTACTTAGAATCACTTGACTGGCTAACTCAGAGATGACATGAACAGGCATTATGCATTGGCAGTCATATGACCATCTCAATGGAATGGCTTATGTAATCCTCTATGTACCAACACTGCTATTAGAGGAGAACCCCTAATACTCAACTGATCTACATTGACTGTTATCTGTGATTGAAGTATCAATCAAATTTAGTTATATTTTTATTGCTACACAGTTGTTCTTCTGCCCTGCCTAGATACCAGTTAGATGGTCACTATATGATTTGGTGACAGCGCTTACTTTCAAGGGGGCCAGAACTCTTGCCATGAGTCTCATCTACCTGAAATCATCATTAGGTCATCTTAATTGTCCATTGCCTGGATTCATTTTTACATCCAAGTGTTGAATGACACAATCATGAGAAGGAAGAATCTCTACCCATCTAGGCTGCCCTCTGGAGAGCACTGCTGATGGATGGAAGTACTCATAGTGTTTGTGGTCGCATTGTATGTGGACCATTTGAGCTGCACCCTCTGAATATTACCTCCTCTGCTTCCCAGTCACCATCAATGCCCAGAGCTTATGATCACACATATGGTAGTGATCTTCAGCAGGGCAGCATTGTCAAGTGTGGAGGTTGGCCAAGCTGAGAGTTCTGAAACTTATAATGGTTCAGAATGCCAGCAATAACAAAGCCACTTGCATCAGCCAGCAAAGTGATCTGCTGTGCCGGAACAAAATGCTTCACACTGGCGGCATCTATAACAGCCCTTTTCATCATCTGAAATCCCAATATAGCATTTTGAGTCCATTCACATTTCAGAGCTTTAGACATCCTGAAACTCACTGCATACTCCAGCAGATGAGGTATTGGTGCTATTAGCCTTCCATATTTTCTAATATGCCACCCAAAGAAGTTTGTAAATGCACTCAGCACCTATATATCCGAAATGGACACTAGGGTTGGCCAGACCTTGATTATTCATATGCAGTCTGAATCTATACCAATTCCATCAAGACAAAGCTCAACCCTGACAATGCTGACTACCAAGACTCAAAAATGGCACATTTGTCAACCCAAACACAATCACTTAGTACATGAAGTTGCCCTAAGAGGTATGGAATTCAGCATCATGCACGTCACGTTGCATCACTAAAAGGATGGAATGTGTACTTTGGATGTCTCATATCCTGAAGAGCCATACTCCGGTCACTGTATTGAGTATCTCTGAGATCAGTCAGACATGATATCATTCCTACACCATGGTTGTATTGAAAACTTAGTATATAGCCCACAGATGAGGGCTACCAATCTTCTTGTTTGCAAATCAGATCAGTGCTGACACAGGTGATGAGGATTACTCAATGTATCCATTGGTCATGATTATTTTGATGTAGGCCTTGAGAGGTTTCAACTCAACATCCCAATGATTGTAGATTTTGCCATTTGGCCAATTACTGCCTGTTTGCCAATTGATCACATTAGCAACTGGCCAGATCAGAGCTAATGTCTCTGCTATATTGTAACTGAAGCTGCCTACATAATTCTACTATTTCACAGGGATACAACTTCCATCATCAGCATATTCAGTACCTGTTCAAATATCTGTACATTAACCTCTAACTCCAAAATGGGATTGAGAATGAAGGTGATTGACATCTTGGGAATTACTGATGAAGGGATTTGCCCAGAAACAAGCCTAACCCAGCCAGTTCCGCAATCTCCCATCATGAATTGGTGCCCCATTTGCAGTTATTTGAGGATCCAAGGATGTACTTCTGCCCCAACAACCACCACGGCTCTCTGCTTGCTAATTCGACTCTTGGGTTGATATTCCCAGTCGTACCTGGATTTTCCAAACTTGTCACACTAGTCATAGGCTCAGTAGTCTTCTACATTCCCCCAATCAAAGGCTGAATGTCTGGATAGTCACAGTGATACCTACAAGATTGTCCAATGTGGTTGCTCTGAGTAATTCAATGTTTGGAGTAGAATTATGCTCACTGCACTTCCATTGTATTGCATCTGAACCCAAATAGAGCTCTGACGCAAAGCTGATTGCTGGCATGCTTTCATCAATTTGCAGGAGCTATATGCTATCACATTTGTCATGCAGACCATTGCAACACTGAAGTATCATAACTGATCCACATGTCATCCGATGGCCTCTTGGGGTTAGGTGAGAAGTTAATTAACTGGTAGCTCACTCAATCCTCAACATGCTGGCCTTGAATCATAGTAGGCAAGTACCATATCATATAGCACCATCTTCACAATCAGCACATCCAGTTCATGGACTGTTGCTAAGTGATCCATATATTCGACTGTGAATGATGTGCTATGGCTCTCACATACATACGGAATGAGGTGATCATCAATGTTGCCAGCTGTGATATGTGCTCATCGGTGGAATCATCTGAGTCCATTGGGACGTTGTGTAGCCATGTCTCTGCTTGTATAACTGCAATTCAGGAGTGCTCATACTTGTAGAACTATTCTGTGTTTATCTTCCATCTGGACTGAGTGCAATATGTGCAATGCATCCTATTTTGCCATTTTGCATAATAATTGACTTAACATTACCACTGTGAGGCTCTCTAACATGACCCTTGGCCATACTACAATCCAATGTGGTTGAACTTCCTCTACTGTTGTCATTAACAACCTGGGATCGAGAGGCTGTAGTGCAATCTCCAGACAGTTCAATGTCTTGTGCCAAATCTAATACTGGTCTTGGTAAGCTTATTTTCTGGTTGTTGAGAGTTGACAGAGCCCTGGTGATTGAGTCTTTTGCCATCTCTTGGAGTAGTAAGGCAATTGGGGAGGTGAGTATGGGAGAATTTTGGGCACTGGGATGTTTTATATTTCAGCATTCTAGTATATATGCATTTTCCTTCTGACTTTCAGATGTCATATACCTCAACCAACACCCAAGGACATTCAGTCCAGTTATCATCCATGGCTGCCCATGAATTGTTGGGGTTTGATTCTTAGCTGGTACCAAAATGGATGGTCAGAATTCATACTTTTTTGCATCTAGTCTAAATGATTCTCATGACAGCTATTGCTCATGATGAGGCTCTTGCTGCTGTGGCGTCTGGCCATCCATCTTGAGCTTGATATCTGCAGTGCGATCTAGACAATTATCGATGCTGTCCAAACTTACATTGCTAAACATCAACTGCATGTAATTGGCCTACTTGATTCTTCATATTTTGCTTGAAGCGATTTCATTAATATCCTTGTTGAGTTGTTGGAGCCATACTGCTGTTCTCCAATTTGGCCTGATTTGATTGGTATTCACCATTACCTGTTAATTTGATCTCCGAAGGAAGTCAGTCATACACATCAATGCAGTGTAAGAGTTGTGGTCATTCTCGCTGTACCCCAATTGTCTGTCTTCCGCAAAGCTCTATGAGGTGTTAGAAACATTTTCTGAGTCTCTCCAATGATCTCAAAGCCACTCCGCTTGCACTTTCATCTGCATATATCTGTCATGGAATGATGATTACCATCCCATATACTGACAGGGTGGGCTGAATATTTGACTGGGTAAGGCTCACTAGTGTTAGCAACAATTCCGGATCATCAATTTGGGCCCCGGTACAGGTCCAAATGTAACCGTTGCCAAATTGGCGGTCCGGGTTGTCAAGATACCCAAACCATCACCTCGGGAACAGTTCAATGTTAAACTCCCAACCTGTATGAATTTGGCGGGTTGTCAGCGGGTCGCCCAGCAGGTCCATTCATAGATTCATATAAGGCTCTTGATTTGCAATTTGTTCATAGTATCTTATCACAATCGCGTTTTCAACAACCAATGATATGTTTTTCCATGTTTTGCAGTTTGCAATAACGATTAATTTGGAATCTGTGATTCTCTTTTAATAGAGTGTATTTTTGCCTATCAAGGCGGTGAATAATACTGTGATGGGCCCAAAGATCCGCGTGATCCCTTGATTACCAAATATGCAAGACGTGAAACTGTTGACATTCAGTTGATGCACATTTTCAGGATACAGCAGGGAGTGTGTTGCTGCCGTTTTTGCGCCTACAGGCTGCTGATATCTCCTGATTGTATGTCTCCAACTAATCGGAAGATAAATTACTCAGGATGCAAAGCTAAAAATTGTTTATGGTCCATGGATGCTCATTCTCAAAATGGGGCTGTGACCGTGTTGCTGCCTCTGTTGCCTACAAAAGCTGCCAATACGCCAGTAATGCATAGCAGCAACCAGATCACTGTTCAATTACCGTACTTACAAGACCACAAATCGTTGATGCTCCATTGACGCTCAGTGTAATGTATGGACCCTTCAACATTTGCTGCCATCGCTAATCGTGTTGATGATGATTTAAACTTATTGGTTGTCTCTCTGGCAGATAGACACTCGGCCATGTGGTAAAGCCGAGTGCAGTAACATTCGTGCACTGTTTGCTCTCACACTACGAAAATTTATATATCTGGGCAAAAGATTCATTGTGCCTGCTATACATCTCGTTATATACCTATATTCACAAGCTACTGATCACCATTCGCCCTTGATATATCTCCAACTGAAACTCTCGGTCCAGCTACATAAAGAAGGTGGTGAAACATTGATGCATTCAGTCCGACATTTTCTTGATTCACTTAATCCTCCACGTTCCCATTGCATTGACCGTCACCAACACCTTTTCAGCCTGTTTCCTTAACTTCCACGTTGTGCGAATCAATCCGGGAACATCCGGTGCGGCACTCACATCCCGCTGCTCTGGGCATTCAGGATCCTCCATGCCATTGTCATGCTCTATATTAGATTCAATGTCTGCCATGCAATCTTCTTTGCTGTGATTTGGATTATTCAAATTGCAATTCCAGTGAATCCAATTTTCGGTGTCCGAAATGCTCTCAGGTGTGGTATTCTCATCAGTGTGGACTGGACGATGGTTGATTTGTCTGATTCGGCGGACATTTGATATTCGAGTTCGTCCTCCAGGGAGGTCCTTTGCAGACAACTGTGGTGGCAAAGGTGATCTTTCTGACAATTTGAATGCAGCCGCACCATCATGTTGAAAGAGTGATCAGGATGCTTTGACGATCTCTTTCGTGTCTGAAATGTATCCTACAGCTGTCATCTGCATGTTTTGGGCAGGAGATTATTTCTGACTGTCACGTAAGTTTTGGCTGCCCTGCCACATCTACCAAAAGTCGTGGACCTTGGCCATTCTGTGCAATTGTCATTCCTCCGTCTGTTTCATCATTGCCGAGTGGCGTTGTGTGTTTCTCATATTGGATGCTGGGTCATCACCTGCCAGGATCCCATCAGTGGCTTGAGCACACAGCATTGGAATGACTGTGTTGTGAATGGTCTTGCCTGTGGGATTTCAATGTCTTCATCCGAGAACATCTCGCGCATGGGAAAAGCAGGCCTCCTCTCCGACACCATGTGGTATGATGGAGAAATAGTTGTGTGCCACATTGGAGAGATCGGCGTACCATGAGTGCGCTTCAGGCTCCTGTTGGCTCCAGCAGTCAGCTATGTCCGGTATCCAAAATGTACTGCTAATCTCCATTGTATTCGATCATAACAGCTAAAGTCCGAACAGATCTATTAGAATCTCAAAAGAAGTACGCGAAGTAGAGGTATTCAAGTATAACGATTTCAAGAAATATTCGAAAGACAAGCATATACGGAGAAGAGGATTCGAGATGAGATAGTTTAGTATTCCGTATTGATGCCTGAGCAACTCTAAGAAACTGTTCTTGATCCGGAGACAGAGTATCTATATATACAATAAAGATGGGTGATTGTCCGTGACCACTGTTGCAGATCAATAACCAAACCTGGAAAAGAAAAACTCTGCAAGTGTACACAAATACATAAGAACCGGAAAGAATTTAACAGAACAATCTAGGTGCTTTCTTATAAGATAAGCGCTGATAAATCCCTCTTCCAACATAACCAAAAAGAAGATTCTAGACAAGTTCTAATCGGAACTTTCTAGACAACCTAAACATACAAGATAACAAATGTATTAAAAGTTATTAACACACCACATTCTGCTTATCCATAAAGTACCATCTTATCATAAGGAGAATACTTAAGAAAGTATGAATATTAGTAAGAGAAATGTAGATACTTCCATATTTTCAATACCCCTTCTCACTTTGATCCAAATATCTTGGAACATAAGTGGTCATTAGCATATCTCGTCATTCCCTGTGTACATATATCTGCCAAATTTTCTTCCGAAGGTACGTACATAACAAACACATTTCCTTCATCGACTTGTTCTCGAGTAAAGAGATGTGGCACATCAATATATTTTGATCGTTTATTGTGTTTTGGATTATATGCCACATCTATCGCAGCGTTACTGTCGCAAAACAGAGCATTCGGTATATCTTTTTCAGTAACTCTTTAATCCCATGCTTCAACTTGAGAAGATGTTTTGTCGTCATAGCAAGTGCCATAAACTCAGCTTCACAAGCGGAAGTAGCAACGGACCGCTGTTTCCGACATATCCAGGAGATAGTAGCGTTTCCAAATTGAACGATATATCCCGAAAAGCTTCGTCGTGTATCGAGACAATTGCTATAAGATGCATCCGTATACGCAGTCATTTTGAGTAGATTATTCCAACGATGAAACAGGTGTCTATTCTTCGTTCCTTGGAGATATCGAAGTACTAGTTGGCTGCTGTTTGATGCTTTGTTGAGGGAGATGAATTGAATTGAGAGAGGTGAGTAATTGTATACGATACGTCAGGTCTGGTTCCAGTAACTAAATACATCAAAGATCTGAGTATTTGTTGGTATGCCGTTGCATCAGTACGCTCGTCTATGTCTCCAATGGCCTTCAACTGATGGTTTGAGTCGATAGCCGTCGAAATGGGCTTGCAATCTTGCATCCAAAAACGGTTCAGAATATTATCATTAAATGTTGTCTGGGAGAGAGGGATCCCATCGTCGGTAAAGGTTATTTGGATTCTTAGAAGCCAATGAAGCTCACCCATGTCGTTGAGAATAAACTCAGTCTTCAACACGTTAATGGTTTGCTCTTTTGGCTCTACAGAAGCTCCACACAGAGTAATATCGTCCACATATATAGCTAAAAAGAGATCTCCTGATTTGTGAACAATAACACAGGGATTTCAAGCAGTGATAGCAAATCCGAAAGGTCCAAGGTATTCTACTAACTGGTAGTACCATTCCCTCGGAGATTGCTTCAATCCATAAATACACCACTTTACTCTTGCCACCATCCAATCTAACCGACTGCCTTCCGGTAGATCTATATATACTTCTTCCTTTAATATCCCATACAGAAATGCAGTCTTGACGTCCAATTGTCGAGGTTGGCATCTTTTGCATGCTGATAATGCCAGTCAAAGTCTTAGAGAATTGCAGCGAACCATGGGGGCAAACATTTCATCATAATCCTGGCCGAAGATTTGTGGGAATCCTTTGGCAACTAACCGTGCTTTATATCGTTCGATTTCTCCTTGAGCATTTCCTTTACCTTTAAATACACATCTGCTAGCCACAATGTTTCTTCTTGCTGGTTTCGGGATAACATCCCAAACATCATTTTCCTTAAGTTATTTAAGTTCTTCATCCATTGCCTTCTTCGGATCTGACGATTGCGGTGACGCTCTGGCCTGTCGGTATGACTTTGGTTCTTCAACCATTAGCACACTTAAATGTACCCACTGACTTCCTTCGATTCCTTCCAGAGGTTGAGGTTCCGGAGTAGGAGGTTGAGGAGGTGCATCCCACACACAAGCTTCAGGGGCATACCCTGCAAAACCATAGCATTCAGGTGGATTCACAACTCTTCCAGCACGAGTGACAACCTGACTAAATGGAATATGTGGTGGCGTCATAGGTCGTGGAGGAGAAGGAGGAGGACGTCCCAATGGAAGTTGAGATCATTGGTTGGATTGTTGATGTTCTTCTTCTAGGAAGTGTTCTGCAGGAACAACCGTTCAAATACATTCGTCGAATTCTTCGATCCTGTCAGGATCTTTGTTCAATACTCATTCGTTAAGTTGTTCGGATTGTTGGGGTAAGGCTTCTCGATCGGCCATATTATTGGCATCTTAAACCCAATAGGGAGCGCCCAAATATTGGTATCTTTTTCCATCCTCACAATCCGCTTGCATTAGTCGAGCAATGATTATATGATTATTGTCGACCAAGTCATTAGCTTCTTGAGGATTATCATCTATCCACTGATGCCACATACTATCCGATGTTTTACCTTTATTATTATAGGTATACTCAATGGATGTTGATGGGGTGTTGTTTTGGAAAGAAGTAAGAATTTGATCAATTCGACGGTTAATCATTGGCATAGCCCCTTCTGTCTTAAGAGGGGGGAAGAAGGTGTCTGCTGATACTATAGTCTTTTTGGTATCAGGTAGGAACGCTCTATAATGATGGGGGACATTGGTGTATCCGGTAAAAATAGCCCTTTGTGCCCTCTGAGATAACTTCTTTCCATCCGTTTGTTTCTGATATGGTACTTGGATATAAAATTCTCGGCCGAAACGTTGAAGGTGCTGGATCGATGGATTGGTGCAATAAAAAGCCTCATAAGGAGTTAGATTATTTAGTGCCGAATGAGGTTATCGATTTTTTATATATACTGAGGTTAACACAGCCTCAGCCCAAAATTTCTTATCATAAGTCGATGCACTTTCAAGCATTGCTCTAAGTGACTCTCCTATTAGGCGATCAAGACGTTCTGCAACTCCGTTTGACTCGGGGGAATACGGAGGGGAAAACTCACGTATAATTCCTTTAGAAGCAAAGAAACGGTTCAAGTCCTTGGTAACATATTCCCTTCCAATATCCGTTCGACATGCTGCAGGAGTCTTGTGGTATTGAAGTTCCATTTCTGCAACAAAGTCTGTGACTATTTTGGTTGTCTCGGATTTTCGCTTCATAAATCGAACCCATGCAACCATAGTAACATCATTGATTCGAGTAATGTAGTAAAGGGAATGACCATATGACAAAACCGGAAAGGATCTGCTCAAATCGGAATGGACAAGGTCGAGCTCCTTCCTATCCTTCTTTGATGTGGTGATTCGAGGAAATGGAGTCATTTTGCTTTTATTGCAGGAGGAGCAGACGTAATTCTTAGGTCTTGCTGGTATATCGGCATCGGAATACAACTGTAGGGATTTATCCATTCTTGATGGTGCTAAATGTCCGAGAGCCTGATGTCAGAAGTCATAAGTAATATGAGCCGAATGTGATATGTCAGGAATTTCAAACCAATTTCCGTCAAAAACTACTTTAAAAACAACTGTTGTTCCCTTATCAATTGAAATATAATCCCCCTCTCCAAACTCTGTATATCCTTTTTCCCTCAATTACCTCCAAGAAATCAACGGATGTGCCAAATCAGTAACATGCAAAACACCTCGAACACAAAAAGAGGAAACCGATCCATCCCTCAGAACACAGTCCATCACCACATCTCCCTTCCCAACAATCTCCATGCTCTTTTGTGAACTGGATCTCACAAATCCGCCACACACCCAGTAGTTAAGACGATGTCAGCATAAGGTGTCATGTGTGAGGTACAGGCCGTGTCAAAGTACAAGGATTTGTTCCATACTTTTTGTTCCTCGGTAGTAACATTTGCTTCTTCGGCCATATCCTTCTCTTCTTTTTCTTTCTTTTCCTTATTCATCTTTTGAAGACAAAAACATTCATTCCAGGTATGTCCTGTGGATTTTCGTGGATTATATTCTTGCACCAGGTGCAAGTCTTCGACGAGGAGGAGGAGGAGTTGTTGGTATTGCCCCATTTCGCATCTTTCTTCCCCTTTTTCTTATTACCCGAAGGTTTAGAAACAAAGAGAGCAAAATTGTGGTCGATTTCGGAACTGTCGATATCCATTATGCTTTGCTTAACCTCAGCGTACGACAGACTATCTTTTGTCGTAAGATTATCGATCACATTATTATGGTGTGTAACCAAACAACCCAACAGAAAATCTCTCTTGGCCATATCTTCATTGAGGAACGTAGCGAAAGTCGGTCGGAACGAATCGAAGGAGGTTTTCGAGAGTTTCGTAAGGTGGAGCCACTGGGACTCAAACTTGGATATAAATCCTGGTAAGTCTGTAACAGAATATTGAGTGGGAAGGGAGACCAGATTCAGTATCTAGGAGACAAGTGAGAAAGCTGAGTCTCTTTAATATTCGGTGTGAAACCAGGTCCACATTTGGTGAGGTTCCTCAAGTTCGACAATTTTCTTCAAAATGTCTTGTGAGACCACCTGAATGAATATGGTCGACGCTGTATGATTGAGATGCTCGAAAGCATCCTTTTCGGTCTGATCAGCATCATCTGCTGGAGACACGCCATCCACTACTACCTCATATGCCTTAATGCCTTTTAAAACAATATTCATTGAGGCACTCCATATCCAATAGTTGTCCTGTCCAGTAAGTTTCCCAATACTGTCGAGTATAACATTGACAGGTATTTTCTTATCGACCAAAGCCAAGAAGGAGAACATAGGATCTTTTCCGGAGGAGGAGGCACCTGGTGCCATTTTGACTAGTGTAATTGGACGAGGAGAAGGAGGTAAAGATGGAAATGGTGTTGTTGATGGTTCATTTACTTCTGGATATTCCACGGATGTTGAGTGTGGGTGAAACAAATTCTGACCTAACGGAGGATATACAGGATTTGAATCAGTATCGCTCTTCCAGGCTCATAACCTATTTGATTATTACAGTGACAGTGCAAAGAGATTTATTAGAATCCCAAAAGCAGTATGCGAAGTAAAAGTATTGCAAGTATAACGATTTCAAGAAATATCCGGAAGACCAGCATATACTGAGAACATAATTCAGGAGAAAATATTGTAGTATTCCGTATCGATGTCTGAGCAAGTCTAAAGAACTGTTCTCTAACCAGAGAAACAGTATGAATATATAGAATCATAAACGAATGATTATCCGTGACCACGGTCGCAGATCAATAACCACAACAGGAAGAGAAAAACACTGCAACTGTACACAAATACATCAGAACCGTAGAGAATATAACAAAACAATCTAGGCGCTTTCTCTTAAGATAAGCGCTGATAAATCCCTCTTCCAACGGAACCAAAAAGAAGATTCTAGAGAAGTTCTAACCAGAACTTTCTAGACAACCTAAACATAAAAGATAACAAAAGTATTAAAAGTTATTAGCACACCACATTCTTCTTATCCATAAAGTACCATCTTATTATAAGGAGAATACTTAAGAAAGGACAAATATTAGTAAGAGAAATGTAGATACTTTTGTATTTTCAATACATTGGGTCTGAGTGGTAATCTTTGAGATTTGGATTAATTTGCCCCCAGTTCTTTGGCGCTTCAGGCGGTGTATTCAAACAGAGCCTGGCAGCGGTTAAGAAGCGTGCTGCACGATAGTTTCGTCCGGGTGTTGTTTCAATCACATTGTTGGGTGTCAAGTATTCTTTAACATTGTTGGGCAAAGCATACAGATCAAAGGATGATTGACCGGATCCTGATGCCATTGCGGAGGGGACGAGATTGTTGCTTGGTACACTTTCAGGTTTATTGACTGGCACACATCTATGAGTTGCACAGTATTCATTCTCCACCTACTTCAAAAAGACCTCCTGGTATTATGTAGTATTGGATGTCTCGTCCTCAGGATTGATATCCATTCCATTGTGCCACTTCCTAAACGATCGCAACTTCTGGAAAGAATCGAGGACATCAGCAAAATGTATTTTGGTCACTGGGAGCCTCTGGGAGTGTCTGAGAGTTGTCAGACCAGAATCCCAGGGTGGTCAAATTCCAGAGTTGACTGGAACGATGCAGTGGCCTTCAGGTGCACCTGGGAGCACCTGGGAGCGCCGGGAGCAAACCTGGGAGCGACAACGACAAGCCTGGGAGCACCTGGGACCCCTGACGATAGGCCTGGGTGCGCCGACCGAAAGCCTGGGTGTGCCGACAACAAGCCTGGGAGCACGTCGAATCACAGTAGAGCAGTCTGCGAATGACATCATCTTTGGGAACGCTGCAGGTGCGTCTGGAAATCATAACTACTACTTATCATTCAAAGATTTTTAAAACTCATGTATTCAGTTCGTATTCTGATCTATGTATCCATGTATCTATCTCCATACGGTATATCAGGACTGGCTGCAGGCGGTGGTTGAGAGCAATTCGAGGTGCGCCTGAAGATGACGATAGAGTGAACTCAGCGATGAGTCACTTGGAGGCCGAGATGGTGCGAGTTTGGATATACACTGGGAGGCTGAGATTGAGTGAACTCAGAGATGTACTTGGAGGCGGTAATCGAGCCAGTTTGGAGATGCACTTGGAGGGCGTAATATAGCGAGTTTGGAGATGCACTTTGAGGACGTAATTGAGCGAGTTTGGTGATGAACTTGGAGGCCATGATCGTGCGAGATTGGAGGAGTACTTGGAGCCAGCCGATGGGAGGCGGTCAAAGGGAGGTGCGCTGGGTGCTGAGACTCTCTTCATCAGTTAGTCAATTCGCAACCGTGGGAATGTGGACGAGGTGTCTTTATCTTTGATGGCTGGTGATCTTGTAGGGAGGCGCGCTGGAAGCTGAAGCTACATTCAGGAGTCAACTCGTAATCATGAGAATGATGGGAAGACCGACAATCCTGGGTGGATGATGTACTCTCGGTGTATGCTGTGCTCTTGGTGTATGCTGTACTCGGTGTAAACTAATCATCATGACATGGAGAGATAGAGAGGGATGACTTAACTTTGTGTTCTGCAATGATGGTAGAGTTGAGGACAAGAAAGAGAGAAGGGGGATGAAGATGGATACAATATGGAGGATACGTGCGGATACAAGATATCAGGGGTACAGCGAGCATGATTGGGTTTAGAAGAGCTTAAGTGGGTGGTCTTACCCGCCGGATCGGGAGTAGCACCTGCCGGATCAGGAATGGTCAATTAACTCGCACACGAAATGCTCTTATGTCCCAGTTTCTCATGATGATTTCCCCCATATCCTCCCATGTCTCTCTTTCTCGTCCTCAACTCTACCATCACCTAAGAACACAAAGTTAAGTTCTCCCTCTCTATCAATCCATGCCCTGATCATGAGTTAACACTGAGTACAGCATACACCATGTACTGCATCATCCCATGATCGACTGTCTCCTGCTCCCAGGCAGTCTCTCATCTCCCATTGATTAGTGGACCATGTTGTATTCAACTCTCTACATTCCCACGATCTTGAGTTTGACCAATGAATAGAGTCTCAGTTTCCGTCCGCGGCTTTCTCCCGATATACCGCCTCCAGATCGACCACCTCCAAATGCATCTCCAAACTCGCTCGATTACTTCCTCGAACTGCAACTCCAAACTCGCTTGATTACTGCCTCCAAGTGCATCTCTGAGTTCACTGAATCTTGGCCTCCAAGTGTATATCCAAACAAGCTCGACCATGGCCTTCAAGTTCGAATGATCATGGCCTCCAAGTGCATCGCCAAACTGGCCCGATCACAGCCTCCAAGTTCGCACGATCAATGGCCTCAAAACTGGTATGATTACAGCCTCCAAGTGCATCTCCCAGTTCTCTCGATATCGGGCTCTAAGCGCATTACCATACTCGCTCAATCACGGCGTCCAAGTGTATCTCTCAGTTCACTCGATCTCGGCCTCCAAGTGCATCTCCAAACTCGCTTGATCCCGGCCTCCAAATGCATCTCCAATCTCGCTCCATCACGGCGACCAAGTACATCTCTAAGTTCACACGATCACGGCCTCCCAGTGCATCTCGACGTTCTCTCAATGGGCATCTCCAGGTGCTCCCCCGATTACACTCGAGTACCTGTCTGCAGCCAGATTGGCCATATGGATATATATAGAGAGACTTAGAGAGATAATACTTGCCATATTATGATGTAGCAAATCTTGTGACTGTAACAAAGACAAATACGATGGACGAAATGGCTTGTGGTAATCGGACCATCGAAACCACTGCTGTCAGAATATGGCACCGAGTCTCCCGCACACCTGCACGGAGGTCTCAGCTGCTCCAAAATTTCACTATGATACAAGTCAATTCTTGAAGCATCCTGAATGCACCTCCCTCACTGCAGGTGCTTTTAGAAGCACCTGAGAATGCTCTTGCAGAGTCTGAGAGCACTGTACTTAGCTCCAGGGGGGCTTGGAAGCATCTGGAAGTACTTAGAAGCACTGGTCAGGTCAACCGGAGTGTCTGGGATGTTTGCGTGGAGCTTCCGGACTGATTTACATTTCGCTGATGGATATGTGCAGAAATCAGAAGCATACCCATCGGTGGAGTCACTTCAGCATATTATGTGGACAGCTTCTGTCGTGCAAACTTCATGGCAAGGAACAAGTCTTCCTTCCATACATTATTCTTCCTAGTCAAAGCTCGCATGACCCCATCCATATGATCGAACATGTCACTGTGGACTGTGATAACGTGATGCCATGTGACCATATGCCTTGTCGACATCCACAGGGTTAATGTTAGCAACAAGTCCTGGTAACCCACCAGCGGTCCGGGTTTGGACCGGAAAAACGGTTCAGTTCAGTCCCAGAAACATCGATAAACCTGAGTCGCAGTGTCTTGGCGGGTCGAACCTGGACCCATATCTATCAAAGGGCAGGTTTGATCGGATTGGGCTAGACCCGTCGGTTCCAATCTCTGGTTCTCTGTTTCGGGTTTTTCTGTTTATGGTCGGATTGGGATACACTACTGGTAATTGTGAAATATTATCTTTCGCACACGATCGTCCTTTTCAGATGAATCTACTGCCTTTATAACTAAAAACAAGAGACACACGCTCCATGCCCCATCCTGAACATAATAGTCATCGGCGCATCAATGATCTTTGGTCTTGCTTCATGAGTAATCTAGGTGGCGAGGGGATGCAAACAATCATCAATGAGGTATTGGCCGGATTTCAAAGCAAAAGGACATTGTAACACGCTCCATGCCCCGGTCTGAAAATGAGCGTCAACGGAGCGTCAACGATTTTGAGTCTTGTAAGTCTGGTAATTGAAAAGTGACTTGTCCATTGTTATGCATAACCGATGTATTGGCCACCTTTAAAGGCCAAAGAGAAAGAGACACGCTCCCTGCCTGATCTTGATAATGAGCGTCAACGGAGCGTCAACGATCATTCGCCTTGCAGGATGGTTCATCAAAGCGCGGGATGGCCGCTAATGGCTATATATGGAGTTTTGACCAGTTTTATGGGCTAAAACGTTCAGGATTACTGAATTACAGCATTGAAAACAAATTGAGTGAGGATTGTCTGGGAGGTTGTCACGAGACCACCTCTTGCTTAATAGCCTATAGAGGCTGCCAAAACCTTGTTTATAGATGGCTGCGATCTGTTGACACTCATTTCCAGAAAGGGGCAGAGAGCGAGTAACATTCATTGTTGTCTAAAACAGCGGCCAATACAACGATTATAGATAACAACGATTAATTCACATTATAGTGATCTGACTTTCAGGACGAAAAATCGTTAACGCTCCGTGCACGCTCATTTTGCCCCTGGTGTTTCCGCATTTTGCAACCATTTACTTTGGCATACATCAGCAAAAAACATTTCCGTCCGGGCGGAATGGCTCCGTCAGAGTGGACGCGCTCCGTCAGAGCCGTCAGAGACACCCCGGTGGCGGATTACTCTGCGCCTGGCGTCAATACCACGCGTCGCG
>Ga0307515_10001120_pt1 | contig 61255 bp, 72 predicted proteins | sample 17_EM_MG_FD_194513 | JGI IMG/M metagenome (GOLD analysis project Ga0307515, IMG submission 194513) | Populus trichocarpa ectomycorrhiza microbial communities from riparian zone in the Pacific Northwest, United States - 17_EM | ecosystem: Host-associated > Plants > Roots > Unclassified | place... | reverse complement strand
CGACTCGATCCTGGCCGGCGGCCGCCTCACCCTCTGCACACAGTGCGCCGCCCGCCGGGACATCACGGAGAAGGACGTCATCGAGGGCGTACGCATCGCGGGCGCCCAGGTCTTCGTCCAGGAGGCCCTGGCGGACGAGACCCAGGCGCTCGTCTACTGACCGGGACGGGTCACTGGCGGCGCTTCTTGCCGTCCAGCTCGTCCCACCAGTCGTCGGACTTGGGATCACCGGACGGGTCGTCCCACCAGCGGTCGTCGGGGCCTCGGCGATTGGCCGCCATCGCCGCGAGCGGGGGAATCACCATGGCCACGACGCACATCCCGACGGCCACGGGCACCGACCAGAGCCGCACGACTCCCCAGGCCAGCACGAACAGCCCGATGCACGTCCCCATCATGGCGAAATACACGTGACGCCTTCGTGCGTACATATGTCCAGCGTAGATCCGGGGCGGCGCAAAGGCTCACCCCGCAAGACAGGGACGATGCCACGACCCGGCGGACGGAGTCCGGCGCAGCGCCTCGAAGCCTGCGAAGCAGTGCGAGAGGCGCGTTAAGAGAAGGTTCCGGGGCGGCGCAAAGGCTCACCCCACGAGACAGGGACGATGCCACGACCCGGCGGACGGAGTCCGGCGCAGCGCCTCGGATGGGCTGTTCGCGGGGAGGGCGAAGGGCCGCACCCCTTTGCCGGAAAGCGTCCAACTCCCCGGGGGTGCGGCCCTTCGGCCGTCTATACGGTGTCTGCCGTCAGGCGGTTCAGACGGGTTCAGACGGTGATGGCCACCTCGGCCAGGCCGCCGGTCTGGGCGACGACCGTGCGGTCGGCCGTGCCGCCGGGAACGAGGGCGCGGACGGTCCAGGTGCCCTCGGCCGCGTAGAAGCGGAACTGTCCGGTCGCCGAGGTCGGGACCTCGGCGGTGAACTCGCCGGTCGAGTCCAGGAGGCGGACATAGCCCACCACCGGCTCGCCGTCCTTGGTCACCTGACCCTGGATGGTGGTCTCACCGGGCTTGATCGTCGAGGCGTCCGGGCCGCCGGCCTTCGCTCCACACATGTTTCGTTTCCGTCCTTCAGTCCTTCGGGCCTTGGGTTACTGGACTACTTGTTGGCGCCGAGCTCGATCGGCACACCGACGAGGGAGCCGTACTCGGTCCACGAGCCGTCGTAGTTCTTGACGTTCTCGACGCCGAGCAGCTCGTGCAGCACGAACCAGGTGAGCGCGGAACGCTCACCGATGCGGCAGTACGCGATGGTGTCCTTGGCGAGGTCGACCTGCTCCTCGGCGTAGAGCTCCTTGAGCTCGTCGTCCGACTTGAAGGTGCCGTCGTCGTTGGCGTTCTTCGACCACGGGATGTTGCGCGCGGACGGGACGTGGCCCGGACGCTGCGACTGCTCCTGCGGAAGGTGCGCCGGCGCGAGCAGCTTGCCGCTGAACTCGTCGGGCGAACGGACGTCGACCAGGTTCTGCGCGCCGATGGCCGACACGACGTCGTCACGGAACGCGCGGATCGCGGTGTTCTGCGGCTTCGCCTTGTAGGAGGTCTCGGCGCGCGCGGGAACCTCTTCCACCAGCTCGCGGGCGTCCAGCTCCCACTTCTTGCGGCCACCGTCGAGCAGCTTGACGTTGTCGTGGCCGTAGAGCTTGAAGTACCAGTAGGCGTACGACGCGAACCAGTTGTTGTTGCCGCCGTAGAGGATCACCAGCGTGTCGTTGCCGATGCCCTTGCCGGACAGGAGCTTCTCGAAGCCCTCCTGGTCGACGAAGTCACGGCGTACCGGGTCCTGGAGGTCCTTGGTCCAGTCGATCCGGATCGCGTTCTTGATGTGGTTCTTCTCGTACGCGGACGTGTCCTCGTCGACCTCGACGATCGCCACGCTCGGGTTGTCGAGGTTGGCCTCGACCCAGTCGGCGTCGACCAGGACGTCACTGCGGCTCATGCTTTTCTCCTCCGGGGCAGTTACGGCGGTGCGGTGCGTGAGAGAAAGGGTGCGCGCTCGCGCGGGTGCCCTGATCAGGGTCAAGGGCACGGGGGAACGCGGAAGTCTGCGCTTCCGCTCAGAAAGTGCGACAGAGCATGGCGGCGACGCGGCACAGGTCCACTGCCCGCCGCTTCGTGAGATCCGCCTGTTGCCTCATAGGGTCGATCGTAGGGACGGATCGCGCGGCATGTCACCGGTGTGTCGTATTTTGAGACGCGATCGTCCGGGATGTGAGACAAGCCAGCCGATGGACGCGCCACGGCAGGGAATCCGGGGGCCGGAAGCCGTTAACAGCACTGCCGTACGGACACGGGCGTCTCGCCCCTCGGACGCCCCTCGGACGCCCGTCGTCCACCCGGAACCGGCGCCCCGACCCGTCCTACCCGGCCAGGTCGACGTTCGAACCCTTCACCTTGATGTCCACACCGCCCTGCGCCGCCTGCACACTGTCCAGCTTCACCCCGCCCGGCAGTTCGCTGATCGTCTGCTGGAAGTCGGTGATCGAGCGGACGCGGGAGTCGGCGAGGTTGACCACCAGCTTGGGCAGGTTGTCCGCGTGCACCTTCACCGTGTTGCCGTCGACGGTGACCGTGCTGAGCACCGGATACGTCGTCGTCCCGATTCCCGTGACCGTGACCTTCATGTCGGCCTTGATCTTGCCGTCGCCGCCGTCGGAGAGGCCGACGATCTGGGCCGTGACGCCGGTGAAGACGGGCGTCGGCGCGGACTTGGCGGCCTTGAGCAACTGGTCGTAGGAGATGCTCGCGGTGCCGGTCGCGCTGGTCGCCGTGGCCGACGAGGCGGTGTTGCCGCTGAGCGACAGCTTCACGCCCTTCATATGGGCCTTGAGGTCGTCGATGCGGATCGTGGTGGCGCCGCCGGTCGTGTTGCCGGTGGGCGCCTCGTAGCTCTTGATGCCGATCTCGACCTCGTCCAGGTCCCCGAAGGCGATCTGGGTGAGGAAGGGGAAGCCCTTGATGGAGACGTCCGGGGTGGTGGCCAGGTTCTCCGACGTCTTCACCCGGTCCGCCACCTCCTGCTCGGCGAAGTGCACCGCCACCCGGTCGGCGATGACGAAGAGCCCTCCCAGAATCACGACGACGATCAGAAGTATTCGCAGCGCGCGCATGCGGTGTTCCCCACCTAGGCGGTCCTCGACGACAGCGGTACTACGACCGGGTGGCCGCTGAGCGCGAGAGTAGTCCCGTGAGACGCGTGCACCGGGAAATTGTCGATCACCTGTGACAGTGCTCTCAACTGTCTCAGACAACTGCCACGGAGCTTTTAACTACCGCCCGCGGCACGGCACTTGGCCACATGTTGGCTACACCAGCGCCCGTCCCAGCAGGTACACCGCGGGTGCCGCCGCGGCGAGCGGGAGGGCCACACCGGCCGTGAAGTGGACGAAGCGGGACGGGTAGTCGTAGCTCGCCACCCGGTGGCCGATGAGCGCGCAGACCGCCGCGCCCGCGCCGAGCAGCGCGCCCTTCGCACCCATGCCCGTCATCCCGCCGACCGCGATCCCCGCACCGGCGGCGGCGAGCAGCGAGACGATGACGGAGGCCACGGTCGGCAGCGGCAGCGCGCGGGCCAGGATCGCCACCGCGACCGCCGCCGCGCCGACCGTCACCGCGTCCGGCTCGGCGGCGAGGTGACCGGCCGCGAGGATGGCCAGGGCCGCCGAGGCGACCGTCGCCATCAGGCTCGTGATCCGGGTGTCCGGGTCGGCGTGCGAGCGCAGTTGCATGACGAGGGAGAGCAGGACCCAGACACCCAGGGTGCCGAGGATCGCGGCGGGACCGTTCTCCCGCCCGGCCGCGAGCAGCGCCACGTCCGCGACGAGCGCCCCCGCGAAGGCCAGCGCGATGCCCTGCCGCGCGGGCCACATCCCGTTCAGCCGGAACCAGCCCGCGGCCGTCACCGCCTGGAGGACGACCAGGGGTACGACGAGGGCGTACGACCCGACCTGCGCGGTGACGGAGAGCAGGAGCGCCAGTACGGCGGTGAGGCCGGCCGGCTGCATCCCGGGTTCGATAATCGGCGAACGGCCCTCGAGCCGGGCCCGCTGGGCGTCCGTGATGCGGGCGTTGCCGGCGAGGGAGGGCGGGCCGTAGCCGTCGCCGGCGGGTGCCTGTGCCTCGGGGGCCTCGGGTCTGGGGGGCTGCGCTTGGGGGTCGTGACTCTGCGCCGCCGCTTGGTAGTTCTGCGGCGGGAAGTACGCCAGGTCGGACGCGGCGGGCCTGGTCTGCTGGACCTGGGTGTCCCAGGTCTGGCCCTGCCACTGCTGGGTGTACTGCTGGGCGCTCTGCGGATCGTCGTACGCCTGCTGGTGGCCGGGCCACGCCTGCGCGGGTGCCTGTGCGGGTGCCTGCGGCTGCTGGTGCTGGTGCTGCTGGGCGTAGGGGTCGTGGTTCCCGTCGTAGCCCTGGTACTGGCCTTCGTACGGGCCCTCATACGGTTGGTTGCTCATCGCTTCGCTCATCCTCCTGCGAACGGCGGGAGCACCTCGACCGTGCCGCCCTCGGCCAGCCGTACCGTCTCATGTCCGCGGGTGCCCACGGGGTCACCGTCGACGAGGAACGAGCATCGCAGCAGTACGCGGGCGAGTTCCCCGGGGTGTCGCTCGCGGACGGCGGTGAGGGCCTCGGCGAGGGTGGCCGCGTCGTACGGCTCCTCGGCGATGCCGGCCGCGGCCTTCGCGGCGGCCCAGTAGCGCACCGTGACCTTTGGCATGTGCTTGCTTCCTCAGTAGATCGGTGTCGACGGATCGGGCGTCAACACCCGTCAGGCTAGCCGTCCTGTGAACTGCCCCAGCGACCGATGCGGGCCAGCAGGTCGTCGGTGGCCGCGTGTTCGGCGTGGCCCATGCCCGGCTCCAGCCAGAGTTCGGCGCGGTCACCGGCGGCTTCGGCCAGCATCCGGGGGTGGTCGACGGGGAAGTAGCCGTCGCGGTCGCCGTGCACGATGAGGAGCGGGGTCGGCGCGATGCGCGGGACCGACTCGACCGGGGAAAGCGGGACCGGGTCCCAACCCCTGCGCTCGATACGGGTGTTGAGGCCGTAGCGACCGACCAGCCGGCCCTCGGGGCGGGTCACCAGCCAGTGCAGCTTCCGCATGGGGGCCGTCCCTCTGTAGTACCAGCGGGCCGGCGCACTCACGGAAACCACCGCGTCCGTGTGCGCTTCCGTGCGCCCCTCGCGCCTCCGGCCGTCGGCGTGCGCCTGGGAGCCGTAGAGCGCCGCGTGCCGCAGCACCACCGAACCGCCCATCGAGAAGCCGACGGTGACCACGCGCGCGTGCCCCTGCTCGCGCGCCCAGGCGACCGCCGCGGCCAGATCGAGGACCTCGCGGTCGCCGACGGTGGACCGTCCGCCGGAGGCGCCGTGGCCCCGGAAGGAGAAGGTGACCACGGCCCCGTACTGCGCGAACGCCTCGGCAACCCGCCGTACATGTGGCTTGTCCACATCGCCCGTGAAACCGTGCGCCACGACGAACACCGGATCACCGGAAGGTGACCGGGAGGCGTCGTATACGGGCACCCCCGGTTCGTATACGGAATCGATCGTCACCCCGTCGTCGGTGTGCAGAAACGTCCGCAAAGGTGTACGTCTGATCGTCTCAGAGTTCGGACGAACGGTGGATCGTGCCACATGACCTGCCGTACCAGCGCTCATGTGGGCTATTCTGCTCGACAGAGGACTCGGGCAGCGAAGCCCCCGGGTCCTTTTGTGCTTCCGGGAGCGTTGTATACGAAGCGGTACGCCACGGGAAACCGCAGGTGACCGTGGGCGATACAGAGCCCCCGGGATCACAGAGCATCGCCGCAATGCCGCAGTGCCGCATACGTCCTCGCAGGGACCGAGGAGGAACCAGACATATGAGTTCTCTGCTGCTCCTGACCAATGCCCTCCAGCCTTCGACGGAGGTGCTTCCGGCCCTTGGCCTGCTGCTGCACAACGTGCGCGTGGCACCGGCGGAAGGCCCCGCTCTCGTCGACACCCCAGGTGCCGACGTCATCCTGATCGACGGCCGCCGTGACCTGCCTCAGGTCCGCAGCCTGTGTCAGCTCCTCCGGTCCACCGGTCCGGGCTGTCCACTCATCCTCGTCGTCACCGAGGGCGGCCTCGCCGCCGTCACCGCCGACTGGGGCATCGACGACGTCCTGCTCGACACGGCAGGCCCGGCCGAGGTCGAGGCCCGGCTGCGCCTGGCCATGGGCCGCCAGCAGATCGTCAACGACGACTCCCCCATGGAGATCCGCAACGGCGATCTCTCCGTGGACGAGGCGACGTACTCCGCCAAGCTCAAGGGCCGGGTCCTCGACCTGACCTTCAAGGAGTTCGAGCTCCTCAAGTACCTCGCCCAGCACCCGGGCCGCGTCTTCACGCGCGCCCAGCTGCTCCAGGAGGTCTGGGGCTACGACTACTTCGGCGGTACGCGCACGGTCGACGTCCACGTACGACGGCTGCGCGCGAAGCTCGGCGTCGAGCACGAGTCGCTGATCGGGACCGTCCGCAACGTCGGTTATCGATTCGTCACCCCGGAGAAGGGCGACCGCGGCGGCGAGGAGGCGAAGCTCAAGGCGAGCACCGCTCTCGCCGAGGCAAAGCCGGAGGATGCGGACGGTACGGCCGATTCGGCCGCCCTGGACGCCGCCGAGATCCCGGCCGAGGCATAGTCCGCGTCTGGGCAGGGCAGCACTTGTGCACCGGAAGGTGTGCGGAAGCTGAGAGAAGCTTCGATACGCCCTGCCCAGAGCGGGTCCATCCGCGTAGACTCCGCGCGTGGCCAAGGTGACTCGGGATGATGTAGCGCGACTGGCAGGGACGTCGACTGCCGTCGTCAGCTATGTCATCAACAACGGACCCCGGCCGGTTGCCCCGGCCACGCGCGAGCGTGTCCTCGCCGCGATCAAGGAACTGGGGTACCGGCCCGACCGGGTGGCCCAGGCCATGGCGTCGCGGCGTACGGACCTCATAGGCCTGATCGTGCCGGACGCGCGCCAGCCCTTCTTCGGGGAGATGGCGCACGCGGTCGAACAGGCCGCGTCCGAGCGCGGAAAGATGGTGCTGGTCGGGAACTCCGACTACATCGCCGAGCGTGAGGTCCACTATCTGCGCGCCTTCCTCGGTATGCGAGTCTCCGGGCTGGTCCTCGTCAGCCACGCGCTGAACGACAACGCCGCCGCGGAGATCGAGGCGTGGGACGCCCGCGTCGTGCTCCTCCATGAACGCCCCGAGGCGATCGACGACGTGGCGGTCGTCACGGACGACCTGGGCGGCGCCCAGCTCGCCGTACGCCATCTTCTTGAGCACGGCTACGAATACGTCGCGTGTATGGGCGGTACGGCGGAGACGCCGTCCGTCGGTGACCCGGTCTCCGACCACGTCGAGGGCTGGCGGCGCGCGATGACCGAGGCCGGCCTGCCGACCGAAGGGCGCCTCTTCGAAGCGCCGTACAACCGCTACGACGCCTACCAGGTCGCCCTCGGCATCCTCGCCGGGCCCCGCCGTCCCCCCGCGATCTTCTGCTCCACCGACGACCAGGCGATCGGCCTGCTGCGGGCCGCGCGCGAGCTGCGCATCGACGTACCGCGCGAGCTGGGTGTCATCGGCTTCGACGACATCAAGGAAGCGGCCCTGGCCGACCCGAAGCTGACGACGATCGCCTCGGACCGCCCGGCCATGGCCCGCGCGGCCGTGGACCTCGTCCTGGACGACGGCCTGCGGGTCGCGGGGTCGCGGCGCGAGCGGCTGAAGGTGTTTCCGTCGCGGCTGGTGACACGGCAGTCCTGCGGGTGCGAGGGCTGAAGCCCTTGAGCTGCGAGGGCTGAGCCCTTCCGGCTGGGAGAGCTGAGCAGGACTGCCGTACCACTGCTACGGGGTTCGGTTCAGAACAGCAGGTTGTACTGGTTGTAGCCCGTGCCCAGCTTGATCCGCGTCCCGAAGAGGGCCGTCGTCGCCTTGTTGGTGCCCGGGTAGAGCCACAGCGTGCCGCCCGAGTCGCGGGTGATGACATCCGCGATGCCGTCTCCCGTGACGTCACCGTTGGCGACGTACGAGGTGAAGTTCCAGCCGGTGCGGGCCTGGACGCGGGGCTTCCACGGGGTGTGCTCGACCTGGGTGCCCGCGTAGAGGTAGAGGACACCGGAGGAGTTGCGGACCAGGAGGTCGGCGCGGCCGTCGCCGGTCAGGTCGCCGTGGCCGAAGATCCTGACGTTCTTCCACGCCTTGTCGACGACCTTGACCTTGCCGTAGAACTCGCCGTTGCCCTTGCCCGGGTAGAGGTAGACCGAGCCGTCGGCATCCACCGCGACCAGGTCGGGGCGGGCGTCACCGGTCAGGTCGCCGGGGATCGCGTACGACTTGTAGCCGCCCCACACCGAGCTGATCTGCTTCCACGTGTACTCGCCCGTGGCGTGGTCCACGTAGTCGCGCCACAGCTTGCCGTCCGTCGCGTCGCGGACGATCAGGTCCTGGTAGTAGTCCCGGTCCAGGTCGGCCTGAAGGACCCAACTCGCCGTCTGCCAGCCGTTTCCCTGGTAGGCGCGCTGCGCGAGCGAGGTGCCCTTGCTGTCCTGCTGGAACAGGCCGCCCGAGGGCGTACGGCCGAGCAGGTCGGCGCGGCCGTCGTAGGACAGGTCGGTGTCGTCGATGCGCGGCTGGGCGGCCCAGGCGTAGGAGCCGACCTTGGTGAAGACCGGGTAGGCGCCCTTGGCGGTGCAGCCGGCCACGCCCCAGGAGACGATGCCGATGACCTTGTTGTCGACGATCACCGGGCCGCCGGAGTCGCCGTTGCAGGGGCTGGTGGTGCCCTCGTCGGCGCCGGAGGCGGGGGTGCCCGCGCAGAACATCGAGCCCTCGATGAACTCGTCGTCCCCGAGGACCGACTTCATCGCGCTGTCGCAGGTCGCGTCGTCGACGATCGGCAGCGTGGCCTTCTTCAGGTTCGCGGAGAGCTCGGTGCCGGTGCCGGAGGTCAGGCCCCAGCCGTAGACCGTGGCCTGCGCGCCCGGGGTGACGTACCCGAGGTCGTTCAGGTAGGCCAGGCGCATCCACTGCTGGTCCAGGGGGCGGTCCAGGGTGAGGACCGCGATGTCGTTCTGGGCGGTGTCGGCGTTGAAGCGCGGGTGGTTCCACTGGTGCAGGACGCCCGTGACCGTGCCGGACGTGTCGTCGTACAGGCCGGTCGCGCCGACCAGGACCGCGCCGTTCTTCGTCCAGTCCAGGCCCGCGACGCAGTGCGCGGCGGTGAGGACCTTGTTCGGGGCGACGAGGGTGCCGCCGCAGAAGTAGCCGTCGCCGGTCGTGTCGTCGTAGTAGGCGAGCTGGACCATCCACGGCGCGCTGGAGATCGTCGTCTCCGTGCCGCCGATGATGTACGGGGACTTGGTCGCCGTCTTCTTGGCGGTCGCCTGGGTGCGGGCGGCGTCGACGACTCGGGAGCGCAGTTCTTTGTCGGGCGCGGTGTGCTGCGGGGTGGTGGTGAGGGCGGCGGCTGTGGCCGACGGCAGTCCGGGCGGGCTGTCGGCCGCGGTGGTGGACGCCGGTGGGGTCGGGCCGTCGGCCGCGGTGGCGGGCTGGGCCGCGAGAACGCCGACGCAGCTCAGCGCCAGCGCGAGGGCGGCGGCCGGAAACGCCGTGGCGGGGCGTCTCAGCCGGCCGCGCAGGGCACGTATCCGTATCACTCGGGGCTCCTGGTGTGGGTGTCGTAGTGGGCCCGAGAAGGGCGTACGACGCGACCACGCAGGGCCGGTGACATGCTTTTGTCCAGTGGTGCATGGACGGTGCGTGTACCGGCGCTGTTCGCGGAGCCCCCCTCCGGCTCGGAGAGCGTAGGCCTCACCTGTCACCGCACACACGTGCCGCACAGGGGTCACACAAGTATTCGTCCGGCGCGTGCCGTGCTCTCGCTCCCCCGCAACCTCCCGTTTCCCCGAGTTTCCGGGGATCCGGCGTCTTTATATCGGGCATACGAGGTTCTGTCGGGCTTCTCAGCGGGGACTCAGGTACCTCTCATGATCGCGCGACAGGCTCTGTTCCATGACCGAGAGCTTCCGCCGCAGCGGCGAGTACGAGACCCCCCAGGGCGACCAGCCGCAGGCGTACCCCCAGCAGCAGCACGCCTCTTCTCCCGTGAACCCGGAGTGGCCGCCCCCGCCGGCCCACCAGCCGGTGCAGCAGGCACAGCCCGTTCAGCAGGCTCAGCCCGTGCAGTCCGCTCAGCCGGTGCAGCAGGCCGAGCCTGTGTGGGCGGCCCAGACGCCCGCCCCCTCGCCCGCCCCGCAGGCCGCGTTCGGCGCCGACGGCGGAGCGTACGGCGGCGGCTACGGCGCCGGTGACGGCGGGGCTCTCGCCGCCGACGGCAGCGGCGGTCACGGGGGCGGCGACACCGCTCTCCTCACCCACGTACAGGGCGAGGCGCCCAAGCCGAAGAAGCGGCGGGGTCCGCTCGCGCTGCTCGCGGCGGTGGCGATCGTCGCGGCGGCCGTCGGCGGCGGCACGGCGTACGCCTTCCAGGAGTTGACCGGCAAGGACAGCGTCGCCACCTCCAGCACCACCACGGCCGTCGTGCCCTCCAGCAAGCGGGGCGACGTCGCCACGATCGCCGCGACCGTCAGCCCGAGCGTGGTCGAGGTCGAGGCCACCCTCAGCAACGGCTCCTCCACCGGCGCCGGCGTGATCATCACCGCCGGCGGCGAGGTCGTCACCAACAACCACGTCATCTCCGGCGCCACGTCCGTCAAGGTCAAGACGAGCGACGGCAAGTCGTACACCGCGAAGGTGGTCGGCACCGACAGCAAGAAGGACCTCGCGCTCCTCAAGCTGGAGAACGCCTCGGGCCTGAAGGCGGCCACCCTCGGCAACTCCGCCGGCGTCCAGATCGGCGACACGGTCGTCGCGATCGGCTCCCCCGAGGGGCTGACCGGCACGGTCACCAGCGGCATCGTCTCCGCCCTGAACCGTGACGTGACGGTCTCGACGGACGAGAGCCAGAGTCAGAGCCAGGGTTCGGACTCGGGCGGCAGCGGTCAGTGGCCGTTCCAGTTCGGCGGCCAGCAGTTCAACGGCGACACCGGTTCGTCGACCACGACGTACAAGGCCATCCAGACCGACGCGTCCCTCAACCCCGGCAACTCCGGCGGCGCCCTGATCGACGCGAACGGCAACATCATCGGCATCAACTCCGCGATGTACTCGTCCAGTTCGGACTCCTCGTCCTCGTCGACCGAGGCCGGAAGCATCGGCATCGGCTTCGCCATCCCGATCAACACCGTCAAGGCGGACCTGGCTTCGCTGCGGGCGGGCGGTTCCGACAGCTAGGTCCGTAGTCCAGCGATCGGTTGTTCAGCGATCAGTGATCAGTAGCGGTCAGTAGGGAGTACGTCATGATCAAGCAGGTTTCGCACACGGTGACCGACACCGGAGCGGCCGGTCTCGGCCTGGCCCTCGGGGTGGCGTACGAACTGCACGCGCCGGCGGTGCGGGCGCCGGAGGTGGCACCGGAACTCATGGGCCTCCGCACCACCGCGGCCCGCCCGCACCACCGCAAGGTGCCGCTGAACCGCCTCCAGACGATGCGGGGCTGAGTCGGAGACCCGGGAGGCCGACTCGAAGGCCCGAGGGAAACCGGTCTCACCACGAGGCGCGGCCGATCTCACCCTTTTTCTCACTTCCTCCCCTCTTCACGCACCGGCCGGGAAACATGCGAGGCTGATTGCGACCAGCCGATCGTTCAGCCGATCGTTGTCTCCCCGTCCCACCGCACCCGAGGAATCCAGCCCATGAGCCCCGCCGAAGGCGACCGTGACACCCAGCGCATCCTGATCGTGGACGACGAGCCGGCTGTGCGCGAAGCACTCCAGCGCAGCCTCGCGTTCGAGGGGTACGACACCGAGGTCGCCGTCGACGGCGCGGACGCGCTGGAGAAGGCGACCGCGTACCAGCCCGACCTGGTCGTCCTCGACATCCAGATGCCGCGCATGGACGGCCTCACGGCCGCCCGCCGGATGCGGGGTGCCGGCACGACGACGCCGATCCTGATGCTGACGGCCCGCGACACGGTCGGTGACCGCGTGACGGGACTGGACGCCGGCGCCGACGACTACCTCGTCAAGCCCTTCGAACTCGACGAACTCTTCGCGCGGGTACGGGCGTTGCTGCGCCGCAGTTCGTACGCGGCGGCGGCCGCCGCCGGGAACGCCCCCGAGGACGACTCCCTGACCTTCGCCGACCTCCGGATGGACCTCGCGACGCGCGAGGTCACCCGGAACGGCCGCCAAGTCGAACTGACCCGCACGGAGTTCACACTGCTGGAGATGTTCCTGGCGCATCCCCGCCAGGTCCTCACCCGCGAACAGATCCTGAAGGCGGTCTGGGGCTTCGACTTCGAGCCGTCCTCCAACTCCCTTGATGTGTATGTGATGTACCTGCGCCGGAAGACCGAGGCAGGGGGCGAGCCCCGGCTTGTGCACACGGTGCGGGGCGTGGGGTACGTGTTGCGACAGGGTGGAGCGGAGTGAAGAACGTCCTCAACCGGTTCCTGCACCGGTTCCGGACCCTGCCGATCCGGTCGCGGCTGGCGATGCTGGTCGCGGCGGCGGTGGCGTTCGGGGTGGCGGCGGTTTCGGTGACCTGTTGGTTCATCGTGCAGGGGAAGTTGTACGACCAGTTGAACGCCGATCTGGCGAGGTCGGGGATGCGCGGACCCGGCCAGAACCAACAGGTCCAGATCGCCCTCTTCAACTGCTCGACGACTCCGCAGGACGACAACAACAACTTCGTCCGGAACGCCTACGCCCAAGTGGTCACGGAAAAGGGAAAGGTCTGCGTCCAGGACAACTCCACGGGAGTCGTCAAGGTCACCCAGGCCGACAAGGACGAGATCAAGAAGGGGGACGCGAACCGGGCCTACTACCGCAACGGCACGGACACGGACGGCAACGAGGTGCGCGTGATGACGCGCTTCGTGGCCCCCAGCACCACCACCTCCGGGGCTGTCGGACCCAACGTCGGGCTCGTCGTCGCCGTACCCCTGAAGAGCACCCAGAACACGCTCAACGAACTGGCCCTGATCCTCCTCCTCGTCTCCGGCATCGGAGTAGTCGGCGCCGGTGCGGCCGGTCTCGCGGTGGCCCGCGCTGGTCTCCGCCCCGTCGACAAACTCACCGAAGCCGTCGAACACGTAGCCCGTACCGAGGACTTGACCATCCGTATCCCGGTCGAGGAGGACAGCGACGACGAGGTGGCCCGCCTCTCCCGGTCCTTCAACTCGATGACCGCGTCCCTCGCCAACTCCCGCGAGCTGCAACAACAACTCATCGCGGACGCCGGTCACGAACTCCGCACCCCCCTCACCTCCCTCCGTACGAACGTCGAACTCCTCACCCGCAGCGAGGAGACCGGCCGTCCGATCCCCCCGGCGGACCGCAAGGCGCTGCTCGCCTCGGTGAAGGCGCAGATGACCGAACTGGCGTCCCTGATCGGCGACTTGCAGGAACTGTCCCGCTCGGAGGGCCAGCGGGGTGAGCGCGTCCAGGTGGTCTCGCTCCAGGACACGGTGGAAGCGGCCCTGCGCCGAGCCCGCCTGCGCGGCCCGGAGTTGACGATCACGGCGGACGTCCAGCCGTGGTTCGTCCACTCGGAGCCGTCCGCCCTGGAGCGCGCGATCGTCAACATCCTCGACAACGCGGTGAAGTTCAGCCCCGAGGGCGGCACGATCGAAGTGCAGCTCACGCGCGGCGTCCTCACCGTCCGCGACCACGGCCCCGGCATCCCCGCCGACGAACTCCCGCACGTCTTCGACCGGTTCTGGCGTTCACCGTCAGCCCGCGCCCTCCCCGGTTCCGGCCTGGGCCTGTCGATCGTCGCCCGCACGGTGGAACAGGCCGGCGGCGAGGTGACGTTGGCGCACGCGCCGGGCGGGGGGACGGTGGCGACGGTACGGATTCCGGGGACGGCCGCAGCTCCGCCGCCGGAGATGTCGTAGCGAGCCGGCAATGCAGCGAGGCGGGTTGATCAGCGCATGCGCGCGTTCGCTTCGGTCGGCTCGGCTGATAAACGCTGGCTCGCGCCCCGTCCCGTGTCGCAGGATTCTCGGCGTGACCGACACGGAACCCACCGAAGAAGAGACGCCGGACGGGCTGCTGGGCTGGTGCCTGGTGGCCAACGTGGCGCGAGAAACCGTGCACGGCGAGGGCGGCCTCGACATCCAGCACGGTACGAAGCACTTCCGCACAGGTGCCCTGTTGTGGCTTCCGCCCGTCCGCTGGGACCCGGGCCACCGTCGCTGGCCCGCGGTGGGCCGGCACCGAGGCAACAGCCGCCGGTACGTCAACATGATCGTGCGCGCGGACGACCTGGAGAACTTCCGGGTCAAGGGTGTCTACAGCGAAGCCCTGGTGCGCAGCCTCAACGGTTACGACCACGACCCGGCCGCCCCGCGGACCCTGCAGAACCCGCGGTCCCGTGAGCAGGCCCAGAGCTGGGCGGACGGCTGGAACCGCCACCGGGAGCCTCTCTTCATCGAAGGCCACCCCTACGCCCACCCGCGGATCTCCGTTCCCAACCCTCCGCCCGCGGAGATCCAGATCGACGGTGAGACCCTCCACCTCGCCCACTACGGCACCAGAGGAGCCCGCTACAGCCGCAAGCCCCCGCCCGTCGAATGGACCCCCGAGCCGTGATCACCGGATGGACATGTCGTTGCGGGCGCCAACGGGGTCGGCAGCGGCGCGAGATCAGCCGTCGGCTTCCCGCGCCGCGCGCTCCAGTCGGTCCCGGTGGCCCTCCCACCACGCCTGGTCACCCGGTGGCATGTTGTCCTTGCCCTGCAGGTATCCGACGGAACCGTCGATGAGCTCGCGCACGATGTCGGCGTGACCGGCGTGCCGTTGGGTGTCGGAGATCACGCGCACGAGGATGTGGTTCAGCGTCACCTCTCGGCGTTCCGCCGGCCACCACGGGACATGACCGATCGCGTCGAGCGGCAGCGCCGCGATCGTGCTGTTGGAGTGCTCCCAGGCCTGGTGATACAGCCCGACGATGTCTTCGCGAGACTCATCCGCGGTGGCCCACATGTCCGAGTTGGGCTCCGACTCCTCGGTGTACCACCAGGACGGCGGCGGCTCCTCTTCGAAGAACGGTCGCCCGAACGTGTCGCCGAAGTACCCCAGTTCCACGCTGGCGATGTGCTTGACCAGCCCCAACAGGTTCGTGCCCGTGGGAGTCAGCGGACGGCGGATGTCGTACTCCGAGAGGCCGTCGAGCTTCCACACCAGGGCGTCACGACCTTCTTGCAAATACCGGAGAAGGTCCGCTTTCGGGTTCGGTTGAATCATGCCGGGCAGTTTCCCACCCGGCACTGACAGTCCCGGCCTGACGAGGTGGTGATGCGGTGATGCCGGAGGAAAGGCTGGTGCGGCGCCCAGCGCGGGCGTCAGGTGCGCCCAGATCGATTACGGGGAGACGGTGCCGGGTCTAACGGGACACCCGGATGGTCGTGGTCTCTGCCATCGCTACTCCTCCGCCGGAGGCAGAGCAAGAGGCTCAGGTTCTTGCCAGAAGACCTCTTCGACCACGATCTGGGGATCTTCGGTTCGGCGGACGAAGGTGTACTTCAGCCAGCCGTTTCCACGGTCGAAGAAGCAGAGGTGGCGGCCCTTCGGTTCGGTGGACCGGCCCGGCATGACGCTCATGCCCTCGGGCAACCCGGCGTCGGCGTTGATGCCACGGAAGTACGGATCCTTCGCGGTGACCAGTTCGGCTCGCGCCGCGAGGACGATCTCGCGAGCGTGGTCGGGCAGTGCCTCGAAGGTGGCGAGGGCATCGGTTCGCCAGTCCGCCTGCCAGGGCGGCCCCATGAACCCATCGGTCACTCGCCGGGCTCCAGGTCTCGGACCCGGTAGTGAATCTTCGCCGCCTCTTCGAGAAGGGCCTTGGCCTCGGCGATGTCGGTGCACTCGTACGCGGCTCGATGTTCGAGATCGCGGACATGCGCGTCCAGCCTGGGGTCGCGGGCGAGGGCGTACTCACCCCACCAGCGGGCCATGAACGCGGGCACGGGACCTACGTCGTACGCGTCGGCGATGGCCCACTTCCAGTGGGCGTCGAAGTCCGGGAGAAGTTCGGGAGTGTGCTGCGCGATGGCCCTGCGCAGCGCCTTCGGCGTCCGCTCGGGCATCGGCGGGACGGACGGCTCGGGTTCAGCAGCGTGAGCAGTCATGGCCGGTGCCCTCCTTCAACGCGTCGTGTCTACGACCATAACCGGCTCGTCCCTGCCCTCTCAGTTGTTGGTCTCCCGGCCGTCCATTCGACCGGAAGATCAACGATGAGGGAGGCGCGACGGCGGGTGTCAGGCCTTTCGACTCACGTCACCCGAACGTGTGCACGGCCGCCCCGGCTTTGACCCCGTCCACGAACACAGCCCAGGACACGGCCGCGAGGATCAACGGGCGGGCGGCGGGGGTCTTGCTGTCGCGGACGGGGACGAGGTTGGTGTAGCCGTCGGCGACCTCGACGCAGTTGTTGTCTCCCCCGTCGCTGTAGCTCGACTTGCGCCAGGCGGCTGTGCTGAGGTCGGGGGTGGACTTCATGATCTGTGTTCCTCCAGTACGTCCCTGATGAACGCGAGCGAGTCCGACGGGGACAACGCAAGATCCCTGAGCCGATCGTAGGACAGTCGGTGTCGCAGAACGTCGTCCGGTTCCTCGATCAGTTCGCCTCGACTGTTGCCCTCCGTGTAGGCAACGGCACTTCCGTCCTGCTGCCACAACAGCGTCACGGTGCCGTTCATGTGGTGGTGGACCCCGGCGCTGAACGGCAGCACCTGAAGCGCCACGTTGGGCCACATCGCAGCAGCCTCAAGACGCAGCAACTGGTCGGCCCAGGTCTTCCCGCTCGCAGCAGGGCGCCGGAACGCGAACTCATCCATGATGATGCGTACGTTGGGCTCCGGATTCTGCTGCAACAGGTACTGCCTGCCCAGCCGTAGCGCCACCTGTTCCTCGACCAGTTCCGCACGATCAGGTGTTGTCTGGGCCCCGGACAACACCTCCCGAGCGAAATCCTCGGTCTGCACCAGTCCAGGTACACCCAGCGCGAACTTCCACATGACCCGCGCCGTCGCCTCCAGCCCCATGAACCGCTTGTACTGGTCCTTGAACGCGTCGAGCCGAGCCGCTTTCCAGTGGCTGACCAGCAGCTCACCGGCCTCGTAATAGACGTCCAGGTCCTCCATGACCGTCACCTTCGACAGCCGCTCCCCCGACTCCAGCCGGCTCAGGTAGCTCTTGTCGTACCCGGTGTCCTCCGCCAGTTGCCCGAGCGACTTCCCCGCCTTCTCGCGCAGATACCGGAGCGTCCGTCCCAGCACCGCGCGCCCCGACTCGCCCTCCGCGTCAACCTGTTCGGTCACTTCACCCCTCCCCGTTGCCTGGGCCCGCAGACAACGCCAACCCTCTTCCGCAGCGTACGCCGCACCGGTGACCATCGAGGCACGAACGGTAATCACCGCTCGTCAACGCACCGTTGGAACAGAGGAGCGCGCCGGTATGAGTGAACGCATCGTAGGAATCTGGGAGTTACTGCTGATGGCACTCGTGCACGCCCTGCTCCCCTCACAGCGTCGCGCTCGACACAAACGGCGACTGCAACGGCGGCGGCGACATGCCCTCTGGCTAGCCGTGCACGGCATCGACGTCGGGCCCCGTCGTATCCACGGAGTGGTGGTGCGGGCATGAGCATCCCCAGCAGCGGCCCCAGCTACATCCCCCACACCACCCTCGGCGAACGGCAGTTGCGGCTGCTCCCCTGGAACACACCCGACGGCAAGCCCTGTTACCTCAGTGCCGACCACGACGACAGCCGCCTCTCCCTCCTCGCCGATGACATCGAGGCGGCCCAACTCGACTCCGGGGAGCAGGTGTTGGCCGGAGCCAAGGCCGTACTCGGCGATCCGAAGGCCGGCGAACGGGCCGTACGTTTCGCGCTCACCCGGGCGTCCGAGTCCCTGGAGGACGTGATCCGGATCGCGGTCAGCCGGGGTGGGCGCATCCCGGGGAGTGGGCTGTGACACCGGGCCGGCGGCACTCACCCCACCCCCCTCCTCACGTGCACAGGTTCCTGTCTTACTCTCCTCCTCTGCTGACCGGGGAGGGTCCATGAGTGGGATCGAGCGGGAGTACGGGCGGCGAAGAACCTTGTCCGTGTCCTGGTGGCAGATCGCCGTCACGGTGGTCATCGGCGGCAACATCGTCCTCCAGGTGACGACGAACCCCTACACCGCCAGGCTCTGGTACGTGATCGTGCTGGCGGTGCTCGTGCTCGCCAGGGTCGTCCAGACCGTGCTGTATCGACAGCGGGGGCGCACGATCGTGAACGCCCAGGGGATCACCGCACGCGACGCCCTCCGGACCAACACCCGGACCTGGCACGACGTCTACGACATCCGGGCCGAGCTGAACGCGAACGGCCGCTTCGAGAGAGCCCAGTGGACGACCTACGTCTACGCCGACGACGGCCGCCGGACGCGCCTCCCCCATTTCGACGACTGGCAACTCCCCAACTTCCACACCGAACTCGCCGACCTGCGCGCCGTATCCGCCCTGCACCGCGGCATGGACTGGGAACTCCGGCCCGACACGGAGGACCGAATACGGCGTCGCGCACGGGACCGCAAGGTATGGGGCGCGGTGTGCGTCGCAGCCGTCTTCGCCCCGCTCGCGGCGTTCGTGTTCCTGGCGTAGCCCCTGCGAACCGGACCCCGGCTCACCCCCTTCCGGCCCGGCACAGCTCCCGACCTTAGGATCGCCCCCAACACAGGCTCTGGGGAGGGTCGATGGGCGGGGACGACGAGGACGACCGCGACGACGGTCGTGGGATCGAGCGGGAGTACAGCAGGCGGAGAAAGATGTCCCGGGGGAAGTTCGCCGGCCTGTGCATCGTCGAAGGGAACTTCGCCCTTCAGATGGCGCGGCCCGACAGCATCCCCGGCCGGTACAGGCTGCTCGCGGTGGCGCTCATGGCGATGCTGGTTGTCTGGGCGATTCTCACCGTGCGACGGGGACGCACCACCGTGGGAGCCGACGGCGTAGCCACCCGCGGAGCCTTCCGCGTGCGCAGGTGGGCCTGGCACGACATCTACGACCTCCGCGTAGAGACCAATCCGGGCCAACGTAGCTCCGACGTCAAGTCGTTGACCTTCCTCTACGACAACGACGGCCGCAGGGCACACCTCCGCCAACTCGACGACTGGCAGCTCCCGGACGTCTGGGGCGAGGTGGCCGACCTGCACACCGCAGCCGCCCGGCACCGGGGTATGACCTGGGAGCGGCGCCCGGGGGTCGAGGTGCGTATCCGCGAGCGGGCCGTGTACCGCAAGGCCGGGGTGCGAGCGGCCGTCGGAGCCATCCTCGTCTTCCTCGCCGCCATCGGGTATCTGGTGTGGGCGGTGTCCGTCGACGACGGTCACCGTCTCCTGGCCTTCCTCCTGCTCCCCGGCGCTCCGCTCGCCGCCTACGCCCTCCTCGTCACGTTCTTCCGCCTGCGCTCCTCCCGAACCCCAGCCCACGCATAACCCCCTGCCAGCCCCACCACAGCCCCCCGCCCCACCGTGTTCGGATGGCGCGGAAGATCCTGCTTGCCGACGACGACGTGGACGTACGCGAAGGGCTCGGTCGGCTGCTCAGATTCGAGGGGTACGAGACCGTCCTCGCGGGAGACGGGCGTACCGTCCTCGATCTGGTCGGCCTGGTCGGCGTACCGGACGACGCCACCGCACCCGACCTCGTGCTGATGGACGTCACCATGCCGGAGTTGGACGGGCTCGCCGCCACGCGCCGCATCCGTGCCTCCGGGTCCACCGTGCCGATCCTGATGATCACCGGGCGGGACGCGGTCGGCGACCGGATCGTCGCCCTCGACAACGGTGCCGACGACTACCTCAGCAAACCGTTCGCCATCGAGGAACTCCTTGCGCGGGTGCGGGCGTTGCTGCGCCGTAGCGCCCCGGGGCAGACCCACCTCGATCCCCCGGCCGAGCTCGAACGGCTCGTCTTCGACGATCTCGTCATGGATCTGCGCACCCGGGTCGTCACCCGTGACGGGCGGCCCCTCGATCTCACCCGGACCGAATTCCTGTTGCTGGAGTACCTGTTGAGGCATCCGGCCACCGCGCTCACCCGGTCCCGGATCCACCGGCACGTCTGGGGCTTCGACTTCGAGCCCGCGTCCAACACCCTTGATGTGTACGTCATGTATCTGCGCCGGAAACTGGAGAGCCGCGGCGAACCGCGGCTCATCCACACCGTGCGGGGGCTCGGGTACAGCCTCCGTGCAACTCCCTCTACATGCCCCCTACTTGAAGGGAAGCCGCAGGATCATCGTCTCGTCCGGTGCCTGCGGCGGGACCTGGCGCAGGGTCATCGTGTCCTCCGAACGATGCGAGCGGTGCGAACGATGCCGCCCCGTTCCGGTGATCGCCATCTCGGGGAGCGGACCCGCAAGTCGCGCGTACGCGCCGCCCCTTGCCACCAACTCCGCGTGCTTGCCCGTCTCCACCAGGCGTCCGCCCTCGACGACCAGGATGCGGTCCGCGTCGGGGGCGAGGCTCAGGTCGTGGGTGATCATGATGGTCGTACGGCCGGACATCAGGCGGCGCAGGGGCTGGATCACCTGGCGGGCCGCCACCGAGTCGAGGCCGGCCGTCGGTTCGTCCAGGACCAGGACCGGAGCCTCGCGGAGCATCGCCCGCGCGATCGCGATCCGTTGGAGCTGGCCGCCGGAGAGTGCCGCCGTGCCGGGGGCGATCTGGGTGTCGTAGCCCTCGGGGAGGGCGGCGATGAAGTCGTGCGCCGCCGCTGAACGCGCGGCCCGTTCGATCTCCTCGTCCGTCGCGCCGGGGCGGCCGCACTCGATGTTCTCGCGGACCGTGCCGTTGAGGATGAGGGTCTGCTGGGGGAGCAACGCGACGTTCTCCCGCAGGAATTCGAGGGGTACGTCGCGGAGGGGGACGCCGTCCAGGCAGATCACGCCCGCCGAGGGGTCGTAGAAACGCGTCAACAGCTTCGACAGGGTCGACTTGCCCGCTCCGCTCTCGCCCGTGATGATCACCAGCTCGCCCGGGTCCGCCCTGAAGGTGACTTCGTCGACCGAGTTCCGGGTCGCGCCGGGGTAGGCGAAGGTCACGCCGTGGAGGCTGACCCAGCCGTGGACCGGCCAGGCGGGGACGGGTTCGCTGGGGTCGCCGACGGACGGGGTGGCGTCCAGGATCTCGTTGATGCGGGCGGCGCCGGCCGTGGCGGCGGTGAGGGTGAGGCCGAGTTGGCCGAGGTTGCGGACCGGCGGGTAGAGGTAGCCGATGAAGGCGGCGAAGGCGAGGAGTGCGCCGAGGGTCATGCGGTCGGCGGAGATCTCCCACACGCCGAGGCCGATCACCGCCAGGACGCAGAGCGTCTCCACGACCTCCACGAACTGCTCGTACATCTCGCTGAGGCGGGCACCGCGCACCGAGGCCTTCATCCACGCGCGGGCCTCTACGTCGAGGCGCTTCTCCTCGTCCCGGCGACGGTTGTACGCCTGGGTGAGGACCACGTTGCCGAGGGACTCCTCGACCACGGACGTGATCGCGCCGTCCGCGACCCGCTCGTCGGTCGAGGCCTGCTTGATGCGGCCGGAGAAGCGGCGGGCGGCGATGAGGAAGAGGGGGGCGAGGACGAAGGTGGCGAGGGCCAGGTCCCAGCGGAGGTACAGGGCCGCGCAGGCGTAGAAGACCGCGGAGAACGCTGCCGAGATCGTGCCGACCACTCCGGACACGACCATCTGCTCGATGGCCTCGACGTCTCCGGTGAGGCGTTCGACCAGGTCGCCCTGGCGGTGCTTCTGGAAGAAGTGGGGTGGGAGGCCCTGGACATGCCGGAAGACGTTCGCGCGCAGGCGCAGGACGAAGCGTTCGGCGGTCCAGGTGGCCAGGGAGTTGCCGAAGTAGCCGACGAGCGCGCCGAGCGCGGCGACGCCGAGCCAGGCCGCGGCCGGGCCCCAGAAGTCGGACAGCGAACCGGACTTGAGGGCGTTGTCGGTGAGGTCCGCGAAGATCAGGATCGCAGCGGTCTCGGAGAGCGCCGACACCACGACGCACGCGATGATCACCGCGAGCCACTTGCGGTCACCGCGGGTCAGCGGCCAGAAACGGCGGAAGGCCTCACGGGCTTCCCTCATGGTCAACAACTCCCTTCAGAGCAGGCCGAGTTCGAGGTCACCAGGTGGCTGATGCGAGTCCATGGCCTGGACGTGGCCGAGGCGGGGACACCGGAGCGAGTTCGCTCGCTAACCAGTGGCCCCGCCTCACGGTGTGCGGGATCAGCCCTTGTGGGCGACCGGGCGCTTCGGCGCGGGCTTCTTCGGCGCGGGCTTCTTCGGGGCCGGGGCCGGCTTGCGGTGCTTCTTGACGGGGACGATCTTGTGGAAGCTCATGACGGGGTCCCTCCCTGGAAGTGCCGCTGTGTTGCGGCTCGTTGTGGGGTACTGCGAGTGGTGCTGCGGGTGCTACGGGTCTTCTACGGCCGGGGCTGCGGGTTACTTGTGACCCACGGGGCGACGCTTCGGGGCCGCCGCCGGCTTCTTCGAAGGCTTCTTCTTCGGCGCCGGGGCGGGCTTGTGGGCCTTCTTGACCGGGGCGATCTTGTGGAAGCTCATGTCTGTGTCCCTCTCTGTCGCGGCTACTGCCGGCTCTGCTGCGGTTCTGCAACAGTTCCTCTACCGATCTGCTGCAACTGCCTTTGATTTACTTCTGAATTACGCCTGTAAATTCTTTGTCAGCCCTTGTGGGCGACCGGGCGACGCTTCGGGGCAGGCTTCTTCGGTGCGGGCTTCTTGGGGGCCGGGGCCGGCTTGCGGGTCTGCTTGATGGGGTGAATCTTGTTGAAGCTCATGATTTATTTCCCTCCCTGGGAATTCTTATCTGCGGTTTATTGCGGCTGGCCGGACGGGCTACTTGTGGCCGACCGGGCGACGCTTCGGGGCCGGGACGTGCTTCTTCGGGGCCTTCTTGGGTGCCGGAGCGGGCTTGCGGGTCTTCTTCACCGGGGCGATCTTGTGGAAGCTCATCGTGCTCTCCTTCGTCTCTTGCGTTCTCTTGCGTCTTCTTGTCGTTTGCGCTGTTCGCTTTCGACATGGAAAACACTACTGGACTTCTGACGCAGGAAAAGCCTTTTCTGCTTAGACCTTCCTGAGCAATCCCTGTGGAAGATTCTTATGGACTTTGCGGAACTGAACCCGTCCTTACATAGAATTTAAAACGGGAAAACGGAAGGGGCCCGGCGCCGACCTGCGGCTCCGGGCCCCTCGTCAGGGATGGGTCAGGGATGGGTTACTGCACGATGTTGATCCGGTTCGCCGCCGGAGGCGTGATCGGGGTCGTCGCCGACGAGTTCGCCGTCAGGTAGTCCGCCAGCGCGGTCAGGTCGTCCGTGCCGACCAGGTCACCGGTGCCCTGCCCCAGCGTCGTGAAGCCGTCACCGCCGCCCGCGAGGAAGCTGTTCGTCGCGACGCGGTACGTGGCCGCCGGGTCGATGGCGGAACCGTTGAGCTTGATCGAGTCGGTGACCACCCGGTCCGCGCCGGTCTTCGTCAGGTCCAGCGTGTAGGTCAACCCGGACGACACCTGGAGCACCTTCGGCGCCGCCGTGTTCGTCCCGCTCACCTGTTCCTTGAGCGCCTGGATCACCTGGGCGCCGGTGAAGTCCTGGAGGTTCACCGTGTTCGCGAACGGCTGCACCGTGAAGCCCTCGGCGTACGTCACCACGCCGTCACCCTCACTGCCCTTGGCCGCATAGGTGAGCCCCGCCCGCACCCCGCCCGGGTTCATCAGCGCGAGGTCGGTCTCCGGGTCCAGCTTCTTGCCGTACGCGAGTTGGGCGTCCGCGATGAGGTCGCCCATCGGGGACTCGGTGCCGGTGTTGTTGACGTCCCCGGAGATGTAACCGATCGCCCGGTTGCCGATGGGGGCCGCGAGGGTGTTCCACTTGCCGATCAGCGAGGTCAGGTCGGCGGCCTTGGGCACGGTCCGGGTGACCACGTGGTTCGCCGACTTGACCGCCGTACGCGCGATGTCGCCCGTCTTGCGGTCGTACGTCAGCGTGGTGTCCGTGTAGAGGCGGCCGAAGGAGGCCGCCGAAGTGACCATACGGGGCTGGCCACTTGGGTCGTCGATCGTGCAGACGTACGCGTTGTGGGTGTGGCCCGTGACGAGCGCGTCCACCGCCGGGGTGACGTTCTTCGCGATGTCGACGATCGGGCCGGAGATGCCGGAGCCGCCGCCGGACGCGTCGCAGTCGTAGTTGTAGGACGCGGAGGCCGGGAAGCCGCCCTCGTGGATCAGCGCGACGATCGACTTGACGCCCTGCTTCTGCAGCTCCTTGGCGTACTTGTTGATCGTCTCGACCTCGTCCTTGAACTGGAGGCCCTTGACGCCGTCCGCGGAGACTATGCCCGGGGTGCCCTCCAGCGTGACGCCGATGAAGCCGACCTTGACGCCGTTCTTCTTCCACACCCAATAGGGCTTCAGGATCGGCTTCTTGGTCTTCTCGTCGAGGACGTTGGCCGCGAGGTAGGGGAAGTCGGCGCCCTTGAACTTCTTGTCCGTGTAGCAGCCCTCGGTGGGGTGGCAGCCGCCGTTCTGGAGGCGGGCCAGCTCCTTGGCGCCCTCGTCGAACTCGTGGTTGCCGACCGAAGTGACGTCCAGATCAAGCTTGTTGAGGGCCTCGATGGTCGGCTCGTCGTGGAACAGGCCCGAGATCAGCGGGGACGCGCCGACCATGTCGCCGCCGGCCGCGGTGATCGAGTACGGGTTGCCCTTGCGGGCGTCGCGCAGGTGCGTGGCGAGGTACTCGACACCGCCCGCGTCGATCGTCTTCGTCGTGCCGTCCGCCTGGAGCTCGGTGACCCGGCCGGAGGAACCGGACGGGGGCTCCAGGTTGCCGTGCAGGTCGTTGAAGGACAGGAGCTGTACGTCCTGGTAGCGGCTGGGCTTGTGCCCCTGGCCGCCGGGGTTGCCGTGCGCGTCGGCGGGGAGCGCGGCGGCCAGCGCACCCGCCGTGGCGAGGCTCACGGTGGCGGCGAGGAGTGCCGCGGTACGGCGTCTGCGCGGGCGGTCGGGCTGGGTTGTGGCTGGCATGAGCCCCCCTGTGTGTCGGCTGAGAAGGTCACCACGTTCCGGCGCAGCCTAGGGTCAACGCGCGTAGCGTGACAGGGGGTTCTTGGTTACATCCTGGTTTCTTCTTTGCCGCCACTTTGCGGGGAGATCGGCTTACCCTCGTACCCATGACCAGCGACGACACCGTACGGCCCGCGCCCGGCTCCCGATCCATCGAGACCTACTCCGCGCTCTCCCCGGACCAGGGCGCAGCCGTCCTCGCGCTGATCTCGGAGGCCGCGCGGACCGACGGGCAGCAGGCGGTGTCCGAGCAGGGGCGGTTGCGGATCCGGGGCGGTGAGCGCGACGGGGTCTCGCATCTGCTGCTCACCCTGGGCGAAGAGCTCGTGGGCTACGCGCAGTTGGAGGACACGGACCCGGTCGAGGCGCCGGCCGCCGAACTCGTCGTCCACCCCTCGCACCGGGGCCACGGTCACGGGCGGGCGCTCGGCGCCGCCCTGCTGGCCGCGTCCGGGAAACGGCTCCGGGTATGGGCCCACGGTGGGCATGCCGCCGCACGTCATCTCGCGCAGGTTCTCGGGCTCACGATGTTCCGTGAACTCCGGCAGCTACGGCGGCCGTTGACCGACCTTGAGCTGCCGGATCCGGTGCTCGCGAAGGGGGTCACCGTACGGACCTTCGTACCCGGCGTCGACGACTCGGCATGGCTTGCCGTCAACGCCGCGGCCTTCGCCCACCACCCCGAGCAGGGATCCCTCACCCAGGGCGACCTGGACGACCGTAAGTCCGAGGCGTGGTTCGACCCCGAGGGGTTCTTCCTGGCGGAACGGGACGGCGAACTGGTGGGCTTCCACTGGACCAAGGTGCATGAGCAGGAACAGCTCGGTGAGGTCTACGTCGTCGGGGTGTTGCCGGGTGCGCAGGGTGGCGGGCTCGGCAAGGCGCTGACGACGATCGGTCTACGGCACCTTGCCGCGCGGAGGTTGCCCACGGCGATGTTGTACGTCGACGCGGACAACAAGGCGGCGGTGTCTGTGTATGAGCGGCTGGGATTCACGACGTACGAGACGGACCTGATGTACCGGTCGGAGTCGTGACGGTTCGCTGCGCTTGCTCGGGCCGTGTGTGTCGGCCGGGGGGGGGAACTGGGTTGTTCCCGGTGCTGCTTGTGCCTGATCGACCTCTGAGACCCGATCGTGATGAATCGTGTTCATCTGAGCGTTGCGTATACGGCGGCCGCTTCTACCTGCTCCCGGCCGCTGCCGGTCATGCGTCGGCCACGTGACCGGCTCCCCGTAGGGGCTGGTCAGAGCTTTTCCGTTGGTGACTCGCGCGCACGGTTCTATGCGACTTCGTGACTGGAACGCGGGCTGCCCTTGTGGCGGGAGTGTGACCGTCCGTAGCTTGCTGACCACAAGGACCAGAGGGGGTCTCGGTGGACGAACTGCGGATGATTGCCGGCGGGCCGTGCCGGAGTGGCGAGGACGACAAGTGCGGGAACGGCGACTGCCCGACCGTGTACGCCACCACGGAGCCGGGCATGTTGGCGATCCAGGGCTACGACGTGGACCGTCCGACGCCGGACGGCGAGTCGGTCGTACTGATCCCGGAAGACATCCTCAAGGAGGCCGCCCGTGCCCGTGGATGGTTCTAGCCCTGTACTGCTGGACGGCGACGAGTGGCAGGCGTACTTCCGCGACTTCCAGCGCTCCGCGTTCCGGCTGGAAGTCCACCAGACGTACACGATGCCCGCCGAGGCCGAGACGGTCCGTGACTTCCTCGCCGGAGCGTCGATGCCGGAGGGCTTCAACGCGCCGTGGCACCAGATGATCCGGGATCACGCGGCGGCCGGGCGAACGATGACCCGGGCGAAGATCGTGCGCCGACCGCTCACGCCGTACAGCCGCTATCTGTTCGAGTGGTGCATCCCGGGGAATGTCGCGGCAGGGGAGGACTATCAAATCGTCGATGTGACCCATGGATTGAACTCCGGACTGCCGGAGCAGGATTTCTGGCTGTTCGACGAGACGACGGTGGTTCATCTCAATTACCGTCCCGACGGAACGCAGATAAACCGGGAACTGATCCAGGACCCGGACGTCGGCAAGTATCTCGCCTGGCGGGATCTAGCACTAGAAAGTGCCGTACCGTTCAGTGCCTATCGAACCTGAGACACAAGCACGGGAGCGGAAGGATCTGGCGGAGGCCCTCCGGGGTCTCCGCCGCGCTTCCCATCTCAGCGGCGAACGCCTGGCGCTGCGCTGCAACATGAGCCAGACGAAGATCAGCCGTATCGAAACCGGCCGTGCTCTGCCCACGGTTATTGATGTCGAACGCATTCTCAAAGCCCTCGCCGTTCCTGACGAAGTCGCGAACGAGCTGCTTGCTCTGGCTCGACGGGCGAATGTCGACTACGCATCCTGGCGTGCCTACGCGCGAGTTGGCCTCTACCACAAGCAAGCCGAACTGAAGGCGCTTGAGTCCTCATCACGAGTGATGCGGCATTTTCTGCCCGCCGTCCCCACCGGTCTCCTGCATGTCCGCGAGTACGCCACGGAGACGCTCTCGCCCACCGTGGACGGTGACCCCCGGTCAGGGATGTCGCAAGGGCCGTACAGGCCCGTATGGATCGTCAGGCCATCCTGGACGACACGTCACGCTCGTTCTGGTTCCTGATGACCGAACAGGCCGTCAAGTGGCAGCGGGCCCGCGCCCGAACGATGGCTGCGCAGTGCGCACACATGGTCGAGGTCAATAGAAAACCCAACGTCGAGATGGGGATAGTCCCGCAGGGCGTGCAGGTTCCCGGTACTCCCATGAACATCTTCGTCGTGTACGACGATCGCCTTGTGACGATCGAACTGTTCTCCGGGGAAGTCGTACTGCGCGACCCCAGGGATATATCCCAGCACCTGAATCTGTTCGACCTCTTCTGGACGCACGCGCTCACTGGCGAAGACGCTTCATCCTTCCTTGAGGAAGCTGCGGACGGGTTTATGCGTCAACGCAACTAGCGCTCCACGTAAGTCTCTTGGGGCGCGAAAATGAATTCATGGAGAGTGAAGAAAAGACCTCGAACCCTGGAGCCTCGACCTCCGGAGAGGCGTGTCTGACCGAACTACCGCCCGAACCTTCGGCGAAGCCCGGCTGCCCTGCTTGCTTGTCCCTGTCGGTTGCCAGATGGAATGCACGCTCCGCGGGAAAATACAGCGCTGTATCCGACAGCAATGTGAAGCTGCGTCGACATCTGGCGGAGGCGCACGAGTCATGACCACGGGAGCGAACTCGGACCTCTTTGCCAACCGACCCTTGATGACAATGCGGGTCTCTCGTGACTCCGGACGGTCCTGGGCGCCCGAACAGGCCGTTTTCGGCGGCGACGTAGACCTCGCTCCCCTGGCCACCTCGGAATGGCCCCCGTGCCAGTGCCCGCGTTGCGCTGCGCGCGCTAAGCGCTCCGGTCGCTGAGGCGTAGGTCCTCCTCTCCCCTCAACTTCCGCCCGGGACACGGGCGGTGGCGGTCACCCATGGCCGCGATCAGCTCAACAAGAAGGCAGGTGCAGCGATGCAGAACGGAACTGACCTGTACGCGCTCGACCTCAGTGGCGCCTCATTCGTGAAGGCGTGCGGCGGCCCGTGCACCGAGGGGTGCGTGACCCTGGCCCGGATCGGTGCGGACGCCTGGGCGTTGGGCGACAGCAAGCGGCCGGGCGTGGAGCCGTTGCGGTTCACCTCGGAGGAGTTGGACGCGGCGGGGATCGACCCGGCGCGGTTCGGCCTGAACGTCTGATCCGTCCCCTCTGCCGGCCGGGCAGCCGGGCCCGTCCCCGCCCTTGGGCCCGGCTGCCCGGTCGGCACTTCTCGAAACGGGAACAACTGGTGCACCACCACGGCTACTTGTGGACCGGCCCGAAGGAGCGTTTCGACCACGAGGCGCTACGGCGGCCCCCGCATCCGGAGCCTCCTCCCGCTGGAAGCCGGCCGGAACTGATCCAGCGTTACCGTGAAGTGGCCGCGGAGTTCCCGACGGTGGATCTTCCGCCGCTCGAAACGGCGTACTGGCTCATCAAGCCCCCCTCGCTCGTGCGCGCCACGTGGGACGAGGCGAAGGAAGCGGCGTCATGGCTCGGGGAGCAACTCGCGGAGTATGCACCCCGGTTCACGTCCGAGGCCCAGCGCGACACCACCCGACTGGCCCGGCTGGTGAACTCCGCTGCCGAGCGGCTGGAGTCGGGGGCTGACGTCTCGCTCGGCTTCTACCTCGAGCGCCCCGCGTATCTGTCCCTGGCCCTGGTGACGTGCTCCCCGAGCCGGTCGATTCCTGAACTGCCCTGCCCTGTGCGTTAGTCCCGGCAGAACATCACCTCAAGCCGGGTCTTCGAACGTGAGCGGTGCGGCCCTTTGCCCGTCCCCGCCGGAGCAGACGTTCCCCGTAGAAGTGTGACACTTTCCGCTGGAGTGTCACACTTCTGCGGCTCGCCCCCTGACGCCGGGCGCCCCGCCCGTCACTCAACTTCGAAGACCCCTCAAGCCGCAGCGAGCTCGCACCACACGAGCTTCCCCCGCCTGCCGTTCCGGGACAGCGGCTGCCAGCCCCACTGGTCGGCGCAGGCCCGAACCAGTGCGAGGCCGCGGCCGTCCTCCGCGTCGCCGAGTTCCTCCAACGGCCTTGGCGGCTCCGGGGGTTGGGGGTCGGCGTCCCAGGCCCCGAGCCGCAGCACCCCCGCCGTCCAGCCCACCCGCAGGGCGGCGGGCCCCTTCGCATGCCGTACGGCGTTGGAGACCAGCTCCGTCGCGAGGAGTTCGGCGGTGTCGCCGAGGCTGATCAGGCCGTGCACGGTGAGGATCAGCCGCAGGGTGCGGCGGCTGACGGTGACGGCACGCAGGTCGTCCGGGAGGTAGAGGCAGTACTCCCAGGGCGCGGGCGGGTTTTCGGGCATGCGTCAACTCCGGTTCGGTGATGGGGGCTTCGGAGGACTGCGGGGTGTCGCGGGCGGTGGCTTGCCGCAGCCGTCCTGGCAGGACGGAGTGGTGCGCTTCCGGTACCCCGGGATTGCCGCAGCGTGTGCGTCGCATCACCGACGGTAGATCTAAATGTAGAGATACGGCAAGCCGTTCGCGTAGTCTGACCCGAACGAGGAGCGCCCGCAGGCGCGTTGAACCGAGGAGCGGTCGAGAGCTTTGAGGCGCGAACCAACGGCCCGCCAGCTGCGTCTGGCAACTGAACTACGCAGGCTCCGCGAAGCGGCGGATCTCAACTCCCGTGAGGCTGCTGCGCTGCTCGGAGTGAGCCCGGCTCAGATCACACACATCGAGTCCGCTCTTGCGGGAGTGAGCGAGCAACGGCTCCGGCGCCTCGCGTCGCACTACGCCTGCACGGACGCCGAGTTCATCGACGCTCTGGTCGCGATGGCCACCGACCGGACACGAGGCTGGTGGGAGGAGTACCGAGGCCTGCTGCCCACGTCGTTCCTGGACCTCGCCGAGTTGGAGCATCACGCCGCGTTCTTGCGTGACGTGGCGATCCTGTATGTTCCGGGCCGACTACAGACGGAGGACTACGCCCGCGCAGTCTTCGGGTCCAGGCTGCCCGAACTCACCCATGAAGAGCTTGACTTGCGTGTCTCTCACCGCACGGCACGCCAACGGACTGTCATCCCGCACGAAGTCGTCATTCACGAGGCGGCACTGCGCTTCAGGGTCAGCGACCGCGCCACCGCAAAGGCTCAACTCCGCCAGCTGCTTGAGCTCTCCGAAGCGGATCACGTCACCCTGCGTGTCGTGCCCTTTGACCTGGACGGCTTCGCCAAAGCCTCAAGCACGATGACGTACGCCGGGGGTGCGCTGCCGAAGCTGGACACCGTGGTCCGTGATGCGCCCCACGGCTCGGTCTTCATCGATTCCGAGGCTCAGCTCAATACCTACCGAACAAGCTTCCGTAGAGTGGAGGCCGCGTCACTCGACCCCGAACGGTCACGCGGATTCATCCACAAGCTGGAGAAAGAGCTGTGAGGCAACACATGGACAACTGGCGGAAGTCGTCCTACTCCGGCGAGGGCGACGGCAACAGCTGCGTGGAGATCGCGAACACCCCCACCCACGTAGCCGTCCGCGACACGAAACCGCCCTCCAGGGCCACCCTCACCTTCCCCACCCCCACCTTCACCGCCTTCGTAGAAGCCCTGAAGGAGAACCCTGGCCCCTGATCCCGCACCCCCCTGCCACACCCGCCAGGCCCAGTCGGACCATGTCCAATCAGGTGGGGATCAGCCGCCTGCGCCTCACCGGCTCCGGCCCACAAGCCGCCCACACCGCAACCGCCCCCACCAACACCATCGCCCAGTGATCGTGCCCCACCCCCCACGGCTTCTCCACCGGGGAGACGTACATCCCCCAGTCGTTGGGCAGGGCGAGGGGAGACACCAGGGCGATGACCAGGAAACCGGCGGCCACCCGCTGGCCCGGTTCCGGTTCGGCTGTGAAGCGGAGGGCCGCTGCCGCCGCCGCGAGGGAGAGGACCGCCGCCGCTGCCGCCTCCAGGGTCATGTCGCCCACCGGAGGGCGGATCTTCGACGGGATCAGCAGGACCGCCGCGGTCCACCAGGCCGCCGCGAACGGGGCCACCAGTGCCACCCGCAGGGTCGTGCGGAGGATGCGGCGGGTCGGTACCGAGGACGTCAGGTCGCGGGCCGGGTCGTCCAGGACGAAGGCCAGGCCCAGGGCGAAGGTGAGGGCGGCGGCGCGCAGGGCGATGAGCGCGGACCACTGGTCCGGTTCGTCCGAGAGCAGGCGGGGCAGGGCGGCGATCAGCAGCGCCACCGCTGCGGTCGCGGCCAGCCCCCGTACCGGCAGGGCGCGCAGGACGGGGCGGGTCAGCTGCGCCAACACCCTTGCCGTAGAAGGGGGTTGGACTCCCGCCTGCTCAGTCTCCCCGCTCTCCCTCGTCATCACTCGCACTTGTCAGCCCCACCGGGAGCCTTGACGCCCAGCAGCTGAGCGACCTTTGCCGTCGTCACCTTCGGAGCAGTCAGTTCCGCCCAGTGCGCCTTCACCTTCGGGGTGACCGTGGACGGGCCCGCCGCGAGCAACTCCCTTACGACGCTGGTCTGTCCGGCCGTCATGGTCATTCCGTTGGTCGGCGACAGGACCATGGAGGAGCCGGTCACGGTGTCGCTCAGGCGGACCGCGCGGAGCTCGGTCACCGGGTCGGACGTCCAGCCCAGGGCCAGCCACATGATGGTGACCATGCGGCCGTCGCACACGTCACCGCCGGCCTTCTCGTTCCCGAGGACCAGTACGGAGGCGACCGCGGCCGAGAACTCCGGCGTCCGGGGTCCGCCCCACATCGTGCGGACGGTGACCTGGTTCGGTGTGGTGGACGGTTCGATCGCGCCGTCGGCCTCCATGCCGTAGCGGGCCTCGACGCGTTGCTGCACGAGCAGCTTCCGGGTCTGTGCGGTGCCGCCCGCGAGGGACTGGACGTGGTCCGTGACCTCGGCCCATGTCGCCGTCCTGGGTACCCACTCGGGGAACGCGCAGTACGTCGAACGGCCGTGCCGGACGCAGGACTGGACCTTCTGCGGGTTGAGCGTGGCCACCGTGCGGGCCGCGACCGTCTCCGACGAGACGCCTGCCGCCTGGCCGACTCCGCCGACCACGCCGAGGGCGATCGCTCCGGCCAGCGAGCCCGCCAGGACCGCCGTCGACGTCTTCGTACGGCCCTTGCCGATCAGTACCGCGAGCAGGGCGAGGGCCAGCGCCAGGCCCGTCAGGTACAGGGCGTGCGAGACGGCCGGGCGGCCGATCAGGTCGGAGGGGATCGTCTTGCTGCTCCCCTCGCCGACGATCGGGGTCAGCCAGGCCGTGGCGTCTCCACCGCCGATCGAGACCGGCGCGAGGACGGAGAACACGAGGAGCAGCACCGCGGCCACCGGGATCGCGAACGGCTTCGGCACCAGCCTCGCCATCAGCAGGCCGATCGCCCCGCAGAGCAACACGCACAGGGGGCCTACGAGCAGTTCGCCCACCGAACCGTTGCCCACCGCCGTCGACTTGACCGCCTGCCAGCCGAACTGGGCCGCCACGCCCAGCACGACGAGTCCGGTCACCGGCAGGATCGACAGCGCGTGGGCTGCCGTACGGCGCCACGGTTCGAGGACCAGGACCCCGAACAGCCGCTCCGTGTCGTGCCGTTGGGAGCGCAGTACGGCCTGGTTGACGCAGAGCAGGACCGCGAAGCCGACCAGCAGCGGGCCGGTCTGGGTGGCGCGGTCGACGTCCTGGAGGGCCGGATAGCCGTACCAGCCGCTCTTGGTGCGCCACACGATCCAGGCGACGTAGGCCGCCAGCATGAACAACACCGGGATGCGGAGGAGGAGTTTGCGGGACTCGAAGCGGGCCAGGGCGAAGATCGCCTGCCATGACTGGCGGGCCGGTGCCGTGTGCGTCTCGGCGGGGGTCTGGGTCAGTACGGTGCTCATGCCGTCGCCTCCGCGTGCATGCCGTCGAGGGTGAGCAAGTAGCCGTCCTCCAGGGTGGGTTCGACGAGTTCGGCGCCGGGCGGCGGGTCGCCCACGTTGCGGAAGACGCCGAGGCCGGTGCGCCAGCCCGCCTTCGCGTTCGGGTCCCGTTCCGAGCTGCTCCAGACGCGGCCCGCGGCCCGTGCGGTGAGTTCGGCCGGGGTGCCGTCGAAGCGGACGCGGCCGACGGCCATCACGACGACGCGGTGGCAGAGCATCGCCACGTCCTCGGTCTGGTGGGTGGACAGGAGAACTGTTCGCCCCTCCCCTGCGCGGGCGATCAACTCCCTGAAGCGCATGCGCTGTTCGGGGTCCAGGCCGACCGTCGGCTCGTCCAGGACCAGGAAGCCGGGGTCGCCCACCAGCGCCGCCGCGAGCGCGACCCGCTGGCGCATACCGCCGGACAGCTTCTTGATGCGCTTGCCGCGTACGTCCGACAGGTCGACCTCGGCGAGCACCCGCCGTACCTCGTTGTGGCGGGCGGTGCGGTCGGTCAACTCCTTGAGGATCGCTACGTAGTCGACGAAGTCGAAGGCCGAGAAGTCGGGGTGGAAGCCCGGCGTCTGCGGGAGGTAGCCGAGCACGCGCCGGGTCTCCTGGCGGCCCGCGGGCGTGCGGGGGTCGTGGCCGAGGACGGTGAACGTGCCCTCGTCGGCGGGGACCGCGGTGGCCAGCACCCTCAACAGGGTTGTCTTTCCGGCCCCGTTGGGGCCGAGCAGGCCGGTGACGCCTTCGGTGAGCCGCAGCGACACGTCGTCGAGGGCGGTCGTCAGGCCGTAGCGCAGGCTGAGCCCGGCCGCGGAGACGGTGGTGGTCATGACGTACTCCAGTCAGAAAATGGCATGAAGTGGCGTTGAGTTGGGTGAAGTTGCTTTCAGTGGTGTGAAGTCGGGTGAAAAATCAGGCAGTTGGGTGGAAGCCCGGGGTCTTGGTGTCGAAGCGGTCGCGGGCCAGGTAGAGAAGGCCTGCGGCCAGGACCGCCACCGCCGCGGCCACCGTCTGGCCGGTCGCGGTGAACGGGGCGAGCGTGCCGCCGTGCGTCGCCCGCCCGTGGGCCACCAGCAGCAGGGCGGTCCAGGCCCCGCCGACCACACCCGGCGCGAGGACCGGGCCCAGGCGCGGGGTCAGCGCGAGGCTCGTCGCGGTGAGGGCGAGCGCGGGGAGCAGCCAGGCCAGGGCGGCGAGGCCGTATCCGGGCAGGGCCAGGGTCGCCAGGCCGTTGAGGCCGAGTCCCGCCACCAGTACGGCGGTTGTGCGGATCATGAGGAGCTTGAAGCCGTGCATCGGGGCCACGACGGTCATCTCGTAGGTCGGGTCGAGCACCGGGCCGTACGCCATCGCCACGCCCGCGAGCGGCAGCAGCGGGGCGAGGGCGAGGAAGACGTCGGGTGTCGCGACGTTCGACGCGTCGGTCACCAGGACCGTCATCACGAGCAGCAGGGCCACCGCGCCGAACCACGAGCGGCGCAGTACCGGCGTCGCCGCCAGCAGCCGTGCCGTGTGGTCGGCGACGCCGATCCGGACGAGCAGGGATTCCACCAACCCCCTTCTGGGGGCGTCGAGTTCGGCGTCGAGGCGTTCCCAGCCCGCGTCGAGCGCCACCGGGTCGGTGACGGACGCGAGCAGGGCCCGGCACTCGGCGCACTGGGCGAGGTGGGTGTCGGCGGACCAGAGCATGGGCGGTGCCAACTCGCCCCGCGCATAGGCGCGTACGTCGTCTTCGGCCACATGCCAGGTCATGCCAGCTCCTCCCGCAGTTGCTTACGGGCCCGCATGGCCCGTGTCTTGACCGTGCCCGCCGGGATGCCCAGCAGGACGGCGGCCTCCCGGGTGGTCAGCCCGTCGATCACGGTGGCCTGGAGGACCGCCCGCAACTCCGGCGAGAGCCGGACCAGGGCGCCCGCGAGGTCACCGTGCTCGACTCCCGCGAGCACGCGCTCCTCCGCCGACGCCTCGTCCCGGTGCCGCAGCCGCGCCAGCGCCTGCCGCATCCGGCCGCGCGCCCCGTCGCCGCGCAACACGTCGATCAGCCGCCGCGACCCGATCCGCCACAGCCACCCAGCCACATCGCCGTCCTCGCGGTAGCGGGCGCTACCCCGCCACACCGCGAGAAACGTCTCCTGTACGACGTCGTCGACCATCCCGGCGTCGGCGCACCGGCCGCGCAGCCGCGCGGTCAGCCAGGGCGCGTACCGCCGGTACAGCTCCTCGAACGCGCGCCGGTCGCCGTCCGCCGCGATGGCCCGCAGCAGCTCCCCGTCGCTTCCCGTATCGCTCACATCTCCTCATCGGACGAGCCCCGCCGATCGGTTCACGGACCGGCACACCGATCTCGATCGATCTCAATCAATCTCGATCGATCTCACTTGACTTTCTCAGGCCCCTTGCACCACCCTTTCACTACTCAATTAGTGAAAGGGTGGTGGAACCCCAGTGGTCGAGTACCGCATCGACCGGCACAGCGGCGTGGCCACCTATGTCCAGATCGTCCAGCAGACCAAGCAGGCGCTGCACCTGGGCATGCTGGAGCCCGGCGACAAGCTGCCGACGGCCCGCGAGGTCGTCGAGGCCACCGCCATCAACCCCAACACCGTCCTGAAGGCCTACCGCGAGCTGGAGCGCGAAGGGCTGGTCGAGGCCCGCCGTGGACTCGGCACCTTCATCCGCAAGGGGCTGAGCATCACGCCCGCCGACTCGCCCCTGCGGTTAGAACTCGACGACTGGGCCGAGCGCGCCCGGGAGGCCGGACTCGGCCGGGACGACGTCGCCGCGCTCTTCACCGCCGTACTCGACAAGCACTTCCAAGGAGAAGACTGATGACAGGCACCGCCGCGATAGAGGCCGCCGCTCTCGGCAAGCGGTTCGGCCGGCGGGGAGGGTGGGCCCTGCGGGACTGCGCCTTCCGGCTGCCTGCCGGACGCGTCTGCGCGGTCGTGGGACCGAACGGCGCGGGCAAGTCCACGCTCCTCACGCTCGCCGCCGGACTGCTCGCGCCGACCGAGGGCGCGATATCCGTCCTCGGTACGGTGCCGGGCGCGGCCCGCGAGCGGGTGGCCTACGTCGCGCAGGACAAGCCCCTCTACCCGCAGCTCAGCGTCGCCGAGACGCTGCGCATGGGCGCCGACCTGAACACCGACCGCTGGGACGCCTCCGTCGCCCAACGCATCGTGGACGACGGGGACTTGAACCCGAAGTCCCGCATCCGCACCCTCTCCGGCGGCCAGTGCACCCGGGTCGCCCTCGCCCTCGCGCTGGCCAAGCGGCCCGAACTGCTGCTCCTGGACGAGCCGATGGCCGACCTGGACCCACTGGCCCGGCACGAGATGATGGGCCTCCTCATGGCGCAGGCCGCCGAGTCCGGCACCACGATCGTGATGTCCTCGCACGTCGTGGCCGAACTGGAGGACTCCTGCGACCACTTGCTGCTGATCGGCGGCGGCCGGGTCCGGCTCGCCGGTGAGATCGACGAGCTGCTCGCCGCGCACGTCCATGTGTCCGCGCCCGCACACGCGGTCCTCGCCCCGCACACGGTCGTCGAGTCCCGCACCACCGGCCGCCAACTCAGCGCGCTGGTCCGCCCGTCGAGCACCCTCGACACCGACTGGCGCACCAGCACCCCGTCGTTGGAGGAGCTGGTCCTCTCCTATCTGCGCAACCCCGAGGCCGGTACCGCCCCCGCCGCCAAGACCGAGGAGACCGCCGTATGACCGCCCTCGCCACACCGCCGGTCACCGGACGCCCGGCCGGCTCCTCGCCGCATCTGCTCCACTGGCTGCTGCGCCTGCACCGCCCGGCCCTGCTGGCCTGGACCGTGTTCGTGCTCGTCCTCGGCGGACTCCTGCTGTGGGTGGGCGGGCCGCTCACCGAAGGGGCGGTCGAAGGCTGGAAGCAGTACCACGCCTGCGAGACGGGCGGCTGCGCGTACGACCCGAGCGCGGTCGGCCGCCACAAGGACTGGTACATGTACACGACCTTCGCCGTCATCGGCGTCCCCGTCCTGATCGCCGCCTGGTCCGGTGCCACCCTGACCAGTCGCGAACTGGAGCACGGCACCGCGCAGTTGGCCTGGACCCAGTCGGTCTCCCCGGCCCGCTGGCTCGCCGCCAAGCTCGCCGTCCCGGCCGTGCTCGTCGCGGTGGGCTCCGGACTGCTCGTCGGGCTGCACCACTGGGCCTGGTCGACGGGCCAGGGCCGCCTCGACTCGGCCAAGAACTGGTACGACGTCGGCACCTACGCCGCCAACGGCCCGGCCACCGCCGCCATGGCCCTGGCCGCCCTGGTGATCGGCGCCCTCTTCGGCCTGCTCAAGCGCAACTCCCTTGGTTCGCTGGTCGGTTCGCTGTGCGGCACGGGGCTCCTGTGGAGCGTCATGGCCATCGCCACGCCCCACCTCTGGCCCACCGTCACCAAGTTCAGCAGCCTCAAGAACGACGTCCCGCAGGGCTCCGGCATCATCGTCGACCAGGGCCTGGTCACCTCCACCGGCGCCCACGTCGCCGACCCGCACTGCGGGGGCTCCGGTTTCGCGAGCTGCCAGGCCCGCTACACCAAGCTCGACGCCGTCGGCTACTACAACGACTACCACCCCCAATCCCACTACTGGCCGCTCCAGTTGACCGCGACCGCGATCATCCTCGCCGTCACCGCGCTCCTGGCCCTGGCCGCGTTCCGACTCCTCAGGCGCCAGACCGGTCCGTCGGCGCCCGCACGTAAGGCAGCCGCCGTATGACCGCCCTGGCCCTGAGCCCCACCACCCAGCCGCAGCGCGCCGTACTGCGCCTGCACCGACCGGCGTTGACCGTCTGGGGCGCGTTCCTGCTGCTCGCCGTGGGCGCGCTGCTCTGGGTGCATCTGTTCCGGGCGCCCGCCGAACGGCACCCCGCCGACCAGTACTTCGTCCTCACCGACGTCAACAACGTCATGAACTTCCTCGGCGAGGTGCTCAGTTACGTCTCCCTGGCCGTCGCCGCCTGGGCGGGTGCCGCCCTCGTCGGCCGCGAGCTGGAGACCGGCACCGCCCGCCTCGCCTGGACCCAGTCCGTCACCCCGGCCCGCTGGCTCACCGCCCAACTCGGCGCGGCAGCCCTGCCGTTGACCGCCGGCACCACCCTGCTGGGCCTGGTCTACGCCTGGGTCTGGACCGGCGACCAGGACGTCCTGGTCACCAACTGGTCCTACGACCGCGTCCTCGTCCCGGCCGGCCCGCTCTCCGTCGCCCTGGTCCTCTTCGCCCTGGCCGCCGGCACGCTCGCCGGAGTCGCCCTCGGCCGCGCGCTGCCCGCGCTGGGGGTGGCCGCCGGGGTCACCTTCGCGGCGCGGTACTTCTTCGGCCGCACGTGGGACAACATCTGGCCCGACCGCCACTTCTGGCCGGTCCAGCTCACGGCGACCGCACTGCTGCTCGCCCTCACCGCCCTCGCCCTCGTGGCCGCGTACGCGCTGCTCGGCCGCCGTACGAACATCAAAGGGACCGCCGTATGACCGCCCAGGCCGTCGCCGCCACGGCCCGCCCGAGACCGGCCCGCGCCTGGCGTGCCGTCCTGCGCCTGCACCAGCCCGCCCTGTTCCTCTGGGGGGTCTTCGTCACCCTGGTCTCGGCGGTGCTCCTGTGGGCGTACGGCCCGGGAGGGAACGCGGCCGGTGCCGCGTGGCGGCGGAAGTGCACCGTCGACCTCTGCGACCTGGAGGACTACTCGGTCGACAGGTACCACCTCGCCTTCCGGTTCAGCGAGGCCGCGATCGACTTCCTGCCGATCCTCGTCGCCCTCTGGGCGGGCGGCATGCTGATAGGCCGCGAACTGGAGAACGGCACCGCGGAACTCGCCTGGACCCAGTCGGTCAGCCCGGTCCGCTGGCTGGCCACCAAGCTCGCCGCCCCGGCCGCACTGCTCACCGCGGGCACCACCCTGCTCGTCGGGCTGCACCGCCTGCTGTTCGACGCGCACCAGATACCGAAGGGCTGGAACTGGACCGACAACGGCACCTTCGAGACCAACGGACCGATCGCCATCGCGTTCCCGCTGCTCGGCCTCGCCCTCGGCGCCCTCGCGGGTCTGGTCGTGCGCCGCGCCGCGGTCGGCCTCATGGTCGCCGTCCTGGCGACCGGGGTCGCGCGGAGCCTCGTCCTGTGGGCGAGCCCCCACCTCTGGCCGTGGCGGACCGACGTCAGCGCCCTGCCCGACGGCTACCCGCCGATGAAGGCGGCCTTCCACGGCGGCGAAGGCGCCGTCACCTCCACCGGCGCCCACATCACCGACCCGTGCGGCACAGCCGAGAAAGCGTGCCTGGCCGCCCATGACATCGTCGGCCACTACCGGGAGTACCACCCCTCCTCCCAGTTCTGGCCCCTCCAGCTCACCGAAACCGCCCTGATCCTCACCGTCACCGCCCTGGCCGTCGCCGCCGCCTTCACCCTGCTGCGCCGCCGCACGGCCTGACCTGATCCCCCCTGCCCACGGCTCCCCGGCATCCGATACGTTCGTTTCCGTGCCGTAGACGTCCGGGAGCCGCCCTCCGATATCCCGCACGCCATGTCGCCGTAACCATTGGTTCAGACGGGCTTGCGACGCTCGGCGAATGACGCCCGTCGTGCCAGAGCCTTCGCCACCTCCCGGGGTGAACGGGAGGAACGGGGACGCCCTCCCGCTCCTTCCGGCGCTGTCCGACGCGCCCGTATCGCCGGTGGCGCGGAACAATGGGCACATGAGCAGCCAGCCCAACGCCCAGGCCCAGGTCCAGCACGCGCAGCCCTCCGTGGGCTCCATAGCCGCCCACCGCCCGCACACGGTGTCGGCGGCGGTCTCCGATCTGGAACCCGACATCGACGCCGACCTCGACGAGTACGAGGAGTCGCCGTACGACGGGCCCCAGCTTCCGCAGGGCCGCTTCCTGGACCGGGAGCGCAGCTGGCTCGCGTTCAACGAGCGGGTCCTGGAGCTGGCCGAGGACCCGAACACGCCCCTCCTGGAGCGGGCGAACTTCCTCGCGATCTTCGCCAGCAACCTGGACGAGTTCTTCATGGTCCGGGTGGCCGGCCTCAAGCGCCGTATCGCCACCGGTGTCGCCACCCGCTCCGCGTCCGGCCTCCAGCCGCGCGAGGTGCTGGAGATGATCTGGGCCCGCTCGCGCGAGCTCATGGCCCGGCACGCCGCCTGCTACCACGAGGACATCGCCCCGGCGCTCGCGGAGGAGGGCATCCACCTGGTCCGCTGGAACGAACTGACCGAGAAGGAGCAGGCCCGCCTCTTCACGCTGTTCCGGCACCAGATCTTCCCGGTGCTGACCCCGCTGGCCGTCGACCCCGCGCACCCCTTCCCGTACATCTCGGGCCTCTCGCTGAACCTCGCGGTCGTCGTACGGAACCCGGTCACCGGCCATCGCCACTTCGCGCGCGTCAAGGTGCCGCCGCTGCTCTCCCGCTTCCTGGAGTCCTCGCCGGGCCGGTACGTCCCGCTGGAGGACGTGATCGCCGCCCACCTGGAGGAACTCTTCCCGGGCATGGAGATCCTGGAGCACCACGCGTTCCGGCTGACCCGCAACGAGGACCTCGAGGTCGAGGAGGACGACGCGGAGAACCTGCTCCAGGCGCTGGAGAAGGAGCTCATGCGGCGCCGCTTCGGGCCGCCGGTGCGCCTGGAGGTCGAGGAGTCCATCGACCGCGAGGTGCTCGACCTGCTGGTGCGCGAGCTGAAGATCAGCGAGGCCGAGGTGTACCCGCTGCCGGGCCCGCTCGACCTGACCGGACTGTTCCGGATCGGCGGCCTGGACCGGCCCGAGCTGAAGTACGCCAAGTTCATCGCGGGCACCCAGCGCGACCTCGCCGAGGTCGAAACCGCGTCCGCGCCCGACATCTTCGGCGCCCTGCGCAACCGGGACGTGCTGCTGCACCACCCGTACGACTCGTTCTCCACGTCCGTGCAGCGGTTCCTGGAGCAGGCGGCGAACGACGACGACGTCCTCGCGATCAAGCAGACCCTGTACCGCACCTCGGGCGACTCCCCGATCGTCGACGCGCTGATAGAGGCGGCCGAGGCCGGCAAGCAGGTCCTCGTCCTGGTCGAGATCAAGGCCCGCTTCGACGAGCACGCCAACATCAAGTGGGCGCGCAAGCTGGAAGAGGCGGGCTGCCATGTCGTCTACGGCCTGGTCGGTCTCAAGACCCACTGCAAGCTGTCGCTCGTGGTCCGCCAGGAGGGTGACACGCTGCGCCGCTACAGCCATGTCGGCACCGGCAACTACCACCCGAAGACGGCCCGCCTCTACGAGGACCTGGGCCTGCTGACGGCGGACCCGCAGGTCGGCGCCGACCTCTCGGACCTCTTCAACCGGCTGTCCGGCTACTCGCGCCGCGAGACCTACCGCCGTCTGCTGGTCGCCCCCAAGTCCCTGCGCGACGGCCTGATCGCCCGGATCAACAAGGAGGTCCAGCACCACCGCGCCGGGCGTCCCGCGTTCATCCGCATCAAGGTCAACTCGATGGTGGACGAGGCGATCATCGACTCGCTCTACCGCGCGTCCCAGGCGGGCGTCCCGGTCGACGTGTGGGTGCGCGGCATCTGCGCGGTGCGGCCCGGTGTCCCCGGCCTGTCCGAGAACATCCGCGTACGGTCCATCCTCGGCCGCTTCCTCGAACACTCCCGGGTCTTCGGCTTCGGCAACGGAGGCGAGCCCGAGGTGTGGATCGGCAGCGCCGACATGATGCACCGCAACCTCGACCGACGGATCGAGGCCCTCGTCAGGGTCACCGACCCGGCCCACCGCGCCACGATCAGCCGGCTGCTGGAAACCGGCATGTCGGACACCACGTCCTCCTGGCACCTGGGCCCGGACGGCGAGTGGACCCGGCACGCGACCGACGCGGAAGGCCAACCCCTGCGCAACGTCCAGGAGATGCTCATAGACGCCCGGAGGCGCCGGCGTGGCACAGCAACACCTTGACCCGACGGATCCCACGGCCCGAGCCGTGCCAGGTGACGCCCTCGCGGGCTACCTGCGCGGACAGGCCACGGAGTTCCTCCGCGCCCTGCGGCTGCACCGGGAGACCGGCAGTGGCAGCGGGCACAACGGCACGGAGGATTCCGTCGACGCGGCGCGCGCCCTGCGCCACTCGGCCCGCCGGATCAGCGGCAGCCTGCACACCTTCCGTCCACTTCTCGACGCCGACTGGTCCGAGGAGATGCGCCCCGAACTGGCGTGGCTGTCCGGCACGTTGGCCCTGGAACACGCCTGCGCGGCCCGGCTCGAACGGCTGCTGCTCGCCCTGCACCGGCTGTCGGGCTCGGCGGCGTTCCCCGCCCAGTCGGCGGCCTCGGCGGTGGGCGGCCGGGTCACCGGCGCGGGCCGGGGCGTCCCGGGACCCGGCACGGCCGTCGGCACCCGCGGACCGGCCACCCCCACCGCCGATCGCGGCAACCTCACCGTGGGCGCGGCCAAGGCGGGCGCCCTGCTGGAGCGCCAGCTCACCCTGGCCCGGACCCGGGCCCACTCCACGGCCCTCCAGGCCCTCGGCTCCTCCCGCTTCCACGCCGTAGCCGACAAGGTCGCCGTACTGGCCAGCGAGGTCCCGCTGACACCGGCCGCCGCCATGTCCGACCTGCGCCCGCTGGCCGCCGCCGCCGGGGAGCGCCTCACCGACGCGGTCACCGCACTGCCGCTGATCACCGCCGGGCACCCGTACAACGCGGAGGCGCTGATCCACGGCCTCTCCCCCGACCCCGCCCCGCACCCCCAGGACGGCCCCTGGCACCAGGTCCGCCTGCTGCTGCGCCTGCACCGCTACGCCGGCGAGGTCCTGCACGGGAACGGCGCCCCCTTGGACGTACGACTCCTCACGGCCGGCCAGGCCCTCAACCTCCACCGGGACGCCTCCGAGGCAGCGGCGGCGGCGGCCTCGGCGGCCCGCACCCCCCGCATCGCCCCGGCGACCGCGTACGCACTCGGAGTCCTGCACGCCGACCAGCGCCACGAGGTGGAGGCGGCCCGCTTCGCCTTCCAGCAGTCCTGGCAGAAACAGGCGGTGGGCACGCTCTGACGCCCCGCGCCACCCACGCAGAGGAGACGGTGAACGACCAGTGACTTCCTCCACGCACGACACCACCGTCCAGGCAGCGGGCTGCGTCCTGTGGCGCCACCGGCCCGCCGGAGGGCTCGAACTGGCGCTGGTCCACCGGCCCAAGTGGGACGACTGGTCGTGGCCCAAGGGCAAGCTCAAGCGCGGCGAGACCTTCGAGGACGCGGCCCGCCGCGAGGTCCTGGAGGAAACCGGCTACACGTGCCGGCTGGGGACGAGACTCCCGTCCGCCCATTACGTCGACCATCACGGGCGGCCCAAAGAGGTCCGCTACTGGGCGGCCGAGGCGACCGGCGGAGCCTTCGCGCCCAACGACGAGGTGAACACGCTGCGCTGGCTCCGGCCGGCCGAGGCCCACCGCCGACTCACCCACGAGCGGGACCGCGACCTGATCTCCCTCGTCCTCATCGCGGTCGGCACGGACGAGGACCCTCTCGACTGAGGCTCGGCTCGGCTAGGGGGTGTCCTCGCGGCTTTCGGCCTTGCCGACGACGACGAGCTCTCCGCTCGCCAGCAGCTCCGCGAGTATCCGCGGCGCGCGCTCGAAGTGGCAGTGGTCCCGCTGTGCGCGGGCGCTCACCTGGCCCGGGTGTCCGAGCGCCGCCAGCACGTCCCAGTGCAGGTCCTGCGCCCAGACGTACCCCGGCTCCCCGTCGACGTCCATGTCCCTCTCGTCGAGCGGGGTGTCCGCGAGCGCGCAGGCCAGCCGGTACCCGTCCACGGGACCGGCGGCGAAGTCCAGGAACGCGGCGGGGTCCGCGTCCGTGGGTCTGCCGTCGGCGGGCTTGTCGGCCCGGTCGTACGGCGAGGAGTCGTAGCGGTAGGCACGGACTCCGTCCCGCCAGACCTCCAGCTCCAGCCGGTCGCCGTCGTACTGGAAGGCGGCCAGCACCGGAACGCCCAAGGCGGCGCTGACCGGCCCGGCGAGCGAGAAGACACCGTTGCCGTCGAGGAACCGGTCCGGATGGACGAGGCAGAACCCCGGCCCGGCGGGCGCCGCGTAGGCGGCCGCACAGACCTCGCGCAGAACGGGGACCGCCCGGTCGAGCGGCAGCGGAATCAACAGCGTGCCGTACGTGGCCACGGCCTCACCTCCTGGGACGCCGTGAACCTACGTGCCCATGACACCGCGAGGCCACCGAAATACGCCCGCCGTCCCGCGGGTGCCGTGCCGCCCACCTCGCGTTACGTTGCGAACGGGGGGCCGGAGCAGGTCCCTCACCCGGCCGGGGTAACGCCCCGTCGTGGACCCGCTGAAGACCGCTCTACGCCTGGCATAGTCCGGAATCAGCCCGTGTCCTCGACGTGAGCGTTCCGTGACCTAACCGCACCGCCCACAGGGGTTCACCCTCCGTTCACTTATGCCCATAGGCGCCTTCACCTGATCTGCCTACTTTCGGCCTTACGCGATGCGAGCCGCGACCTGGGGGTCGCACCCGCGTCACCCACGTCTTCGCACGCCGCCGTAATTCAGGACGGCGGCTCTCGGAAGGAACACTTTCAAGTGAAGCTTCAGCGCATGAACCGGCGGGCCCTCACCCTCGGTGCTCTCGCCGTCTCCGGCGCCCTGGCCCTCACGGCGTGCGGCTCGGACGACAACGGCGGCACGGCGACCGGCACCAGCTCCTCGTCGGCCAACGCCAGCTCGATCAAGTGCGACAACGCCAAGGGTCAGCTGCTCGCCGACGGCTCGTCCGCGCAGAAGAACGCGATCGACGCGTGGGTCAAGGCGTTCAGCCAGGCCTGTGGCGTCCAGATCAACTACAAGGGTGGCGGCTCCGGCGCCGGTGTCACCTCCTTCAACCAGGGTCAGCTGGCCTTCGCCGGTTCCGACTCCGCGCTGAAGCCCGAAGAGGTCACCGCCTCCAAGCAGGTCTGCTCCGGCGGCCAGGGCATCGACCTCCCGATGGTCGGCGGCCCGATCGCGCTCGGCTACAACGTCCCGGGTGTCGACAACCTGGTCCTGGACGCCCCGACGCTCGCCAAGATCTTCGACAGCAAGATCACCAAGTGGAACGACGCGGCGATCAAGAAGCTGAACCCGTCCGCCACGCTGCCCGACCTCAAGATCCAGGCGTTCCACCGCTCGGACGAGTCCGGCACCACGGACAACTTCACCAAGTACCTGATCGCCACCACCCCGGACAACTGGAAGTACTCCGGCGGCAAGGCCTGGCAGGGCAAGGGCGGCCAGTCGGCGGCCGGCTCCGCGGGCGTGGCCGCGGGCGTCAAGCAGACCTCCGGCGCCATCGGCTACTTCGAGCTCTCCTACGTCGGTGACGGCGTCAAGGCCGTCAGCATCAACACCGGTGCCGCCGCCCCGGTCGCGCCCAGCACCGACAGCGCCACCAAGGACATCGCCGCCGCCCAGGTCGTCGGCACCGGCTCGGACCTGACGCTGAAGCTGGACTACAAGACCAAGGCCGAGGGCGCGTACCCGATCACCCTGGTGACGTACGAGATCGTCTGCGACAAGGGCAACAAGGCCGCCACGCTGCCCGCCACGAAGGCGTTCCTCACCTACATCGCCAGCGAGGACGGCCAGAAGCTGCTCAGCACCATCGACTACGCGCCGATCCCCGACGCGATCATCACCAAGGTCCGCAGCACCATCGCGGGCCTGAGCTAATCCGAGTGTGCGGCCGGGTCCCGGACCAGGGACCCGGCCGCACCGTCCGGTGCACCGCCGCCACGGACCGCACACAGCACGTGTGGACCCGCAGACCGGAGAATCCTGATGGACATATCGACCAAGAACCCCGAAGAGGCACCGCCTCCCACCCCCGAGCCCTTCGCCGCCGCGCAGCAGCGCACCGCACGCGGCGCCACCCGACCCGGTGACCGGATCTTCCTCGGTCTCTCCCGCGGGTCGGGCATCCTGCTGTTGGTGATCATGGCCGCGATCGCGGTCTTCCTCACCTATCGCGCCTCGCTCGCGATCAGCAAGGACCACGCGAACTTCCTCACCACCTTCGAGTGGAACACCAACCTGCTGCCGCCCAAGTTCGGCATCGCCGTCCTGGCGTTCGGCACGGTGGTGTCCTCGATCATCGCCATGGTCATCGCGGTCCCGATCGCGGTCGCCATCGCCCTCTTCACCACGCACTACGCCCCGCGCAAGCTCCGCGGCCCGGTCTCGTACGTCATCGACCTGCTGGCCGCCGTACCGTCCATCGTGTACGGCCTGTGGGGCGCCCTGATCCTCGTGCCGCACATGGTCGGGCTCTTCGGCTGGCTGAACGACTTCTTCGGCTGGACCGGGATCTTCTCCTGGGACGAGGGTGCCCCCCGCTCGATGCTCACCGTCGGCATCCTGCTCGCGATCATGATCCTGCCGATCATCACCAACGTGAGCCGTGAGGTCTTCCGCCAGGCCCCGCAGATGATCGAAGAGGCGGCCCTCGCCCTCGGCGCCACCCGCTGGGAGGTCATCCGCATGGCGGTGATCCCCTTCGGCCGCTCCGGCGTGATCTCCGCCTCGATGCTCGGCCTCGGCCGCGCGCTCGGCGAGACGATGGCCGTCGCCACCGTGCTCTCCCCGGACTTCATCATCCACGCCAGCCTGCTCAACCCGGGCGGCGGCACCTTCGCCCAGAACATCGCCAGCAAGTTCAGCGAGGCGACCCCGGACGGCCGTGACGCGCTGATCGCCTCCGGTCTGGTCCTGTTCGTCATCACCTTGCTGGTCAACGGCGCGGCCCGGCTCATCATCGCCCGCCGCGCGGAGTACTCGGGGGCCAACGCATGAGCAACGCAGTCGCAGCCGAGAAGCCCGCGAGCACCCTCCAGGGCGCCACGCTCCCCAACTGGTCGCCGTACGCGATCGCCGGCGGCTCCATCGTCATGGCCGTCCTCATCGGCCTGGTCGGCAGCCTCGACAGCAAGATCCAGTGGGGCCTGATCGCGGCGATCCTCTTCGTCGTCGGTACGTACGTCATCGCGGCGCGCGTCGAGGGCTCCCGCCAGGCCAAGGACCGCATCGCGACCAGCCTGGTCTGGGTCGCCTTCCTCCTCGCCGTCGTCCCGCTCGTCTCGCTCCTCTGGACGACGATCTCGCGCGGCGTGAAGGTCCTCGACGTCTACTTCCTGAGCCACTCGATGGGCGTGGTCGGCGACACCGAGCCAGGCGGCGGTATCTACCACGCGATCATCGGCAGCCTGGAGCAGGTCGGCCTCGCCACCCTGATCGGCGCCCCGATCGGTGTGCTCACCGCGATCTACCTCGTCGAGTACGGATCAGGCGCCCTCTCCAAGTCGGTCACGTTCTTCGTCGACGTCATGACCGGCATCCCCTCGATCGTCGCGGGTCTGTTCATCCTGTCCCTGATGCTCATGTGGGACCTGGGACCCTCCGGCTTCGCCGGTTCCTGCGCCCTGGCCATCCTGATGATGCCGGTCGTGGTCCGCTCCACCGAGGAGATGCTGAAACTCGTCCCGAACGAGCTGCGCGAGGCCTCCCTCGCCCTCGGCATCCCGAAGTGGCGCACGATCCTGAAGGTGGTCCTCCCGACCGCGATCGGCGGCATCACCACCGGCATCATGCTGTCGGTGGCCCGTATCGCCGGTGAGACCGCGCCCGTACTGCTGCTGGTGTTCGGCAACCCGTTCATCAACAACGACCCGTTCTCGGGTGCGCAGGCGTCGCTGCCGCTGTACATCTACCAGCAGTTCGCGCAGAGCGCGGGTTCCGGTGCGGCCTACGACCGTGCCTGGGCCGCGTCCCTCACGCTGATCGCCTTCGTGATGATCCTCAACCTGGTGGCCCGCGGCATCGCCCGCTGGAAGGCCCCCAAGACCGGTCGCTGACCGCGACCTCCTCAGCGACCGTTCCGAAGTCTGGAAGTGAAGCAATCATGTCCAAGCGAATCGACGTAAGCGGGCTGACCGCCTACTACGGCTCACACAAGGCAATCGAAGACATCTCGATGACGGTCGAGCCCCGCTCGGTGACGGCCTTCATCGGCCCCTCCGGCTGCGGCAAGTCGACGTTCCTGCGCACGCTCAACCGTATGCACGAGGTGACGACCGGCGGCCGGGTCGAGGGCAAGGTGCTCCTGGACGACGAGGACCTCTACGGCCACGGCATCGACCCGGTGTCGGTACGCCGCGAGATCGGCATGGTCTTCCAGCGCCCGAACCCGTTCCCCACGATGTCGATCTTCGACAACGTGGCGGCGGGGCTGCGGCTGGCCGGCTCGTACAAGAAGAGCGAGCTGAACGACGTCGTGGAGAAGTCCCTCAAGGGCGCGAACCTCTGGAACGAGGTCAAGGACCGCCTGAACAAGCCCGGTTCGGGTCTGTCGGGTGGTCAGCAGCAGCGGCTGTGCATCGCGCGGGCGATCGCGGTGGAACCGAAGGTCCTGCTGATGGACGAGCCCTGCTCGGCCCTCGACCCCATCTCGACCCTGGCCATCGAGGACCTGATCGGCGAGCTGAAGGAACGCTTCACGATCGTCATCGTGACGCACAACATGCAGCAGGCGGCGCGCGTCTCGGACCGTACGGCCTTCTTCAACCTCGCGGCGGTCGGCCAGCCCGGCCGGCTGATCGAGATCGACGACACGGAACGCATCTTCTCCAACCCGTCGGTCCAGGCCACCGAGGACTACATCTCGGGCCGCTTCGGCTAGACCCCGGCCGCCTCAAGAACCCCTCGCGGTGCTGCATGGCGGTGCCACCGCGAGGACGAAAAGGGCCCGCCCCCGGCTCCCGGGGGCGGGCCCGTTCGTTTGCTTGTTTGCCCACCCACCCACCCGATTCGGTTGGCCGAGAGGTGGCCCATGGGGGGCGTTCGTTTCTGCGGGTGCGTGGAGGTGCACGCACCCGCTTGCCCACCCGCCCACCCGTTTACGGTCGGCCGAGAAGTGAACCGCTCAAGAGACCGAGCCCGTCCGTGCTGCTTCTACGGCACCTTCTCGACCCACCGTAAACGGGTGGGTGGGTGGGAAACGGGGGGCCAGGGGGCGCAGCCCCCGGCATACAGCGGCGCCTACAGAACCGCCAGATCCACAACCCAGAACGCCAGCGCCGCCACAATCGCAGCCGCCGGCATCGTAATGAACCACCCCAGCACGATGTTCTTGGCAACACCCCACCGCACGGCCTTCACCCGCTTCGTCGCCCCGACACCCATGATCGCCGAGGTGATGACATGCGTGGTCGAAACCGGCGCCTTGAAGAGATACGCGGTGGTGAACATGATCGCCGCACCGGTCGTCTCCGCCGCGAACCCCTGCGGCGGATCCAACTCGATGATCTTCCGCCCCAACGTCCGCATGATCCGCCACCCACCCGCGTACGTCCCCAGCGACAGCATCAACGCGCAGACGATCTTCACCCAGACCGGGATCGGATCGCCGTAGGTCGAATGCCCGGAGATCACCAGGGCCATCACCACGATGCCCATGGTCTTCTGCGCGTCCTGGAGACCGTGCCCGAGAGCCATACCCGCCGCGGAGACGGTCTGAGCGATCCGGAACCCCCGCTTGGCCTTGTGCGGATTGGCCCGCCGGAAGATCCACATGATCGCCGTCATCACCAGATAACCGCCGACCAGACCGACGACCGGCGACACGAACATCGGCACGACGACCTTGTCGACGACCCCGTGCCAGATGACATCCGTACCGCCCGCGAGCGCGGCCCCCACCATCCCGCCGAACAACGCGTGCGAGGACGACGACGGCAGCCCGAAGTACCAGGTGACCAGGTTCCAGGTGATCGCGCCGATCAGCGCGGCGAAGAGGATGCCCATCCCCTTCGACCCCTCGGGCGTCTCGATCAGCCCCTCACTCACCGTCTTGGCGACCCCGGAACCGAGAAACGCACCGGCGAGATTCATGACGGCGGCCATCGCCAGCGCCGCGCGCGGAGTCAGCGCCCGCGTCGAGACGGACGTAGCGATGGCGTTCGCAGAGTCGTGAAAACCGTTCGTGTACGTGAAAAAGAGCGCGACCAGAATGGTCACGACCAGAGCGAAGGTGTCCATGGAGAGGTCAGGACTCCTTGACGGCGATGGTCTCCACCGTGTTCGCCACGTGCTCGAACGCGTCCGCCGCTTCCTCCAGCACATCCACGATCTGCTTGAGCTTCAGCACCTCGATGGCCTCGTACTTGCCGTTGAAGAGCATGGCCAGCAGCTTGCGGTGGATCTGGTCGGCCTGGTTCTCCAGGCGGTTGACCTCGATCCAGTACTCGGTGAGGTTGTCCATCGTGCGCAGATTCGGCATGGCCTCGGCGGTGAGCTCCGCGGCCCGCGCCAGCACCTCGATCTGCTGCTCGACGCCCTTGGGCAGTTCCTCCACGTTGTAGAGGACGACCAGGTCGACGGCCTCTTCCATGAAGTCCATGATGTCGTCGAGGCAGGAAGCGAGGTTGTAGATGTCCTCGCGGTCGAAGGGCGTGATGAAGGAGGAGTTCAGCTGATGGAAGATCGCGTGCGTGGCATCGTCACCGGCGTGTTCCGCGGCCCGCATACGCTCTGCGATCTCGGCCCGGCCGGCGGTGTCCGCCCCGAGCAGTTCCATGAGGAGTTTCGAGCCCGTGACGATGTTGTCCGCGGACGCGGCGAACATGTCGTAGAAGCTCGTCTCCCTGGGGGTCAGACGAAAGCGCACAAGGGGTCCTCGGGAAGCATGGGTTTCGGTCAGGCTGATGCTAAGTGCATCATCCGGCCACGGCTAATGGGCCGTCCCCCAGTGTCGCCCATCAGGCACAGTGATCCGCACGGGGGCGTACCAAGGGCCCTATACCCAGCAAAGTTCGTTACGATATACCCACTAGGGGTATATGTCTGGAGGACGCGATGGACGCCATGACGACCACCGAGGCCGACGCGGCGGCGGCGCCCTCCGAACCGGCACACGAATCGACCGACGCACCGGTCACGCACGGTTACCACCACCAGAAGGACGAGCACCTCAAACGCCTGCGCCGGATCGAGGGCCAGATCCGCGGCCTGCAGCGCATGGTCGACGAGGACGTCTACTGCATCGACATACTCACCCAGGTGTCCGCCTCCACGAAGGCCCTGCAGTCGTTCGCGCTGCAGCTCCTGGAGGAGCACCTGCGGCACTGCGTCGCCGACGCGGCGGTCAAGGGCGGCGAGGAGATCGACGCGAAGGTCGACGAGGCGACGAAGGCGATCGCCCGACTGCTCCGCACCTAGCGCCCCGGCCTCTCGGGGATGTCCCGTTCCTCGGCGACCTTCAGCACCTCGTCGATGCTCTCCAGGCTGAGCCGGTCCTCGGCGGCCGAGGCCGCGATGATCAGGTCTCCGCACAGCTCGATCTCGGCGAGGGCCACGTGGTCCTGAACTGCCGTACCGCCGACCGGAGCCACGTGCATCACCTCTTCTCTGCCGTCACCGACTTCCTAGAGTAGGGAGCGGTCTACACAACGCGCATGGCACGGACGGGCTAGTCCTCACCCCGCCGCACACCGATCGTTTCAGGTCACTTCTCGGCGATCTGCCCGGCGTAGATGTCCTTCGACGCCGGAAGCCGTACGTCCACGGGGGCCCCGAAGTCGTACAGCAACGTCGTCGAGGCGACCGCCACCGGGTTGTGGCGCTGCCCGTTGACGAAGCTGAACCGCTGCCGGAGCTTGCGGACGCGCCCCTGGTCGTCGAGGTAGACGTCGAAGGGCACCCGGGCGGTGGCGAACCCTTTCGCCGCCGACCTCAGAGCCGCCTCGTTCCCCTCCGACGCGCTCCGCGCGGCGACGGCGAGATCGGCGACCCCCTGATAGTGACGCACCGAGGCCCCGGCCACCTCCGTCTTCCCCAGATACGTCGCGGCAGTCGTCCCGCGCAGCAACTCGGCGGCGGCGTACGGGTCGGTGGCGCCGCCGGTCACGAGGTTGCCGTCGGACAGCGTCCCGGTGTCGACCCGTACCCATTTGTCGGCGGGCACTCCGGCCCCCCGGTTCTTCATGAACAGGGCGCCCGGCGCGAGGAGTTCGGTGATCGGCCGGTGCTCGCTGGCACCGGCCGGGTCCTGCGGCAACTGCACCTTCAGTCGGCCGAGTTGGCGGCGGAAGTCGTAGATGCCCTCGCCGCGGATGGTCACGCGGGTGCCGCCGGTGGCCATCTCCATGGACGTACGGGCCTGTGAACTCCCCGCCGCGACAAGGGTGTCGGCCGCGCGCCGCACCACCGCGGACGCGTCCCCGGCGCCTCGCGCGTCGGCGGTGGCCGCCCCGTCACCACCGCCGCACCCACCGGTGCCGACACAGACACCGACCATGAGTCCCGCCGCGGCGACCGCCCCGCCGGCCCGCCTGTGCTGCCGCTCCATAACCTGCCGTACCCCCGTACGTCGTCACGGGCCCCTGTCGTTCCGCTTAACGACGGGTGGGTGGGCCCGTCACGCGCTGTGGCGGCCGTACAACCGCCCTATGACCGTCGCGCGACCGCCATACGAGCGCTTTACCCGGGCTCGGTACCTTGGTCGATGTGGCGCAGCAGGACGAACGACAGGCTCCCCCCGCACATCCCGAACATCGCACGACGACGGTCGAGCAGGGTCCCTTCTGCTTCGCCCGCTGCGTCTGTGGCTGGCGGGGCCCGGCGAGACGGGCGAGAAGCCAAGCGAGGACGGACGGCGCAGGACACCACCCGCCTGTTCCGAACCTGTGACATGCGCACGAGAACTTGTGGGGTCCGGGCCGTATCTCATTCCACGTAACCCCACAGGAGGCGAAATGGAACGGCGTTCGTTCATAGGTGGCGGCGTGGCCGCGATAGCGGCGGTCGCGACCACCGCGTGCAACGGCAAGAACACCGGCGGCGGTGACTCGTCCGCGACGGCGGCCAACGCCTCCACCTCGACGAGCACATCGGGCCTGCGCACCACCACCGCGGCCGCCGCCGCCAACTGGGCCGCCCTGGCCCGTGAGCTGGACGGCACCCTGGTCCGCCCCGGTGACGCCTCCTGGAAGACGGCCCACCAGCTCTACAACACCCGCTTCGACTCCCTGAAGCCGGCCGCGGTGGCGTACGTCGCGAACCCCGACGACATCCGCTCGGTCCTCTCCTACGCCCGCGCCCACAACATCCGGGTCGCGATCCGCAACGGCGGCCACTCCTACGCGGGCTACTCCTCCGGCGACGGCCGCCTGATCGTCGACGTGTCGAAGCTGAACAAGATCAGGGCGAGCGGCTCCTCCGCGGTCGTCGGCGCCGGCGCCAAGCTGATCGACGTGTACCGGGGCCTCGCCGCGAAGGGCGTGACCATCCCCGCCGGTTCCTGCCCGACGGTCGGCGTCTCCGGCCTCACCCTGGGCGGCGGCCACGGCGTGGTCTCCCGGGCGTACGGCCTGACCTGCGACAGCCTCACGCAGGCGACGCTGATCACGGCGGACGGCAAGCAGCTGGTCGCCAACTCCACTGAGAACAAAGACCTGTTCTGGGCGCTGCGCGGCGCGGGCAACGGCAACTTCGGCGTGGTGACGGAGCTGCAGTACAAGACCCACCCCGCGCCGCAGGCCGTATCGGGCTATCTGACCTGGCCGTCGTCGATGGCGGCGGCCGTGGTGAAGGCCTGGCAGGAGTGGGGCCCGGACCAGCCCGACGAGATCTGGTCGTCCTGCCACCTCACGAACACACCGGGCGGCACCCCGCGCGTCTCCGTCGCGGCCTTCTCCCTCGGCACCTACAACGAACTCCAGAACGCGGTCGACAAGCTGGCCCACCTGGTCGGCGGCAACGCGACGAGCGTCTCGCTGAAGCGGCACACGTACGAGGAGTCGATGGAGGCGTACGCGGGCTGCACGTCGTTCTCGACGGACGCCCAGTGCCACCTGCCCGGCTCGACCCCGGGCCGCTCCCCGCAGGGCGCACTGGCGCGGGAGACCTACGTGGGCCGCTCCGACTTCTTCGACCGCTCGATATCGGCCACGGGCATCCAGACGATGCTCAACCAGATGAAGGCGGTCCGCGGCAACGCGGGCGACATAGCCCTGACGGCCCTGGGCGGCGCGGTCAACCGCGTCTCCCCCACAGCAACGGCCTTCGTCCACCGCCGCTCCCGCATCCTGGCCCAGTACCTGGTCTCCTGGCCCTCCGGCACAGCCGGCACATCGGCCCAGTCCTGGCTGACGTCCTTCCACAACGCCATGAAGCCCTACGCCTCCGGCGCCGCCTACCAGAACTACACAGACCCGACCCTCACAAACTGGCGCAAGGCGTACTACGGCGACGCGTCAACCCGCCTGGCCACCTTGAAGAAGCAGTACGACCCGAATCACTTCTTCACGTACCCGCAGGGGCTGTAAGCATCGGTCCTGCAACGCCCGTCTTTTAGGGGCGCAGGACTGCATCCATCTGCGGCTCCGCCGCGCGGGCGCGACCCCCAGGGCGAGCAGTAAGCCCACGGCTCGGCAACACCCTCAGGGGCGCGGGAAACTGCGCGACCAGCCACAGCGGACCCGCACACGACGAACCGACCTCCCGGCGGAGCAATCACGCCGCGAGGTCCCGCTCCTCCGTCCCCGAAGTCTCCGTACGAGTCCCCGGAATCACAGCGCCCCGCCCAACCCCCCGGGCCCCGGCCGACCGAACCAGCCACCCGCCCCACGACGAGCCCTCGACCACCTTCAGCACCGGCGTAAGCAGAGCCATCGCAACCGGCGAGAGAAGCAGAGCAACAGCCGTACCCAGCGCGAACCCACCGACCACGTCGGTCGGATAGTGCACGCCCATATAGACCCGGCAGAACCCTTCGAGCAGCGCCACCCCGATCCCCACCAGCCCGAACCGCCGATCCGCGACGAACAACGCGACGCCCATCGCCATGGTGATGGTCGCGTGGTCGCTGACGAAGGAGTAGTCGGTCTTCCCGGAGATCAGCACATCGAGCCCGGTGTGGTCGAGGAACGGCCGGGGCCGCTCCACGAACCCACGAATGGGCACGTTCACAAGCACAGCGAGCGCGGCAGCGACCGGCGCCCACACCAGCGCGGCCACAGAAGACGCCGCATCCTCGTCCCGCCGCCGCCGCACGGACCACCAGCACCACACCACCAGCAGCACCATCGCGACGAGCAACCCGTACTCACCGACGAACTCCATGCCCCGGTCGAACCAGTGCGGCGCGTCCTTGGCGAGTCCATTGATGTCATAGAGCAGATCGACGTCGGGATTCGACCCGGATTCGGCGAGTACAGCCATGGTGCTGCGGCTCCTTCGTCGTAGTTCCGGACGCACCTCTCGTGCGCATTACTGAACAGGAACGCACGGTCCCGCTTAATACGTTCCACCCTCTACCGAATGATCACTCAGACGTTATCGAAGAGAGACTCATCGCCGCAGCTCAGGGGGTGGGTTCACGCTCGGTTCACACCGTCGTGGGGAGCGCTTTCGCGCCATCTTCGGTGACCCGGGTGGCACCGAAGTAATCGGGGGTGTCAATGGGGTCGAACCGGATCACAGCACCCGTCCGGGGTGCGTCGATCATGTACCCGCCGCCGACATAAATCCCCACATGCCGGATGGCCCGTGAATTGGTCAGGTCGTCCGAGAAGAACACCAGATCTCCCGGCAGCAATTCGGCCCGCTGCGGATGCGGTCCCGCGTTGTACTGATCGTTCGCGACGCGCGGCAGCGTGATCCCCGCCTTGGCGAACGCGGCCTTGGTCAGCCCCGAGCAGTCGAAGCGCCCGCCCTGGTCGGCCGTACCGTTCCCGCCCCAGAGATACGGCGTGCCGAGCTTGGTCTGGGCATAGGTGATGGCGGTCGCGGCCTGCTCGGAGGGATCGACCCGGCTGACGGGCGCGGCGAAGCTCTGCGAGAGCGTCGTGATCGTCTTCACGTAGTTCTTGGTCTCGGAGTACGGCGGCACGCCCCCGTACTTGATGACCGCATACGCCCCCGCGTTGTACGAGGCGAGCATGTTCGCGGTCACGTTCCCCGGCACGTCCTTCACATACGAGGCGAGCTCGCAGTCGTAGGTCGCGGCCGACGGGATCGCGTCATTCGGATCCCATACGTTGCGTACGCCGTCGCCGTTACCGTCGATCCCGTGCGTGGCCCAGGTGCCGGGGATGAACTGCGCTATCCCCTCGGCCTTCGCCGGGCTCTTCGCGTTCGGGTTGAACCCGCTCTCCTGGTACAGCTGGGCGGCGAGCAGCGCGGGGTTGAGGGCGGGACAGAGGTTGCCCCACTTCTGCACGAGCGCCGAATACGCCGTCGGCACCGCGCCCTTGGCGAGCGCGACGCTCCCGCCGCCGGCCCCGTTCACGAGGTTCCCGGCGACGAGGTAGACCCCGACGACGAGCAGCATCACAAAGCTGAGCCCCAGCCCAGCCGCGACCCCACCGGCCACCCATACTTTTCGCACGGCTCAACCCTCCCCCATGTCAGCCCTGTTCAAGGCCATTTCGGGGCAGGGTGGCGGCATTTCGCCGTGCTTCCACCACATCTGACGCGTATGCAGCGCGTCGCCGGAGCCACGCACCGCTCCTTATTACGGGTCAGTCATCGCGATTACGGGCCAGTCGTCATGATTACTGCCAGTCATCGCGATTACAGGTCAGTCGGCATGATTACGGGTCAGTCGTGGCGTCCTTGTACAACTCGGCCGCCTCTTTCCCGAACACGACGCTGTACGAAATGTCGGGCGTCAGTCCGCCCTGCTCGTGCCCGCCGATGACACCCACGACCTGCTCGTCGCCGTTCACCCAGGGACTGCCGCTGGTGCCGCCGGTGAAGCCCGGGCAGTCGATGCGCTGCTGGGTGCTGCTGTGCCGGGTGGGTTTGTTGGTGCAGCTGATGGGCTGGTCGGTGGCGGAGGGGTACCCGGTGATGGTCACGGCAGTGGCCCCGGTCGCCATCCCGGTGGTGAACCGGTCGGCCCCGACGACGTCCTCGATATTCTTACCGCCCACCTCGACGACCGTGGCGAAGCCGATGTCGCTGTCCTCCGCCTGCCCCTTGGACCACCCGTCCGGCAGGAACCGCTGCTCGATCTTCCACACCCCGTACGGCGCCCTGCCGTCCCGGTATCCCGGCACGAACACGTCACCGGGGTCGCCGTCCAGGCAGTGGGCCGCGCTGACGATGAGGTTGTGCCCCGCGCTGTGCACCACGGACGCGGTGCAGTGGTGCCCGCCGGCCAGGCTGGTGGCATGGGCCGCCCCGAACAGGGCGCCCACCCGAGCGCTCTGTTTGCTCGCCACGGTCACGGTGGTCACACCGAAGGGCCCGGGACCGTCGTCGGCGGTCGCCACGGACGCCGAGGTCAGCGCCAGCGTCACCACGGCGACGAACAGCGCGTACCTACGGTTGCCCGCGAGGCGAGCGGAACGGGAGATGCCTGAGCTGCGCTTCATCGGCCCCCACTTTGTCCCACGAAGGTGAGAAAGGACGTCGACGTTTGCTGAGATTTCGCTGTGAACGGCTCATTCCATGGCACGCGCGATCGCACGTTCGGGGCTTCGTCCGGCGGTCCGACCACCGTACTGTCCCCCCGCCTCTCCCGCCTCTCCTGCGTCTCTCCTGCGCGATACTCAAACCTCTTCCCACACTCGACAGACCCATTCCCGCACTCGCCGAAGGAAACCTCCGTGTCTGACATCCCCCCCGACCTCACCTGGGAACGAGCCGCCCCGCCGGACGCCACCGGCCCCGGCCCCTGGATCGAGCTCGCCTTCGGTGAGGGAGACGACGGCGAGGCCCCGGTCTACATCCGCGAGACCAGCGACCCGGAGAACGTCGTCACCACCAACCGCCGCAAGTGGGACGCCTTCGTACTCGGCGTACAGGCAGGCGAGTTCGACCACTTCGTGGAGGGCGTGGAAGACGCGACGGACACAACAGCCGCGGAAACGACGAACACAACAGCCCCGGAAATCACGGAAATCGGGCCGGATGCGCCGGATACGCCGGATGCATAGAAGCCGCGTCTTCGCCCTCCTGATCGACACCCCCGGCCCGGAGGCCGCCGCGGCGGCGGCCTTCTGGTCGGCGGCGCTCGGCACCCCCGCGGAACCGGTCCCCGGAGAGGAGCAGTTCACCACGCTCCACGAGGCAATCCCCGGCCTGGTCACGGCGGTTCAGTCCATCGACGACCCCAACCCGCGCTTCCACATCGACATCGAAACGGACGACGTGGAAGCGGAGACCGCCCGCCTCCTCGCCCTCGGCGCGACCGAGACCGCCCGCTGGCTGGAGTGCCGGGTCCTGCGCGCCCCCGGCGGCCACCTGCTCTGCGTCCTGCCGGTGCACAGCGCCCCCGAGGTCTTCAACACCCGGGCCCGCACCTGGAGTTAGCTCGCGGCGCCCACGAGCGGGAACACCGCCCCGGTGAGCTCCTCCGAAGCCGTCCACAACCGCTCCGCCGCCGCCACATCACTCGCCGCCGCGCTCCGCCCCACCAGCGTCGGCGCCCCGCGCATCTCCATCGGCCCGCTCGGGCCCACGAAACTCGCGCCCGGAAGATCCTGGGTCGCCGCGAAGAGCGTCGGCAGGGCGCCGCCCTTGTCGTCCTGGGCGACGACCTTGTTGCCGACGGCCATGAGCACGCGCGTGACCGGGTTCGCCGTATGGCTCTGGAGGTTGGTCGCCGCCCAGCCCGGGTGGGCCGCGAGGGAGCGGACGCGTGAGCCCGACTCCGTGAGCCTGCGCTGGAGTTCGAGGGTGAAGAGCAGGTTGGCGAGCTTGGACTGGGAGTACGCGCGCTGCGGGGCGTAGATGCCGTCCAGGTTCAGGTTCTCGAAGTGGATGAAGCCGTCGCCCATCCGGTGCGCGCCGGAGGAGACGGTCACCACCCGGTCGGTGATGTGCGGCAGCAGCAGGTTCGTGAGGGCGAAGTGGCCCAGGTGGTTCGTGCCGAACTGCATCTCGAAGCCGTCGCGCGTCCGCTGCTCGGGGAGCATCATCACGCCCGCGTTGTTGACCAGCAGGTCCAGCGGCCCGTCCCACCTCTCGGCGAACTCCCGCACGGACGCCAGATCCGCGAGGTCCAGCCGCCGCACCTCGGTACTCCCGCTCACCTTGGCCGCCGCGGCCCGCCCCCGCTCCAGGTCCCGTACGGCGAACACGACATGCGCGCCCGCACGGGCCAGCTCGACGGCGGCCGCGAACCCGATCCCACTGTTTGCACCGGTGACGACGGCGATACGCCCGGAGAGATCAGGAATCCGCCCCGCATCCCACTTTCCCTCGCTCTTGCCTGTGCCCGTGCCCGTGCTGCTGATGGTCTTGTCCGTCTTGTCCATGCCTCCCAATGTAGTCAACGCCAACAATGCTGTCAATGACAACAATAGTGACGCCGACAACAATGTCGGCATCGACAACATCGGGATACGATGGCTCGCATGCCTGTACGCCCCTATCACCACGGAGACCTGCGCCAAGCCCTCCTGGCGAGCGCGGAACGGACCCTGCTGGAGAAGGGGGTCGCGGCACTGTCCCTGCGCGAACTGGCCCGGGACGTCGGGGTCAGCCACGCCGCCCCCGGCCGCCACTTCAAGGACAAGCAGGCCCTGGTCGACGCGCTGGCCCTGACCGGCTTCGAGCGCATGGCCAAGGAACTGACCGCCGCCGACAGCCCCGACCTCCCCCTCGAAGCCCGCCTCACCGAACTGGCCAGGACCTACGTCCACTTCGCGGTCTCGAACGCCGAGCTGCTGGAGGTCATGTACTCCCGCAAGCACGACCCGGACATCTCCGAGCAGCTCCGGGCGGCGGTGGACGGCACGACAACCCAGTTCGTACAGATCGTCATCGACGCCCAGGAACGCGGCGAGATGATCCCCGGCACCCCCTGGACCATCGCCCTGGTCATCGGCGCCGCCCTCCACGGCACAGCCTCCTTCGCAGCCCAGGGCACCCTCACCCCCGAGGCCGCGGTAGCCGACATCCCCGCCCTGGTCCACCACTTGCTGAACGGCCTCAAGCCGCGCGAGAACGAGCAGTGAGCGACAGCTTCCTGACGGTGATCCCGACCGACCCGTACTGGCAACCCGGCCGGGCCGCCGCACATCACGCCAAGGCCGCCCTGTCCACCCTGCTCCCCGACGCCGACGCCCGCCGCGGCCCGACAGCCAGGTGGCTTCAGGAGCGCTACACCGAAGGCTTCTCCACCCTCCTGGTCACAACCCCCTAGGGGCGCGGCACTGTATCGCTATGCGGCTCCGCCGCGCGGGCGCGACAAGCCACCCGCACCCCCCACCCCCGCCCCACCCCAACCCCCTCAGAGGCGCGGGGAACTGCGCACCCAGCCCCCACCCACCCACCCGCACCCCGCACACAACCGAACCACCCACCCCCAACCCGCCCGCAACCCGCTCGCACCCCCAGTCAACGCGCGTCCCACTGTGGATTTCCCGTGGAGACAGTCAAGCCCGAGCCATCCCCACCCCATCCCGCAGCCACTGATCAGCAATCCCCCAACCCCCTTGAGTAACGCGGAAGTCAGAATTCCGGAACCCACCTTGTTGTCACGTACTCAACAAGAGATGGTCATCGCGGGCCGCCGCCCCCACCGGGAACCTCACCGGTGGACCCCCCACCCGCAGGCCTCTGCCAACCTCTCTCTGG